>Ga0207796_1000052_pt1 | contig 49785 bp, 42 predicted proteins | sample Pon1CUnioCityCA_6_FD_187274 | JGI IMG/M metagenome (GOLD analysis project Ga0207796, IMG submission 187274) | Marine sediment microbial community from Union City, CA, USA - Pond 1C Sediment 1 (SPAdes) | ecosystem: Environmental > Aquatic > Marine > Intertidal zone > Salt pond sediment ... | reverse complement strand
CCCCTGGATGTCCATTTGATGATCGAAAAACCACAACGCTACCTGGAAAACTTTGTCAATGCCGGGGCGGATTACCTGGACGTGCACATTGAAGCCTGCCCGGAGATCGCTGAAACCCTGACCAAGATCCGGAAACTGGGAGGGAAAGCGGGGATCACCCTCAACCCTCACACGCCAGCTGAAAACATCCGACCCTTCATCAAAATGACCGACCTGGTGCTGGTGATGACTGTCCAGCCCGGATTTTCCGGTCAAACTTTTATGTACGATGTGCTGCCAAAAATCAAGCAAATTCGGGAAGACATCGAGGAAATCAAACCCGGAACACACCTTGTTGTTGATGGGGGGATAAACACAGAGACCATCAAAGCAGCCTATGAGCATGGTGCCCGGGTGTTTGTAGCAGCCAGCGCAATCTTCAGACATCCCCTGGGAATCCAGGCAGGGATGGATTCCTTGGTGAAAGCATTATGAAGGTTAATGGAAAAATCCCAGCAGCAGATTCCTACCGGGACTTTTTTGGAAAATAAGCAAAACGAAAGCTTTTTATCCGTGTTAATGAATATGGTTCATACTTTCGTTAAAGTGCGAATACAGCGGGTGCAAAGCGTCTTTTTGATTTTCTTGCCGCTTTCATAAACCGTTACCTGCTGTAAATTGGGTTTAAATTTCCTTTTGGTCGCTTTCTTTGACCAGGGGCGGTTCTGCCCAAATTGCGTGGTTTTGCCACAATGTTCACATTTCGCCATAAACAATCCTTCAGATGATAATGGTCTTACTGATGATGACACAAAAACTTCAATCACAAGGGATCAAAAACGCTTACCCAAGCCCGCCAATCTTACCATATAACCCCTTATTCCACAAGAGGACACCTACCCTTCCCCTTAAACTATGTTAGAATTTGCAACTGTTGGTTTGTCGATTACTTCCATCAAAGAGTTGGGTGATAATAATGAAAAATGATAAAAAAAACCTGGGCGATATTCAAATTTCCAAGCAGGCGATCGCTACCATAACCTTCCAGGCCGTTCAACGCTCTTATGGTGTGGTAGGGCTGGCAGCCAAGAACATCGCTGATGAGTTGGCTAACGCAATCGTCAAGGATCCTACCCATGGAATTGATGTGGAATACAAGAATAACAAGATCAATATTGATATCTACATCATCATCGAGTACGGCACACGGATCAAATCCGTTGCCGCAAGCGTCGCCAACACCGTTCGCTACAAGGTAGAAAGTTCCCTGGGGCTTCCCGTGAATGAGATCAATATTCACGTGCAAGGCCTGCGCATCAGCAACGGCGAGAATTAACCAGCACCTATATGTCCGGGACGCCCAATCAGGAGTACTCGCTATGAGCGAAGAGCAGTCGAAACAATGGCAGCCAATCACTGGTGATGAATACAAAGAGTTGATGATCGCCGGATTGACCTGGCTGAGAACCAATCAGGAATCGGTAAATGCCCTGAATGTCTTCCCTGTTCCAGATGGAGACACCGGGACGAATATGGTCCTGACCATGCAGGCAGCTGTTGATGAGGTTTCATCTCTGGAGAATGAAAGCCTAGGTAAAACAGCTGAAAAACTTGCCCACGGAGCATTGATGGGGGCCAGAGGGAATTCAGGGGTGATCCTTTCCCAGATTATGCGCGGATTTTCCAGAGGGCTGGAGAACTGCCAGATAATGGATGGGAAATGCCTGGTGGAAGGCTTGAAACAAGCCCGGGAGACCGCATACAAAGGTGTTGTCAGGCCAGTCGAAGGAACCATCTTGACCGTGTGCAAAGATATGGCACTGGCAGCTGAAAAGTACCTTAAGAAAACCGAAGATCCCTATCAGCTCCTGCGGATGGTCACTGACGCAGCCCAGGTATCGGTAGATCACACACCGGAGCTGCTGGACGTCCTCAAAGAGGCCGGCGTGGTCGATGCAGGGGGAAAAGGACTGATGCATATCTTTGAAGGCATGGTTCGCTTTATTGATGGGGAACCTTTGGACATTGAACCCCTGCACGTTCAACCGCTGTCTGTCATCGGTCAGCAGGAAGCTCTGATCAGCGCTGAGCCTGGACAGGATTATGAGGTGATTGTGGATTTCCAGCCCCACCAACCTCTGGTTTTAGAGAAGTTCTATGAAAAACTGGAGGACATCGGCACTTCCATCCAGGTCGGGGAAGGTGATGGGATCTACCGCATGCACATCCATGTCCCGACCGAAAAGCGCTATGAACCGATAGATTACACAATGTCCCTGGGAACGATCACCAAAGTGCACATTGAGAATTTGATGATCCAGATGGACTCACCGCTTGCGGCCCCAGAGGAAGAATCCCTCAAGCTGGCCAAAATCGCACCCGGGGATATTGCCCTGGTTACCATCTCTCCCGGGACGGGATTTTCAAAAATATTTGCCAGTCTAGGGGCAGCAGCCATTGTCGAAGGGGGGCAGACCATGAACCCCAGCACACAGGAAATCCTGGCGGCGTTTGAGGATCTCCCCACAGATCAAGTGATCGTATTACCCAACAACAAGAATATCCTCATGGCTGCCAATTCTGCTGCCGAGTTATCAGTCAAACAAGTCAAAGTGATCCCCTCAGTCACCGTCCCGCAAGGATTGGCAGCCATGCTGCGCCTGATACCGGGACAGGAGCTGGAAGACGTGACCAGGGAAATGGAAATTGCCATCACAGAAGTAGAGAGTGGAGAAATCACCACCGCTGTCCGCGATGTGGAAATTGATGGTATTGACGTCAAAGAAGGAGAGATCATCTCCCTTCATAATGGCAAGCTGATAGGTTCAAATCAGAACCTGGAAGATGGCTGCCTGGAATTTCTGGAAAAAACCCAGGCCAAGGACTATGAACTGATCACCCTCTTCCATGGAGAAAACATCTCGGAAGAAGAAGCCCAAAAGATGGCTGATACCATCCAGAACGAATATCCAGAACAGGTCGTGGAACTGCAATACGGAGGGCAGCCGCACTATCAGTTCATTCTCTCGATCGAATAACCCAGGCAAAGCACTTCAGCTGCAGGGTGTTCCTCGAGGACAGGTCAAAAAAAGACGGCGGGCTTGATCACAGGCTGCGCCGTTTTTCCAATCAGGGAGGTTTTATTGCCCACTGCAATCGTTACCGACAGCACATCCGACATCCCTTCCAGGCTGCTCCAGGAGTTCCATATTTTCCAGATCCCAACCGATCTTATCCTGGAAAATATCACCTACCTGGATGGGTTTGACCTCTCCAGGAATGAATTTTATAACCGACTGCCCAGCCTGGAGAAACTCCCTACAACCGCCGCGCCCTCTGCAGGAAGGTTTTTGAAACTGTACGATCAAATATTCAAAGAGGGCTATACCGAAATCCTATCCATCCATGCCGCCAGCGCATTGAGCGGCATCTATAACGCCGCCAAGCTGGCAGCCAGGGAATTTTCAAGACAGATTTATGTCCTCGACAGCCAACAACTCAGCTTGGGGCTGGGTTTTCAGGTCCTCGAGGCTGCCCGGTGGGTGAGGGAAGAACTATCTCTGGAACAGATCCTCCAAAAAGTGAGCTCCATCCAGGAACGCCTATCTGTGTTTGCACTGCTGGATACTTTCAGTTATATTCACCGTAGTGGCCGTGTTTCCTGGGCGAAAGCCCGCCTGGGATCATTGTTAAACATCAAGCCAATTGTCGAGTTAAAAAATGGTGAAGTGCTTAACCGCGGATTGGCGCGGGCCCGGGGCAATGGTTTGCGGATGCTGGGGAGATATTTAGAGGACCTGGGTCCGATATCTCAATTGGCTGTGCTGCACACCAACGCCGAGGATACTGGCAGGGACTTTCTGGAGCGCCACTGCACCCCGCAGGTCAGGGATCCTTTACTGGTCAATGTCACTACTATCATCGGAACCCATGTCGGTCCTAATGCGATAGGTTTTACAGCGGTGGTAAAATAATTTCAATGAAACCATCAATACGAAAGTTACGCAAATTTTTCCGGTTAGAAGCAGAAAGAGGGTATGACAACAAAGCAGTGATGGGAGGGTTGGCCAATATCCTCTCCTCCTGGGAAATGGATGCCAGGGAAGATCAGCTTCCCGAACAGACCATTCAGGCTGTGATCAGCCGTCTGCGGGATTATCACCGACTCAGTGAAGAATCACGGGAGGTGGCATTAAAGGGTATCTGGCAGCGGGTCACCAGAGAAACCGGCACAGAGACCGAAGACCAGCAAGCGGCTGAATCAGGGACGCCTTCACCACAAGAGTCTCCTCCCCAGGCTGCGGTCGAAGAGCCAAAAGCACCGGCTGCGGAGATTGCAGAGCCCCCACCTGTTGAGAAAACCCAGGAACCCACCCCAGAAAAACCGCCTCCCCCTCCAGACCTGGATTTTGATACCCCAGTGACCGCCATCAAGGGTGTAGGAGAAAAAAAGAAAAAAGCCCTGGAACGCATGGGGGTTCACACTGTCAATGATCTGCTCTTCACCTATCCCCGCAGGCATGATGACTACTCCAAACTCAAGCCGATCGGCAGCCTGTGGTATGGGGATGATGTCACCATCATTGGGTCTGTGGAGAGCGTCAACATCCGCAGCGTGCGAAACGGGAAGATGAAAATCGTTGAAGCCCTGGTGACTGATAAGAGCGGCGCCATCCGGGCGACCTGGTTCAATCAGCCCTGGATGGAAGGACAGCTCAAGAAAGCCAAGCAGATTGTCCTCAGTGGACTCGTAGAACAATACCTGGGAAAATTGGTGATGAATTCTCCGGAATGGGAACCACTGAGTGAAAAACAACTTCATACCAACCGTATTGTCCCGGTTTATCCCCTCACCAAGGACATTACCCAGAAATGGTTGCGGAAGATCATTCATGATACGGTTGAGAAATACGCCCCGCATCTTCCCGACCCTTTGCCCGATCAGGTCCAGAATGAGATAGACCTGCCCTCGCTTTCCACCGCGGTACAGGAAATCCATTTCCCTGATTCGGAACACGCACTGCACCAAGCCCGCCAAAGGCTGGCGTTCGATGAACTTTTCCTGCTGCAGATGGGCGTTCTGAAACAGAAGTGGCAGTGGGAAAGCCGCCAGGGCACGGTATTTGACCCCCCGGATGAATGGCTCCAAAATCAACTCAACCATCTCCCATTCCAACTCACCGGCGCTCAGAAAAAAGCCCTGGGGCAGATCCAGGAAGACCTGCAGTCTGGCAAACCGATGAACCGCTTGCTTCAGGGTGATGTCGGATCGGGGAAGACTGTGCTCGCAGCCCTGGCGGCAATGATCGTCATCCGCGAAGGAGCGCAATCGGCCCTGATCGCGCCTACCAGCATCCTGGCTGAGCAACATTACCAGAGTCTATCAACACTACTTACAGGGTACGAAGACAGCCTGCAAGCGAATCAGATCAGTTTATTGATCGGAGCAACCCCGGAAAATGAAAAGGAAGCCATCCGCGAGAGACTGGCCAAGGGGGAAATCAAGTTGATCATTGGCACCCATGCCTTGCTCCAGGACCCGGTGATATTCCAGGACTTGAAACTGGCAATTATCGATGAACAGCATCGATTTGGCGTTGAACAGCGGGGAACATTGCGGCAGAAAGGGGAAAACCCCCACCTGCTGGTGATGACAGCCACTCCTATCCCCCGTTCTCTGGCATTGACGATTTATGGAGATCTCGAGCTGACAGTCATTGATGAACTTCCGCCTGGCCGTCAACCGGTCGAAACCCATGTCCTTTACCCCAGTGAGGTGGAGCGAGCCTACAGCCTCATTCGAGGCCAGGTGGATCTGGGAAATCAAGCCTTTTTGATCTACCCTTTGATCGAAGAGAGCGACAAGATCGAAGGCAAAGCGGCAGTAGAGGAGTTCACCCGGCTGCAGGAGAACGTTTTCTCCAACTACAAGCTGGGATTGCTCCACGGCCAGCTGACAGCCGCTGAAAAAGACCAGGTGATGACTCGGTTCAGGAACAAAGAGATCCAGATCCTGATCTCGACCACAGTGGTTGAGGTAGGGATGGACATCCCTAATGCCACAGTGATGCTTGTGCAAGGCGCTCATCGCTTTGGATTAGCCCAGCTGCACCAGCTGCGGGGAAGAGTCGGTCGGGGTGAAAAGAAATCCTATTGCATTTTGATCCCCGGCAGTGCAGAGGAAGTTGAAAATCAACGATTACAGGCCATGGTGGAAACCAATGACGGCTTCATCCTGGCTGAAAAAGACCTCACGATCCGCGGCCCTGGACAATTCCTGGGAACCCGGCAATCAGGGTATACTGAACTTAAGCTGGCAAGCATCACTGACCTGAAGATGATCGAACAGGCCCGGAAACATGCCTCTACCTTGTTCAGACAGGATCCGGAACTCAGCCAAGAAAGCCATCAAGCCCTGGCCAATGCTGTGAAACAATTTTGGACGCGACAGTCAACAGGTGATATCAGTTAAGCGACATCGAATACACAAGGCAAGGAGAATTTCATGATCAAAGCAGTCTTTCCTGGCACATTCGATCCGGTTCATTACGGGCACATCGATATCGCCCAGCGCGCTTCACGGTTGTTTGATGAAGTGATTGTGGCTGTTTACGATCAACCGCTCAAGAAGATCCTCTTTCCGCCGAAAAAAAGGATCGAACTGGTTGAACTGGCCTTGAATACCACCTCCAATATCAAAGTCACTGGCTACAGCGGTCTGACGGTGGATTTCTGCCACCAGATTGACGCCCAGGTAATCGTCCGCGGATTACGGGTATTCTCTGATTTCGAATATGAGTTCCGGATGGCTCTGGCAAACCACAGCCTCTCTCCGGATATTGAAGTTGTCGCCTTGATCACTAACAAGGACCATACATTCTTAAGTGGGTCCACTGTGCGGGAAATAGCTGCCCTGGGAGGTGACGTCAGCTCCATGGTCCCTCCAGCTGTTGAAAAAGCCCTGAAGGAACGTTTTCAAGAATTGGGCACGGATCAAAATATTGTGCCCCACACATCCCTGCGAGACTGAGGATATCCGTTTCGTGTTATACTAAAGGATACTTCTGTTGGAGGGTTAAGCATGGACATTCTACATCTGGTAGACCGACTAGAAGAATTAATCAATAACAGTCGCGATATCCCTTTCACACGCAATGTAATCATCGATGAGGATCGCATGTTGGATATCATCGATCAGATGCGCGTTGCCATACCTGAAGAGGTTAAGAAATCCCAACAAATCCTGGCTCAAAAAGACCGCCTGATCGCCCAGGCCAAAGAAGAAGCCGACCGGACACTCAATATCGCCAAGGATAAAAGCGACCAATTGACTGACCGGGACAACATTGTCCGGGATGCCAAGAAGAAAGCCAAGCAAATCGAATCCGATGCTGAAGTCCAGGCCCAAAAGGCCCAGGCAGAGGCAGATGAATATGTGGCAGAAACCCTGACCAACCTGGAAATTGCCCTGGAAAGGGTGCTGAACCAGGTCAGAAATGGCATCTATATCCTTGAAGAAGAGAATAAATTCCTGGCTGTCAACCCGGATGCGGAAGCCAAGGAATAAAACCCATAAAACACAGATCAGGACCGTTCCCAACAGCCCTCCGGGGCTGTTTTCTTATTCCGCTTTCCGCCCCCAGGAATAACGGACCCCATCCCGGGTGTAAAACTGAAATGAGAGCACCCAGCTAACGAAACGGGGGAAGTGGGCATCCGCCCAGATCGGAAGCCACATAATCCAGGGTATGACGCTTCTTTTTTGGCGGTGCCGAATGGTGAGCAGGATCTTATCGGCTACCTCCTGAGATGAAACCAACGCAAAAGCCGGGGTGACTTTGCGGGTTTGCCACCCTACGCGAGGATCCTCTGCAAAATCAGTATCAACTCCACCCGGGAAGATCTCTGAAACAACCACATTGGTACCTCGCAGTTCTCTCCGCAAACCAGACATGAACCCTCTGGCGCCAAATTTGCTCGCGTTATAGATGGAATAAGTTGGCAGCCCTACCCAGGCTGCAACTGAGGAAATCTGGACTATCTGCCCTCCCCCCGACTCCAGCATCCCAGGCAGCACCAAACGGGTGAGTTGGATCATGCCCACCAGATTCACCTGCAAATGCTGGGTGATATCCCGCTCAAGAGACAGCTCATCCAACCATAAATGACTGGCAGAGCCAGCATTATTTACCAGGATATCAATACCCCCAAAGTGATCCTGGACTTTGTCTACCAGCTGGATGATTTGATCCTGCCGGGATAAGTCCAGGCCAAGAGCGATCGCTTCTCCTCCTGATTGGCGAATCTGGGCTGCAATGGCCTCTAAACGGTCTACCCGGCGGGCAGCCAGGACCAGGCGGTATCCTTCCCTCCCCAGAGTGAGGGCAGTTTTGGCGCCAATGCCTGATGATGCGCCGGTAATCAAGACGACTTTGCGTGATTTCATGCTAGTGCTCTCCTTGCTGTCGCTGTCTGATGTTGATTCTACCAGAGAGGGTTCACCTCAAATCCAGCCCTGGTTTGATTTGATTCTGGGTGAAGTTCCGTTTAGAATAAGGATTGAATCCACCCCATGCTCCCTGTTGGGGGAAAAGAAGTGGATTGTCGCCAGCTCATCTTACCCGGAAAGGAGACCAGGATGGACTTCCAGTTGTCTGAAGAGCAGCGCTTATGGCGGAAAACCGTTCATGAATTCGTGAAGAAGGAAGTAAAACCCCTCGCCCAAGAAATCAACGAGAATGAGCACATCCCCCCTGCCCTGTTGGAAAAAATGGGCCCGCTGGGCCTGCTGGGAATGAGTGTACCCATGAGTTATGGTGGCTCTGAATTGGATGCGATCAGCTCCGCTATCGCCATCGAAGAACTTGCCTGGGGAGATGGCGGTACAGCACTCACCCTGGAAGCCCATAATGAATTGGGCTGCGCAGCGGTTGTATCCTTCGGTTCCGAAGACCAAAAAAAGGAATACCTTCCCCCAGCAGCCACTGGGGAGGGGAAGTTAACTGCGCTAGCGCTTACGGAACCCCAGGCGGGTTCTGACCTGAGAGGGATCAAAACCAGCGCCAGAAAAGAGGGGGATGAATGGGTGCTGCAGGGATCGAAAGCCTGGATCACCAATGCCGGGGCTGCAGATTTCATCGTCACGCTGGCAAATACGGATCCAGAACAAGGCACCCGGGGTATGAGCATGTTCATCGTACCCACTGACTCTAAAGGCTTGACGATCGCACCCCCAGAGAAGAAGATGGGGGCTGGCGGCACACACAGCCATGAGGTCCGCTATGAAAATGTCCGCCTACCCGGGGATTCCTTGTTGGGTGAAGAAGGCAAAGGCCTGCAGCAAACCCTGCATGTGCTGGATGGGGGCCGGATCAGCATCGGTGCGCTGTCGGTGGGCATTGGCCAGGGGGCGCTGGACGAAGCCCTGGCTTACGCCAAGCAAAGAGAATCTTTCGGGAAACCATTGAAAGACCACCAGGCCATTCAGTGGATGGTAGCAGACGCGGCGAGTGAGTTACACGCTGCCCGTCTGATGGTTTACTACGCCGCCTGGCTCAAAGACCAGCAAAAGCCTTTTACCAAAGCTGGGGCTGCCGCAAAACTTTTTGCCACAGAGATGGCGGAACGGGTAGCCTACAGCGCCATCCAGATCCATGGCTCTTACGGGTACAGCCGGGAATATCCCGTTGAAGCCATGTATAAAGCAGCCAGGTTAATGACCATCGGGGAAGGGACCAGCGAGATCCAGCGTTTGGTGATTGCCCGCAGGGTATTCGAGAACGGCCCTTTGCAGATCCCTTGAAAAATTAAAGCGATGTATATTGTGAAAAGGTAATCAGGTCGCTGGGGAAATTATCCTAGTAGAAAAAAGCAGGACCCTTCAAGGGTCCTGCTGGTTGTTTTTATACCGCACGGCCAGGGTGATGTCCCTCCTCAGCTGCCTGGTCACCCTGCAATAATTGCACAGCATGGACCAGCACTGGCACCAGAATCCGGAAATTCTCCAGGGCTCCCTTGGGACTGCCAGGAAGGTTGACGATCAAGGTGTTCTTTCGGATCCCGACGACAGCCCGGGACAGCATAGCGTGAGGAGTGATCTGTAAACTTCCTGAGCGCATAGCCTCAGCCAGCCCCGGGGCATCCCGCTCGATCACAGCCCGGGTTGCCTCCGGGGTGATGTCGCGGGGAGAAAATCCGGTGCCCCCGGTGGTCAGGATCACTGAACATAACGCATCATCCGCCCAGGAAGACAGCACATCCACGATCTGTTGGTGCTCATCAGGCACCAGGGCAGTTTGACTGACCTGCCATCCTGCCTCTCGCACCGCCCGGGAGAGGGCGGGGCCAGACAGGTCCTCCCGTTTTCCGGCAGCTGACCGGTCAGATATGGTGAGGATGCCAAAATCAATGCTCATCGATCCTCCTTCCTAGACCACAGCCTCCCAGCGCCCATGAATGCCATCATCTGTGACACCATAATAATATCGATAGCCGTCCGTGGTGCGCTCGATCAGATCATAGCTGTGGAAATTACCTCTTTTCTTCTTCGTAATCAACCCCAGATCGCCCTTCCATTCGATGTCCATGGATTCGATCTTCGAGGGCAGCTTGGAATATTGGGTGATGGCGTAATGCCACAAGCGCCGGGATGATTTGAAGGTGACGTTTTTGACCACATTGCCATTGCGCAAGTCCCGGACCGTGTAATAATTCTCCCCACCCCTTTTGGATACGGAAACGATCTCGACCCCGGTGCGGGGTGGATCTTGCTCAACCTGCTCGGTCCCGGGAGTGGATACCATTTCGTAGACATCCTTCGAGCCCGGGATGGGCAGCGGTGTAGCCCGGGGATCTTCCACCTTTTCTGATTCTGATGTTTCCTTCTTGCCCTGGAGGACCATTTCCACGATCTCATCCCGGACAGCCATCCCGGTTTCGGTTTCTGTCCGAAGATAGATCTTATTATCATCCACGGCATAGGGAGGATCTTCTCCCTTGGGGATCATGACCTGAATGACTTTTTTACCCTGGGTTTCCAGGACCTCGAACTTGCATGCCAGTTCAGGGCTGATGCGTTTATCGATCTCAGCCTGTAGTTTTTCCACCCCCTGATTAGGTCGGGGAATTCCCTCAACATCTTTATCCGGATCCGCTGAGAGCCCCAGGTACAATGTACCGCCATTGGAGTTGGCAAAGGCACACACATTTGCGATGATGGAATAGAGATTGCCACCTCTGACCGTGATCTTCTCATGGAAATCCTGCATGAAAGTCGCCCCTTCCTGGCGGGCTTCGCGGATGAAGTCGTAGGCTGGCTGGGAACTATGCCGGTGTGGTCTAGTGCGGGAATAGTTATTGCTCATAAAGAGATCCATCAATGCCTGGAAGTTCTTGTCTGGCAGACGCACATCAGTGGTCCGATCTCCTACCCCCAATTTATTCTGGTAGGCTTTGTTCTTGGTCAGTAAGTGTGCGTCCGATCCCTGAATGCAGTGCATCCTTCGGGGATATTCTGGTTTATTCCCGCTGAAGAAGAACGCGGTAGCGTAGCGTCCTTTTTTGTCCAGATCAGTCACTTCCAAGGCGAACAGGTCTGGATCCTGTGTGTAGGCGATCTTGGTTTGCCCACCAAAGGGGAAGCGCCTCATGGCGACGCCATTATTGGAATTAGCATGAGCTGCAATGGCCATACCGCCAGCCTCACGAATGGCTTTATAAGCCGTCAGCACGTCAACGCTGGCGCCAACGGTGATCGATCCCTGGTCCAGCTTCTCTGAGGGGATGTTCAACTCCAGCAGCAGATGTTCAATATCCCGCACCGCTTTGTCTTCCGGGAAGATGGCCAGAATATGAAACCCGAAGGTAGCGGTAAATTCAAATCCCGGCAGCACCAGCACCCGGTTGAGTAATTTTTGATATTCCGCCAGCCTGGTTTCCTCCTCAGGCAGCAGGCGGTTGAGCCGCTGGAGCAGTTTGAGCTGGTCGATCTCTTCCATCATCCGGCGATAACCGGCCACAGTATTATGATCAGTAAAAGCGATGATATCCAAACCTTTGGCTGCAGCTTGCTTCAGGATATCCAGGTAACCGATCTCTGGTTGTAAATAATCTTCCGATGCCGGGGTGTGAAGATGCAAATCCATCGTATACCACACTAACCCGCTTGAGTTCTTTTTTGCCACATGTACCTCACGATTGCAGTCTTCAGGTTGAATCTGGACATGAGTTCACAGGAAAGATACATCAAGGATCCTCTATCCTGATTAAACCTGAACACTTGCTCTATATGTACATTACGGAGGGAACGAAAGACCTTTCAGACCAGGGAAATAGCAGAGTTGATGTTTGGCATCGACACAATAATAAGAATTCCTGGAAAAATATCAAGGCTTGTTATGGTTGTTCCTCAGCGTAACTTAATAAAACGTCACCCAGCAAAATCCACTAGCAAAAGCTATTTTTTTGCAGATTTTGCCTTTTTGGGTGCAGCTGGCTCCTTTGAGAGTGCAGCTTTCAATACTTCTTCAATATTTTCAACGAAAATAAAATCAATCTTATCCAGCACTTCCTGGGGAATATCCTCCTCCAGGTCTGCCTGGTTCTTCTTAGGCAGGATCACGGTTTTGGACCCAGCCCGATAGGCTGCCAGCACTTTTTCTTTGATTCCTCCCACGGGTAATACCTGACCCCGCAGGGTGATTTCACCGGTCATGCTGACATCGCCTTTAACAGCTTGATTGGCGATCAAAGATACCAGAGCAGTGGCCATGGTCACACCTGCTGAAGGCCCATCTTTCGGTTGCGCTCCGGCAGGCACATGCAGGTGAATGTCCTGATCCTGATAAAAATCCATATCAAGACCCAGTTTCTCTGCCTTGGAGCGCACATAGGAGAGCGCTGCCTGGGCAGATTCTTTCATCACATCACCCAGCGATCCAGTGAGTTGGAAATTGTTCTTCCCGGGCATGGATGTCGCTTCCACAAATAATACTTCACCCCCGGTAGATGTCCAGGCTAAACCAGTCGCTACACCAGGCAGGGAGGTGCGGTTGGCCAGTTCCTCATCCCCGTAATAGCGCGGCCTGCCCAGATATTCCTCAACATCTTTCACACCGATCTTGACTTTTTGGGTTTTGCCTTCCGCGATCAAAGTCACCACTTTGCGGCATAAACTGCCAATTTCCCGCTCCAGATTCCGGACGCCCGATTCCCGCGTATAGGAGCGGATGATCTTTTGCAGCGCAGGATCGGTAAAGGAAATCTCTTCAGGCAGGAGTCCATTTTCCCGGATCTGCCTGGGAATCAGGTACCCCTTCGCGATGGCTTTCTTCTCTTTGTCTGTATATCCAGACAGTTTGATGATCTCCATTCGATCCCGGAGTGGTGAAGGGATCGGCTCCAGCAAATTAGCTGTAGTGATGAACATCACCTTGGAAAGGTCATAGGCTACCTCCAGATAATGATCCCTGAATTCATTGTTCTGCTCGGGATCCAACACTTCGAGCAGTGCAGATGTGGGATCACCCCGATAATCCCGACCAAGCTTATCGATTTCATCCAGCATAAAGACCGGATTGTTTTTTCCCACCCTCCGCAGTGCCTGGAGAATTCTGCCAGGCAGGGCTCCGATATAAGTGCGCCTGTGGCCCCTGATCTCTGCTTCATCTCGCACGCCGCCGAGGGAAATGCGGATAAATTCGCGATCCATCGATCTAGCGATGGAGCGCCCCAGCGAAGTCTTCCCTACCCCGGGAGGTCCTACAAAGCACAGGATCACCCCTTCCCGGATCTGGCGGATATCATCATCATAATCCTCAACGACCTCCCCTTCCCGCTCTTTCCGCAGCTTGCGCACAGCCAGGAATTCCAGGATCCTTTCCTTGACATCTTCCAATCCATAATGGTCTTCATCCAGCACTTTTCGAGCCCGAGAGATATCCAGGTTGTCCTCGGTCATTTCTGACCAGGGCAGGCTGACCATCCAGTCCAGGTAAGTCCGGATCACTCCATATTCCGCAGCTGCAGAAGGCAGGTGGGACATACGATCCAACTCCCGCTTAGCCTGTTTCTCGGCCTCTTCAGGCATGGCAGCATCCTTGATCTGACGGCGGAATTCGTCAATTTCCACCATCTGGTCATCTTCTTCACCCAACTCTGAGCGGATGGCTTTCATCTGCTCGCGGAGGAAATACTCCCGCTGGACTTTTTCGATCTCGGAGCGGGCCTGGTTCTGGATGCGCTGGCCGATCTCCAGCATTTCCAATTCCCGGGTCAGGAAGTTGACCAGCATGTGCAGCTTTTCTGACACTGAATCCAGCTCCAACAGCTTCTGGGCATCAGCCAATTCCAGGCGCTGGAAATTGGCAACCGTGTAAACCACCTGCAGGGGATCATCCAGGGTCATGACAGCATCCACCAGCTCTTGCGGGACAGCAGGGACCAGGTTGGTGATTTCCGCGAATTGATCCCTTGCCTGTCGGGTCAGCGCGTCGATTTCCAGATCCCGTTCAACTTTGACAGGGGAAAGCTTGATCCTGGCTTTGAGATAGGGTTCTTCCTGAACGAATTCCTGGACATCAAAACGAGTGATGCCCTGGACAAGGAGTCGGATGGTGCCGTCGGGAGCCCGGAACAAGCGGTGGACAGAAGCGACTGTCCCCACCTGGTAAAGGTCATCCGGCCCGGGGAGTTCATCCTGGGGATCTTTCGAGGTCACCAATCCAATCAGCCGGTCATCCGCTGAAAGCACATCATCTACCAAGCGGATGGAACGCGGTTGACCAATGGAAAGGGGCACAGCTGTCTCGGGATAAACAACCAAACCCCGCAAGGGAAGAATGGGCAATTCATCCGGAATGCGTCCGATCAGGGCCTTTTGATCGATCTCTTCCTGGTCATTCGCATCGGCATCCTCAAAATTAGAGACCACTGAACCCAGGAAGATATCATCCAGGGATAGGTCTTCGCGATTCACCCATTCCAGCAGTGCGATGATTTCTGGGTTCCAATTTGTAACCGGCATGCGATGTGATTCCTCTACTTTGTGTCTGTCTTACCAATAAAAACTCAATTTTCTATGGGGTCCATCCAGTTCTTCTTATAGCTAGGATTCCCCAGACCCAATTTTAACACAGTGGGAGGCGCTTTCCCTGACAGGGTTGCAATCATATAGGAGATTAACACTTAAATCTAACCAGCCCTAAAACCCCTCAACCAGGCAAGCCCCACCCCTGACCTTGCCTTATCGAAACCATGTCATATAATTTACCCACCCTGGAGGGACAATTAGTCGTTAACTTTATCCCCTCAAGATAAGCATATTGACTTAAAAGTTACATAAAGCGCTGAACGATCAAATCCACCAACAATTGGAATCCGCCCAGGTCTATTCATCAATGGCTGCCTATCTTGAGTTCGAGAATTTTCCGGGGTTTGCCTTTTGGATGAAGACCTAGTTTGAGGAGGAAATCTCCAGAATATCTACAATCTGTACAGCCTGGCCCCAGAAGCAGGGGATAACCAGATCCCGGACCGCAAATTAATTATTTTTTCCAGGATCTTTAGGGAATTAAGGTCACATAAAACCATGTAATTTGGCAGTTGATTTTCCACACCAGAAGGTTGATACTAAATTTATGCTAGTAATACATAAGTAAAGGATAATCAAGCTTATGAGTGATTCCTCTTTCAATCCGTATAAGATGGCCCAGGAACAGTTTGATAACGCTGCTGAGCTGCTGGAACTAGACCAGGCTTCCCGGGATTTCTTACGCGTCCCAATGCGAGAATTTCAGTTCAGCATACCAGTCCGAATGGACGATGGCTCTATGAAAATTTTCCGTGGATTTCGGGTGCAGCATAACGATGCCCGGGGCCCAAGCAAAGGGGGCATACGATTCCATCCCCAAGAGACAGTCGACACTGTCAGGGCATTGGCAATGTGGATGACCTGGAAATGTGCCGTGGTAGATATCCCTCTTGGAGGCGGCAAAGGAGGCGTGATTTGCGATCCTCATGATCTCAGTTTGAATGAACAGGAAAGGCTTTGCCGTGGTTGGGTAAGGAGCTTGGCCAAAAACATTGGCCCCCTAACCGATGTCCCGGCCCCAGATGTGATGACCAATTCCCAGCATATGCTGTGGATGCTCGATGAATACGAAACCATCCATGGCGGGAAATATCCCGGATTCATCACCGGAAAACCGGTCGGCATGGGGGGCTCCCTGGGGCGGACCGAGGCAACTGGATACGGGGTGATGATCACAGTACGGGAAGCCATGAAAGAGTTAGGCATTGATATGCACAAGACCACAGCCAGCTTCCAGGGTTTTGGCAATGTTTCCCAGTATGCCATCGAACTCTTCCTGCAGATGGGCGGCACCCCGATCTGCGTCTCCTGTTGGAGCCAGAAAGACGCAAAAGCTTATTCCTTCGTCAAGAAAGATGGATTTGACCTTCAGAAACTGAGGGAGATCACAGATCACTTTGGGGAAATTGACAAAGAAAAAGCCCAGGACCTGGGTTTTGAGGTTCTGGACAGCGGAGCCTGGCTGGAACAAGATGTGGATCTGCTTATCCCAGCCGCCCTGGAAAACCAGATTACACGTCAAACAGCCCCTAAGATCTCAGGACAAGTCAAGATCATTGCTGAGGGGGCTAACGGACCGACCACCCCTGAGGCTGATGAGGTCGTTAAAGAGCGCGGCATATTGGTGATCCCTGACTTCCTGGCCAATGCAGGTGGTGTGACCTGCAGTTATTTCGAGCAGGTCCAGAGCAACCAGAACTATTATTGGGCAAAAGAAGAAATTCTCGGCAAACTAGATCTCAAGATGACCAATGCCTACCTGGCAGTGAGCAAATTTGCTCAGGGCAAGAAACTTTTTATGCGCGATGCTGCCTATATGATCTCTGTCGATCGAGTATCCAAAGCCTGCCAGGCCCGGGGATGGGTATAATCTGAGTTGATGAATACTAAATCGGAGCCCACTCCGCTCCAGGAATTTGTGCCATTCGACCGCAATGTCAATGACCCGGCTGACCGCATCCGGGTCATTGGTTCTGGGGAGATCGGAGGGAAAGCTCATGGACTGGTCACCCTGAACCAGCTGCTTTCTGGTGATCAGTTAAAAACGACTTACAGGGATATTTCCATCGGAGTGCCGGTTATGACGGTGCTTCGGACGGATGTCTTCGAAACATTTGTCCATAACAACGACCTCTCCCGCTACCGCGATGGGGAGTACACAGATGCCCAGATCGCTCATGCCTTTCAAGCGGGCGAACTGCCTTTCCACATCCTGGGAGACCTCCAGTCGTTGGTTGAAGGAATTCGGACACCGCTGGCCATCAGGTCATCCAGCCTGCTGGAAGATGCCACCTTTGAACCTTTTGCAGGGATCTATGCCACAAAAATGATTCCCAACCACCAGTTTGATCCGGGGATCCGTTTCCAAAAATTGATTGAAGCCATCAAATACATCTTTGCTTCCACATATTTTCAGAGCGCGAAAAACTACCGGATGGCCACAGGCCATGACCATCAGGAAGAAAGAATGGCTGTCATCATCCAGGATGTGGTTGGCAGCAAGCACCACGTCCGCTTTTACCCTGAATTATCTGGTGTGGCCCGATCCTACAACTACTACCCCATGGGCCGGTCCAAGCCGGAGGATGGCGTGGTCAGTCTGGCACTGGGCTTAGGGAAAACCATTGTAGATGGTGGTATGGTGTGGTCTTACTCCCCTGCCCGTCCCCGGATCGGACCCCCATTCGGTTCCATCGATGAACTGCTTAAAAACAGCCAGAAGGAATTTTGGGCCATCAATATGGGAACCCCTCTGGTTTATGATCCCATCAAAGAAACTGAATATCTTATCCAGGAAGACCTTGCCGCTGCAGAACATGACGGGACATTGGATTATCTCTGTTCTACTTATGATCCCCAATCTGATCGGCTGGTGCTGGGCATGGCAAATACCGGACCCAGGGCCTTAACTTTCGGCCCGCTGCTGCAATTGAAAAAACTCCCCTTTAATGACCTGGTGAAAGCCATCTTGGCAGTCTGCGAGGAAGAACTTGATAACCCGGTAGAAATAGAATTTGCAATGACTTTCTCACCTCCCTCCCTGGGATTGCTGCAGGTACGTCCAATGGTGGTCGCTTCCCAAACCATCCAGCTTACCGAGGACGACCTGGTTCAGGATGACCTGCTGGCAGCGTCTGAGAATGCCCTCGGGAACGGCATCCTGGATGATATCCAGGATGTTGTCTATGTGGTCCCAGAGAGATTCGACCTGGCGGGCACCCGCAAGATCGCTGCTGAATTAGCGGAGATCAACGCCAGCCTGGTTGGTGAGAATCGACCTTACCTGTTGATCGTCTTTGGTAGACTAGGAAGCTCCGACCCCTGGCTGGGCATCCCGGTAAACTGGGGACAAATCTCCGGTACAAAGGTGATCATCGAAACCTACCAGGATGATTTCAATGTGGAAATGAGCCAGGGTTCTCACTTTTTCCACAATCTGACCAGTCTAGGAGTAAATTACCTGGCCCTGCCAAAAACTAGCCAGTATAAACTGGATTGGGATTGGTTGAAGGCCCAAACAGAGATCCAGCACACCGATTTTGTGCGCCATATTCGGACAGCCAAACCATTATCCATTAGAATTGATGGCAGATCGAGTCGGGGAATCATTCAAAAACCCGAGGTATAAATGACAGACAATCCGACCAAACCTCTCAATAATCTGGTAGATGAGCTCAAGGAGAGAGCCAAAGAGCTCAATTGCCTTTATGAAGTACAAGAAACCCTGACCCATACAGGGATCAACCAGGATGAAGCATTCAGGCGTATCATCAAGGTCATCCCTCCAGGCTGGCAGCATCCAGAAATCTGTGTCTGCCAGATCAAAGTGGGTGAAAAGACCTACCAGAGCGATGACTTCATCGAAACCCCCTGGGTCCAGCACTCGGACATCATTGTCCAGGACCAGATCGTCGGTCAGATCTCCGTCTACTATTTGGAAGAAAAACCGGTCATGGATGAGGGACCATTTTTACTGGAAGAGCGCAGACTGATCAACACCATCGCTGATCAGCTGGGCAACTTCCTGCTCCAAAACCGCTTACAGGATGTGTTTGAAAAACAGTCCAAGTCAGATGTAGAAACCGGCCCTGGTTGGCGGGTTGTACTCAACTTACTGAAAAAGACCGATCCCGACCTGCTGATCACCATTGCCAGGAAAATGGTCCATCATATGTGCGACCATGGCATCAGAGAAGCAGAAGGGTTGTGGACCCTGTTCAGCTCTGCCTACCGGGAAGACAGGGACATTCTAGAAACCAATTTTCCTTATCAAGTCAAAATAGATAAAGAAGCCGTTGGCACACTGGATGCTGTTTTTGATCTGGCAGAGGAATTCCTGGATGAAGAAATGGTTTTTTCCAGCGTCCAGCAGTGGATCCGGGAAGACCAAACCGGTTTCCTGGTCAACACCCTCGTCCAGACCAACCGTTCCCTGAACGATGTCTTGGCGGCGTTGGATCGTTATATTCAGCTTTCTGATCAGGGTTTGGAACTATCGGAAGCCAGAAAACAAAGCGTTCAGATGTCCTTGATCCGGCGGTTGCTCAGCACACAGTACAGTTACATCCAGAGCGCAAAACGTCATGTCGAGATCAAGGATTTCCACCGCCTGTCGAACAAGATCATCTACCAATCTAATAGCCACGGCAAGCTGGGTGGAAAAGGGGCAGGCATCTTCCTGGCGATGGAAGTAATCCGGAAATCCATCAACAACAAAGAGCTCTTTAAAAAAGTCAATACCCCCAAAACCTGGTATATCGTTTCCGATGTGATTTTTTCCTATGTCGAGCAAAATAATCTGGAAGAGATCATTGAACACAAGTATCTCAACATGGGTGAGATCCGCCAGGAATATCCCTATATCATCAGCGTTTTCAAAAATGCACCTCTGCCCCCTGATATTGTCAAAGGCCTTTCGGTAGCGCTGGATGATTTTGGGGATGTGCCGCTGATCGTTCGTAGCTCAAGCCTCCTGGAAGACCAGGTCGGAATGTCCTTTGCTGGCAAGTATAAAAGCCTCTTCGTACCCAATCAGGGAAGCAAAGAAGAACGCCTTGCCAGCCTGATCGATGCCATCACGGAGGTGTATGCCTCCCTGTTCGGGCCAGACCCCATTGAATATCGCTATGAACATCAACTGATTGATCATCATGAAGAAATGGGCATCTTGATCCAGGAGGTGGTTGGACGGCGGGTTGGACCTTATTACTTCCCGGCCTTTGCCGGCGTTGCTTTCAGCCAGAACGAGTTCCGCTGGTCCAGCAGAATTAAGAAAGAAGATGGATTGGTGCGGGTTGTTCCCGGCCTGGGCACAAGAGCTGTGGACAGGCTGACTGACGATTATCCGATCATGATCGCCCCAGGTCAGCCAGGATTGCGCTTGAACAACACCCTGGAAGAGACCCTGCGCTACTCACCCCGCAAGATTGATGTCATCAATCTTGAAAAAGGTGCCTTTGAATCCATAGATATCGATCAGCTGTTGAAAGAGTACGGCCAGGATTACCCCAGCATCAAAAAATTGGTATCGATCATCAGCGAAGACCAAGCCAGGATTCCCACCGGCCTTGAACCAGACTTTGATGAGGACAAGCTGGTCTTCACCTTTGACGGTTTATTCTCTCAATCCGATTTCTTGTCCCTGCTCCAAACAGTGTTGATAGAACTCGAAGAGAAGTTAAACCATCCCATCGATATTGAATTCGCCTGTGATGGAGATGATTTCTACCTGCTGCAATGCCGGTCACAGAGCTACGGGAGTGAAAACCTGCCAGCTGATATCCCGGCAGCGATCTCAGAGGAAGAGATAATCTTTTCAGCCAACCGCTATATCACCAATGGGACTATCCCCAATATCAACCATATAGTCTATGTGGACCCGGCCGCTTACAGCCAGATCTCCACACGGGATGAGATGCTGGATGTTGGCCGGGCTATCGGCATTCTAAATCAGATTCTCACCAAGAGGAAATTCATCCTCATGGGCCCGGGCCGCTGGGGGAGCCGGGGGGATATCAAGCTGGGTGTGAATGTCACCTATTCTGACATCAGCAATACTGCGGCTTTGATCGAGATCGCCCTCAAACGGGGGGATTACACCCCAGACCTGTCATTTGGGACCCACTTCTTTCAGGATCTGGTTGAGTCTTCCATCCGTTATTTGCCTATCTACCCCCACCACAAAGGAGTCCACTTTAACTATGACTTCCTGACCGGAACAAAGAACATCTTCAAAGAGCTGGTTCCAGACTTTGGTCATCTGGAAGATATCATCCATGTCATTGACGTCAAAGATGCTTCCCAGGGATCTGTACTGCATATCTTGATGAATGCGGATAAAGACCTGGCTGTAGCGATGTTGGGGGAAGAAGATGACTCCCGAGATGTACCCGTAAAAACCCAGCCATACAAACAGCGGCGGCCCAGAGAGGACCATTGGCGGTGGCGCTTCCAATCCGCGGAGCAACTGGCTGCCAGCCTGGACCCGGAAAGATTTGGCGTCAAAGGGATCTATTTATTTGGCAGCACAAAGAATGCCACAGCGGGTCCGCAAAGCGATATTGACCTCATCATCCACTTCACAGGCAGCGATCAGCAGCGAGAGGATCTCATCCTCTGGCTGGAAGGCTGGAGTTTGAGCCTGGATGAATTCAACCGCAGAAGGACCGGGATTGCCACGGGAGGTCTACTGGACGTGAAATTTGTGACCGACGAGGATATCGAAGTCCGCACCAGTTACGCCGTGAAGATCGGGGCAACAACCGATGCTGCTTTCCCCCTGCCCATGGGCTTGAAAGAGGGTTAAACGGGATCCCCTGGGATCAAATCCCGGGTCGCTTTCTGGGGTTCATACAATCGAAACCGCACCAGCGCCAGCTCAGGACCGCTGTGAGCTGCGGATAAGCTGACCGTTTTACCCAGCCGGTCTTTCCAGTCGCCTGTTATTTGAGGGGATTCATGGACATGGCCGTGCAAAGTGAGCCAGGGTTCCCTTTCCAGGATGAAATCCTTGACTGCAATGCTGCCTACATGCAGGTCAAGCGGAGCGTGGTCCACGCTCTGGCCATCAAGGGCAGCCCGGTCCAACTTGGTCTGGTAGGGCGGTGTATGGAAAAGGAAGACAGCCCGCGAGAGATCCTCATCTCCTGTTAACTGCAGCAGGTCTTTGGAGATCGTGGCGTGCTCGATCTCATTGAGCAAGCCTGGAACAGAATGCCAGCCCTCTTCGGGCGGTATGCAGCCGGGGTCAACGAAGCGGGAGATGTCATACCGCTCCCAATCTTTGTTAAAGAAGGGTGTGGGGGGCACAAAGTTGTAGCCGTAAATCGTGTAATCACCAAATTCCACAGCACGATTGTGGATGTACTCCCACAGCTCTCTGTTTTCCATCCAGCGCAGCAGTCCTTCTTCGTGAAGTTTGCTGTCATCATTGCCAAGGATCAGGAAAACCCGGGGATAGTCCCGGCCCAGTTTCGCTTTCAGCCAGGCCATCCCGGGTGCAAAGAAACCATCCAGGAAATCACCCCCGGCTTGGGTCCTCAGGCCAGGAAAGAGATCGCCCCCCAGGAAAACCCCCCCTGGTTTCTCCTCGGCGATCCGGGCGAAGAGGGACCGGTAGCGGCTCTTCCTCCCATGCAAATCAGATACAAAGAAACACTCGCTCATATTTCAACCTGCAGATACTATATCATACCCGGCAACCTCCGAGGTTACCTCCGAGGTAGGCGGGACCTCCGAGGTTACCTCCGAGGTAGGCAGGACCTCCGAGGTTGGTAAAAAAAACACCCCCAGCTGGGGGTGAAAAGGCGCCCTCGGCAGGAATCGAACCTGCAACCGTCGGATTAGAAGTCCGGTGCTCTGTCCATTGAGCTACGAGGGCAATGCGCTTTCTGGACCGGCTATTTCGCGGGCGCCGGTCGAATCCCTTTATAGACCCGGGTGCCGGAAATGGTCTGCAGGATCTTGTTTGGCTGGCGGTTGAGTGTCTCAGCCAGCTGGGTCGGTGACAGCGGCTGGTTGCCGTTAGCCAGGAAGGTCCGGAACAGGGCTTCGGTGAGGGTGGTCTGGTCGGTGATGAACTGCTCCTGCTTGGCACAGTGGGAGATCAAAGTGTGCTGCAGGCCGTCCACACGCTGCACTTCCGCTGTTTCGGGGTCGATCCAATCCACCTTCTCATCCCCGGAGAGATCAGCATACATCTCCTGGTGCTCTTCGCACAAACAGCTCCTCAGGTGAACCCGCCAGGAACGATCGTGCTCCATCCACCAGTCAAAGTCAATATGAAACGGTGTTGAAACCGTGGGTTTTAACAAACTCGACAACTTGGGTTTTGACACCGCTGATCTCCTTCTTCTCCTCTACCTAAATTATATACCCTCTGAATCATCAAATCGAAAATGCAGGTCCCCTACATGGACAAACCAGGGCCTGGTTTCCAGCAGCGCAAATAAAGGCCCAGGGGGACAGCGGCGCACTGTGTTGACTGCCGCGTACAATTCTGTGACATGCACATGTCCCTGAGGATTGAGCTTGGTCAGCTCGCGGACAATATCCACCACGATCTGCTCAAAGGGAGGCGGCTTCTGCAGGTTCTTCTCCCAGACCTCATCCACGGGTTCAATATCCGGGATCATGATCGCCATCCGGGCGTTGAAGTCCGAGGAAATGATCTGTTTCAGGGTAGCGAAAACCAGCTCGCCATCTGACCCGACCAGGATGGTGCGCATCCAATCCTTGGTGGAGCGGGAGCTCTTGGTTTCCACGATCACCTCTCCGGGTTCCTCCCCAGGCTTGATATACACAATCCCGCCAGGAATGAGCCCATTTTCTTCGTACCATTCTTTCAGCCCCGAGACATAGCGCTCTTCGCGAACCACCCAACCCGGGAAGCGCTCCTTGGTCTTTCCGTCCACCAGGGTGAAACGGATCCGGGGAGACTCATAAGCTGTTGGGAAAAGTGGTTTCACCCGTTCAGAAAGCGGCAGCGTGCCCGCCCGCCAATGGGGGAAAATCAAGCGCACTTCAACAGCCTCCACAGGGTAAGTCCGATTCTCCTTCCAGGGGGTCAATTCATCATCCAGGGAATCCTCCAGGGCAACCATCTCCTCTGTCAGGGAATCCCGATCGTATTCAATGGGTGTATACTGCAAATACAGGGGAGTATTCTGCACACTTTCTGGCTCAAGGCCTTTCAAAAACCAGGAGACAATCCCTGCCGGACCCACTTCGTCAAAACGGGGGTCTTCCTGCAGGGCATGATCCATCGAGAACTCGATCAGGTGGGGATTAAAGTCATCAGGCAGATCCACTTCCTTGATCAATTCTTCAGTTGCCAGCGGTCCACCATCATGCATATCCAGCACTGCCTCTGCCAGGTTCAAATGTCCGGTATTGACATCGACCAACAATGCCCGCAGGAACCAGCGCCCGGCAATCTGCACGAAATCTTCATTGTCAGCTAATCCTGACTCGATTTGTTTTACAAGGTGGGACTGAAAATCCGCAATCACCACTTCCGGAGTGAGGGAATCCCCCTGGGCATCCTCTGGAGGAATATTCAGGCTGTGATCCTCAATCCTGGACGCAAACTCATGCTCGTCCCCGCTCTCAAACTCCACCTGGATGACGCTAAATTGTCCCTGGGCAGGATTTTCTCCTTCCCTGACTCCCATCACTTCACCTTTTTGCCAGGCAAATGCCGGGAAGACCAGTTTATCCCCTTCCTGGTAGCTGTCCTTCGGAAAATAAATCTCATTTCCATCCAGCCGCTTCTTTTCCAAGCGCGCTTTTTCTCGCTCAATCCGCTGCTCAACAAGGATGGGCATGAGCTCTTCCGATGTCAGGGGAGTCTCATTCTCAAGCAAATAATCATACAGGAAGGTAATGTCCTTCCTTTCCAGTTGGTATTCCTCCCAGTAATTCTCACGCAGGGATAGTAAAGCTGTCGTCATATACTTCCTCTATCAAATGATTAAATAATGCCGGGGTTCATTCCGGATCCAAGCCAGTATATTATACTCCACTCTTCCAACCTTACAAGCTTGGAGGAGTCCAGCGGCTGCTGCCTATCAGATCCACTCAAATCAGGGATAAGTGTTCTCCAGCCAATCCAGGGGATCGACCTGCAAGCCACCCACCCAAACCTCCCAGTGCAAATGAGGCCCGGTTGACCTGCCCGTAGTCCCCACCCGGCCGATCAACTGACCCGCATTGACCTGCTGGCCTACCTGGACCAAAATCTCAGATTGATGGGCATACAGGGTATACACCCCCCAGCCATGATCGATCAATGAGGTGTTCCCATGCAGCAGCAGTGACCCGGTATATACCACTTTACCAGGTGCCGTTGCGTAAATATCCTCACCTAGCTGGCCGAAATAATCCAGCCCGGAATGGAAATAGTAATACCCACTGCCATTATAGGACCGCCGACCCCCATAGTAGGACGCATACGCCCCCGACCGGTAGGAAGGGACCGGTTCAAAAAAATCACCTGACCAATATTTCACCCCAGTGGCCTGATCGGTATATTCTTTGAGGGTCTGGGTTTCTTCCTCAGTGATCTCCACACCTACAGTCTGGGCTGGAACACCAATAATCTTCTCAAAATGATAATTGCCGCTGAACACCTCAACCATCTGGGTATGTGAAAAAGGTGTGCCATCCGGCAGGGTACCGGAGAGGGAGAGCTGCGTTAACCCGATGCTCTCTTTCGCGTGCAATCCCTGGAGAGCCAGGAAAGTCTCACCATTCTGCGTGAAAAAGTGCAGCGGATAATCGCCCAGACTGCCAGTGATTTCAGTACCATCGGGAGCAGCCACGCGCATCACACTGGTATGCCCCTGGACAAAACGCTGTGGGGTATAGGCTGCTTCCTGGATGGCGGGCGGGAATCCTCCAGGCCCGTCATTTTCTGTGCCAGGGAGAAACAGGACTTCACCCGGGATCAAATCCCAGCTTCCGCCCTCCCCATTGGCGTTCACCAGGGTCCAGGGATTGGTATTGGACTGGATAGCCAGCTCAATCGCAGTCTGCCCGGGAGCAAGGCTGACCCGCTGACCTCCCATCTCGGCGATCTCTTCCTCACCGATCAAGACTGCAGAAACGCCCACATACAATTCCAGGGGGCTGGTCAAGCGGTTCAAACGGACCAGATCCGCCTGGCCAACGCTGTATCGCCGGCTGAGGCTGGCCAGGGTTTCCCCATATGACACCGGAACGGTTGCCACCACTCCGCTGAGATCCTCCATGCCCGGCATGACCAGCTCTTGGCCAGGCATGATCGCACTGCTGCTGTCGAGATCATTGACTGCCAGCAGATCGTCATAAGAAACGTGTAATTTGCGGGCGATGGTCCACAGCGTGTCGCCGGACTTGATGACATAGACAGGACCGGTATTTGAGCTCTCCTGGGCAGAAACCGAAACGGAGACCAGGATGAGCAGGACTAGAACCAGGATTGAGGAACGGATAAATTTATTCAAAGCTCAATTGATCTCCAATTTGAAATTCCGGCAGCCTGCTGGGATGGATTTCCAGGATATATTTGGCAGGCGAAGTGGGAGTATACATGGGCTGCCAGCTTTTGGCAAGTTTGATATCAACAATCCTCTCTTGTTTATCCAGCCACAGCACCCCCAGGTCCATACTGACAAAGAACATATGAATAGCCGCATTCGCCCGGCTTTCCCCTTTTTGAGTCATTAATAAGCCGCCATCAGGATCCAGGTGCTTTTGGAACATGAGACCTTTCAACCTGCAGGTAAAACTCTCACAGTTTTTCACCCGAAGCGGATCTTCCAGACTTCGTGTTTGATTAATTACATTGACTTCTGTCATGGAGGGTGGGATTTAGGTCAGGGAAGGTCAGTCCTTATTTTCCCCGGCCTGGGCCAAAACATATTTAACGCGTTCCGCTAACTCTTCCGGCCGGAAAGGTTTGGTGATATAGTCATCTACTTTCGCTACCTGGCGCCAGAGCACAATATCAATGCTCTGCACTTTTGCTGTTACCACAATCACCGGGATGTCCCGGGTCTTTTCATCCTCTTTCAAGCGCTGAAATACCTGGGTGCCGTCCATTTCCGGCATCATCAGATCCAGCAGGATCAGGTCAGGGTCCTCTTCGTGGACGAGGGCCAGTCCTTCTTCTCCACCATTGGCTCCCAGGACCTCGTAGCCTTCTCTGGCGAGGATTAACTTCATCAGATTGGTGGTTTCCGGTTCGTCCTCAATGCAAATGATACGTTTTTTCTCCGTCATCATCTTTGAAATCCCTTACTAATCATCAGTAAGTTTACCATAATTTAGAGGCCTTTTAACTGTCTGTCAAGCCGCTGGGAATTGAAAATTGAAGATTAAAGATTAAAAATCGGCTGCTTTGCAGCCTACAGAGGACTGAAGACCGAGTACAGGGTGACTACCAATAATGAGTTTAATCCTCTATACCCCGCAGGGGGGCCATCAGGATAGCCCGGCGATTGTTCGCCGGGGAAAAGGGATTCATCTAACGGATAAGCTCACCCACAGCCGGGTCTTCCTTCCTGGACTTCCGTCCTTAACCAGACGTCGGGGAGAGCGTGGATTAGCTAGCCCTGTGTTCTTCGCCAGGCTTGATCAGCCATCTCCATCCAAAAAGGGCAACAACTAGATCAGTAAGAAGAGCACAAACAGCCACAAGGGAGTATCCCAGCCATAGTTTCTGATATGCAAGAGCTTGAATTCCGTGCTGAATGAGAACACCTGCTCCCCCGGCGCCGTAATTATTTCCAATAACCCCAAACCCTGCCGCTGCGGTAAGAGCAGTGCGGAACACAGAGAAGCTTCGAAATCTAGGAGATTGATTCCCTTCTGAAAAACTCCAGTGATGAATGAGTATGGATAATGCCAGAAGAAAAGTAATTAGAAATATGTTCAGGCCGGCTGACAATGCGCCTAATCCAAGCCAAGCAACGAGGAAGACATTGGGCAGCAGGAATACAATTAAAGTAACTAACACACCTCGCCAAGGAACCCAATAAGCAGCAAGCCTTGGATTTGACTCGCTACCCGATGTCCTCTTCAGGACAAATCTAGCTATAGCAACCCCCAGTAGAGCCCCTGCCGCACCGGGAACAAGGCTCAGAACTGCATGCTGAACAAAAAAAATGGAGGAATGGGCTATCCATGATAGACCTCCTGGGGGGAAGAGATTATTTGGACCAGCTCACCAAAAGAATTATTCTTATTCCGTCTAATCAACATCAAGAGTCCCTGGATCTTGTTCCCGATTTCTAGACCATGCTGCGATCAAAATCCCACCTGCCCCAAGGAGATAGGGTAAAAGCCACATTAATATACCTAAATCACTAAAGAAATATCCTCCAAAAAAATTTAAGGTCACAATAAGAATAACGAGGAGTACCGACAAGAAAATAACAGCAAGTCTTAGGAGAGGTTGAAAGCTCATTCTAGGGAGAAGAATAAGAAGAATTAGAATCGCAGTAGCCGGGAGAAGCCATGTCAAAATTCCTCGCCAAATGAGTATGCTATCAGGCCTCCTGATGACCTGGATGAGCAGAAATACCAAGGGTAAAAAAATCGCGAACACACAAGCACCAAGAACTATCCGATAGAGACGCATGGTCTTTTGTATCCTCCCATACTGGTAGGCAGCTTGTTTGCCTCCATTTTCGGTCCTTTTTTCCGGGCTGTCAACTGTGGAATACCCCAGTTCTTCAATTCCCACTTTTCCTGTGGCTTTCCACAGCTTTAGAATCAGTTCTAGCCTGGAGTTCACATTGAATCTTTCATAGATATTACTAAGATGGAATTCAACTGTACGAACTGAGATATTGAGAGACGAAGCTATCAGTTTATTGCTTTTTCCCTGCAGCAATTGATCTATGACTTCCCATTCACGATCGCTCAACTGAATGAATTGGGACATTCTGCTAATTCCCTCCGCAAGTCGCACACAGATTGTTACCACACCACTTCATTCCCCCCAACTGTAGTGTAGCATACCCCTATTATCTATCTCGCCAAAGGCACTCTCAGGTCTCCCAGGCACCCAGTCCCCAAGTCAGCCTTTCCCTTGTCATGCATTTCAGTCTAGAATATAATCTTCACGCTATCAAACCAAAACCGAATCAAAAAGGCTGAATCATGATTGATGTAAACGAGTTGAGAAAAGGCGTCACCTTTGAGCTGGATGGCAACCTCTACAAGGTGCTGGAATACGACCATCACAAACCCGGTCGGGGAAAAGCCACCATCCGGGTTGATATCCGGGACTTACGCACTGGCACCCGGCTGAAAAAGAAATTCAACTCCGGGGATACTGTCCAGGATATTCGCCTCACCTACCGCAACGCCAAATACATGTACAACGATGGCGAAACCTATCATTTTATGGACGTGGAGACCTATGAACAACCTGCCCTGAAATCAGATGTCCTGGGTGAAAGTGTTAAGTTCCTGACAGATGAAATGGAAGTCAAGCTGACATTCTATAACAATGAGCCCCTGGATATCGAACTGCCCACAGCCGTGGAACAGGTAGTTGTGCGGGCCGATCCCTCTGTCCGGGGGGATACAGCAACTTCTGTCACCAAGGCAGTGACCACGGATACCGGCCTGGAAGTCTTCGTGCCCAACTTCGTGGACGTCGGCGACACCATCCGCATCGATACCCGTAGTGGAGAATACATCACCAGGGTATGAAGACTCCTGCCGGTGTTGAGTGCCCCTATTTCTTTGGGGATTATTTTCGGGGAAAACACAAGGAGGAATGCCGCCTGTTAGGCGCGACCATCCCTCCTCTGCCCTGGGAACCCCGCTTGTGTAACAACTGCCCTGTGCCTGGCATCGTCCGGGCGAATTCTTGCGAACATATGCAGCTCCGCCCCGAACTTAAACGTCCCTTTCCATTTTTTCCCCACCAGGTCCAGGTGGCCGCATACTGCCGGAAAACCAAACAAAATGTCAATGAACCCAAAATCGGCTGCGGGGAATGCCATCTGCTGCCGGAAATCTTCTTGGGGAAATGAAAGGTTTGAAAATCTAACAAACAGGGACCGGGTCCTTTAAAAGGACCCGGTCCCTTGATTCACTCACATCGGCCCTGTCCTGCCGAATTTCCTCTCCAGCAGGTCCACAGAAAGGTGGATCATGGTTGGTCGACCGTGGGGACAGGTCCGGGGAGATTGGCAGGACTCCAGATCCTGGAGGAGCTTTTCCTGTTCACTGGGTGACAGCACCTGGCCAGCTTTGACCGCCGCCTGTTTGCAAACCCGGGCGATGATCTTTTCTTCCATTTTCCCTTCTAACGGGGTTTCATCCACCTCAAGATCTTCCACAGCTGCCCGCAGCAGCCCTTCAGGGGAAGTTTCTCCCATCAACCCAGGCACAGCGCGAACCACATAAGATCCCGGCCCAAATTCTTCGACCTCAAAACCCAGCCCAGCCAGGATCGGCAGGTTCTCCTTCAAAAGGTCAGCGCTGGCTGGTGAGAATTCCACCACCACAGAATCCAGCAGCGCCTGAGAAGGAGGCCTGCTATCCCGGTTAGCCATCATCTTTTCGAACAGGATCCGCTCATGGGCTGCATGTTGATCGATCAGGTACAATCCATCCGGACCCTCAGCGATCAGGTAAGTAGCCGCCACCTGTCCGATCAAGCGCAAAACGGGTGTTCCCAGGGGAGCGGCGATCTGCCCGGAGTCAACCGACTGACCAAAAGGGACTCTCTGCTGAGAATCATCCAGCATACCCCAGGCAGGATCTACATCGCGTCTGACCGCCCGGTTATCCGGAGTCGGACCGCCCCAGAGATTCGCCCCACTGAGATTGCTGACCTCAGAGACAGGGGTATGGGCCAGCAGGGCTCTGCGCACCGCCCTGCCCACCGCCCGGAAGACCTCCCCCTTATCATCAAACCGCACCTCAGCTTTGGTAGGGTGAACATTGACATCCACGTCTTCCGGCGGCAGTTCCAGGAAGAGAATCGTGATTGGGTATCTGCCTTTCATGATCAGGGTGTGATAAGCCTGGGTGACAGCCTTGCTCAAAGCTGGATCCTGGACGGGCCGCTGATTCACGTAGTACAGCATCTCTCCCCTGTTAGAGCGGGTCAATCCTGGTGGGCTGATATAGCCCCCTATCCGAATCTTATCGTCCTCATAAACAACCCGGATCATCTGTTTGGCCTTGCTGAGCCCGTGGACAACCGCAATCGCTTCCTGTAAATTTCCGCTTCCAGAGGTCTGGAAGATCAGCTCATCATCATAGATCAATCTAAATTTAACTCCGGGGTTAGCCATGCTGTACTGACTGACCGTTGTACTGATATGCCGCTTTTCTGTGCGGTCAGTCTTCAAAAATTTCAAGCGCGCAGGCACATTGAAAAACAGGTGCTCAACCCGAACCGAAGTCCCCACTGGAATGCCCAGTTCACTGACCTCCACAGTCTCTCCACCCTCGACCCGGATCGAACCCCCCAGATCTGCGGAACGAACCCGAGACGAGAGAGTAAGATGGGACACCGATCCGATGGACGCCAGCGCTTCCCCCCGAAAGCCAAGGGTGGACACCCGAAAAAGGTCTTCCGCCTGGCTTAGCTTGCTGGTGGCGTGGCGGTGGACTGCCAGCTCAAGCTCCTCAGCAGGGATGCCAGAACCGTTATCCACGACCTCGATCAACCTTTTTCCAGCCTCACGGACCGTGACCGTGATCTGATCTGCGCCCGCATCCAGGGCATTTTCTATCAGCTCCTTGACCACAGATGAAGGTCGTTCGACTACTTCGCCAGCAGCAATTTGAGAAGCTACTTCTTCGGGAAGAATTGTGATTGACATGAGGATATTATAACGGAGGCGCCTCCTTCTGGGTGTATGCCTTTCCCCTGGATCAGGGCAGCTGAACCTTTCCGGTATCAGTGTATAATCCCAGTATGTCATTCTCAACCTTATTTTTCGATCTGGACGCTACGCTGTACGCTGCTACCAACGGCCTCTGGGAGGAGATCAGGAACCGGATCTACCAATTTATGCGGGATGAGATCGGCCTGCCCCAAGCGGAAATTCCAGCCACCCGGGACCGCTACTGGAAAACCTATGGAACAACCCTGGAGGGCCTCCGGATCCATCATGCGGTCGATCCAGATCACTACCTCCGCTATGTCCACGAAATCCCCCTGGAAAGCTACCTCTCCCCGGATCCAGAACTCTATAAACTTCTCGAGGATCTACCCCAGGAATTATGGATCTTCACCAATGCTGATTGGCGCCATGCGGAATCGGTGCTGGATGTGTTGGGAATCCGGGAATTATTTTCCGGGATCATCGATCTGCTGGCGATGGATTTCATCATCAAGCCCCAACCTGAAGCTTATCGGATTGCTCAGGAAATGGCTGGGGAAAACGACGCTTCCCGCTGTGTTTTATTTGATGATCTGGTGCCCAATCTGCTGGGTGCCAGGGAACATGGGTTCACGACAGTGCTGGTTGGGGAAAATGGCCAAAACCACAAGATAGACTTTCATGTGCCAACCATCCATCAGATCAAAGAAGTCCTGCCCCATTTATGGGTGGATTCCTGAACCAAGTCTGCCTGATCATTGCCTGAGAACCGGTTGCCACACGGCACCACTCCCCACAGACAGCAAGGAATTACCATGATAGAAAAAAACCACATCCAACATATCCGCTACAGCTACAGCATCAGCCTGCTCCGGGCTGTGACCACCAGCATCAGTGTCATGCTGGTATTTTCGATTTTGATCCTGATGGGGGATTTGCTCCAGCTCGGAGGAACTTTTCTTCCCCTGATCATCGTCTTATTGATGATCTTCATTGGCATGAACATGCTGGGGTACCTGGAACTATCCCAGTCCTTATCTTCCAGCGGCGGTGCTTACAGGCTGGTCCAATCCTGTGAGGAAGGGAATTGGTTGGCTTTCTTGACTGGATGGACATTGATATTGGCGGGTTTGTGTGCTGCAGGTTTGATCCTGCAGGCCTTTGGTTTGGGAACTGCTGCCCTTCTGCAAGCCGCATTTGGGACCTCAGTTCCTCCCTCTGCCCTCGCTGCCGGGCTGCTGGCTTTGACGGTAGTCTATAAACTGATCCCGACTTCTCGGAAAGCACTGGTTTTCTTGATGGGCGTTCCCCTCGCCATCCTGCTGGCAGGCAGCCTGACAGCTGTACCGAAAATCGAAACCTCGAACCTTCTCCCCCTGCGCAGTGATTGGACAGCCACCTTCAAGCTGCTTTTGATCGCCTTTTTCGGAATGGAGATCGCGGCTGGTCTGCAAGGAGATTTAAGCAACGGCTCGGTCAATCATCCCCGTTTAATGTGGTTATCGGTGCTGCTGACCGGATCCCTGACAGCCCTGGTGGGGTTCTTGCTGTTGGGTGTCTTCGGACCGGGATACATCTCAGATATTCGCAATCCCCTGGCTGACCTGGCTGGGATCTGGGGGGGGCAGACATTACAGATGGTGATGGCCCTGATCAGTTTACTGGCATTTCCTGCAGTTCTGGAGAAAACCCTCTCGCAGCTCATCCGGCACATTTTCACCATGACCCGGGATGGTTACTGGCCAGAGATCTTTAAGAAGATCAATCCCCGAACAAAAATGCCTATTTACCTGCTACTGGTATTGGTCCTCTTGATCAGCCTGACCGGGCTCGTTGATATTTTGACCTTGGCCCGGGTTGGCAGCCTCTTTTATTTGATGGTTTTGATGACGGTCAACCTTGCTCTGGCCCGGCAGAAGCAGATCGAATCCTCTTTTCAACTCCCTATCCATCCCTGGATTCCCGCCCTGATGCTGGTCTTTGACCTGCTGGTAAGCACTATCTGGATCCGAGACCTTCCTCCGGTGTTGATCGCGCTGGCTGTGGGACTGCTGATTTTCATTCTCTACAGCAGCCGCCATTGCATTGAGGCCAAGGAAGGGATCACCGTCTTTAAATCTGAGGAAACAGAAACCAGCGCTAAACAACACAAGCGTATCCTGGTGCCGATTGCCAACCCCGAAACTGCCAGCAGCTTGCTGCATCTTGCTGGCACCCTGGTGCGTGCTGAAGGTGGCAAAGTCATTGCCCTGCGGGTGATCACTGTGCCCAGCCAATTACCATTGAGCGACGGGCGGATAGAAGCTGAGGCCAACCGTATGCTGCTGGACCAGGCCATCGATCAAGGCACAAAAGAGGAATTCAGGGTTCAGACCATGACTCGCGTCTCGCGGAGCATCGCGGAAGGTATTCTGGATACCGCACGTGAAGAGGACGTAGATCAGATTCTGGTGGGTTGGTCTGGTGGTGAGACGCGTTCAATATCCAAATCCATGGGCCCGGTCCTGGATCCGATCATTAAAGATGCGCCTTGTGATGTGCTGATTGTGCGGGGGAACAACTGGAAGGAGATCAAATCCATCCTTGTACCTACCGCTGGAGGGCCTAATGCGCCAATTGGCGCCAAACTGGCATCAACACTATCCATGAATACCGGCGCTGAAGTCACGGGGATTTACGTCCAGGTAGGCCGAGCATCCAGCAGCCGGATCGCGGATAATAGAAGGATCCTGGAAAAAACATTCCAGGACTTGCCCTTCAGCAAACCACCAGAGAAGAAGATCATACAAGCCAGTTCAGCCCTGGCAGGCATCCTCAAAGAAGCCGAGAACTATGACCTGGTCATCGTTGGTGCTTCAGAAGAAGGCTTCATTGACCAATTTGCTTTCGGCAGCATACCGCAGCGCATCGCCTCAGGTGCTCCAAAATCCTCAGTGATGGTCAAAGGGTACAGCGGAGCCCCGGAATTCTGGTTCCGTAAAGCCCTGGGACTGCTCTTTGACCTCTTCCCGACACTGACCACAGAAGAACAGCTGGAGGTCCGGGAAGAGCTGATCGATGACGCCCAGCCCGGGCGGGATTACTTTGTGCTCATCGTGCTCTCTTCCATTATCGCGGCCCTGGGCTTGCTGCTTAGCAGCCCTGCGGTTGTCATTGGAGCCATGCTGGTAGCACCATTAATGTCTCCCATCCTGGGCTTCTCGCTGAGCATTGTGCTGGGGGAAGTCCGCTTACTGCGGACATCTTTGGAATCCGTATTCAAAGGTGTGATGGCAACCATCATTGTCTCTATTCTGGTGGGATTAATCTCCCCCCTGAAAGAGATGACACCGGAAATCTTGTCCCGCACCCAACCCACGCTATTAGATTTGTTTATCGCTCTGGCTTCAGGTATGGCTGGAGCTTACGCTTTGAGCAGGAAGGATGTCAGCGCAGCCTTGCCTGGCGTCGCCATCGCAGCTGCCCTCGCCCCACCCCTCAGCGTTGTGGGACTGGGGATTGCGAATGGCAGCATGCAGGTTGCGGTTGGTGCCTTGCTGCTGTTTGTGACCAATATCATCACTATCAGTTTGGCAGGGATGATCATTTTCGCATTGCTGGGCATTCATCCTCTCAATCTCCAACCAGAAGTCAAGAAACGAGTGCGGCGCGGCATCACTGGGATGATCTTCCTGGTGGTCTTGATCACCATCCCCCTGGGAATCATCATGAATGGGATCATCCGCAACAATCGAGAGGATCAGGCCATTCACGCGGTCCTGGAAGACTACCCCATCCTGGAGGAAATCACCCTCCTGGATGTTGACCGCTCACGGGCAGATGGCCTGTATATCAGCGCTACTGTCCGGGCAGCCGAACCCCTTACCCAGGAAAGTGTGGATGCACTGAAGATGAGCTTAGAAGATGAACTCGAACAGCCCTTGACATTGGACATCATCATGCTGCCTGTGATCCGCTCGCAATAGATCATGCTCTCTACACCACGGATACAGATTTTATCCAGATAATTCTTAGATAGTTCTAATCTGGTTGTGATAACCTAATAGAGAGCAAACAAAATGCGCTTGACTGATCTGTTAACCATCATTAAACCTGGAGCAAAGGATGAAAAAAAGCACCTGGATCATTATTGGTACCTTCCTGGGGTTGGCACTGATCGCTGGATCATTCACAGCCGGCGCTGTGGTTGGCACCACCGCTGACTTGATAAATAATTTCCCAGGCTTAACCCGAACCGTTGAACCCTTACCACCAGCTGTACAGGTTGAGAGTGGAGATCCATCCCTGGACACCTTATTTGAACCTTTCTGGGAGAGCTGGCAAATCGTCCACGAGTATTACATCGACCAGCCTGTCGATGATACGCTTCTCATGCGGGGAGCAATTCGAGGAATGCTGGATTCCCTGGGCGACCAGCACACATCCTACATGGATCCAGACCAATACCTGCAGGCCAATATCCCAATCGATGGAGAATATGAAGGCATCGGTGCCTGGGTGGATACCTCTGCTGAATACCTGACCATCATCAGTCCCATGCCAGGTTCACCCGCTGAGGAAGCTGGACTGCTGCCTGGCGATCAGGTGATCAAGATCGATGGAGAAGATATGACAGGCATTGATGGCTCTTTGGTCATCCGCAAGGTGCTGGGCCCCGCGGGATCCAAGGTTATGCTGACCATTCTCCGCGAAGATGAGCCGGAGCTGTTCGATGTCCAAATCACGAGAGCAAAGATCACCGTCCCCAGCGTGGACAGCAGAATGCTTGAAGATCAGGTAGCCTATGTCCAAATCCTGACCTTTGGGGAGGATACGATTGAGGATCTGCAGGACCAACTGCGAGAGCTGTTTAAAGAAGATCCAGTGGGTTTGATCGTCGATCTCCGCAATAACGGCGGGGGCTACTTGCAAACTGCGGTAGATGTCGGTTCAGAATTCATCAGCAGCGGCGTGATCCTCTATGAAGATTACGGCCCAGATCAAGGGATTGAAGAGTACCGGGCAAAAAGGGGCGGGCTTGCCACGGACATCCCCCTGGTCCTGCTGGTAAATGAGGGTTCAGCTTCTGCCTCTGAGATTGTCGCTGGAGCCATTCAGGACCTGAACCGGGCTCCCCTGGTAGGGACGACCACCTTTGGCAAGGGCTCGGTCCAGAACTGGATAGCACTCGATAACCAGCAAGGCGCAGTCCGGGTAACGATTGCCCGCTGGCTGACCCCCAACAAGCGCCAGATCCACGAAATTGGGCTCACGCCCGATTTTGAGGTTGAACTCACCGAACAGGATGTGCTGGATGAGCTCGACCCCCAACTTGATAAAGCGATTGAAGTGCTGTTTGAACGGATAGAGGACTAAGAGGACGTTATGTTTTATCTCAACCCCCAATATCTGATCTATATGCTGCCAGCGATCCTGGCCATGCTGGCAGCCCAGCAATATGTCCGGGCTACTTATCGAAAGTGGGGTAAAGTGTCCACTTCCACCGGTGCCACCGGATTGGATGCTGTCAGAAGGATTATTGCTGTCAGCGGGATGGAGCATATCGCGATCCAGCAAGTTCAGGGACAGTTAACGGACCATTACGATCCCCGGAAAAAAGAGCTCCGCTTATCCCCCTCTGTTTATCAGGGCAGTTCGGTTGCCTCGGTGGCGATTGCCGCCCATGAACTCGGTCATGCCCAGCAGGATCAGGAAGGATATTTTCCCCTCCAATTGCGGTCCATGCTGGTACCAGCGGTGAATATTGGCTCAACTTTGGGTTGGATCCTGATTTTGGTCGGTCTGCTCCTGGACCTGATTGGTGTCGCCTGGTTGGGCGTATTCGCCTTTTCCGGCGGGGCAATATTCGCCCTGGCAACCCTGCCGGTAGAATTGAACGCTTCATCCCGGGCCAAAAAACTGCTTCAAAACAGCGGGGTGATAAACAGCGCCCAGGAACAGCAAGGCGTCAATAACGTGCTCAATGCCGCCGCCTTGACTTATGTGGCTTCGCTGTTCACCGCGGTCATGCAGCTGCTGTATTGGATCTCAATCGTCTCCGGAGGGCGAAGAAGGAGATAGGCCGTCTGGCAAGTTACAATCAGCCCCTCATCCTCAAACGGTTTCCTTTTCAGGAAGCCGTTTTTTTATTCACTGAACCTGTCATCTGCCTGTTTGCCAGGGATCTGATCACGGCGGGATTCCAACCATCCCACCCTGATATCCCGATCATGGTCAAAATCCGGGATATAAGGTTTGATATCCAGCAAGGGCGTGCCGTCCACAACATCCAGATTTTCGACTTCAAGCGTGTGATCTTCTATGCCCAAGAGCTTAACCACAGAGATGCCGATATGGTTTGGGCGGCTGGGCGCACGAGTGGCAAACACACCGCGGATCTCATCATCCAGGAAAGGTTTCACTTGCAGTTCTCCCTCCCGAGACAGATGAAAGTGATAAATAAGGATCAGGTGAGAAAACCCTTCCAGGTCTTTGAGTCCAGCTTCATAGATCGGGTCTAAAACGACCTTCCCCCTCACCCCAGCTTCCGCGCGGGGTTGAATGGGTACACCGACTGGGTCCTGGTAAGGGCTGTGGATCTTTCCAATGGGCTGATAAGTGATCGAATTTTCAGACATCAACACTCCAGGGGTTAAGGAATTGGCTGGGTGATCAACCGCACCCCTGCTTTATGGACCTGGCGAAAGTTCGCTCCCTGTCCCACTGCCGCCAGAACAGCAGGGATATCCTCAACCGAAGATCCCGCCAGCAGGTCCACCCCATAATCAGCCATCAATGGTGTCAGGGGAGTTGAAGGGCCTAATAACAGGACATAAGCATCTGGCTTACAAAGAGCCAGCAGATCTGGCAGGGTGTGATTGATAAAGGCCATGCCGGTGATGGCGACCAGATCAGCCCCGGGCAGAACATCAGGAGCAGCGCTGGCCGGGGCATCCGCCCCGGTTGGGTTGAGCTCAAGGACTACAAAATCCTCCAGTTCTTCTCTCAGGGCTTCCGCAAATGGGAAATGGCCGATCAAGACAACCCTCTTTCCCCTGCCCCTCTCCCGGATGGCATGCTCTGCATTCTGGTCTATCCAGTGCTCAGGATCTCGGGGCAACATCCCATTGATGGCAGCGCAGCCGATACTGCGGCGAAGGGGAATCTCTGATTCAATCCAGCTTGCCAGCTCCCGGGCTGAATAAGCCTCTAAATTCCCGGGGTCAGGAATGGTTGGCTGACCAGTGTGCTTATGGTCTCCCGCCAGGGTCGATGCTAATCCACACTGAAGGCCGTTTTCCTTTTCTACTACCACCGCTATCCAATGCAGGCCAATCCTGATCTGATGAAGTGGAAAATCAGGCAAACTATCAAGAATACTGGAATACATCATTCTCCTCTGCGAGATCAAAAACCCCTTTCCAATAACTGCCGCTATCCATTATAATCCTCCCGTCAGGTCCAGGGGGGCAAACTTATCAGATCCGGTCCCGAAGACTGACGGGAAAAATCGGAACAAAACCAGGAAGAGGGGTTGTAAAGCAATTTGACCAAAACCCTTCAGCACGGTATAATGTTTCGTCGGTAGTTGGGAAGGACCATGAAGGAGTATTACAGAAATGCCAAAACGGACATATCAACCTAAAATCAGACGACGGGCCCGCAAACATGGGTTCCGAGCGCGTATGAAATCTAAAGGCGGTCAGGATATACTTAAGCGGCGGCGCCAGAAAGGCCGCTCTCGGTTAGCACACAAGAAAAACAATCACGTAAAGAACGTTAATTGGAAGAGCTAACGCAACCTTGTGCAACGGAGATATCGCCTAAGAAGTACAACTGAGATCATGCGGGTGAGGCGATCAGGAGAATCCTATGCCCACCCGCTTCTTGTTCTGATAATAAAAGCTGGGAAGGATCCAAATTCCCGATTTGCGGTCACAGCAGGCAGATCAGTGGGCAACGCAGTCCAGAGGAATCGAGCCAAACGGCTGCTGCGGGCTGCTTTGCAGGAAGTCATAGCGGATATTAAGCCAGGCTACCAGGGCATATTGATTGCCCGTAAACCCATCCTGGACGCAGATTTCCAGGAGACCAGCCAGGCGCTGAACTCCCTGTTAGAAAAAGCCGGAATTGGACCCAGCAACGCGTATGGATAACCAGATCAGCATTGAACACCCTGAACAGATCCATCCCACACAGGACCCTCCTCTGCGGGACCTTAAGCTGTCCCCGTGGACAGTCTTTCGTTTTCCTATGCTGGCTTTGATCCTTCTCTATCAAAAAACGATCTCAAAAGCTATTCCTGGCAACACCTGCAGGTTTTACCCCAGCTGTTCCCATTATGCATACCAGGCAATCTATAAATATGGTGTGATACGGGGAGGGATGATGGCTGCCTGGAGGATTTTACGATGCAACCCATTCTCAAAGGGTGGATTTGATCCTGTCAAATAGACATTGAATTGAGCAACCTATGACAAAAATAAAGAAAATACTATTGATCACTCTTCTGGCCCTGCTTGCGCTCGCTTTGGGGGCTTGCTCCGGCCGCAGAATCGTTGCTGCAGGTTGGTCTGGTGTGACAGCAACCGAGGAAACTGTATATTTTTCTTACGGACCCCAGGCTTATGCCGTCTCCCTGAATAATGGCGTTCAAAAGTGGCAGTACCCCGCAGAACCCATCAATGGAGTCGACTTTTATGCCCCCCCCATTTTGACCCCAGATGGCGAACAGCTTATCCTGGGCAGCTACAAGGATGAGATCCACAGTGTGAATCCTGTCAGCGGTCTGCAGCAGTGGGTCTATACTGTCCCTGTAGACAGCAGAAGTTCTATCCGGTTCATTGACTCACCGCTGGCTAAAGATGAAATGATTTATGCTCCAGCATCGAATAACACACTTTACGCCCTGGATCTGGATGGCAATTTGCAGTGGGAGTATAAGACCGAGGATCCGTTATGGGCTTCCCCGGTCTGGTCAGAGAACTGCCAGTGCCTGTACCAGGTATCCATGGATCGCTACCTGTATGCCCTGGATCCAAAAGATGGGACCCTGCTCTGGAAATCAGAAGACCTGGGCGGCCCAATCGTCAGCCCGCCAGCCATCTCTGAAACTGGTCTGATCATCGTCAGCACTTTTAATAATGAAGTCATCGCGATTGATGAAAACAGCCAGGCCATTGAATGGCGTTTCCCAACCGAGAATTGGGCCTGGGCCAGCCCGGTCATCGATGGCGAACAGGTCTACGTGAGTGATATTTCCGGGGATTTCTATGCTCTGGAGCTGGCTACTGGCAATATTCTCTGGCAGATCCAGCCTGGGGGCGGTATCTTTGATTCCCCCCTGATATTGGATGATTTGATCTATTTCTGCACAGACAGCAGCAGCCTGGTGGTGGTCGATCAAGAAGGGGTTGTACAGCGGGTGCAACCATTTGAGGGTAAACTGTATGCCGGCCCGATCTCGGGAGGAGATAAATTACTCTTGGCACCGTCAGAATTCGATTTTTACCTGATCGCTATCAACCCCAACGGCGTTCAGACCTGGGGATATCCCCCGGCGGATTAACGGGCAGCAGATTAGAAAATAGGAAAAAACTATGTGGGATGCCTTTATCACCTTAATGATTAACATTCTGCTCTTCATTTATGACCTGATCGGTCAGAATTTTGGCTGGGCGATCATCATCTTCACCGTCCTGGTGCGCGTGGTCACCTATCCGCTGAATGCCCGGCAGATGAAAAGCAGCAAAGCCATGCAGGAACTGCAGAATTCAAAGAAGTGGCAGGATATCCAGAAAAAATATAAGGATGACAAGGAAACCCTGGCCCAGAAACAGATGGAGATTTACCGCGAGATGGGTATCAGTCCTTTTGGCTCCTGTCTGCCTTTATTAATCCAGTTCCCGATCATCATTGGCCTGTACCAGGCGATCATCCGCACGCTGGCGGTGACACCACTCCAGCTGGTCAACCTCTCCAAACATATCAACGATGGCGCGAATCTGATCCCCATCAACAGCCAATTCTGGTGGATGGAACTCAGCGAACCGGAGCGCCTGCCAATCCTTGGTGTTGGGATTCCCATACTGGCCATTTTGGTGGTGATCACTTCCTATATCCAGACCAAGATGATCAGCCCTACTGGAGGTGCGGCTGGGGATGGCGGACAGGGCGCCCAAATGACCCAGGCGATGACCATGTACATGCCTTTCTTGATGGGATACCTGGCCCTGACCTTCGCTTCTGGATTAGCGCTTTACTTCATCGCCACCAACCTGGCAACGATAGCCCAGTACATGATTACTGGACAGGCAAATTTTGACAATATCCTTCCCAAGCTACCGAGTTTTAATCGCTAGCGAGAACAGGGAAAGAGCATTCTGATTAGAGAGGGCTTACTATGAATAACAATCGCGCGACCCTGGAGGTTATCGCTGAAACAGTCGATGAAGCCATTGAGAAAGGCTTAAAAGACCTTGGGCTTCCTAAAGAGGCAGTTGAGATCACAGTCCTCGATGAAGGCGGGGCCGGCTTATTAGGCCTTGGCTCACGCCAAGCCCGGGTGCGAATTTCTGTACAACCAGCGGAAGACACTGAAACCGAGGATGCGGGTCCAGTAACCCAACCAGAAGAAAAAGATGAAATTCTACACCTGGCAGAAGAGATCATCTCTGACCTGCTTGAAAAGATGAATCTGGAAGCCGAGGTGAATGCCCGATACGGGGAAACAAGTAATAATTTACCTTATGATCCAGTTCTGGTAGACATCACAGGAAATGATCTCAGCATCCTGATCGGACGCAGAGCGAAAACCTTAAACGCCCTGCAATACATCACGCGGCTGATCATTGGCAAAGAGCTGCAGCATGGGATTCCCCTCAGCATCGATGTGGAAGGCTATCGAGAGCGACGTGAAAAACAAGTTCGCCAGCTGGCCCGCCGGGTTGCCGACCAGGTCATGGACACCGGCAGAGAACAAGCTCTTGAGCCTATGCCCGCCAATGAACGGCGCTTTGCCCACATTGAGCTCCAGGACGAGACCCGGGTCTATACAGAAAGCGTTGGAACTGAACCCCACCGCAAAGTGGTCATTCACCCTTCTGATTGACCTTTTGTACGAGAAAAAACAGCTGGCAGGGAGATGGTCTTCTCTGCCAGCTTTTGATTTCTAACAACTGCCAATCAGGTATAATTCAGCCATGAGCAGCCAAACCGCAGAGGGTCCCCCTGATTATTTGATCATCGGACATATCACCCAGGACCAGGGTCAAGATGGGTACCGGTTAGGCGGAACAGCAATCTACAGCGGTTTGCTCGCCCACAGAATGGGGTTAAAGGTTGCCATCTACACTTCTGGCGCTTCACACCTTGATCTGGATATCATGGGTGGGATAGAAATCATTGACCAACCAGGCTCTGGAACAACAACATTTATCAATGAATATACAGCGGCAGGGCGGGTCCAGCGTTTATTAGATCTAGCTGAGCAACTTGACCTCAATCAGATCCCTGAGAGATGGAAAGCTGCCAGGGTCATCCATCTGGCCCCGGTTGCCGGGGAACTACCCCTGACGGCTGGCAATTTTTTTCCAGATCGATTCCTGGGCTATTCCCTCCAGGGTTGGCTGCGGACCTGGGATCAAGACGGTTGGGTCTCTCCCGCTCCCTTCCCAGAGCTGAGAGCGCCAATCCCTGAGAATGCGCTCGGAATCTTAAGCATAGAAGACCTGGGAGATGATCGCAGCGGGTTAGAAAGGCTGCAGCGCCAATTTCACACGCTAGTCTTGACCCTGGGGACTCAAGGAGCAGAGATTTTCGCCCCCGGCAGGACCCAGCTTGTGCCTGCCCCACCCGCAGCAGCCATCGATCCCACAGGCGCTGGTGACATTTTTGCCGCAGCCTTATTGACCATGTGGAGAATCAGGGGTATGCCGCTGGAGGATTCGGTTGGACTGGCCAATGCCATGGCAGCCGCATCTATCAGTCAGCCAGGGATAGCAGGCATCCCTGAAAAACAGGAAATCAACCAGATAATAAAGGTTCAGAGATAATATGGGTATGATCTACACCATGGCCAACCAGAAAGGGGGCGTTGGAAAGACCACTTCAACCATCAATCTGGGTGCTTTCCTGGCCTATTATGGAAAGGATGTCCTCCTGGTCGATATCGACCCGCAATCGAATGCCACCTCATCTTTGGGGATCGATAAACTAACCATCAGAGGAGGGACCTATCAAGCGCTGCTCGGTGATAATAACATCCGGGAATACATCCTGCATAATCCGAAATTAAAATTATCAATCCTCCCAGCCTCTCCAGATCTGGCAGGCGCGGAAGTTGAGCTGGTCAACGAAGTCGGTCGAGAGAACCTATTAAAACAGAAACTGCTGCCACTGGCTGAGGATTTTGATTACATCCTGATCGATTGCCCGCCTTCGCTGGGTCTATTAACCCTCAACGGCCTGGTTGCCGGAGTAAACGGTATTCTGATCCCTGTCCAATGTGAATACCTGGCCATGGAAGGACTGGGGGATCTGATTTCCACCATAGACCGCGTCAGACAGGCCATCTCGCCCGACTTGATCATCCGGGGCGTGATCCTGACCATGTTTGACACCCGGACCAACCTGGCAAATGATGTGGTGAATGAGGTCAAGAAACATTTCCAGGACCAGGTTTTCCAAACCATTGTGCCCCGCAGTATTCGCCTGGCAGAAGCCCCTTCATATGGGATTCCGATCTCGCTTTATTCACCGGGCTCTGTTGGTGCAAAGGCATATCAGGAGCTAGCCAAAGAGATCCTCCAGCAAGATGGACATCAGATACCTGAGGTATAATAAGCGCTGAAAGACAGGTTCAAGAAAACACAAAAGAAGAGAGTAATTTAATCCTATGGCAGCCAAACGACCCGGCCTGGGAAAAGGCCTAGAAGCACTCATTCCCACCCATCCTGAAGGGAAAATCCTCTCAGAATTCGGCGGTGTGCTGGAAGTCCCCCTGACGTTAATCGACACCAACCCCCATCAGCCGCGGCGGGGATTTGATGAGGAAAAGCTCAAAGAGCTGGCTGCATCCATCGAAGAACACGGCATCATCCAGCCCCTGGTGCTTACCACCCTGGAAGATAGCCAGGAAGGCAAGTATGCCTTGATTGCCGGGGAAAGACGTTTACGAGCCGCTCATATGGCCGGCCTGGATACAGTGCCTGCTGTACTGCGGGAAGCGGACAGCCAGGACCACCTTTTGCTGGCCTTGATCGAAAATGTCCAGCGGGCAGATCTCAATCCGCTGGAAACCGCCACTGCCTATCAGAGCTTGGCTGTGGAATTTGACCTCTCCCATGAAGAGATCGGCAAGCGGGTTGGGAAAAGCCGCAGCGCTGTCACCAATACGCTCAGGCTGCTGGAATTACCGGATGTGGTCCAGCAAGCCATTCGGAAAAATCAAATCAGTATGGGACATGCCCGGGCGTTGCTGGCCCTGCCTACCATCAAAGCCCAAAGTGCAGCTCTGCAATCCATTCTCACGGGGGATTTGAACGTCCGACAAACTGAAGAATTGGTGACCCAGCTTAAAGGCAAGAAGAAGAAAAAGCCTTCCAAGAAGACCCCCAAATCACCAGAGATAAAATCCCTGGAAGAGGAATTACAATCAGCGTTGGGCACAAAAGTCCGCCTGACACGCTCAAAAAAGGGCTCTGGCACGATCACTGTGCATTATTACTCCGATGAGGAGTTCAACGCTTTGATGGACCGCTTTCTCAGCGACTGAATGAGACCCTGTTCGTCGGGAGATCCGAGATGCCGACTACTATCCTGACCAATGCCCGCGTCATCACCATGGACCCGGGCCAACCCGTCGCATCCGGGTTGATCATCGAAGATGGGAGTATTGCCCGGGTGCTGCCTTTGGATCAGGATCCTCAGCTGCCCAGCCAGGGAAAGAAGATCGATTTAGGGGGAAAGACCATCCTGCCCGGTTTGATAGATAGTCACCTCCATCTCCGGAAATACGCCGAAAGCTTAGAAAAAGTGGATTGTGAGACCAGCACAAAGCAGGAGTGCCTGGATCGCGTAAGGAAAAGGTGCGACTCAACACCCCCAGGAAAGTGGGTCCTGGGGCATGGCTGGAATCACAACCTGTGGCCGTCAGGTTATGGCACCGCGCAAGATTTGGATCAAATCAGCACTGAGCATCCCATTTACCTCACCGGAAAATCCCTGCATGTTTCCTGGGCGAACACGGCTGCCCTTCACCAAGCCGGGATCACAGACAACACGCCAGATCCGGCAGGCGGGTTGCTGGGAAGGCATGGCGATGGAACACTTACCGGCATCCTCTTTGAGGATGCTGTCAAACTGGTCGAAAAGATCATCCCGCCCCCCACCCTGGAAGAGATCGCGAAATCAATCACCACTGCCCAGCATAAACTGTGGCAGATGGGGATCACCGGGGTACATGATTTTGACAAGCTGCCCTGTCTGGAAGCGCTCCGCATCCTGGAGGAACGCGATCAGCTAAGACTCAGGGTGGTCAAGACCCTGCCGGCAGCATACCTTGCAGACGCTATTCACCAGGGGATCCGCACCGGTGCTGGCAGCGATTGGCTCTGGTATGGGGGGATCAAAGAATTCATGGATGGAGCGCTTGGCCCCCAAACAGCCGCCATGCTCTCACCTTACCAGGACAGTGATCAGGTGGGATTGCTGCTGAAAAATGAGCGAGAGATATTTGACCTGGGTCGGACAGCGGTCTCCGGTGGACTTGCGCTTGCCATCCACGCCATTGGCGATCAGGCAGTTCGCATCCTGCTGGATGCTTTTACTCAGCTGAGAAAGTTCGAAGAGCAGCTGGGGATCGACCCCCTTCCTCACAGGATAGAGCATGTCCAGTTAATCCATCCCCAGGATATCCCGCGCTTAGCAGACCTGGATATCATTGCTTCCATGCAGCCGATCCACGCCACTTCGGATATGGCCATGGCAAACGCCTATTGGGGGGATCGAACCAGATATGCTTACGCTCCGAAATTGCAGCTCGATCAGGGAGCGCAAGTCATCTTTGGCAGCGATGCCCCGGTTGAAAGCCCCCATCCCTGGTCGGGCATCCAAGCTGCTGTCACCCGCAGATCCAGAGCTGGTGAACCTGGACCAAAGGGCTGGCACCCTGAAAGCCGTTTAACCCTGGAAGAAACATTGACAGCCTTCACCCGGGCAGCTGGAGCTGCGGTCGGGAGAGGGAAGCAGCAAGGGGTTTTGGCGGCTGGGTATTGGGCGGATTGTGTTGTGCTGGCAGATGATCCCTTCCAGGTTGAGCCTGATCAGCTGTGGAAGATTCGTCCGCTGGGCACAATGATCAATGGGGAATGGGTCTGGCAGGATTTTTAATAGGCCTTAACTTTATTTACCTCAAGAGGTGGAAAAGATCCTGATATGCTGGAAAAAATCAAGCAATGCCTGGATTGGAAAGATTGGTCAGGGCTGGCTGTGATCCTGCTGCTCATGATTGGGTATTTCACCGGTCTTTCCCGGGTTCCTTTTCATCCTGATGAAGCCACCCATATTTTCATGAGCAAAGATGCGTCGACCATCATCCAGCAGCCGCTCGAGCTGTCCTGGGATGGAGAGCTGCCCCTATCAGCAGCAGAAAGATACCGGGCTATCGATGCCCCCCTGTCCAGATATTTAATCGGTGCGGCTCGGGCACTGACATCCACTCCCGGCACGCCGGTTGATTGGGACTGGTCTGCTGACTGGAGTGATAACATCACAGCAGGAGCAATGCCCTCGGACCGCCAGCTGCTGGTCGCCCGCAGCGCGTTAACGATACCTTTACTGGTTGGATTCCTGCTGTATTACCAGGTCGTGAAAAAGGCCCTGCCCGGCATCCTGCCAGTCTTCAGCCTGCTCCTCTTCGGTTTACACCCCCTGATCTTACTGCACGGTAGAAGGGCTATGTCAGAAGGTGTGTTGACCTTTGGAGTTGTCTTCTTCCTGTGGGCAGCCCTGCGCGAAAAGCGAAGTCCCGGGCTGATCGGATTGGCCCTGGGGTTGGCCTTGACCGCAAAACTCACCGCGGTTGGACTGCTGCCGGCTGGCCTGGTCGCGGTCAGCATGCTCCCAGGTGAGGAACCCAGCTGGCAGAGAATCCTGGGAAGGCTCATCCGGTTTTTAGCAGCTGCTGGATTGGTGGTGGCGATCTTGAACCCCTTTTACTGGAAACAGCCCTATCAGGCACTGAAAGCCGGATTTCAGGCCAGGCTCGAGCTGGCAAATCGCCAACTCGCTGACCATGGGGGGGTTCTGGGACTGCAAGAAACCAACCTGCCAGTTCAAGCAGCAGCTGTGCTGGCGCAGACTTACCTCACTCCTCCTCAAACCGAAGAGGTGGGCAACTACCTGCTGGACACCCAGCAATCAAAACAGCAATACCTGGAGAACCCACTTCACAACTGGGGCCGAGGCTGGATTGCGGGCACTGCCCTGCTGATCCTTTCTCTGGCTGGTTTTATTTTTACGCTGCTGAGAAGAAATAACCTGACCCGCCAAGAGAACGCAAAGACACTGATCTGGACCCTGGCCAGTCTGGGCACCTTCCTGGCATTACTGCTGCCCCTGCCCTGGCAGCGCTATACCGTCCCTTTGCTGCCCTTTGTGGTTTTCTGGACAGCTTGCGGACTGGTACCTTTGTGGGACAAGTTCGTCCAGGTGTTCCGTAGCAGCTAACTGGATACCCCCCAAGATCCTACCAAAAATCCCGCCTGGATGTTGTGAAATCCAGACGGGATGTTTTATTACGGAATAAGGCGCTAGGTATCAGTAAACTGGATAATAGAGCAGGAAATATTCCCGCAACCGTCCCGGCAAGCTGCGGTCCATCTTACGCAGCCGGGGCTCGCAAGGATCAACAACCGAGGTAAACCGCAACAGATCGTTGTATTTGATAGTCCCGATATACAATCCCACCTCACCCGGGCAAAGCGCGAAGCCGGATGCAGTGATTTGACCATCCTCAATCGTTAACTGCCAGGTGTCGGTTGATCCCGATTCCAGGTCCTCCAGAGAAGTCGCCACGCTCAGCGTGCCGTCTGAAGAAATGGTCAGCACAAAATTACCGGGGTAAGCTGCCGCGATCCAGGTTCCTTCGATCTGTGAGATGTCCGTGACAATCGTGCCGGCAGGACTTACAAATTCCTGATCTCCAGCACTTGGCACTTCTCCATCCGATCCTTCACCCGAATCCCCATCCAAGTTCTCATCTGTATCCGGATCCTCAACAACCTCAACAGTGGGGACCTCTGCTTCTTCGGTAGATTCAACTGCTGCTGGCTCAAGCAATGCACAACCAGTCAATCCCAGACAAAAGGCAATGATGATTGTCAGCGCAAATATTAAATAACTCTTTTTCACTTCATACCTCCTGATTTCATTCACTGGGTATTATATCCCAAACCTCCCTCGTTCCCTACCAGGCATAACAAAAATGGAAGGCGGCCCCATTTGGTTGATTTCCACCCCGGGGATCAAAGCCGCTTTATAATACAGACATGTCTTTTCAGATCATCCAACCCCACCACCAGGAAATCATCTACCAGCTGGTTGACCGGATCCCGGGAAGCGGGATCCAAATCATATCCGCAGATCTGGCCAGCTTGATCTACCAGGTCCAGTCTGATCGCTCTGATAAAAAGCGCATCTCAATTGGCCGCTACAGCATCACAAAAGCCCTGGGAATTTCCCTTTACCCTTTGCTGGTGGAAAAAGGCATATCCCCCCTGGCGTTTGCCAGTGAGCTCATGTCTGATATTGAACATGACCCTTTTGTCCGCTCACAGTATTGGATCTGCTGAAAATCGGGGAATATAAATACAAGAAACGCCGCTATCAGCGGGCGGATTA
>Ga0207796_1000051_pt1 | contig 49794 bp, 43 predicted proteins | sample Pon1CUnioCityCA_6_FD_187274 | JGI IMG/M metagenome (GOLD analysis project Ga0207796, IMG submission 187274) | Marine sediment microbial community from Union City, CA, USA - Pond 1C Sediment 1 (SPAdes) | ecosystem: Environmental > Aquatic > Marine > Intertidal zone > Salt pond sediment ... | reverse complement strand
CCCCCAGCCACTCGACCACCTGCACGCGGAGCAAGCCCCGCACGATGATCTGATACTCAGCGGTCTCGTCGTCCTTGAGGTGAACCACTCGCTCAACACGAGCCAGCGTCCCGATCTCATAGACTCCCTGAGGACCAGGCTCCTCCACCGACGGATCAGTCGTCGCCGCCAGTACGATAAGACGTTCGTCGTCGAGTGCATCCTCCAACAGTTTAACGGATCGGGGAATGCCGATTGCCAGTGGCAGCACCGTATGAGGAAAGGCCACCACGTTGCGCAGAGGCAACACGGGCAGTTCGTTCGGTAAGTCGCGGCTCAACATTCGATCGTCGTCGTTCTCTTCGATTAGGGACTGCAACATGTAAGCACCTCAAATCAGAAACAGACACCATCGCTGTTTCGCATAGCACGTCATGCGTACGTGATGTAGATTATGTTCGGTCAGCATTAGAAACGTATTAATAAGAGATTAGATTCGCATTAGAGCTCAAGGGGCCAGCATTGGATTCCCCGAAGAAAGTGCTCGTCGCCACCGTGCACGGGGGCGGGTGTGCAGCCCGAGCCCACCTCCCCGACCTTCCATCAGGAGAGCCGGGGTTGTCTCCTCTACGGACAGCCACGCCTCGAAACAGCAGAAATGGGAAGGCCAAACCCGGCAGCCTTCCCAAATGTGCTGTCTTGACCAAGTTGTAGCCGTCGCGTTCAGCCCCAGGGGCAAGCGTCTCGTACACGTACCCTGGCGCACAACTGGCAGAAATGCTGTGTTCGTTCTTAGCCGGCGGTACTAGGCGCCGGCCGTCCCCCGCTGCGGGTCTATCCGCTGGCGCAGTCGATCTATGTACGCCTTCGAATGCGACTGGTTGAGCCAGTCCCTGACATGTTTGTAGCCGTAGAGACGGAGCATAGGAACCGTCAGGATATCCTGCAGCCGTCTCCAGGATTCCTGTGACAGAGCATCCCGGAGGGTCCCGAGCAGATCTGGCCAGCGCGAAGGCAAGAGTGAAAGGGCGGCGACATGGGGCAACTGAACCCGCAGGCCGCGTTCGCGCCATAAGAGGCTGATCAGGAAAGGCAGGTTACGAGTCACATTGGACAGGAAGAGGCTTAGGACATGTCCTACCGAATAGAACTGAGCCATGGCCCGACATGCACCCATCTGCAGATCATACGCGCTCATGAGTTTCGGCTGGACAACGCAGTGGTGCCCATCATAAACACTCAGATCGTCAGTGAGGAGCCGATCCTGCTCGACCATCCGCTCGTAGAACGGCGTACCGGGGCACGGCGTCAGCATCAGGAACTGTACCGTATCGATCTCATTCTCTAGGGCAAAATCAACAGTCTCCTCGAAGATGCTCTTGTCGTCGGTGTCCGCCCCGAGGACGAACATCCCGTGGACGTGAATGTCGTAATCGTGGAAAGCCTCCACGCTCTCCCGGACATCGCGCACCTCCTGGTGCTTATTGTAGGCATCCAGCGTCTCCTGACTGACGGACTCGAAGCCGCAGTAGACCATGTTGCATCCGGATTCGCTCATCAAACCCAGTAGCTCATGATCGATCTTGCGGGTCCGCTTGTCCTTAAAGACAGCCTCGGCCCTCATCTGCGCTGACCACGGCGGTGTCACATCTCTTGCGATCATTCCCCGCATTAGGTCCTTGGTGCGCCGCTTGTCCACAACAAAGTTGTCGTCGTAGAAGAAAACGGCCCCCTCCCCTCGGTAGGTCTCCAGTTCATCGAGCACATTCTCTATGGCCCGAGCGCGAACGTGGCGGCCGAACATGTGGATGACCGAGCAGAAGTCACAGTTGAACGGGCACCCCCACTGCGTCATGACCGGTATGTTCGTCATTTGCTCGTGACCGACGATCAGATGGAGTGCAGGGGCGGGTAGCTCTGCAAACTGCTCCGGGGAGCACGGAGGCCTGTCGGCATTGTTAACTATCTCACCTGAAGCATCACGATAGGAAAGGCCCAGAACTTCAGAGAAATCTCGGCTCCCCTCAAGGGCCTCTACCAGCGCGAGCATCGTTTCCTGCCCTTCCCGGCGCACGACAAAGTCGCAGTGCTCCAGTCCCTCGTCAGCCAGGAAGGTCACGTGAGGCCCCCCGATGACGGTCAGAATGTTCATGTCGCGCACACGCTGCGCCATTTTATAGGCCACGGGGGTCGTGGCCGTCGTGGTGGAAAATCCGACAAGGTCAGCATCGGCAATGTCATCCCAATCCACCGGGGCCAGCGTCTCAACATAGATGCGCACGTCGTGACCGTGATCCACCAACACGCGTCCGATCAGCGGCAATCCCAGGCGCGGCAAAAGCGCCCGGTCGAAGACATTCAGCCCGGGGGCTTTGGGTTCAATCAATCGGATCTTCACAGTATCCTCCTCGAGGTTCGTTCGTCAGGACAACTCTACCTGGTCCTTTTCGAGAGCGTCGTCATGGAGAGCGCGCTCCGTTCCAGGCCAGAAACAGCACCGCGGTAGCTCTGCTCACCACAGCCTAGTGGGGCAGACCGCGCGGCCCTGCAACCGCCTCGCAGGCACCGGCACGCGCCACTCCGCCTGGCAGCGCCAAGGAAGACGAGCAAGACCGATTCCCACGACGGGTATCGTAGACCCCGCGAGACGCCTGGAGGTCTTGCGCGCTTCCTAGACTAGGAAATCAGACAGGATCGCGCTCTGAAGAGAAAATGAGAGGAAAAAAGGTGAGAGGGCCAAGGCCGCTCGAAGAACTCTGTGGACCCAGCCGTTTCGAAGGATGGGGTAGCATGAAGCCGATCGTCCCTCCCAGACATCCAGCGCAGCATCAATCCCAGGCAGACCTCAAGCACAGCCTGGAGCGCGCTTTCCTCGTCGGAGAAACGGTCATCTGGCATATCATCGGAGCAGATCCGGCTCAGCAGACGCGCGAGTGACAGATCCAGGTGGGGCGCCGCGCGCCGCAGGGCACGGAGTCGCCGTTGACCGTCCAGGATCAGCGCGCGTGCCACGGCTTCTGCCTGGGCGGCCCCTCCGTTGACAGCCTGCGAGAGCCCTATCAGCATCTGGAACAGGACGGCAGACTGCATCTTCGTCAACGTCCTCAGAGGGACCTTGCGCCCCAATGCCTTCAGTGCGGCCGCTCTCTTGCTCAATGAGAACATGGTAGAGCATTATAGGATCTGACACCAGGAAGTCAAGCCGAGGCAGTGCACAGATGTTTTCCATGGGCTGACCTTCAGACGCGCTGCCATGAAGATCGAGCGGGAACTGCGACCGGGGCTCCTTGTTTCTGATCAGACACCGTGATATAATCGTGAGCACAAGAAAGCAAAGCAATCGAACGTGACAAGGAGGCTAGAATGGAAATCGCTACGCGAGAGTTCAAACGCTGTGCCGTGATCGAGGTCTCGGGCCGAATCGACAGCGCCACTGCGCCGGAGCTAGCGGAGACGTTCAACGAGTTCACCGGTGAGGGGCAATACAACCTGGTGCTCGATATGGGTGACGTCGATTTCATATCAAGTGCGGGCCTGCGGGTGCTGATCGACACCCAGAAGACATGTCAACGCCTCAACCGTGGCAAGCTCGTCCTGGCTGACGTGCCCGAGCACATCTACGAAGCTTTCGATCTGGCCGGTTTTGTGGCTCTGTTCGACTTCTATGATGAGCAAGTTGAGGCAGTGGGCGGCTTCTAAAAACGCCATCTTATCCGACATAACAACGTGAAGCGCCGGTCGGCTAACCCAGCGACCCGGAACGCTTCACGTTTTCCGTCTCTATGTCCCAGCAACAGACGCGGACCTTCCCCGCCCGATACGACAGCCTGGCTGCCATCGATCGCTTCGTGGCGGACGCGGCCGAGCGCGCAGGATTCGATAGCGGTGCCATCTACCAAGTGCAACTCGCGGTGGATGAAGCATGCTCCAACATTATCGAGCATGCGTACGGTGGAGAGGGACGTGGCGTCATTGAGTGCAGCCGGCACATTGAGGATGGTGATCTGAGGGTCGTCATCCGCGACTACGGTCAGCCTTTCGACCCCTCGACTGTGCCGGAGCCGGATGTCGACGCAGATCTGGAAGAACGCACAGGAGGCGGTCTGGGACTTTTCTTCATCCGCCACATCATGGATGAGGTAACCTTCGACTTCGACATAGAGAACGGCAACGTGCTGACGCTAGTTAAACGGAAAGAAAGCGCCTGTTGAGCCGACAGACACAGTCCAAACCTCTCAGTTCGTCCGAGACCATGCCTGCGACTTCCTCCAACCTTCCTAAATGGTGGCTTCTCATCGACCTGGCGAAGGACCTCGTCAGCCAACCCGATGTCGCCCGACAGCGTGAGCTTATCCTTCGGGCAGCGGAGGACCTCGTGGGGGGAGATGTAGAACTCTGGCTCACCCGCTCGGTGTACACTCCACCCAATGTCAATGGTTCCCTCACTCGGCCAGACCCCTCATCGCCGGACATGCAACTGGCGATGCAGCGCAAGCGCCCCGTTCTGAACGGTGCGTCTGCTGCGCTCCCACTTCGCGGCCCGAGTGAGATTCTGGGTGTCCTCCGGGTGGTCAGGACCCGGGATTCGCCATTCAGCCAAGAGGAGACTGCGCTCCTCGAGGGATTGGCCACCCAATCCGCCGCGGCGTTACAGGCCAGCCATCAGATCGCCCTCGAACGCTGGCGGCTCGAGCAACTCTCATTGGTGCGCACGGTCAGCGCCGAAGTAGCCAATGTGCTGGATCTTGATGCGCTGGCCGATAGAGTCGTCAATTTGGTTCTGCGCACCTTCGGGTACTATCACGTTGCACTCTTCACTCTGGAGCCGGATCACAAGACACTGCTTTGCCGCGCGAGCGCCGGCCCGGTATGTGCGGATGGCAAGGCAAGGATGGGCCCCTCAGTGGCTCCGTCGGTGGCAGTCGGTCAGGGCATCGTTGGTCATGTAGCTGCCACGGGCGAGGAGATTCTGGCAGGAGATGTAAGCCGCGAGCCTCATTACCGGTACGTAGACGGGCTCCCCGAGACGAAATCCGAGGCAGCCCTGCCGCTGAAGATTGAGGATCGCATCCTGGGAGTGCTCGATGTGCAGAGCGATGAAGCGGAACGGTTCGACAACACTGATGTGTTGGTGCTCCGCGCTCTGGCGGATCAGATTGCTATCGCCGTGGAGGACGCTCGCCTCTACAGTGACTTGCGTATGAGGGCCGACCAGCTCTCGGCCGTGGCTGAGGTCAGCCGAGTAGTCGCCTCCATCCTTGACCTTGATGAGCTGCTCAACAGGGTGGTCACGCTGATCCACGAGCAGTTCGGGTATCCCTTTGTCCATCTGTACACCGTCGATCACTCTCAGTGGAAGATCCTCTACCGCGCCGGGTGGCCGTCGCGCCCTGCTGAAAGAATCGACAGCGGCAAACCCACGTGCGACTTGAAGGAATCCGAGGGAATCGTCCCCTGGGTCGCGTGTCACGGAGAAGCGGTGCTCGCCAACGACGTAGACCGCGACCCCCGCTACAAACAACTGGCACCGCATCCCGTCGACCCCAGAGCTCAACTTGCTGTTCCGCTTGTCTTCGGGGACGAAGTCCTGGGAGTGCTTGACGTGCAGAGCAATCGGCGGGGAGCATTCGGCGAGGACGATGAGTTCCTTTTCAAGGCCCTCGCCGACAGTGTGGCCATCGCGATCCGCAACGCCAACCTGTACCGCTCGGAGCGCTGGCGTCGCCAGGTCGCCGACAGCATGCGCGATGTGGCAGGGCTTCTGTCCGCCGGTATCGAGTTGAATGAGGTGCTTGATGCAGTGCTGGACCGACTTGGGTCCATCTTGCCCTGCGATGCATCGGCGATCTGGTTGCTCCAGGACGGGACACTCTGCCTTTCCGCGGTGCACGGTGCAGACCAGAATGTGTGCGTGAGCAACTCCCTATCCCAGAGTAATGCCTGGCTGCGAGGTGCACTGGTGGCAGATGGCCCAGTCGTTCGCACACCCACGGCCCCTCCAGAGCCACTGGGCGCCACGCTCGGTTTCGGTCCAGACTACTCTGCGATTGCAGCCCCACTGCGGGCGGGGGACCGTCGACTGGGCCTGCTTACCCTAGTCCATAGGACACCCGATCGCTACGGGCCGGAATCGCGGGCGATGACGACGGCCTTTGCCAGCTACGCGGCCGTGGCGATCGACAACACACGATTGTACCAGAGGGCACAGGAGCAAGCCTATATCTCGACTGTCCTTCTGCAGGTTGCCGAAGCAACACAGTCCCTCACCTCGCTGGATGACGTCCTTGACACTGTGGTACGACTCATGCCCATGGTCGTCGGCGTCGAACGGTGTGCCCTATTTCTGTGGGACGAGTCTGCCGAAGCCTTCGCTGCGGTAGGGGCTTGCGGTCTCCCTGACGAACAGGAACAGAAATTTAAGCAACTGCGAGTCAAGCCGAGCGACTTTACCGCCTTCAAGCGACTCTACACCACGGGGGAGGTTGTGGCCGTCGAGACCATCGACTCCACCGCATCCAGCGCCTTGCCTGAACCAATGCGTGCCTGGGACACGCCCCTGCTGCTGCCCCTATTGGCCCACGGTGAGGTACTGGGAGCCATGCTGGTGGACTACCAACGCGAGCAAGATGGGTATGAGCCAACCCGGCTACACGACGAACGTATGGCCATCATGCGGGGCATCGCGTACCAGGCAGCGATGGCCGCAGAGAACGCTCGACTGCTGGAGGAGCGACAGGAGGAAGCCTATGTGTCGGCTGCGCTGCTTCAGGTCGCGCAAGCGGTCGTAAGCCTGAACGAATTGGACGAGAGCCTTGAGGCCATTGTGCGCATCGCACCGATGCTCGTGGGCGTTGAGCGCTCCGCCATCTTCCTCTGGAGTGACGACGAGGGGGTGTTCCGACCATCGCGAGGCTACAATATGTCGATGCCGGATCGCGGGTTTGCTCCCGGTGAGTTCCCTTTGCTCGATGCCGTTCAGCGACAGAATCAACGAATCATCCTGTGTGGTAGCGATCGATTCAGAGAATTGATCCCAACTGAGTTGGCGAGGGAACTGGGGCTAGGGCATGATGAGGATCGCTCATATGGCACAACAGATCGGATCTTGGCCGTCCCGCTATCCGTGAAAGGAGATGTCCTGGGCGCCCTGCTGGTCGCTGATAGCGAGCCAGACCAGGTATTCAACGAACGGAGGGTGGAGATTGTCACGGGCATCGCCCAGCAAGCCGCTCTGGCCGTGCAGAACGACCGCCTCCAAGAAGAGATGGCCCAGCGCGAGCGATTGGAGCGGGAACTCCAGCTGGCCAGGGAGATCCAGCAGACCTTTATGCCAGAGCATCTCCCGGACATTCCTGGCTGGGAGCTAGACGTGATTTGGCGCGCGGCGCGCCAAGTCGCCGGGGACTTCTACGACGTCTTTGAGCTGCCGGGCCGACGGTTGGGTCTGGTGATCGCGGATGTCGCCGACAAAGGAATGCCCGCCGCGCTCTTCATGGCATTGACGCGCACCTTGATGCGTGCAGCGGCAGGAGAGGGCCGGTCCCCTGCGAGTGCGTTGCGACGGGTGAACGATCTGCTCGTACCTGACGCTCAGCACGGCATGTTTGTCACAGGGCTGTACGCGATCCTATCAGTAGAGACCGGGGGGCTGGTTCACGCCAACGCTGGACACCACCCTCCGCTGATTCTTCGGGCCAGGGACGGTAGGCTGGAGCAGCTAGAGCGGGGCGAAACCGCCCTCGGCGTCTTAGAGGGCGTCCAGTTCCGGGAGCATGAGACGATCCTTGAACCGGGAGATTGCATGATCCTCTACACGGATGGCGTGACGGAGGCCTTCTCTCCTGACGGCCTTCTCTTCGGAGAATCTCGCTTGAGAGAGGTGGTTCAGCACCCATGCAAGGGCGGTTCAGCTCAGGAGGTGCTGAACATGATCGTGGATGCAGTCGCCGACTTCGTCGGTGACAACCCGCCCTCCGACGACCTGACCCTGATGGTCCTGCGCCGACTGAGAGCATAGCTCCCACCTATCGGGCGGTGAAACAGCTGTCGGTTGGGGTATCCGGAGGAAAGCACTTACAGCTGAAGGTAGCGACCGGCAGGGCTCGCTAGCCGCCCGCAGGCACTGGATCGGCGCTCCTGCGGCATACCGCAACGGCCGGGGCCCCGGCCAGATCATTCCGGAAAAGTTACTCTACGAAGATCTCGACCCGTTCGTTGTCCTCGGCGTCCTCGACGTCGACGACCTTGCCCTCTGCGCCCGATTGGAGGGCCCTCATCACTTCCTCCAGGTCGATCTCCTCGGGTGCGAAACGCGCTCCCATATGCATGCCCACATTCACCAGGTTCCAGGGCAAGTCGATGTTCACCTTGTTCCGCCCTGACTCCAGGTCCGAGACGCGCACCCGGAGCCGTCGTGGCTTCTCAGTCCGGTCAGGGGGCCGTGATCCAAGCCGGGGCTCCGTGCGTTCCTCCAAGGCTTCCAGAAGTTGCGCACCCTCCTCAGCCGTTATCTGCCCGCCCTGTACCATCTTCAGGATTTCCATTCTTTCTTCGACTGTGGCCATGTGACACACCTCCTCAGAACATTGTAGCACGTCCTCTGCCATTGACAATTGCTCGGGCAGGGTCGGTCGTCCGTCGCGCAGTCTCCTTTGACCGAGTTAAACACCTCCTCCATCAACACCAGTCTCCTTCCGTATGCCCCATGGGCTCGCCATTCGTTGTCGCAGGGAGTTCACAATGGTATAATCCCGCCCATGATAAGGCGCTGGACCATCCTCTTGTCGCTCCTGCTGATCCTCGCGGCGTGCGCGCCTCTCGGTGGCACTCACAAGGTCACGCTCATTGCCGACGACGAGACGCGCGAGGTCACGACCGAGGCACTCACTGTCCGTGACTTGCTCGCCGAGGCCAGCATCACCTTGGACGATGACGATCGAGTCACGCCAGCAGAACCTACCCTTGTCAAGGATGGGATGACTGTCCGCGTGATCCGCGTCGAGACACGGATTGAGACGGAAGAGCAGGAGATCGCCTATGACCGCCGCACCGTCCACGACGCTTCAATCCCCGTCGGCGAATCCCAATTGTTGGAAGCGGGCATCACGGGTGTCCAGGAACTAACGTACCGCGTCAAGCTTGAGGATGGCGTCGAGGTCGACCGCCGTCTTGTGCAACAGCACACATTGCGTCAACCTCGAACAGAGGTGATCATGGTCGGAGCTCAGCAGGAGCAGCGACCGGCCTCAATTACAGGCACCATCGCGTTCATCGCCGATCATAACGCCTGGCTGATGCAGGGGACAAGTCTATACCAGCAGCGGCTGACGCACGAAGGAGACCTCGACGGACGCGTCTTCAGCTTGTCACCAGATGCGACCCACTTGCTCTTCAGCCGAGCACCAACTGAGACCGAGGAGAGCGACATCCTCAACACCGTATGGGTGCGTGACACGACAAAAGCCAGTGCCGAAGCGGTCAGATTGGATATTGACAGCATCCTCTGGGCTTCCTGGGAGCCGAAGTGCGAGGTGTCGCACACGGGCAGCAAGTGCCGAATCGCCTACACCAACGGCACGCTAGTTGACGGCAATCCAGGATGGCGGGCCGAGAACGATCTGTGGATAGCTCGACCGCGCCCGAGTACGGGAGAGCTATTTTCCAGACGGGAGATTCTGAAACCCGCTCGAGCGGGGAACTATAGCTGGTGGGGGTCCACGTATGCATGGGCTCCCGACGGGCAAAGGCTGGCCTACGCCAGTGCCGACGAGGTAGGCATCATCCGGGTCTATGACGGTCGGAGAGAACCCCTGTTTCGATTCTCACCGTACCGCACACGTGCCGCGTGGGTGTGGACGCCGACTGTCGCGTGGTCGCCTGAGAGTGCGTTCATCGTCACAACCGTGCACGGGCCGACACCAACAGGTGGCGCGTCGGAGGATAGCCCGGTCTTTGACGTCTGGACCGCCAGTGCCGACGGGACGATCACTGCAGAACTGTCTAGTGAGGCCGGCATGTGGGCCGCACCGACCTTCGCGCCGGAAACAGGAGCGATTGCCTTCGGCCGCGCTCGCACCCCCTATGCCAGCCAGACCAGCGGATATGACCTTCATGTGATGGACCGGGACGGATCGGATCGACAACTCATCTTCCCCACAGATGAGGAAATGGGCCTCGAGTACCCCGGAATCGCTTGGAACCCCGACGGCGACCAGATCGTCGCAGTGTATCAGGAGAATCTGTACCTCATCGGAGTTCCTGATGGCGATGTGCACCAACTGACCGCGGGCGGTGGCGTAACAACCGTGCGATGGCAACCGGGAACCTGGAATAGTGGCGACTAGTTCGTCTTCCCGAAAGACAATAGAGATCAGGACAGCCTCCTCGATCGACCGGAAGACCCCTGGTGGCACTTGAGACCAGACTGATGACAGGCCCGTGGTCAGCCATCCTGGCTGGAACCGCCCGGTGGGCCAGGCTGAGGACCCCTTGAGCGTTCACAGAGACTGCTGGTGCCGCATCTGCCTTGTTGGCCTGGTGACCCTCCTCCTGGCAACTGCCGTGCTGCTGGTCGCCAGGCAGCGCGCTTATGGCCAGGTTGAGACCATCTCCTATACGCCGCTGAAGGGAGAAGCGGATTGGGAGGGAGAGTGGACCCTCTCAACTCGAGGAGCCGACCCCAGTCAAGCCGGGAGTCTCGACGGCACAGACCGTGTGAGTGTGCCTTTTACCGGCACTGGGTTCGCCCTGCGGGTCCGCAGGGGTAACTACCGAGGCTACCTCTGGATCCGCATCGACGGCAAACCAGCTAGCCAACTCCCCCGGAGCCAACGTGGCGCCTACCTGATCCTATCCTCCCCGGACCACGAGCCTGAAACAGTCACGATCCCCGTCGCCACCAATCTTGACGACGGATCTCACGTAGCGGAGATCGTCGCTGACCGGGGCTGGGATCAATGGCCTCTGGTCGGCTGGGACGTCATACGAGGCCCGGACACAGACGTGTATGATCGAGCATTAGCAGCCCTGGCAGCCGGGGCTGCGACGTGTCTGGCCGGGGTCATAGGATGCGCAGTGAGCAGCACGCGGTGGAAGAAAGCAGTAGGCCAGTTCAGGCGAGGAACGCGCAAAGATAATCCCGAGATTGGGCAACCCCGGTTGGGCGTCGGTCAGCTGGATCCGATACTACGCTCACCGGCGACCCTGTTCATCACGGTCGCCGTATTCTATGTCTCCCCCTGGCTCCCGCTGACACTAGCGAGCGGCGTCGCGCTGGCGGGCCTCATCGTTCTGCGGCTTGATCTGGGGCTGGCATTGGTGGCGATGAGCGCCCCCTTCTATCTCCATACTCGCGCCCTGCTCGGCAAGACGTTCTCGATGGCAGAGATCCTCATCTTGCTGTGCCTGTTGTCTTGGATGGTGAGACAAATCGCCCATCATAGCGCCACCACGATGCTTCCGCGGCCGCCATCTTCACCAGATTGCGCCCTCCTGTACCTCGTGGTGGTCGCCATCGTCTCCACACTCTTCGCCGACCGTCAGCACGTGGCGCTGCGAGAGTTACGTGTGATCGTGCTGGAACCAGCGCTGTTCTATCTCATGCTCCGTACGACCAGACTCGGGGAAGGGGGTGTCTGGCGGATCGTCGATGGGTTCGTTGTGGGAGCTGCTGCCGTAGCCGTGATTGGACTCGTCCAGTATGCTCTGGACATCAACGTCATCACGGCTGAGCAGGGTTTCCGTCGCCTCCGCTCTGTATACGGGTCCCCCAATAACGCCGCCCTGTACCTGGGTCGGGCACTGCCGGTCCTGCTGGCGGTCACGACTTTCGCCCGGATGCACCGACGCCGGCTCATTTATGGGTTGCTGATCGTGCCCGTATCGCTGGCCTTTCTCTTCACCTTCTCAAGGGCCGGGATCCTCCTGGGCTTGCCGGCTGCGTTGCTGGCGTTGGGCCTGCTGGCAGGCAAACGCTGGCGCTGGGTTGCCCTGGCGCTCATCATAGGCGCAGCGGTTGGCGTCATCCCCCTCCTGACCACGTCGCGGTTTGCCGGCCTCATGGATCCGCAGAGCGGCACATTGTTCTTCCGGATCCAGCTCTGGCGTGCCTCGTGGCAGATGTTCAGCCACCATCCCTGGCTTGGGGTGGGACCAGACAACTTCCTGTATGCGTACCGTGGACGCTACATCCTACCGTCCGCCTGGCAGGAGCCGCACCTGTCTCACGCCCACAACATTCTGCTGACGTACGCCACACGCCTGGGAATCCCGGGTCTGGCAGCGGGCATCTGGCTCCACGCCGGCTTCTGGCAGCAAGCTATGCGCGCCCTTCGCAAGAGCGCGGATCACAATCGCCGCGCGTTGGTGCTCGGACTCGCGGGATCGGTGGCCTACACGACGGCACACGGACTGATCGATGCCTCTATGTTCTTTGTCGATCTGGCACTTGCTTTCCTTTTGGGGTTGGGTCTGGTACAATCGGCAGGGAGGTATCATACTGATGGATAGAAGTGGTAGCATCAACACGGTTATTCTGATTCTCATACTGACCGCTGTCCTGGTTGCCGGCGTTGCTGTCGTCTGGTCGGTCCGACAGGTTACGCAGCCGCTCGTCGCTGCTGAGCGTGCAGTGGGTCATCAGCTCGAGCAGATCTTGAACCCCACCCCCACCATCGTGCCGGATCCTGTGAGCATCGTCAAGGAAGTGCGCGGTCTCAGCCGCCTGGAGACAGCCGCATACACCATCGAGAAGATCATCACCGCTGAGTCCCGACAGGGTCCGCTTGCCTTTCTCCTTGGGGACCGTCTGATCTTGGTCGCTCACGGTCAAGTCATCGCTGGCGTTGATCTCGACAAGCTTGACGAGAGCGACATCACAGTCAACGAAGACGGCACTGTTGAAGTCGTACTGCCGGAGGCGGAGGTTTTCCTCACCGCCCTTAGCAGCGAGCAATCCTACGTCTTCCACCGGGATACTGGCGTAATGGGTATGCGCGTCGATCTGGAGACGGAAGCGCGTCAAGTGGCCGAGGAGGAGATTCGTAACGCTGCACTGGAAGACGGCATACTGGACATGGCTCAGAAGAACGCTGAAACCTACGTTCGGCACCTGATCCTGACGTTGGGATTCAAGGAAGTTGACATCAGCTACTAGCCTTCGAACGATCATCCTCCATTGTCTGTCTGCCGAAGGCGTCTAGGAATCGGGATTCTCTCGGCAGACCCAGCGCGGTGCCCTGGCGCAGGAAAGAGCAGGTAACTGCGATGGTACTAGATCTCCGCATCGAGGGGACAAGATGAGAGCAAGCATCAATCGCACGACAATCGAACTGGTCAAGGGAGACATCACCACCCTGGAGACTGACGCCATCGTCAATGCCGCCAATGAGCGCCTTGCGCACGGGGGTGGCGTAGCAGCCGTGATCGCCCGAGCCGGTGGGCCTGCTATCCAGAGAGAGAGCAACCGGTGGATACAGGCGCATGGGCGGGTGCCTACAGGCTCAGCGGCGATTACTTCGGGCGGTAACTTGAAGGCCGATTTCGTGATTCATGCTGTGGGCCCCGTGTACAAGTCGATGTCACCGGCCAAAGCTGCGAACTTGCTGGCTGCGGCGGTGACCTCCTCACTCCAGATGGCCCACGAACACGGCCTTGATTCGATCGCTTTGCCGGCCATAAGCACCGGCATTTTTGGCTACCCGAAGGACGACGCAGCCCGAGTGATGCTCAAGGCAGCCATCAGGTACGCGGAAAGCGGAACGGACCTGAAGCGCATCGTATTCTGTCTGTACGACCAAGCATCTTTCGACACCTTCGCCCACGAACTTGAGGCACAGACAGAGTAGGAACAAAGCCACTTGCCTGTGCAAGCCGGGTGCTTCCCCGACTTTGACCCCAGAACACAAGGAGCAACCGATGCGCATTCTGATCACCGGTGGCGCCGGGTTCATCGGCTCTCATCTCTGCGACCGACTGCTGCAGGACGGCCACGAAGTCATCGCTATGGACAACTTGATGACGGGAAAGGTGAACAACATCGCTCACCTGGCCGGCAATGAGCAGTTCCATTTCATAAAGCAGGATGTCACGAATTACATCTTCGTCGAAGGCGACCTTGACGCCGTGCTCCACCTGGCAAGTCTACCCAGCCCCGTCGACTACTTGAATTACCCCATTCAGACGCTCAAGGTTGGCGCACTGGGCACACACAAGACGTTGGGACTTGCAATGGCAAAAGGCGCTATCTACCTGCTGGCCTCCACGTCCGAGGTCTACGGGGATCCTCTGGAACACCCCCAGCGTGAGGACTACTGGGGAAACGTCAATCCCATCGGGCCGCGGGGCGTCTACGACGAGAGTAAGCGCTTCGCCGAGGCGCTGGCGATGGCCTATCACCGCTATCACGGTGTGGACACACGTATCGCTCGTATCTTCAACACTTACGGTCCGAGGATGCGCATGGACGATGGGCGAGTTGTGCCGAACTTCGTCTGTCAGGCACTAAGGGGTGATCCGCTCACTGTCTATGATGAAGGCGCGCATACGCGCTCATTCTGTTACATCAGCGATCAGGTGGAAGGACTGGTGCGACTCCTCTTCTCCCGAGAGAACGAGCCGGTCAACATCGGCAATCCGGACGAGATGACCATCCTTGAGTTCGCCTACACGGTACTTGGGGTAACCAGCAGCGACTCAGATATCACGTTCGTCGAACCTCGAGACGCCCGCACGGCCGACGACCCCAAGGTACGCTGTCCGGACATCGGCAAAGCCAGAGAGGTGCTCGGCTGGTCACCCAGCGTCCCCCTCGAGGAGGGACTGAGGAAGACCGCCGCCTTCTTCCAGGAGCAGCTGTGAACCTTCTCCGAACCCGACACCCGCTGGCGTGGAACGGCTCAATCGTACGGATGCTGGGACTGACTGTGGCCGTCCTACTGGGGTTGTTCTTGACCCAGCTTTCGCTCGCGGAGGCAGCGGCGTTCGTCGGGCTCTTGACCATCTCTGTCGGCACGCTCATCGAGCCGTTCATAGGCTTGGGCGCTGCGCTCTTCCTGGGACCTCTCAAGGCCTACCTGACCGCGGAAGCCCCACAGATCCCTGCTCAGATCGGCCACGCTCTTGTGGTCTTGGCACTGACCTCCTGGCTCATCAGGAAGCTCTCCCAGCGGCAGGGGCGAGGGAGAGAGAATATCGACTCACTCCGGTCCCCCCTGCTCCTGGCGTTCCTTGGTTTCTTCGGCGCTGTGCTGCTTTCTCTGTGGGATGCGGTCGGGCTGGTGACCTACGGCATCCCCGAGTCGATCAAGTGGGCAGAAATCCTGTTGCTGTTCGTGTTTGTTAAGGAACATCTGACCGCGAGCGACGCCTCGAGTGCCGCATACGCGTCATCACACGCCGACCCTGGCCAGGCCACAGGACGCTTGCAGTGGTTGGTGTTCATGCTGCTCGGCGGGGGGCTTTTTCAGGCTCTGGTGGGTGTCTGGCAGTTTGGGCTGCGCGGAGAGGGCCCAGAACACTTCCGTATTCTGGGAGGCGAGTTCTTCCGTGCATATGGAACGTTTGAGCAGCCGAACCCGTACGCCGGGTATCTTGGCCTGACAGCTGCTCTCGCGCTGGGCATAGCGCTTGACACCACTAGAACCCTGTGGGCAAGCTGGCACGCCAGGCGATCGGCCAGCACGGACGATCCCAGACAACCTGGCAGCCGACTCACTGACCAGCCCACCAGTCTCCCCTTATACCTCTTCAGTGGAGGCGCTCTCGGCGTGATGCTCGTTGCCCTGCTCGCCTCGTGGAGCCGCGGTGGATGGATGGGATTCGGCGCCGCAACGCTCGCAATCACCGCCGCCCTGCCGCGAAAGCCTGTTTGGAGCATCCTATTGGTCGCCTTGCTCATCATTGGGGGCCTGGGGCTCTATGCATCCGGACAGCTCCCAGCGTCCTTCGCCGCCCGCCTGACCTCGTTCGTTCAAGACATCCGACTGGAGGACATCCGCGGCGTACCGATCAACGACGCCAACTACGCTGTCCTCGAGCGCCTGGCCCACTGGCAAGCCGCCGTGTCGATGCTGCGGCACAATCTATGGACCGGGGTCGGATTTGGGTGCTACGAGGCCGCTTACCCCGGCTTTGCGCTCATCAACTGGCCGATCGCGCTAGGTCACGCGCATAACATCTATCTCAACCTGTTGGCAGAGACGGGGGTGATCGGGCTGGCTACCTACCTGGGGCTTTGGGGTGTCGTCTTCTGGCAGACGTTGCGCGTGACGCGACGGGCGCGAGGGCTTGTGCGCAGCCTCGCCCTCGGCCTGCTGGGTGCGTGGACCCACCTCACCGTGCACCATCTCCTCGACAACCTTTTTGTCAACAACGTGCATCTCCATATAGGCGTGCTACTGGGGGTGGCGGCATGTCTCATCCAGGAAACGGATCGGACGACGGCAATCCATCATGGCTAAAGTGAATGCACTCGCCCAGGAAAACCGCAAGGAGGTCCTGCGCTTCCTCAAGTTCGCAGTCGTTGGCACGATTGGCGCGGTGATCGACTTCGGCACGCTGAACCTCCTGATTCAGTTTGCAGGATTTCCCAAGGTGCTGGCCAACAGTTGCTCCTTCACAGCCGCCGTCATCAGCAATTTCATCTGGAACCGGCTCTGGGTCTACCCCGAGACTCGAGAGGATCCCCTTGTCAAGCAGTTCGTCCAATTCTTCTCTGTCAACGTGGTAGGCCTGGTGATCAACACGATGATCTTCTATGGCTCAGATCGATGGCTTCTAGGGGAAGCTGGTCTGTTCGCGAGTCCGGTTGGCGCTCTAGCACGATCCATTGGGATGTCGCACTTCGACTTCGCCTACAACAGCGCGAAGATCCTGGCGACAGCCGTCGTCCTGTTCTGGAACTTCTTTGTCAACCGCCTGTGGACGTTTAGCCACGTGGAATGACAAGCCGCGGCTTCTTTGGTTCGGTTACACGAACACCGGAAAGAGTCAGGGGGGCTCGCGTCCCTTCGTGTACAAGATCGCCTGGGTCAGACCCGTGCTGTCATCACACCGACCGGCGGATGACCTAGCAGAGCGAACCTCAAGACGCTCGCCTGAGCCAGATTGATGGGGCACCGGGATACGCAAACCATGCGCATCGGCATAGACTACACCTCGGCTGTTCGTCAGCGCGCCGGCATCGGCCGGTACACGCGCGAATTGGTGAGAGCGCTCCTGGTCATCGATCACTCGCATCAATACAGCATCTTCGCCGCCACAGGCGGCCTGCCCGACCATCGCTGGGCGGAGGCTGCAGAACGACTACGCTCCGTCGGTGACCGGCAACTCGAGGTCCACACTGTTCCCATCACCGATGACTGGCTCGCCAGGCTGTGGCACCGAGTGCGTCTCCCGATCCCAGTAGAACTGATCACGGGCCCACTCGATGTCTTCTACTCGCCGGACTTCACGCTGCCGCCCACCATGCACAGTACGCATGCCGTGCTGACGGTCCACGATCTATCCTTTGTGCACCAGCCTGAGGCTTTCGTCCCACAACTACGTCGCTATCTAGAACGCGCCGTTCCCGGCTCCGTGCACCGGGCCGATGTGGTGCTGGCCGACTCCGCACACACGCGGGCTGACCTGATAGCACTCTTTGGGATCCCGCAGGACAAGGTCGAGGTCATCACACCGGGCGTAGATTCTCGCTTTTGCGCCCGATCCACCCCGGCTGTGGCACTGGGTGGCAATCGTCCTCGCACCGAGACTATCGGTCAGCGCCACGGTGTCGGAGACAGCCCGTACGTCCTCAGCGTCGGCACCCTGCAGCCGCGGAAGAACTACCTGCGGCTGATTCAGGCTTTTGCCAGGATGCGACAGGCAAAAAGCAGCGACGTTCAACTCTTGATCGCTGGTGGGCGGGGCTGGCTCTTCGAGGACGTCATCGCGGAGGCCGACAAACACGACAGCGTGAGACTACTCGGTTTCGTGGCGGACGAAGAGCTGCCCGCGCTCTACCGCGATGCCACCCTCTTCGCCTTCCCGTCGCTGTACGAGGGTTTTGGCCTCCCCGTGCTGGAGGCCATGGCATGCGGGACACCGGTGGTTTGCTCAAACCGCTCATCGCTGCCGGAGGTGGCAGGAGATGCAGCGCTGCTCGTCGATCCAGAGGATGTGGTAGAGCTAAGCGCCGCGATGGACAGGGTCTTGGAGGATCCTGAGCTTCGGGCCACAATGATCGACCGTGGCCTTGCGCAAGCAACTCGCTTTACCTGGAAGCGATCCGCACGACAGCTCTTGGACGTCATCACCTCCTGGGAGGGGACATGAACACGCATTCGAGACACGCGACAAGGTCGCTCTTCACGACAGAAGCTAGGAAGGGGTCTTCTCTCTGCAGTCTCCAATTCGTCGCGTCCGTGATCATCGTCATTGGCTTCTTTGGGCCGTGGGTGGCCAACAGGACGGCGGCGCTCACATTGACCGGCTACGAGCTGTCCGACTTCGCCAAGTTCTTTCCTCAGGTACAGGGCGGGGTGGTCCCGGTTACACGCGCCTTGTTCGTGACGCCCCTTCTCGCGGGGGCTATCTCATTGGCTCTGATCATCCACCGTTTCAGCTCGAGCCCACTCTTGCGGCTGGGGGCAGCAGCGCTTACAGCGTTGCTCTGCCTGACGGCTCTCCCGCCCTTTCAGTCCATCATGGACCGGGGGTACCGCATCCAATTGGCCTTGATCGTAGGGGGCGTCCTGCTGACCCTCGCCGCGCCGCTCGCTCGTCAGCTCTCCGAGCGGGTTCGCGGCCTGCAGCTCCTATTCCTCACGCTGGCCGGAGCCCTGCCGGCGTTCTGGCAGGCCATACTGCTCCAGCCCCTCGTTGCTGATCTGTACGGGTCGGCAATCCTGCCGGGCTGGGGGTTCCTCTCGTGCGGAATCGGCTTCTTCGCACTCTTGATCACTAGCTTGCGCAGTATCATCCATCGGTAGGTCAATCACCCCGCCGGCCACTATACCTCGGCGCAACCTCGCACACTGCTTCTACACAGAGGAGTAGGGCCATCAGGTATCCCCCGCCTCGTTCTTCTTCTGGTGGTCCTTGCTGTCGCGCCTTTTCTCGCCAATCGCGTGGACGACCCATGCGACCAGTCCAATGACGATCAGAAGCGATTCGGCGGCAACGGCGGTCCACTTAACCGTCGAAAACGAGCTAGTCAGAAGGGCCACAGCCCGCAGCCGTTCAGGATAGGTCAGGAGCATCGTCACGATGCCAGCATTCTCCAGGAAATCTCCAGCCATGGCCCCTACCGGAACAAACAAAGCCCGGTGCAGCACATCCGCCCGGGAGAAGGTCTGGCCGATCACTCGAACCAGCGTCAAGCTAAACGTCAGAGCCGATAGAAGTGGAAAGGCAGTGTCCAACGTCAGCGCGATTGTAGCATAGTAGCGCCGGCCTTGCTCACCGTAGCTGGCAATCATGTCGTAGGCCTTCTCGGGTCGGTACGCGATCAAGAAGTCAAGGGCATCGACGCCCTCAGAGAACATGGCGATTCTACTATAGGCCGGCCCGATGACGCCAAGGTTGAAGACCACCAGGCACACCCAGAGAATCAGGATGTTGCGCCACGTTGCCCATCGCCGAAGTCTGTCCAGTATAGCCCGAGGTATGCCGCCCTCTATATGCTGTTCTTCTCTTCCCTTCTGTTCTTCCAAACCGTAGCCTTCCTCTCAATCTCCTTGATGAAGTCGTCCTTACCCGCCATGTAACCATCGATATCGTGAGGAAACTGCCGGGCGAGCTTCCGCTTCAGTTGAGCGTATGCGTTTGCCTCAGCGGGGTGCGCCGTGAGGTAGCTCCGGAAATCAAGATACCGTTGGACGGTAGGTGATGGCCCCGACCTGGGATGCCCCCGCTCAAACACATGGATGTGATGCGTACGGTGGACCTCGTTACCCTTGATGAAGAAGCGCCTGCCGGCGATGCCGAACGTCCCCTTCGGTAGGTAGCCCCAGGCGATCATCTCGTCGTTGTACCCATCGATTCTGTTGATGTCCCGCACCTCAAGGAGGACATCGATGATGGGCTTGGCCCAGACGCCTGGAACGGCCGTGCTGCCGACGTGATGTGCTGCCACGATCTCAGTGCCAAAGATTGCCTTGAGCTGTTCGACCTCTTCCTCGAACAGCTTCGGCCACTGAGGATCGTACGGTACGACCTCGATTTTCCTCTTTACCATCAGCCTCCAGGAGTCGCCGTGACGTCTAGTAATTGCTCGGCGCCGCATCTCCGAGTCTATTAAAATGGGAGCAGCCCGAGACCTTCACCAAAATCATTCCGGAAGATCGATGAGGAAGATAGCTTGATCTTACCGCTCCTTGGATCATAGACGAGGCAAACGCGCAAACGACAGTCAGCGGATAGGCCAGGATATCATGGGGATGAGCAACCACGACGATAGGGACGCGAAGGCGTACGACCGAATGCCTGGCGTTTCCTCCTGTCGAAGGCTACGCCACCCTGCGGAAACGCGCGACACGTCCAAGGCGCTGGACGTGTCGATAGAGCGCCGCAGGAGGTTGGAGCCTCCCCTCAACGGCGAGCACACCTTCCGGCTTTAGGACGCGGTGCAGCTCAGCCCAGACGTCGTCCACGTCCCCGACGATGTGACCGAGCCCGAACAGTAGCACCAGGTCGAAGCTCTCCCCCGGCAGGCCGGTGTCGGCCGCATTGGCGACAAGGAGCTCGATATTCGTCGCTCCTGCTTTCGTCACCTTCTCTTGCACGTGGGCCACGGCGATTGGACTCACGTCCAGGCTGATCACGCGCCCCTCCTGCCCCACGATCTCCGCCGCAGGAACGGTGAAGAAGCCCGGCCCGCAACCGACCTCGAGCACTCTCAGTCCCGCCTCGACCCCGGCAGCTCTCAACGGCTCATAGGGATCTCTAAGCAGACCATACATCGTCTCATGGACGAAGGCCGTCATCCGAAAGTGTATACGGTCTCTCAACATGCTCCGTTCCTTCCCACTGTGGGGATTCGGCAGGCGGCTCTTCTTGTGCCCGGGTCGGGCTTCGAGTGCCCCCGGCCTCTCCCATCCAATCTCGAGTTGTGTCTATGACCCCGCATCTGCTTGGTCGCCGCCCGCGGGCATGGTACAGCCAGGCCGGTGATACCGGGGGCGGCGCCGACCGGCGCCAGTAGTGCCAGGGCTGCCCTCAGCCGCCAGCCGTGGCGGGGCGACGCACCGCCGGCCCGGCGATCAAGCCCCACACTGAGCAACACAAGAAAGAGGCCTGCCACGATGGGGCGTATACCGTGTGCTTAGCTCTGGGGCATCGACACCGGTCCAAGTCCATCATCGGTCTACCTCCTGGCACTACGACCCTACTTGACTTGGCTGGAGTATGCCAGTATGCCACAGACTTACGAAGGCATCATGAAGAGGTGTCAGAGATGTTGTGAACCACGTGCGAATTCACTGGAAACCCGCACAAGATCAATCAAGGCTGGATTGGCTCAGCAGAAAGATGGGACCGGAGGCAAGCAGTCTTGCCTTCCGTTCGGTCGAGAGCCTGGATGAAAGCCTGACGCTCACCGGGCCCCTCCCCCGGAAGACACCAGGGAACATGGCAAGGCGATACTACTCGGAGGGATCGACCATGTTGATGTACCAGCCCTCGAAGTACGGCGCCTTCTTGCCGGGTCCCTGATATCAGACCAGAGTAGCTTCCTGCATACGGAGAGCACTCTGAACGAAAATACGCCGCTACTGAGCCTCCCTCAACATCTCGATAAAGTCCCGTGCATCGGGGATCGCGAGGAGCTTCTCCTTGAAGAACACGTTGACCAGACTCTCGACCTTGTGCCGAGACTCAGAGATGAGTGGGCCACGGCCCTCGCCCAATGCCATCCACCCGGTCACGTCGTCGCGCAGGCGCAGCAGGGCCATGACGATCTCCGACTCCATCGGCCCCTCACAACACTCAACGACGTTCTTGATTAGCGCATCGGTCTGCGCCACGACTGTCCTGCGGTCGAGGGTCGAATCGGCTCGACCTGCATCATCGATGGTATCCAGCAGAGACCAGACCTGGTAGAGCAGAGCCGCCGGCTCGTCGAAGAGCTCACGAATCAGCGCTGCGGCCTCGTGCCGACCCGTCAGGCGGAAGATATTGTATAGCCGCTTAGCTGCCTTGCCGTAATTGGCCGGGTCGTGGGTATATTTCTCCACCTCCCCCGAAATCTGCTCCACGTACTCCTCGAGGGCCTGAGGAGAGATGTGGCGGCTCAGCTTGGTGAAGAGTGGGACCGATTCCGCTTCGAGATAGACCTCCTGGAAGTAAGGATCAAGGAAGCCGTCAAGAGGAATGATGTCGCCGTCGGGACTCTCCCAGGTGACATCCAGCATATTGCTGGCGTTGACAACACGCCCGCGCTCCGGCTCGGCGATGACCCAGTCCATCTTGCACCATCCAGGATCGAGGCACCCGTAGGACCAATCCACCTCCCACGGCTCGCCCGACGCGCGAAAGACCCGCATCTTCCCTTCCTTGACTTCCTCCGCGCTCCAAGACATGGGGGACTCCGCCGGGAGGCGTTCCCCAGCCTTGATGACGTCAGTCTTCCACGTCCCGAACTTGATCTCAATAAGATCGTAGTTGGGGCCCTCGAAGGTATTGAGGGCCTTGTCACGCATCAAATCAGCCAGGATCTGACACGCTTGCTCTCGCGTATCGGCACGGATGTTCACGCGCTCAAAGTAGTCACAGTCGCCGGGGTAGCGCTGAATGACGCCCTGGGCCGCGCTGCCCGCCAGACTGATGGCAGTCTCGACATTCGGTAGATCCGGCAGTTGAACGATGTCAGCCATGCGGCGATAACGCTCCAACGTCCCTTTGTCGAAGTCAAGGAGGGTGATTTCATGCCCATAGATACCAGCCTCCTCGTCCACGTCCCACGTCATCGATTCGGACGCTGCCATCGCCGCCAGCCACTGGCTGACATCGGCCTCGTCCACCTCGATCCCCAGCGTCTCCGCTGTCTTGATGATCCGCACCACCTCTTCTCGTGCCTTCACGTTTTCCTCGGCCATCGATCACCCTCCTTGTGGCAGTATGTGGTTTCAGCCGATTATGCCTTCAGTTTTCGTATCTGTCAATGGCGGATGCCTTCAGTTTTCGTATCTGTCAATGGCGGATGCCTTCGGTCCGCGTATCTGTCAATAGCAGGTGCGCTCTGGTTGCGTAGGTATCAATGATGAGTCGGCTCGGTTCTCGAGTACGCCCAGGACGACGGTCCACAGCCAGCTCCCTCCACAGCCCCCACGAAGTCGTCCTGTCGGCTTCATCCAGACAGGTTGGCGCCTGGCATGGAACATGAACCATCTGACCAGTTCGGGTCCTCCAGGTTCATTCTGGCCCTCCACGGTGCGTTGTTCACTCAATTGGCACAATTTCCACACGCGGTGCCCCGGCGTCCAATATCAGCCGGGCCACGGTCGGCTGCTCCCTCGGGGTGGGACAGACAGCCCCAGGGTTGACGACCAGGGCATCGCCCACCCGCTCGACGTGCGCGCGATGCGTGTGTCCAAAGATGATGACATCGGCACGGGGATGTAGAGCCACCAGACGACGTGCGATCTGCCCGTTGAAGCGGGCCTTGTCGCCGGCAGCCAGCATACCCAGAATCTTGTCACGGCCCTTGTACCACACGCCCGCCAGGCCAGGCAGACAACCGTGAGTGACAAGGACATGGCACCCGGCCAAGCGAAGCTCGATCCTCGGCGGCAGAGAAACGCCGCCACTGGAGAGATCCAGAATGTGCACGTTCCCGCGCACCGCATAGGTCGGCGCAATAGCCTGCAGCGGTTCCAGGGCCGCCGGCCTGTCCAAGTCCCCAGCGTGCAGGATCACGTCGACGTCGCGGAGCGCGCCGAACACGGCGACCGGCAGCCGCTTCATGCGATACGGTATGTGCGTGTCGGACAGGATGCCAACGGTCACAGAGGCCTGAGTGTCGAGTCCCATTAGATGAACCGCTCAAACACGTAGTTGCCCAGCAGTCGACCCCGTGTGGTCAGGCGCGCCACCGCCCCATCCCACGTCACCAAGCCGAGCTCACGGAGCGCCAGCAACTCCCTGCCGAACACGTCTGTCAGAGGCACGCGAAAGCGGTCCTCAAACCGGTTCGCCGTGACGCCTTCGGCCAAGCGCAGTCCAAGCATCATCGACTCGCCCATCTCAAGCTGAGGATCGATCTTCTCGATGTCCTTGCGCCAGTCGTCAGGGTACGATGCCTCAGTAGCGAGGGCAGCGTACTCTGCAGGATGATCCACGTTCGCACATCGCTTCCCCGTCACTGATCCTCCTGGCGCGCGGGAGATGTCGTCGAGCAGGCTGGTCGGCATCCATGAATAGGCACCGGCCCCTACGCCGAGCCAGGGATTGTTCCGCCAGTAGGTAAGGTTGTGGCGGCACACGAATGGGCTCAGGGCTTCACTCGCATCGGATTCGGGATCCAGTACACTACCCCCGGGCCACCAACGGCAGTCTTCGGTCTGGAATCGATGCTCCAGTCTTGCCCAGTTGGAAATCTCATAGTGGAAGAAACCGGCTTTGGCCAGCATCTCCTCCGCCAGCTCGTACATCGCTGCCGCCCGATCCTCGTCAGGGATGGGCAACTCCTGGGATTCGATCCGCCTCGCCAGGGGCGTCCCTTTCTCCACGGTGAGGCCATAGAGTGATAGGTGGTCCGGGCCGAGGCTCAGTGCGCTCCTGAGCGTCCTCTCCCAGGCAGCCAACGATTGACCAGGCAGACCAAACAAGAGATCAAGACTTACATTCTCGATCCTCGCTCGGCGCGCGTATCCGACGGCTCGGACAGCATCGCTCCAGCCGTGGATACGACCCAGCATTTGTAGCTCGTCATCATCGGCCGACTGGACGCCCAGACTCAAGCGATCAACGCCCAGAGAGCGCAGACCAGAGAGGTAGCTCTCAGGCACTGACCCAGGATTGGCTTCGAGAGTGGTCTCGACGCACTCGGAGAGGTCAAACTCAGCCTGTACGACATCCATAATGTCTGCGAGCAGGTTCAGAGAGAGGAGTGAGGGCGTACCGCCACCCACGTAGATCGTAGAGATTCGCAGCGACCCCCAATGCTCGCCAGCGGCCCTGATCTCTCGACGGAGCCCCGTCACATACGCCGGGATCAGGTCCTCCAATCCCGCATACGTATTGAAATCACAATAGGCACAACGGGCCCGACAGAAGGGCACGTGCACATAGAGAGCCACAAAGGGGCGGGGATCCTGGCGCGTCTCGCCGGACCTGATCGTGCACACGTTCACGAGACCAGGGCTGGAGGCCAGTGGGCAACCCGGTTCAAGTACGGGATTTCCACTCGCTCACTCTTGAGGGCGACGCGAGAGATACGCGTGTTGCTGTGATGATACCAGCATTCGCGACCAGGTAACTGATCCAAGAGAGCCTTGAGGAGTGAATCCAGGAACCTGGCGTGAGATACAATAGCCAGGTCATCGTCTCACCCTGTCCCCTGCCACAGTCACATTGCCGCGCGAATGGCCCGCTCCCTGCACGTTGGCCGGCCTTCACTTCCCCGGTTCCGCGATCCTCGATCCGTGACCTCGTCGGGCAGCCGGTAGTCAGGAAAAGCCCTCGAGAGCTCCTCCCTGGTGCCTCGGCGACGAACATCCGTGGTCGATACTTTCTCATGAACGTCCACCTAAACCTCAGGGGAGAGGCCGAGCGCCTTGGTCAGCGGCCGGGTCGTCTGAACAGCACGCCACATCGGGCTGGTCTCGAGCCGGTCGATGCCACTTTCGGCAAACCGGATACGCTCCTCACCTGCGACAAAGAAGTCGACAAGCTGTTCCGCCTGACGCTCGCGGAGAGTCGTCGGATGCGGATCGAATACGATATCGTCAGAGCTCTCCAAGACCTGGTTGGTAGACTGCACGTGGCGGATCAGATAAAGTTCCAAGGATGAGCCTCCTGATGGGTCATGGAAAACTGCGTGGGGCCGGGCGGCCCTACCTAGAGACCGGGCCGTTAGCCAGCCAGCAGCGCCATCGCCCGGCCCACCAGGGCAGTGCGCTCAAGCCGTGAGACCCAGCCGTTGCGGGCGATACGCAATGTGCTCGATGCCCGATAGAAGCGGGCCCGACTCAGAATACCCTCGCCGTCCCAACCTTCGGGCAGGGCACGAGAATAGGCCTCAGCCATCTGTTTCACAAAGGGTTCAGCCTCGGCCATGCTCCCACCGTGCTGATTCACGCTGTGAGCTATCTCGGCCATCAAACGACCCAGGTCGGATGCCGGATCGCCCGGGTAGAGACGCTCCCAGTCAACCACTACAATGCGACCCTGACCGGGGAAAACGAAATTCGTCGTCGTTGCATCTCCGTGGGTGAGAGTGGGTTTGAAGTCCCCCATGTACGGTCTTGTCGCCCAGTGATCGATCAACCGTCGAACACCGTCTTTGGCGACGGGGTCATCCTGCAGCACGCCGTGCTTCGCCAGCTGCTCAACAACGTCGTGCGCATAACGGACGGACGAGCCGAAATCTGTCTCCTCATCTGGCTGCTGACTGCGCACATGCAGCTTCATCAGGAACTGCGCAGCCGACTCCAGAGCTTCCGTCAACCTTCCCGGCTGGCTATGACGCACAGCTATGGTGTCTTCGAGCGTCAGCCCGGGCACATACTCCAGGAACAATACGCCCCGCCACACTCCGAGCGTGTCAACCGTCCGGGCGTTCTCGTCGATCAAGCCCAGCGCCTGCACCTGGGCGATACAATCACGCTCCCGCTCAGCGTACTTCTGCGCGGACGATCCCGCTTTCGCCGCGTAGAACTTTGCTACTACCGCCCACCTGGTCGAGATCTCCCTGTAGACATACGCCGCTTTCGACAGCCGTGCCACCTCCCAGGAGGCGGCGGGCTCAGGACGATCCCAGAGCGTCCGCTTCACGTAGTCCACCACTGGATCCCCCACCGAAAGCTTGAGCCAATTCCCTCGCTGAATCTCGGGCACATCGACAGGGGGTTCAATAGGCGCCATGCTTCTCTCCTGCTGTGTCACGTTCCACCTCCGGTGTCCCACGACTCAGACGTGCGTGTCCGGCCCTGGCTCGCCGGCTGTCTCTCGGGTCCGGGGAAGCCTTTTTGCGAGAACATAGGCAATAATACAGAGCCCGGCGCTGAGTGCGAATAGCCCCGCGAAGCCCGCCAGATCAACGACCAGCCCGCCAACCCCCGAAATCAGGACGACGATTCCCATCAATGTGTTGGAGAGACCAACGTAGAGAGACCGCTCAGTCTCAGAAGCCATCTCAAGCACGTAGTTGCTGCCGGAGAGAATCTTGCCTGGCAGCACTGCCCCATTGAGCAGGAAGAGGGGCAGCGCCAAGTACGGCACCCAGCCTCCCTCAAGGTGCATGGCGTCCACCACAGCCACCAGCCCGATGCCCATCAAGGCAGCCAGGCCCCCACCGATGCTCATGAGACGCATCACGACTTGATTGCCCCTTCGGTCACTCAGCCATCCCCATGGCAAGTTAAAGAACATTTGGGCGAAGACGCGAGCAGCCACATAGACTCCCACCATCCCCTCCGGAGCACCAAGCACTCTTTTCGCATACACGCCATAGAAGGGAAGCGCCACCTCCGACAGGCCCAACGAGAGACGAGCCCCCAGGTAGCGCCGATAGGCATCGTCCTCCTTCAGCACGCGCGATGCGCGTCCGAGCTGCTCCCTGAGGGAGAGCGTGTCAGCCACAGGCTCCCCGCGCGGCTCCCGAATGGCGATGAAGGCCCCCATTGCAAGCAATATCGTCGCTCCGTAGAGCAAGAAGAGAACAGCGTGCCCTCGCGGAAAAGGGTAAGCCGCGTCGTCCAGAACGGTCTTGACGACCCAACCAGCGCCGAGCCCCAGCAGTCCACCGAGGAACTGGCGCCAAGCGAACAGCGAACCGCGCCGCCGCGTGGGAATCGTCTTCGCCACCACATCGAAGAAGGAAAGACCTGCCAATCCTCCTGTGGCCCACGCGATGCCGGACAGTATGAAGAACCCGGGCAGCAGGAGCCTAGGCACATCTACGAACCAGATCACCGCAGCTAGCAGCAGCCACACTCCGACCCGGATCATTCCGGTGAGCGAGTAGCTTGTCATCTTCCGTTCCATCCGCTGAATCCGGTTGGAGACGAAGACTTGTGGAAGGAACCAGCAGGCTTGGGACCAGGGTGCCACGAGCCCGACAAGAAGGTTGGAGGGCGTCAGCTGGCTGACGAACCACGTCAGCACCAAGGGGGGATCGATCAAGCGAACGGCGAAATTGAAGAGCGCGCCATTGAAGACAGTGAGGGCGAAGTTGCGACGGATCTCTCTCTTTGGGATAGCGGCTTCCACCGGCTACCTCTGGACGCGACGGACAGCTGTGATGTCGGCCAGGATGCTGAGAGCGATCTCACGCGGTGTCTCCGCATGGATGTCCAGCCCAATGGGCGTGTGAATCTGCTTCAGGAAAGTGTCAGGGATACCAATGTCCCGCGCTCGACCGAAGGTAGCACGGGTTCGGGAGCTGCTACCGAGCAGGCCGACGTACGCGACCGGCTGCTCGGCCAAAACCGACAAAGCCCGTTCGTCCGGGGAGTGATGCGGGGTGACCAGTACGGCGTAAGTTCGTTCAGTCAGGGGAATTTGGTGCAGTATCTCCCCAGTGGGGCCGGATAGAAGCACGTTCGCGTCTGGAAACCGCTCTGCAGAGAGGAGACTTTCGCGTTCGTCCACGACAACAACGCGGTACCCCAGCCAGGCGCCGATGGATGCCACGGCTTGCCCGATGTGACCGGCGCCCAGGATCAAGAGGGTAGGACGCGGGAGGAGCACCTCCACGAAAAAGCGCATGCGACCTCCGCACACATCCTGGACGTCATCGTCGTCCCAGGGACGCTCGAGCAGGCCTGATCTTCCTTCGCTCAGCATCTCTCGTGCCTGATCGATGATCCAGGCCTCGACCTCACCGCCGCCCACACTGCCCAGCGTGCGACCGTCATCGTATATCAGCATCTTGGCCCCAGGGCCGCGAGGCCCCGATGCAGGCGCTTCCACCACTGTCGCCATCGCCGCCGGGTTGCCGCCCTGTATGGTATTCAGGGCCGCCTCGTAGATGATCTCTGTCGGATCCATCATCGCTCGTTGTTCCCTCCTCGACGACCATCACTTCTCCTTTGATTCTACCCCGGCGAGCCTGTTTGGCAATCTGCAGACCTGAGGCGGGACCCCATCCGGTTGCGGCAGATTGACAAAAGCCGCTCATTCACGTAAGATAGTCGAAGCGATCAAGCAACAAGCATCCGGAGTCGCCAGTCGTTTCCGGGTGGCAGTTATTAGTCAGAGAAAATCAAGGAGGTTATCTGTGCCCTATCGCGACATCTGGGCCACGTGCCAGGAATGTGGTAAGCAGTTCGTTTTCACCGTTGAAGAACAGCGACGATTGGACAAGATGGGACTTGAGGTAAAGCCCACCCTGTGCAGTAAGTGCCGAGAAGGCCAGAGCCTGGAAACGCTGGAATCCGGCGAGCAGCAGGGAGTGGTCAAGTGGTATGAGCCGAAGAAGCGCTACGGCTTCATCACCATGCGCAGCGGCGAAGACATCTTCTTCCATCGCAACGCCATTGTCGAGGGGAAGGAAAACGACTTCACAGAAGGGACAACCGTCACGTTCAGCGTTACGGAGTCGGACAAGGGACCGGAGGCAACGGACGTCAAATTGGCAGGGTAGGAGCAGTCTGGGCGCCGCTTGGTGCCCTGCCGTCTCTCCCACAGTGCGTTGAGTTTCGGAGGTCTCCTCTGGACGCTCAACGCGCTTCTCGTTATTTTCTCCAATACGGGCGAGAGATTGCATAGGAAGAGAGAAACATGGCTTTCTGGACCATTGTCGGGCGGCTTCTTCTGTCGTTTGCCCTGGGCGGCTTGATTGGCTGGGAACGGGAGCATGAAGAGAAACCGGCTGGCTTGCGCACGTTTATTCTCGTCTGCCTGGGAGCCACGCTCTTCGTCTTAGTAACGCTGGAGGTCACGGAGGAAGCCCAGACACTGTTTCAAACGGGACCGACGCGGGTGGATCCTGTGCGGGTTATCTCCAGCATCGCACAGGGAATCGGGTTCCTCGGCGCAGGCACGATCTTAATCACTCGCGGGTCGGTTCTAGGATTGACGACAGCAGCCGCGATCTGGGCGACGTCAGCGATAGGCGCAGCTTGCGGGCTAGGACTGTGGCGTATCGCGTTGACCGGAACTGTGCTCACGTTCATCACACTTCAAGTACTCGGCCCCCTAACGCCCCACATTGGCGGTGGTCAACGATGACGGAAGCGGCAGAGCGGCCTCGCGCGTGAGGCCGCTCCTTGTCCGAGTCGTCGTTGAACACGTCTGTCCGGCCAGACATACCGCTCGTGCTGTGACATAGTCTGTAGATCCTTGATCCCTCCCAAGGGCGGGACTTCGCCAAGAACGCATACCAGGCGTCACGTCGCGACCTTGGCTTTGTTCCGGCAACCCAGAGCATGTGGGAAGGGATTTGGCGAGGATCGATCCTCCTAGTCGAGGGCCAACAGACGGACCGGCATCATCGGCGGCAGGAAGAATAAAAAAAGGGCAGGATCTCGCGACCCTGCCCCATTGGACAAACCTCAACTGAGGCTATTTCCGCTTGACCTCGATGGTCCGCGGCTTGCTCTCCTCAGCCTTGGGAAGCGTGAGGGTCAGCACACCGTTCTCAAAAACAGCTTCCGCTTCCTCTGTTTCTACGGGTACGTTGAGCGTCAAGCTACGAGAGAACGCCCCGTAGGCTCTCTCCTGGAAGAGATAGTCAACATTCTGCAACGGCGGCCGCAATTCACCACGGATCGTGAGTCGATCGGCGTCAATCGTGATATCCACCTCCTCCGGGGTAAGCCCGGGGAGTGACGCTAAGATCACAATCTCTTCTGGCGTGGTGTACACATCGAGCGGTAGCCGCCACCGGCGTTCCGATCGCTCCATCTGACGCTCCGGCGGTCGGACAAAGCTCTCCTCCAGCAGTTCATCCATCGCTTCCCGCAACGATCTCACGTCTCGCCAGGGATTCCTCATAATGGTCATTCTTGCACCTCCTGTCTCCAGACGCCCGCTCCAGCTAATTACCTGGCCTTGACCTCAATCGCCTTGGGCTTGACTTCCTCGGCCTTTGGCAAGGTAAGGGTCAGGATACCGTCTTTGAACTCAGCCTCTGCTTCGCCAGGCTTGATAGGCACAGGGACCGTAAGAGAGCGAGAGAACGCACCATATCGCCGCTCACGGCAGACATAGTTCTCTTCCTCCACTTCTTCATCGGCCCTGGTCTCACCTTTGATGGTCAACGTGTCGCCCGTGATGCTAATGTTGATATCCCCGGGATCAATGCCGGGGATGGCTGTTTTGACCTTCACGGCCTCGTCCGTCTCGTACATGTCAACTGATAGCGCACCTGCCATCCGCGGAACCGATTCCCCGCTCCGCGGCCTCACAACGCTATCCTGCAAGAGCCGATCCATTGCCTCCCGTAGACTGATGAGGTCACGGAAGGGTTCCCAACGAGTTAACTGAGACATTGTACTACCTCCTTATCGCGTGCCTCTTGACCCACGAACTGTGATTACTTGATCGTACAATGACGATTACGTTCTGATGGTATAATTGCACAAGTCCATTAGATTTGCATTAGAAGCCTATTAGACTCGCATTAGAGATACCGAGACCCCTACGAGCCGCAGGGGTCTTCGCCGTCGTCGATTCTTCTCCAACCCGGATCGCGCTAAGAGTCGGGGGAGTCGAGGTCCTCCTTATCTCGGAAATCAACAAAGCGATACCCCGTCCCTATCTCGGTGAAGATGTAGCGTGGATCGGAGGGGTTGGGTTCGATCTTCTTCCGCAGATAGCTGATATAGAGGCGCAAATTCTGGATTTCGTCCTCCCCGTACTCGTAGCCCCACACTTTTGACAACAACGTCTCATGCGGCACTACCCAACCGGCATTCTGCACCAGGTGATAAAGGAGCCGAAACTCAGTGGGACGGAGATGAATCCGCTCTCCCTCGACGATAACCTCCCGTCTGTTGAAGTCGATGCTGAGCCGGTCGTCTACGGTCAAGATCGATTCCTCAGGGCTCGCAGGGCCTTGGGTCCGACGGAGCACAGCCTTCACTCGACTGGCGAGCTCACGAGCACTGAATGGCTTCGTCATGTAGTCGTCGGCTCCTAGCTCTAAGCCGCGCACCTTGTCTTCCTCTTCATCGCGGACAGTGAGCATGATGACGGGCACATTGGAGATCTCCCTCAGCATGCGTAGTGTCTCGAACCCGTCCAACTCCGGCATCATCACATCGAGGATCACGAGATCGGGGAGCTCCGTCCGCACTTTGTCAAGAGCTTCTATTCCGTCGTGTGCCTCAATGACATGGTACCCCTCCAACTCCAGGTTCATGCGGATGAAGCGGGTCATCCGAGGCTCATCATCTACGACCAGGATTAATCCATCGCTGCTGTCCGTCATTCGTAACCCTCCCCCGGGCTCACTCGCGGATGAAGCTGATCACCTCTTCCTCAGACTCGCTGGGTAGAATCTCGACGCAGTGGATGCGCTGCCAAGGGTAGATAACCGTGTCCGTCTCAGGCAGGACGTAGGACACGTCTCCACCATCCCGGTAGCGTACATTGTGCACAATCAAGACTTGATCGGTCGGCTCAGGTAAGTGCTCTACCTCCCCGACAACGGCTTGCTCATTCAGAATGTGAATCAATATCGTGTAAGCCATCTACATTCTCCCGTCCTCGACAGCCTCATCGCCGGATAGAGACCTCCAGTGCGATGTGACCCAGCTGAAGTGTCGTGCTGCCTTCAAGCTGGTGCGGCAGGTGCGGCCTCAGTCGCTCGCCATCAAGAAAGGTGCCGTTGGCGCTACCCAGGTCCTCAACGAAGTACAGATCGCTCACCTTGAAGATCCTGCAATGACGACGGGAGACACCCAGTTTGAGCCCGCCGTCCTGTGTGAGATCAACATCCGGAAAGATATTTTGTGCCGGATCCAGTCGGCCGACCTGAATGGCCTCCCCAGTTGGGAGCGCCAGCTCTCGATGCGTGGATAGAACCTCTATGTGTACGACACCATCCCGGGGATCGCCCTCTTTCTGTCCAGATTCAGCTCCCCCTGGACTGGATTCCTCAGCGGACGGTTCCAGTCCTGAGATTGGTTCAGTGCCAGGTCGTTCTCCCGTAGGCAGGTAGACGCCGCATTCACTACAGAAAAATGTACCAGGCCGATGCTTTCGGCCGCAAGATGGACACTCAATCAGAGGTCTCTCTCCAGGTTCAGCGTGCGTGTGCCGTACTTGATCCGCTTCCGGCCGTCCTCCGTGGAGCGCCCTGTCCTGATTATGCTCTCAGCCTCCAACAAGGCCGCCTCCGCCAGCCGCTTCTCCCCGAGATCCAGAAGCCGGGTGGCCATCCTTTCCAGTTGACGGCTCGCCTGACCCGCTCGCCCTTCCTCCAGCGCGGTCCAGGCTTGCTCCTGCATGCGATATAGCGCTATCCTGCTGAGCGCCTCAAGGACAGCCGCAGGCACGTCTCTTTCGGACTGACCAAGCTCCGTGGGGATGAATTCGCACCAGATGCCTCGTCTCAGTCGCTCGCCTCTCCGACCAAGACTCGGGACATCGCCATAGAGATCTAGCTGAAGCAACCGATGCTCGCCTGGCGGTCTCCTCTCGACAGCCACCTCGACGAGCATTCTTCTCGGCTTGTCAATCTCCAATGGGCCGAGCCGTGTCACTCCGTCGGACAGATGTAGACGATCCAGAGAGGGAGCTGTCTGGAAGACACTCTCGACACACACGCCCGGGGCAGTCCGCACACTCAGCATCAATTCCGTTGCGAAGACCGACCCCAATGCATGAATCCTACTCGCCAGCAGGGTTCGCACCTGACCCGGTGAGGATATGTATGCCGACGTTCCCCCACTCCGAGCCGCCATCTCATCGAGGAGGTCATCATTCCAGTCCTCGCCAATACCCATCGCCGTGATGCCGATATCCTTGTCACCGGCTCTGGTCGCTGCCTCAAGACAGGCCTCTTCATCCCCATACGTGCGCCCATCAGTGAGGAGAATCAGGTGGCTCACGACGTCCTGACCCCGGTACTTGCCGAGTTGACCCAGTCCGACCCGAACACCCTTCAGGAGCTCGGTGCCCCCCTGGGCGTCAAGACCTCGGACAGCCATCTTCGCCCGAGCCCGACTTGGTCCCACGTGACCCGAAAGCACAAGCTCGGCTCGGTCATCAAACGCAATGAGCGACAGATAGTCGTCATCGTGCAGATCGTCGATGATCTGACGCGCAGCCTCCTTGACACTCTCCAGCCGAGCGCCCTTCATCGACGTACTTCGATCGATCACTATCGACAGCTCGAGCGGCAGTCGCTTGTCTACGGGGGCTATCGCCGGTCGTACCTCTACGAGGGCATAGAGCACCTGTTCCTCGTGCTCCGAGCTGAGAATTTCTCGACTGACAAGAATATCCCAGCCCAGCGCCGTATCGTCGCTCCTTTCCCGCTCTTCGCGCTGGCGGTCGTAGGAACGCCGGCTCGAATCGTTGACCAAAACCGAATAGGCTTCTTGAATTCCGTGAAAAAGACGCGTCGAGGTCTCGACTTCCCGGGTATCCGGATGATAACGCCGCGCTAGCTCGTGGTACGCATGCTTGATCTCCCTGGACGTGGCGAGCGGAGAAACGCCCAGCATTGCATAGTAGTCTTTTTCGACGTCAATGTCCATGGGAATCTAGTCCAATAGGATGCTAGCCCAGTGGTGAACGCCAAAGGATCGCCGTTATGTTATCGCGTCCGCCCGCCTCGTTCGCGGCGGCGACGAGGTTCTCGCACGCCCGCTGCGGAGAAGTAGCAGCTCTGATTAGATCGACAATGTCTTCATCGCCGACCAGGTCCCACAGCCCATCGCTGCACAACAGAAGGTACTCGCCCGGGCGTATCTTGCGGACGTGGGTTTCAACTTCCAACGTGCTGCTCTGGCCAACAGCCCGATACAACACGTTCCTCTGAGGATGATCAACGGCCTCCTCACGGGTCAGCTGCCCGGAAGCTATCAGTCGCTCCACGATGGAATGATCCTGCGTGATCTGTTCGAGCCCAGAGTCCGTCAAGGCGTACGCTCGACTGTCACCAACATGCGCAATATAGGCCTGCGTCCCGAGTACTAATGCACAAATCAGGGTTGTCCCGCTGCCAGGAACGTCCTCGGACACTGCCTTATTGGCCGCTTGCATGGCATCGATGAGCACCTCGGTCAGGGCTGGATGGCTGGCGTCCCGCTCAGAACCGAGAAGGGATGGTAAGTAGGATTGACGGGTGATTTGATGAACTGCTGTGCGAGCTGCCAAGGAACTGGCCACCTCGCCGGCTCGGTGGCCGCCCATGCCATCGGCCACGACGAACAGGCCGAACCCCGGATACTCATCGTCGCCATCCTGGACCGCCGTGAAGACAAGTGCCGTATCCTCATTGTGATCTCGGACCTGGCCCACATCCGTAACCCATCCGAGCTGCAGCCTGCCGGGGGTGGACTGCGAGTCTTCGCCCGATGGAGAGCGTGCAGCGGAGGCCGCCGGTTCACATCCCAGAAACCTACGCAAGTATCGCACGATGCTTGTCAACATATCTCCGATCAGGCCGGGAGGGCATATAAGTGACGATCCGCCGAGCCAATGTAGATCACCCCGTCCGCGGCGGCGGGGGATGACGTCACGGGCCCGTCAGTTTGGAAACGCCACCTTAAGTCCCCCGTCTCTGCGTCCAGACTGTAGACCCCCCCGTCCACCGAACCAAAGCAGATGCTGCTTCCGAGTACGACTGGCGACGACGATACCTGCCCATCGGTGCCGTACCGCCATACGAGGCGACCACTCTCAGCATCCAAGGCATACAAGTGATTGTCCGCCGAGCCAATGAAGACAATGCAATTGCTCACGACTGGGGAGGAGATGATAGGGCCATCAGTACGATAGCGCCATGCCAACCACCCCGACCGTGCGTCCAGACCGTAGACACACTTGTCCTGGGCGCCGACGTAGACCATTGCATCGGTGACCGCTGGGGAGGAGGTGATGGCTCGCCGCGCTCGAAAGCGCCAGCGCAAATCCCCTCCCGTGTCCACAGCGTAGACGATGCCCGCCTCACAGCCCACATAGATCGCCTCCTCGCCAAGATGAGGCGAGGAGCGCACCTTACCGTCCGCCTCAAACCTCCAGGCAACTCGACCGGAATCGACGTTCACGGCGTAGAGATGCCGGTCATCGGAGCCAAAAAAGACGTGATGGAAAGCAGCTTGAGGCGATGACCAGATTCTGCCCTCTGTAGGGCACGTCCAGCGGATGCGTCCATCGCTCGCATCAACAGCATAGAGCACCCGATCGGCCGATCCGACGAAGACTGTGCCCTCGTACACGCACGGTGAGGATGCAATCCCACCATCGGTGGCATACTTCCACAGGAACTCGCCGGTTGCTGCGTCGAGCGCGTAGAGGTTGTGATCGTAGGCTCCCACGTAAACGGTACCGTTCCAGACGGTGGGAGATGATCGTATCTCATCTTCCATGGCAAAGCGCCACCGAGGTTCTATCGGCTTGTTCCCGTCAGCCGGCAGAGAGAAACCGTCTGGATCACTCACGCTTCTCGCACCGTGTAGTCCTCTCAGAGCTCGTTGCATCTCCTCAGCGGAACCATACCGGTCGCACGCATCGTACGCCAATGCCTTGTTGACCACCTCTACGAGTTCGGGAGAAACGCGGGGATTCGTCTGGTGAATCGGGCGTTGGTGGAACGAAAAGGGGGGCTCCAGGCGCGGGTCGCGCTTGCTGAGCAGGTGGTGAATCGTGGCGCCCAGGGCATAGATGTCGACTCGTGGGTCCGAAATACCCTGGTACTGCTCCGGCGGCGAGTACCCCTCCGTGCCGATCATCGTGCCCTTCTTGCTGCCCTGGAACATCTTCGCAATACCGAAGTCTATGAGCCTGATGCGTCCGAAGCCGTCAAGCATGATGTTCGATGGCTTGACATCCCGGAAGACAATGGGGCCACGCTCACGGCTGTGGAGGTAACTCAATACGTCACAGATCTGAATGGCCCAACTGATGACGCTCGCTTCTGAAGGGAAGCCCCTCGTCTCGTCCAAAATCGCTTCCAGGTCCTTTCCTCGCACATACTCGAGGACGAGGTAGCTACGGTTTCCCTCAGTGAAGCAATCGTAGACTTGAACAATGCCCGGATGGCTTAGCGTGGCAAGGATGTTGGTCTCGCGCTCAAAGTTGCGCAGTATCATGCTCCGAACAGCTGGATCGCTGGCCGTGCTCGTCATCTCTTTGAGAGCACAGATCCGTTTGGCCTTAGAGAAGCGGAGATCCTGAGCTTTGTAGACGGCGCTCATACCGCCGAAGGCCAGAACCGTCAACACGCGGTACCGATTCTGAAGAAGGAATCCCTTAGGCAGGTTGCCATCGACTCCAGGGGAGCGCTCGGCCGCAGCTTGGCGCTGGTGGTCCCACCGGTCCTCCCACGCAGCTCCCTTCTCCTCATCCGTCTCCGTGGAAGACGAGAGAGAATCCTTGATGCTATGCGTCTCGAGCGGGTCCGACGGTGTCATCGCTTTCTTGCCACACGCGGTCTCCTGGTCATCCGACACTCCAGGAGGATTATAGAATCAATCGAGCAAACGTGCAACGGAGGTACCGGCCTAGCGAGGAGGATTGAAGTAGTTGTACGCGGCGGTCGAGATATCGGCGATTAGTGGCGCGCTTTCATCCCATTCGAGCCATTGAGCGCGGTGAAGGAAAATGACCAAGACCAGATCACCACCCGGTGTGAAAAGAATCCCAGCATCAGCGTGGGTATCACTGGTCCATCCGTGCTTGTGGGCGACATCTGTGCCATCTGGCACGCCGGCCTCAAGTAGCGTATCGACACGGTTTCCGCTCATCCAGTCGATCATGTCCCGACATTCCTTGGTCGTCAAGTCATCCGGGTAGGTCATGATCAACGTGCCACCGCCCTGGCTGCAGTGGTAGATCATCTCCAGAAGAAGACCGACGTCGAGCGGCGTCGTTTGGATGAACGGGTCTGGCTCAGTGGAGATGTCCGTCCGCGAATTGGCCGGAGTCACCATCTCCGAGCCAACGTCTTTCTCATCATAGGGGGCACCCATGTACGTGTTGGTCAGCCCCAACCTATGCATGGAGGCCGTCAGCTTCTTCACCGCTCGATAACCATCGCCACCATCAACCACATCGCGCAGGAGCGCATTAGCGGTGGAGTTCCCACTCTCGGTCATGGTCTCGGAGATCAACCTGGTCGTCTCCACATCCGGAGACTGGTCAAGCACTCTGTAGACTTCCTCGAGCACGGCAATCTTGAGCACGCTCAAGCCTGCAAATGCAACATCGCCGTTGATCTCCAGCTCCTCCCCGGTCTGCAAATCCTTGACGAACACGCCGGGGATGAGCCCCGGATGATCATCCAAGAGCCCATGGATCAATCCTTCCAGCAAGCCGATATCCTTTGGTGGCGCCTCTGCGACCTCCACCACGAGCGCGACCTCTCCTTTGGCAGCCGAGACAAGGGCAGCGGCAAGGCGCGCGCGGGAAGCTTCAGCGTCCAGGCTGGAACCTGGCCGACTCGGTCGAAAGTCGAGCGCAGCGGGAAGGGCCACCGGTTCCTGCGGTGGCCCATCGTACTGATCAACGATGCGATCGAGAAAGCGGGACAGTTGCTCATCGGAGAAGGTGACCGCCACAGGAACCGTTATCGACCCGGGATGGCGACGGAGGACATGGGAGATGAACCCCTCCGTGCCGCGCCATTCCGTGAGAGCCAAATCCAGATTGGCGCTTGTCTGAACGGCATCATATCGCAAATCAACCGCGCTCGGACACAGGGACAGGGCGTGATGCCGGTAGGTGGCCGTCAACGGCGTGGCGAAAGCCACTTCCAGAGCGTTGAGCGCTTGCGCCTGAGTCATCCCTCCGACCTGGAGGCCGGCCATTCTCACATCGGGCGGCAACCTGTCGGCGATCAGCCGATAGTCCCAGTACTGCCAGGCGAGCAGGAGCGTGCCAACGGCGGCAGCAATCACAACCCAGAGAAGATGACCGGTCTTTCGCTGCAAGGGAGTTCCTCCGTCCGAAGTGAAGAAAGATTATAGCACACGGGAGTAGCCAGGCCAAGTTGGGCATGCTAGCATAAAGCCCCGCCTCTCCTGGCGGGGCTTTAGGACTCGCCGCTCTCCGATCCCTACCGCCTCAGATCTGCGTGGTCCGCGTTGCCATCCCGGAGGCGATGTCCCTTCGACCTCTCAGTGCGCTATCAGGTCAGGTCACGGGCCCTGCATCAGCCACGGGCTTCGCCGATTACGCAGTCGTGATCAGGCGCCAGCTGCCCCCTACGGATGCTGCTCCACCCAGCGATAGGCAAGATATCCGGACAAGGCACCGAAGAGCAAGTTCTGCGCGGGCCAGATGCAGCACCAGGCACCCAACGTACCGAATGCCAATATGAGACCCACGACCCAATCCAGCAGCCAATAGCCGACGAGAAGGACGATGCCGGGGGCCGCGCGACCGGCGTAGATCCAGCCGATGCCCAGGAAACCGAAGAACCCGCCGATGAGTTCGAGCAACAAGGCCACCATGGGATCTCGCTCGTGCATTAGAGTACCACCTCTCTTTCTACCCATTCACCGAGGAGCCGATAACGGAAGCGGTTTCCCTGGTAGACCTCATAGGCCGCATACAGTCCATAGCCCACCCAGGCCAGGGGGGCACTGACGAGTACGATCCCCACAACGACCGTGGCGAGTAGTGCCAGCGGCATAAGAAGAAATCCGATGACCACGGCTGAAAGCATGCCACTGATGGTCCATGCAGCTGTGATAATTAGGGCTGACACGATCACGAGACCGAGGTACGCCAGAATCCCTACCCCTTGATAGACGAGCGCCTGAAGCGCGTGAAAGGCTATGAAGCGAGATGACTCCCGGTGGGACAGATAGATCACTAGGGGGACAACGAGACCAATGAGCGCGCCGACTCCTCCGGCAAATGCCAGTGCCAGCGTCAATAGGGCACTGGCATGAGCCAGTGCCGCTGTGGTCCAGGCATGTGTTGGCTCGCCGCCTCTCGATCCGTCACCGTGCTTCTTCTTCTCCACGACCCCTTCTCCTTTGGTCGCTGCTTCGTCCCCGTCCTGACAGTCCCTCACGGCTACCTCGCTTGTTCTTGCAGAGTCATTCATCGTATTGTCTCACATTCCAGTAATTGCCCTTCATCTCTACCTAACATTACGGGTAGATTGAGCGAAAGTTGCACCTCGCTATCGCCGTGCTATAATCGGCGCGGTTCTGATGACTGCCTACCTCATTGGAGGATCTATACCCCGCCCTCGATGGTCACGAAACGTCAACTCGGTCTCTTGGTCGTCGCTATTGGCATAGTCGGCATCGCCGGTATCATCGCCGTCGACTTCCTCGGAGCTGGCGATTGGAGCGGATTCGGGCCGCTGCAGCAGATGGGTACCGGCCTCGGAGTCGCCGCTGTCATCGTCGGACTCATCCTGTTTCAACTTGGCGATCGACCAGCATAGCGATCCCCGGGCGTTATCGGCCATGACCTCGACCCTACAGCGTGTCCTCAAGGGCTTCTCCATACTCGTCACGGTTCTCGCTATCCTAGCCTATGTTGGCTACCTGGTCATCTACGTTTCCTATGCCGTGGAGCTCTTCCGCTGGCCCTTTGACTACGACCAGGGGGAGGGATTCGAGCTCTATGACGCAATGCTCTACAGTCGAGGGGAATGGCCGTATCGGGACAACGCCAGCTTCCCTTTCTATGCCTCTAACTATCCCCCTCTGTTTCACCTCCTGATGGTGCCCCTGCTGCCCATCCTTGGTCCTAGATTGATTGCGGGCCGACTCCTTTCGTTCACCGCCACGGTGGTGACAGCCGGTACAATCGCTGTGGTCGTGCGACGCAGTGTTTCGGGTCGGGATAAGGACTGGCTCAGAGCCTGGTTCATTCCGCTGGTCTCAGGGCTTGGCTTCTTGGCCTCGAACTACGTTTACCAGATAGGCCCTCTGTGTCGGATGCACATGACGCTAGTGATGTTCGAGACGCTGTCGATTGCTTTCATTGCCGAGTTTGAGGATCCTGAGCATGGGACCCGTAACTTGATCCTGGGGCTCCTCATGCTCTTCTGCGCAGGCTACACAAAGCAGACGGCCGTCTTCACCGTCGGCGCCGCTCTCTCCTTTGTCTTCCTACGAGATATCAGGAAGGCACTTCTTGCCGGATCGGCGCTGGCCCTCGCTGCGGGAGCCATTTTCTGGCTGATCAACTCGGCTACAGATGGCGCCTGGTGGATCAATATCATCCAAGCAAACGTGAACGAGTTCGACTACCGTCAGACGCTCTTTCTCTTTCGACAGTGGTTCAGCCTGCACACTCTGTTTATCCTGCTGGCTGCGGGCTACTTCGTGTATGAGCTGTTCTGGGACCGGCTGTCAGCCTACTCGCTGTGGTTCTTCTTCGCCTTGGGCGTGGGCGCCCTCAGCGGCAAGTGGGGAGCAGGTTTCGGATACTTCAACACGGCGGTCTCCGCGGCCTGCCTCGTCTCCGGCATCGCTCTCGCCAGGCTTGACGCGAGCAAATGGAGGCCGTTTCGCAAAGGCACGCGGCTAGTTGTTGGAAACGAAGACGGACGAGCCTTTCTGACGATCATGATTCCCTTGCTCTACCTTCTCCAGGCCCCCAGCATGCTCCATCTCCCCACCTCTGGCCCGCTCTTCGGGCCCGTCGCACAATTCCTGGGGGTGAACGACAAACTTGCATACGGAAGCGATGAGAGTCTGGCGCCGACCCACTGCGCACCTGTAGCGTATCACGACGCGATGGGCTACACGCAGCTTGGGCATCCCCTCACGGGTGCGGACTACGCGGCAGGCGAGAGAATCATGGAACACGTCCGCGCCGCCGAGGGTCCCATCTTCAGCGAAGAGGCGATGTTCAGCATTCTCGCCGACAAGCCAGTGGTCACTAACCCGACGCAGCTGCTCAACCTGTACAACAATGGGATGCTTGACACATCTGAGATCATCGACTACATCAACCAGCAGAGGTTTGATCTAGTCATCTTTCGTGCGCAGTTCTACCCGCCCCCGCTGCTGGAGGCAATCGGTCAGAACTATCAGCCCGTGGATCACATATGCATGAATGGTTTCACCTATCACCTCCTCTGGCCCAGGCGTCGGTTAGACCGTGATATCGATATCCTTCGGTAGTCACGTGAAGAAAGGCAACCCGATCATGGAAGAGTCGCCTGCTGACAAGATCAGATGCCCCGGGTGCCGGAGTACGGCATTCAGTGCCGAGCCTGACGGTGAGCCCATTTGCGATTATTGTGGGACCGTCTACGGGTCATCTGATCCCGAATGCCCCAGGTGCGGTTCGATCTGCGATCCTGGTGCACAGCGATGTCCCTCCTGTGGGACTCCTCTTGTTCGCACGTGCCCAACCTGTGGCACCCGCAATCCACTCGTCGCCCCCCAATGCGTGGTCTGTGGGCAGATGTTGGACGCGACGGACGCCATGTTCGCTCGCCTGACAACCTCAACGCCAGACCGACTGAAGAGAATACGCCAAGAAGGTGGTAAGACTAAATCCACAGAAGAAGCGGCCTCACAAACCCGACTGGCACACATGTGGGCGGACGAGAACCGTCGGCGCCAGGAGTGGGCAAGCGCTCAAGCAGAGCGTCAGCGCCAAGAGCGGCGTATCATGGCGCTGGCTATCGGTCTTCTCGCCCTGGTCGTGATAGTCGCCATCATCATTGCCATCGTGGGCAGAAGCACGCCCCCGCCAGTCTTCTGAGCCGCTGAGTCCGGCCGCGCCCCCTAACTCCGCCAAAGCCAATTCTATTGACGGGCCCATCCAGTGGGCGTATAATGGACATCAGTATGAGATCACCTGAGTCGTAAGCACGGCCCCGACTTGACGGCGCTCGACCCCGTGCCCTTGAGCGACAGCGTCGGCCTTCGGCCGTATATTCTGAAGATATCAAACCAGTTCACAGGTGGACCAAGTCGGAGGGGAGTCAGAATGATAGGCATCCTTACAGACACAACGGCCAGCATCCCCCAGAAGCTGATCGAGAAGCTGCGAATCGAGGTGGTGCCGTACTACATACATCGTGGATTGGAAACCCTGCGGGACATGGTTGATGTCAAGCCAGCGGAGTTTGCGGACTGGCTGGTCGAGGCGAAGAGACTACCGACGACGTCCAACCCCGCTCCAGGAGACTATTTCCGAGGACTGAGGAACCTGGCATGCCGAGTGCGAGAGGTGATCGTCTTCACCATGACGTCCCACGGAAGCGGTGCCTATCAGTCGTGTCAAGCCGCAGTGGACATGTTCCGGGAACAGACGCCCGATTTCCGAGTGGAAGTCATGGACACCCTGCAAGTGGCCATGTCTCAAGGCTGGGTTGCCATCGAATCCGCCCGGGCAGCAATGAGTGGTGCCGCCCTGGAAGATATCCTTGGCCGCGCGCGTTCAGTCGCCCGACGGGGCACGATGATTCAGACCGCGGATACGTTGCGCTACCTGTACATGGGGGGGCGGATTGGAAAGGCACAGCATCTGCTCGGATCCTTGCTCAACATTAAGCCCATAATCAGCATGGAAGACGGGGAAATTGTCGCGCTTGGCACAGCGCGCAGTCGGCTGAAATCCTACCGGCGCATCGTCGATCTGATGCAGCAGAAGGTCGGAGAAGGGGCAAGAATCAAGGTCGCCTTCACCCACGTGGCCGCCCGAGATCGGCTTGAACAGCTGCATGCCATGGTCACCGAGCGATTTGACTGCGCGGAGATTATCGTCACTGAGCTCTCCCCGGCCTTAGCCGTTCACTCAGGTCCTGGAACCGTGGGGGTCAGCTTCTTCCCTGTCACACAGCCCGGTTAGCATGCGGTAAGAGCTGTCAGCATATCAGTGCAGAAGCGTCATACGCGGTGACTTCCCTCGAATCTCCAAGTCAGCCGTTCCGTATCACGGGGACATGACAAAAGGGCCCAGAGAACTCCGGGCCCTTCTCCTACCGTATGTCCGATGCCCCTACCAGACTAAGACTCGACAGCGACTTCCCCCGAGACGGGTTCCCTGGCTCTGTCACTCAGCTCTCTCCACTCCGTTCCAGTCTGGAACGTGAGTCCTTCACCATCCATGTCAACCACTACGATGTCTCCCTTCTCGAAGTCGCCACGCAAGAGCTTGACACTCAATGGACTTTCAACGTGACGTTGGAGGGTGCGGCGAAGCGGCCGGGCACCGAACTGGGGATCGAAGCCCTCGCGAGCGAGCCAGCTTCGGCTCTCATCGGTCAGCCTGACCTCCAGCCCCAGGTCAGACAAGCGTTCACACACTTCGCTCATCTGGAGATCGACAATTCGCTCCATGTCCTCCACTGTGAGGTTACTGAAAACAATCACCTCGTCGATGCGATTGAGAAACTCCGGTCGGAACGTGTTCTTGAGCTCCTTTTCGATTCGTTGCTGATTGACCGTACTACCGTCAGCGTGGTCGCCGCTCCGCACGAACCCAAGAGTCCCGCCCTCGTGGCTGAACGCCGTGCCCACGTTCGAGGTCATGATGACGACCGTGTTGCGGAAGTCCACGATGTGGCCCTGACCGTCGGTCAGTCGCCCCTCATCGAGGATCTGAAGCAAGGCGTTCCAGACATCGGGATGGGCCTTCTCGATCTCGTCGAACAGTACCACACGGTAGGGACGTCGACGCACCGCCTCGGTCAACTGGCCGCCCCGCTCGTGGCCGATGTAGCCAGGGGGCGCTCCGAAGAGCCGAGAGACGGTATGCCGCTCCCTGTACTCGCTCATGTCGAGGCGTACCAGGGCATCCTCATCGTCGAAGAGGAACCAGGCCAGTGCCTTGGCCAGCTCGGTCTTCCCCACGCCCGATGAGCCCAGGAAAATGAAACTCCCTATGGGCCGGCTGGGATCCTTGAGGCCCGAGCGTGCGCGCCGAATCGCATCAGAGACAGCGGCAACAGCCTCCTCCTGACCGACAATCCGCTCGTGGATGGCGTCTTCCATCCGCAGCAACTTCTCCGACTCGGTCTCCATCATCCGCGCTACTGGAATCCCCGTCCACTTAGCCACGACCTCGGCGATATCCCGCTCTTCAATCGTCTCATCCAGCTGATTCTCCCGCTGCCACATTTCCCGCTGCAGGTTGAATTCAGCCTGGAGATTGATGCGCTCTGTCTTCAACTCGGCTGCCCGTTGATAGTCCTCCATGTTGCTCGCCGCGTCAATCTCCGTCTGAAGCTGCTGGAGCTTCAGATGCATCTCCTTCAGTTCAGGCGGAAGTGTATGGAGGGCAACCCGCAGCTTGGCAGCGGCTTCGTCCATCAGATCAATGGCCTTGTCCGGCAGCCTCCGATCCGTGACATACCGATGGGAGAGATGAGCTGCTGCCTCGATCGCCTGATCCGATATGTGTACCTTGTGATGGGCTTCGTATCGATCGCGCAACCCCTCCAGCATCTCGATCGCCTTCTGAACGGTCGGTTCATCGACGAACACCGGCGCGAATCGGCGCTCCAACGCGCCGTCCTGCTCGATGTACTGTCGGTACTCATCCAGCGTCGTCGCACCGATGCACTGCAGCTCACCGCGGGCCAGAGCGGGCTTCATCATGTTAGACGCGTCCAGCGCGCCCATGCCCGCGCCGGCGCCGACCACGTTGTGGAGCTCGTCGATGAACAGGATGATCTCACCCTCAGAGCTCTGGACTTCCTCGATGGTCCCCTTGAGACGTTCTTCAAACTCACCACGGAAGTGGGTTCCAGCCACCATGGAGGCCAGGTCCAGTTGCACGACCTCGCGGCCCATCAAGATCTCGGGTACGTCTCCCTCGGCCACCTTCTGCGCCAAACCCTCGGCGATCGCAGTCTTGCCCACGCCGGGCTCGCCGATGAGCACCGGGTTGTTCTTCGTGCGCCGGCACAGAATCTGAATCAGACGCAGAATCTCATCATCTCGAGCGATCACCGGATCCAATTTGCCCTCGTGGGCCATTTGACTCAGGTTCCGGCTGTATTTCTCCAGTACCCGATAACGCGTCTCAGCCCGTCGATCGGTGACGCGTTTTCCTCCGCGTAGTTCCTCGATGACCTCATAGATGCGGTCCTTTGAGATTCCTTCATCACGCAGGATACGGGCCGGCAAGGTATCCTTCTCGCTGGCAATCGCCAGGAAGATGTGCTCCGTCGAAATGTAGTCGTCGTTGAGTCGATTCGCTTCGGCGTTCGCTCGGTCAAGCACCCGCTTGACGCGTGGCGTGATGAAGACTTGCCCCATGCCACCACCGCCGTACACATTCGCCTTGGCGCTATCCTGCAAGGCATCATCCAGCTTCTGCTCGACCTGCTCCACATCGGCGCCGAGACGCTCCATCAAGTCAGAAATCACACCCTGGGGTTGCTCCAAGAGGGCGAGAAAGATGTGTTCGGTGTCCACCTGAGTGTGCCCATAGCGCGCCATGATTTGGACGGCCCGTTGAGCTGCCGCCTGCGCGCGCTCAGTGAAACGGTCTAACCTCATCATTGAGCAGTAGACTCCTCTAGCCCTACGTGTCCTGCGCACCCTGGCTGTGTAGGGAGACTCGCCAGAGGCTCATACGAAAGCATTATACCCGACAACCTACCACCAGACAAAGAACAGGTGCCAGCGCCCAACCCGCGCGCCAGCACCTGGGATTGACCTTCCTAAGCCGCAGCTGACGCTGCTTTTTCGAACGTGATGCGTCCGTCGGAGGCGTCCAATCGTACTGCATCACCCTCGGCAAACTCGCCACGCAAGAGAGCCAGTGCCAGTGGATCCTGAACTTCCCGCTGAATGACCCGCTTGAGTGGGCGCGCTCCGTAGACCGGATCGTACCCGACCTCGGCCAGATGACGTCGCGCTGCATCGGTCAACGTCAAGTCCATCTTTCGCTCATCAAGCAGCCGCCGCAGGTGCCGCATCTGGATGTCGACGATCTTACGCAGATCCTCCTCGGTCAGATTCCGGAACAGGATGATCTCGTCGATACGGTTGAGGAACTCGGGTCGGAAGATGCGGTCCAGCTCCTCCATGACTTTGCCCCGCGCCTCTTCAATACCCAGGTCCTTGATCCATCGGCTGCCCACGTTACTCGTCATAATGACTATTGTATTCCGGAAATCGACGGTGCGCCCTTGCCCATCGGTCAGACGCCCCTCGTCGAGGAGCTGAAGCAATGCGTTGAAGACCTCCGGGTGGGCTTTCTCGATCTCGTCGAACAGGACTACGCTGTAGGGGCGACGACGGACCGCCTCCGTCAACTGGCCCGCATCCTCGTAGCCCACATACCCGGGCGGGGCCCCAATCAGTCGAGACACAGTGTGTCGCTCTTGGTATTCGCTCATGTCGATGCGGATCATCGCTTCCTCGGTGTCGAAGAGGAACTGGGCCAGTGCTCGTGCCAGCTCTGTCTTGCCTACGCCCGTGGGGCCCAGGAAGATGAAGGTGCCGATGGGCCGGTTCGGATCCTGCAAGCCGGCCCGGGCGCGCCTGACGGCATTGGAAACAGCCTCGACAGCCTGCTCCTGACCGACTACACGCCGGTGAAGCGCTTCCTCCATGCGGAGCAAGCGCTCACGCTCGCCCTCCAGGAGCTTGGATACAGGAATCCCTGTCCACTCCGACACGACCTCAGCGATCTCCTCAGAGCCCACTTCTTCCTTCAGCATGGCACCGCCTTCCTGAAGCTCATTAAGTCGCTGCTCGTGCGCCTCAAGCTGCTTTCGCAGCTCAGAGAGACGACCATACTGTAGTTCAGAGGCTTGTTCGTAGTCTTGAACCCGCTGCGCTTCCTCGATGCGGTGGCGGACCCGATCGATCTCTTCCTTCGTCTCCCGAACCGCCTGGATCGCGCTCTTCTCCTGCTCCCATCGCGCGTGCAGCGCCTTGTGCCTCTCCTCAAGGTCGGCGAGCTCCTTCTCAAGATCCTCCAAACGCTCTCGGCTGACCTTATCACTCTCCTTCTTCAGCGCCTCGCGCTCAATCTCCAGCTGCATAATCTGGCGATCGACCTCGTCCAGCTCTGAGGGCTTGGAGTCAATCTCCATCCGAAGTCGCGAGGCAGCCTCATCAATAAGGTCGATGGCTTTGTCTGGGAGCTGCCGATCAGCGATATAGCGATCGCTCAGGGTAGCAGCCGAGATGCATGCCGAGTCCTTGATGCGCACGCCATGGTGTACCTCGTAGCGCTCCTTAAGCCCGCGGAGAATGCTGATCGTGTCCTCGACCGCTGGCTCATCGATATAAACAGGCTGGAACCTCCGTTCCAGGGCTGCATCTTTCTCTATGAATTTGCGGTACTCATCCAGCGTGGTGGCTCCGATGGCGTGAAGCTCGCCCCGCGCCAGCTTCGGTTTCAGCATGTTGCCAGCATCGACAGCACCTTCGGCTGCACCGGCGCCGACCACAGTGTGCAGCTCGTCGATGAACAGGATCACCTGTCCCGCGGCATCAGTGACCTCCTTGAGCACAGCCTTGAGCCGCTCCTCGAACTCCCCACGGTACTTCGCCCCAGCGACCAGGGCACCCATGTCAAGCTCGATGATTCGCTTGTTCTTCAGCCCTTCGGGGACATCTTCCCGGGCGACGCGCTGCGCCAACCCCTCGGCGATCGCAGTCTTGCCAACACCCGCCTCGCCCACGAGGACAGGGTTGTTCTTCGTGCGGCGATTCAGGATGCGCATCACCCGTCGGATCTCCTCATCGCGCCCGATAACAGGATCCAGCTTTCCTTCCCGGGCCAGCTGGGTCATGTCGCGTCCGTACTTCTCCAAGGCCTGGTAGGTTGCCTCCGGATGCTGGCTCGTCACGCGCTGACTCCCACGAATCGCGGTCAATGCTCTCAGCACAGCATCCTCCGTCACGCCGTGCGCCGAGAGAAATCGGGCCGCATCGCCCCCTTGAGCTCCGGTCAGCGCCAGCAAGAGATGCTCCGTGCTCGCGTACTCATCGCGCATCCGCTGGGCAGCGTTCTCCGCCGCCTGCAACACACGACGCAGATCCCCAGACAAGCCGATCTGGGTCGCCGAGCCGTGGATCCTCGGCTTCTTCCGCAGTACACCCTCGAGCGACAACGCTATCTCGCGCGGATTGGCCTCCAACTTTCGGACCACCTGGGGCACGATGCCGTCCGATTGTCGCAGAAGTGCCAGCAGCAGATGCCCTGGCTCAATCTGGCCATGGTTGTATTGGCCCGCAAGTGACTGGGCCTCCATGACAGCTTCCTGTGCTTTCTGCGTAAATTTGTTCAGATTCATAAGCTCACCACCAAATGGATTAGTAATCAGAGCCCGATCAGACTTCGAGTCGTTCCCGGAGGCGCGCCCCCAACAGACTTATGATGGGGGCGCGATTCCGGATAAAGCAAATCCCCAGTCTGCTCGGTGTGTCTGCGAATCCCTCTTGGCAAGGCAGTATACATTGTGCTACACGAAAACCAAGCATCTATCAGCACGCGCAATGCTTTTGAGTAGATGATACTCGCTCTACATTAGAGCGGTGTAAGCACGGTCTTGGATTTCCATATGAGGCTGTGTCTGTCAACTGACAAAGAGAAAAGGATTGCTAG
>Ga0207796_1000050_pt1 | contig 51380 bp, 38 predicted proteins | sample Pon1CUnioCityCA_6_FD_187274 | JGI IMG/M metagenome (GOLD analysis project Ga0207796, IMG submission 187274) | Marine sediment microbial community from Union City, CA, USA - Pond 1C Sediment 1 (SPAdes) | ecosystem: Environmental > Aquatic > Marine > Intertidal zone > Salt pond sediment ... | reverse complement strand
CCAGTTGTTCCGCCAGGAGCATCGCTGGGTAGCTATGTCTGGCAGAGATAACCGCTGAAAGCATCTAAGTGGGAAGCTCGCCCTAAGATAAGATCCCCCACTGGATTAACCAGGTAAGACCGCCGGGAGAATACCGGTTTGATAGGCGGGAGGTGTACGCACAGCAATGTGTTAAGCTGACCCGTACTAACGGTCGAGGGCTTAATCAGTGATGCGGAGAACTTGGAGTTTTCGTCGTGTTCAGTTGACAATCGAATAAGAGACTGCTGAAAGAAGTCTCTTGGTGATTCTAGCGACGGGGGTACACCCGGTCCCATCCCGAACCCGGTAGTTAAGCCCGTCAGCGCCGATGGTACTTGAGGGGCAGCCCTCTGGGAGAGTAGGTCATTGCCAAGAGACTTCTTTTTTGTTGTTACACCACAATCACCCTCCGTCTGTCCATTGATCTGGCTGGACGAGGGGAGGGTGATCAGATGGGGGGTGAGCGGCTGCAGTGGACTGCTCCTTGTCGCGATGTCGCTACGTCTGACAGCCCCCCGAGCGCCGCTGCGCGATGAGCCCGCTAGGTCGTTTCCTCGTCGGTCTTCTCCCCCGTTTCCTTATCCCGATCGCCAGAGAGACCGTCGCGAAATTCGCGAATCCCCTCACCGAGCTCGCGCCCGATCTTGGATACGCGCCCTACACCGAAGATGAGCAACACAATAACCAGAATCAGTAACAGTTCCCAGGGGCCAAGCGATCCAAGCATGTTCTTCCTCCTTGTATAACCCAATCCAGCGGGGATTATAGCACGCCTTCGATTCGACTACAACCAGGCGGTGTCTGCCGATCCTACACAACCCGAGCTGTCTTTGCCTGATCTGCAACGACGATGGTGGTGTCTAAGTCGTAAGCCAGTATCCTCGTCTAGTGGGCGGACGCACCCCTGTTTTCTCACGCCTGCGCCGCTGCCCTGTTCTCCTGCAGCAAGCGAAGACACCGCCTCTCTACTCCACCCTCCCGCACATCACTTGCCGTAATCTCTCGAAGATGCTAGACTATTGTCGACTTCCACGGGAGGTATTGATGACGGCACAGGCACTCTACCGAAAATGGCGACCGCGGACCTTTGACGAGGTTGTGGGCCAGAAGCACGTAGTCAGGACACTCCGGAATGCGTTGGTCTCCGGGCGTGTCCATCACGCGTATCTGTTCGCCGGCCCTCGCGGCACCGGCAAGACCACTACAGCGCGCCTGCTGGCCAAGGCTGTGAACTGTCTGGCCCCGGAGGAGGAGCGCCCCTGCAACGCGTGTGACATCTGCACGGCCATCAACGAGGGACGGTTGCTTGACCTGATTGAGATTGATGCCGCTTCCAACACCGGCGTCGATGACGTGCGCGAGCTCAGAGAGAGGGTTGGTTTTCGGCCCAATACGGCGCGCTACAAGGTCTACGTCATTGATGAGGTCCACATGTTGTCCAACGCAGCTTTCAATGCTCTGCTCAAAACATTGGAGGAACCCCCAGAACACGCGATCTTCGTTCTGGCCACCACCGAGCCTCATAAGATTATTCCTACTGTGCTCTCGCGCTGCCAACGTTTCGATTTTCGTCGCATCTCAATAGAGGAGATAGTCAAGCGCCTGGCATGGCTTGCCGACGAAGAGGGCATCGATGTGGAACGTCAGGCGCTCGAGCTCATCGCCCGGCAGGCAACCGGAAGCATGCGAGACGCCGAGAGCCTGTTAGATCAGCTCGCGTCTTATAATGAGGGCGGGATCACGGTCGAGGAGATGCGGTCTGCCCTGGGTATCGGTGCTGACGAGACGGTGATGGAGATCACGACGGCTTTGGCTGACGGCGATGTGGCGAAGGGGCTGAGGACCATTAACGCGGCTGTCGACCAGGGGGCGGATCCGCGTCAGTTTGCCCGACAGATGGTGGAGCACCTCCGAGCGCTGTTGTTGTTGCACCTGAAGTCCGGTGTCCTGCCGCCCCACATCCCAGAGTCGCTGGTTCCTGCCCTGCAAAGTCAGGCTGCCGCCTTCTCACGCCGTGAGCTGGCCGAAGGCATCCGCCTGTTCAATCGAGCGGCCCATGAGGCGAAAGGCGGGTGGCAGCCGCAGCTGCCGCTGGAGATGGCCTTTGTGGATGCGATGCTGCCACCGAAGGCGGAGAGCAATGCGGGAGGACGGAACCCTTCAGCGGAAAGCAAGGGCAATACCAAACGTGGCGACCGCCGTGAAGCGCGTCCGCAACGGCGACCCGCGCGCGATACCGGTAGTTCAGCGAGAGCGGCGGCAGAGAGGCCAACCGAGGAGGCGCAGGCCTCTGTTGCTCAATCGAAGACCGAGAGAAGTTCGGAGAAAAGTGACCAGTCCAATCACTCTCGGGCGGTGCACGAGCAGGACGAGACCTATGAGGTTTCGGTTGTGGTGGGTGGCATACTTGGTACTGACGATGTGCGCGAGCACTGGACAGATTTCCTGGATGCTCTGCGACCCAGGGACCTGTCGCTGGAGGCGCTGATGCGCTCGTGCGAACCTGTGGACGTAGAGAATGATGTGATTGTCTTGAGCTTTGCGCACAAGTTCCATCGGAGCAAGGTCGAGGAGGACAAGAAGCGCCACATTGTCGAGGATGTCCTGAGTGATCTGTTTGGACAGACGCTCCGCGTGCGGTGTGTGACGCATCGAAAGGGCGACGCGCGCCTGGCGGGGAAGACCGAGCGTTCAAGCGGGGGCGGCCAGGACTCGAATGAGCAAGATCTCTCCGCTGACCCTCTCGTGCGCATGGCGGTGGATGAGCTGGGAGCAGAAGTGGTAGGTGGCAGGGCGTAGCAAGGAGGAGGCGTTGGCAAAGAGGCGAGGTCGAAGCATCAATCCTTTTGATTCTAAGAAGAGTCTCTCCCGGGGCGGTTCCGGGTCTGGCGGGGGGTCGAAGAAGATGCTCCAGCAACTTCAGGGCCTACAGCAGGAGATGCTCAATGCCCAGGAGGAGATCGCGGAGCAGACCTTCACGGCAACTGCGGGCGGCGGGATTATCGAGGCGGTGGTCACCGGTGACCGAAAGGTGCAGGAATTGAACATTGATCCCGAGGTTGTCGACCCGGGAGATGTCGAGATGCTGCAAGATCTGGTGATCGCGGCCATCAACCGGGCGATGGAGAAAGTCGACGAGGCGGCCTCGGATCGTATGACCGACCTGACAGGCGGGCTCGGAGCCCTCCAGGACCTGCTTTAGGGAAGCTGCTGTGCAAGGATCATCGCCATCAATCCCACCCTCAGTGACCCGGCTCATTGAGGAGCTGTCCGAGTTACCGGGCGTCGGTCGAAAAACAGCGGCCCGGCTCACCTATTTCCTATTGCGCGGCAGATCAGATCTGGCGCTGCGGTTGGCCGAGGCGCTCCGCGACCTGAGCGAACGCACACGGTTCTGCTCCACCTGCTACAACATCACCGAGGAAGATCCCTGTCCCATCTGTCGCGACGCGACCCGCGACCACACGACGATATGCGTGGTCGAGGAGCCGCTTGATGTCCTGGCGATCGAGCAAGCTGGAGTCTACGGCGGCCTCTATCACGTGCTCCACGGGGTGCTGGCCCCATCTCAGGGCATGTTTGCAGAGGACTTGCGGATTGCCGAGTTGATCGAACGCATTCAAGAAGGGGATGTGCAGGAGATTATCCTCGCCACCAATCCGACCAGCGAGGGGGACTGGACAGCGTCCTATGTGCTCAGTCAGTTTGATTCTTTGGATGTAAGCGTCACGCGTCTGGGGCGCGGTCTGCCGATGGGGGGCGATCTGGAGTACGCCGATGCTGTTACCCTGACGCGCGCCTTGGAGCGTCGAGAAGAGGTCTAGAGGGCCACTCCAGTCTATTCGAGCCACGTGGGCTTCGAGCCTCGGGGGGCGCCGCAAGCGGGACACTGCACAATTTCATCCTCATCCTTCGAGTAGGCCCGGCCGCACCACTCGCAGTGAGTCCATGCCCGTTCAGCATCCTCGCGCTCTCGGACCCGGGCATTCTCTCTTCTCTGTTCCTCCAGGTAGGCCTCCTCGGCTGCCCCACCGACGCCGTCGATGATCGTCCACACCCGTCGAGGCAGGCTGAGATCCTGGAAGTCCTCGCTGACATCCTCCACGCTCTGCATCAACCCAGCCGCTGCATCCAGGGCTCCGGTCAGTCCCCGCCTTCTCAAAAGGAGCCGTCGACCACCGCGCAGGGTTGCCTTTCCAATGGAACCGATGGCGCCCCGTTTGGCGTCCTCGCTCAGGTCGCTCATAGCGACCGTCAGCGTCTCGTCAGTTTCGATAAGTGTCACTGTCAAGGCCGGCGAAAAGCTGAGTGGGCGGTTCTGTTGGCTCTGCAAGACGGTGATGACCGTTGCTTCCTCTGTCTCTTCGACGGATACTTGATTGTCGTCGCCCGTGATGTGCCCCCGGAGGGCCTCAGCGATGGTGGATGCACGGCATCCTTCGAAAGTAACAGGGTTGGCATGGCCGGCTATTACGCTCGCGAGCACACCTGCTCCCAGGCCCATGCCCGCCAGAATATCCTGGGCGGGAGCCGGTGGCGCATCGTCTGAGCTGGGCGGTGCCTCATAAGAGAATCCTTCACTCAGGCGCTTGCGCTCTTCCGCTAACCACGCTTCCCGACTTTGTTCCTGATCATGCTCTCCTGCCACGTCGCTCTCCTGTTCGGCCGCCAGTAGCGAAACGTTCAAAGTGGTGCCGCACGATCGCCCCGGGAACATGGAGAAAGCTGTGGAGCGTCGAAAATCGTTCCTCGGCGCGGCCCAACGCTCCGTATTCTAACACACCTTCCTCCCCCAATCAACAGCTGGTCGGCAAACGACGAGAGCATTTGTCCCTGTTTCCATTCCCAGGCCAATACTGATCCCGCGATGCCGGGTTGATCCGGCGTGCGGGCGGGAGGACCCCGGTGACCTCTTTTCCTGACCTCCCTCCTGCCACGTATGCAATCTGCCGGGTGTCATGCCCTCAACGTCCGTGTGCCTTATACAGAATGGCAGGCGGTGTGGTGTGATGGGTTCCAGTCTCGACGCTGGATCATGCCGATTGACACCGGCAGAGTGCTTGACCCCGAGGTGGAGCTCGACTATACTGGGCTGACTTCGCTTGGTCAAGCACGTCGGATGGCAGGGGAAGCCTATGACGCTTGTCTACCTCGCTGCTGCCTGGGTTGCCGGCATCGCACTTGCTAGGGCGTTTCATCCTCCTTGGCAGTTCCTGGTCTTCCTGGGAGCGGCCTCCATCCTCGGTCTCTTGCTGTGGTGGGACACGCGTCAGGTCAGACTTGTCGCCTATTCAATCCTGATGGTCGCCCTGGGTGCCGGTCGCCTGCTCCTTGCCGTTCCTCACTTCGATGATCGCTCTCTTTCTACCTATAACGACAGCGGCAGGGTGACGCTTCAGGGTATGGTGGTCGGCGAGCCGGATGAACGCGACCGTCACACCAATCTGCGTGTGCGCGCTGAGCGGCTCACGCTGCCCGATGGCATCGAGCAGGAGGTCACAGGGCTTGCCCTGGTTCAGGCCGGGAGATATCCGCGACGTGCCTACGGTGACCGGCTGGAAATCAGCGGTCTGCTGCAATCACCACCGGTTTACGAGGGATTCTCCTACCGGGATTACCTGGCGCGCCAGGGCGTCTATTCTTTCATGCGCCATGCCCAAATCGACGCGCTGCTTCAGGACGGCCCTAAGCCGCTGATGGCTTATCTGTTTGCGCTGAAGCGACGTGCTCAAGCCGTGATTGGCAGGATGCTGCCCGAGCCAGAGGCTGCCCTGCTCACAGGCATTCTTCTGGGTGTGGAGAGCGGCATCCCCGAGGAGACAATGGATGACTTTGAAGCGACTGGAACGTCCCACATCATCGTCATATCGGGCTTCAACCTAACGATCGTTGCCGGTGTCTTTGCCGGCATCGCGGCCCGTTTCCTTCAGCGCCGACGAGCACTTCTTGTGGCGATGGCCGCTGTGGCGGTCTATACGATCCTCGTGGGTGCCTCACCCGCCGTGGTTCGAGCGGCTTGGATGGGCATTCTCTATCTACTTGGCCGCTACTTGGGGCGCGAGACCTATGCGCCGGTTTCACTGGCGGCGGCCTGCCTGTTCATGACCGCTTGGAACCCCAACTGGCTCTGGGACAGGGGGTTCCTGCTCAGCTTCGCTGCTACGGCGGGATTGCTCTTCTACACGCGGCCTCTGGAGGGCGTGCTCGAGCGATTCTTGGGGCGAATCACCTCGTCGGAACGGGCCCGGAAGATCGTGGGCCTCGTCAGCGATGCTTCGCTGGTCACCATCGCCGCACAACTCACGACAACCCCGCTTCTGCTGGCTTTCTTCGGACGGCTCTCTCCGGTTTCATTGTTGAGCAACGTGGCCATCCTCCCTGCGCAGTCGTACATAATGACCATCGGCGGCGCGGCGACACTGCTTGGACTGATCGCCCCGCCCCTGGGTCGCGTTGTCGGCTGGGTGGTCTGGCTGTTCCTGGCGTACACCGTCGAGGTCGTCCGGCTGACCGCCATGCTCCCGTGGGCATCGCTGTCAACTGAGGTGGATGGCTGGATACTCTGGGCGTACTACGGCTGCCTGGGTCTCGGGACTTGGTGGCTGGGCCAGCCGAAGGATCGGCGCCGCGAGCTCTGGAGCCGCCTGCGGGAGTGGCTGAGGGGGCACGTAGCGGCGAAATGGCTTTTCGGTGCGTCCGGCGTGCTGTTGGCCTTGGCAGTCCTTGCCTGGCGCGAACTGCCCGATGGGCGGCTCCACGTTCATTTCCTCGACGTGGGGCAGGGTGATGCAATCTTCATCGAGACTCCCAGTGGGCGCCAGGTTCTGATCGACGGGGGACCAAGCCCCAGCCTGTTGCTCGCGCGCCTGGGCCGGCGGATGCCGTTCTGGGATCGGACCCTCGACCTGGTCTTGTTGACGCATCCAGACGAGGATCACATCACGGGCTTGATTGACGTGCTGGAGCGATATGAGGTTGAGGCAGTGATCGTCCGCGAGGTGGGGTGCCGGAACCCCATCTGCCAGCGCTGGCAGGAGCTTATAGAGGAGGCCGGCGTCACCGTCTACCGTGGAGAGGCGGGGATGAACGTCGGGCTCGACGAGGGGCTGCAGATGGACATCCTCCATCCGGGGGCAGAGCTCCTCCTCGCGGACGGGTACAATGAAAACTCCCTGGTGGTGCGCGTCAGCTACGGGCAGGCTTCGCTGCTTCTCGCGGGGGATATCGAGGCCCGGGCGGAGGGGGTCCTGGTGAGAGACGGTGCACGGCTGACGAGCACCGTGCTCAAAGTGGCGCACCACGGTGGATGCACCTCGACGACCGGTCCATTTCTGGCGGCTGTGGACCCGGATCTGGTCGTCATCAGCGTGGGTGAGGAGAATGACTTTGGACACCCCTGTCAGGAGGTGGTGGATCGATTGGAGCTAAGCCTCGGCGGAGACGCGCCGATCTATCGTACCGACCAGCACGGCACTATCGAGGTGGTGAGCGACGGGGTGACGGTGTGGGTAGAAACAGAGCGCAGTCAGTGAGCGGGTAGCACAAGCCAGACTCCTGCTCGGGAGTCGTGCTCATCGTTCCCTTGCCCCGGTCCCTCTGACGACCTTCGTGCCCACCATCAAGCTGGTGAGGACCAGATCGGTTCTCACGATTGTGCGTCCGCCGATTCCCCTCTGCAGGCCTGTGCTGCTGCCCATCAGCCCGACTAATCTAGCCTGGGCGCGGCCCGAAAGCTGTCCACGACTGGTCCGGCAGCTGCTAGCCCCGCGATCGCCCGAGAGATGGCAGGCCCTCTTCTTATGCGCTGTCTTGGCCTATGGAGAGCGCAGTCCTGGTAGGCGTGCTCAGTTCGTCATCCGTCAATCGGAGTCTTCCTTACAGCTTGGTCCTTCCGCGTCCGGTCTCTCCGGCGAGAACCGACATCGAACCCGTGTCCGGAAGCGCAAAGACTTCTGGGGGGGTGGGCAGTTGCCCCTTAGTTCAATTCTTCCATCAGAGCAAAGACCTCCTCAACTGGAGAAATGTCCCGCATAGAATGACTGTAGTGAACGTATCGAGCCTGGCTTGTACGACCTGCGATCCCCTGCGTATGCATTTGCCTCGACTTGAACAGGCTGATCTGGTGCCCGTACAGCCTGATTACCCCGCCCTTGCGGTCGGACAGCGCGACGACCCCTATACCATCTAGGATTGCCGCCAGCGAGTGGTTAGCACGAAAGTCATTCGGCTAACCGTTAAGTCGCCAGATAGTGAAATTGAGGACGGCTGCAAATGTCACCCATAGGAGATATGGCACCAGTAGAATCCCGCTTATGGGATTCAGTCTCCAGAATCCTATGATTGTCCCGAGAATTGCGCCCCACAGCACCAGTATTTCGATCAGGGCAAGGCCCAATTCATGCCGCCCAAAGAAGAGCCATGACCAGGCAGCATTCAGACCGAGCTGCAGCACAAAAATGCCCAGTGGTATCGCCGCTCCGGCAAACCCGCTCTTCCTCCAAACCAACCAGGCTGCGATAGCCATTAGCAGGTACAGGATCCCCCAAACCGGACCGAACAACCAGTTGGGAGGATTCCAGGTAGGCTTGGATAGCGCAGCGTACCAATCATCAACCGGGAACCTTGATCCCACGTAAGCGGCGCTGAACGTGGCGGCTAGCGCGACAACTAGACCGAGTGCAGATAGTGTCGAAGTCATGTCTTGGATTCTCCTTCAGGAACAGTTGTGGGACATCTTGTTCGCGCCCATCCTCGCCAACCTCTGAACGTACGTTTTGAAGTCTGTCACTGCCGACTGCATCGGGCGCAGGATCATCCCATCCAGTTCCTGAATACCGACCAGTTGGAAGAGCGGCTGATAATCAGACACGGCATGGGAGGAGCGAATCAGCGTGATCAGCAGCAGGCTGGAGGCTCTGGTTTTCTCGCTGCTGACTCTCTGCCAGTTCGTGGCTCTCGTGCCCAGAATCGCAGTCACGGGCCACTCTGGCTGCCTGAAATGCGTCCGGGCAGATCTGTCGAAACCCTTGAGACGACCCGCCATGCTGCTCCTCATGGTCCTTGGGTACCCGACAGGCCTGGCGGCGTGAACAAGATCTGCAGCGGATCCAGAAAGGCGGTCTCGACCGGTTCCGCCATCTTGCCTAGCCTCAAGGTCCACCCTCTCGCAGATGCAGTGTCTCCCGCGTAAGGGCCAGGAGTGGCAAGCGGAAGCAGACATCAATGCCGATGGCTGCCAGAAACACGTACTGTGGACCGACGTGCTCCCAGATCAGCCCACCCAGCGTGGGGGCGGGAACGCTCAACAGGCCGCGGAACAGGCCGACGACGCCAATCCAATGCCCCATTTGCTCTTGCGGCATGATCTCGGCCGCCATCGAGGAGGCCAGGGCCATGTTGATGCTGTTGAAGCCAAAGAGCACCCCGTATGTCAACAGGCACAACGAGGCGCCCGGGCCTGACACCGGGGCAAAGACCAGGAATAGATTGGCCGCATAGGCCAGCGGAGCGATGGCAAAAAGCAGTCTCTTCCGACCGTGCCGGTCGGCGAGGCGACCCAGCGGGATCGAAGCCAGCATGGGGACCAGCATGCTGGTCATGGCAATGCCGCCGAGCACAAACTCGTCGGCTCCCTTGAACTGGTGCACATACACCGGCATAAAGGGCTGGGCAACCGTCCAGGGCAGTTCCATCAGGCCCATCACCACCATCAGGCGCGCCACGTCGGGGCCCTGCCTGAAAACCTGCACGAAACCCGAAAGGATTTGGCGACCGTCCCCCGGCCCGTTGCGAGCACGGGCGGCGGACAATCCAGTCAGCAGGAGCACCAGGATGGCCACAAATATGAGCCCCTGGATAGCGAAGAGCGGGCGAATGCCCGCCACGCCGATGCCGCCAAACCGTGAGATGAGCCAGGCCGCCAGCAGTGGGCTGGCGATGGCCACCGGCGATGCCAGCGTCCGGCATAAACCACGCCCGGTCGCGCGTCCCTCATTGGGCAATTCCGCGGCACACGTGACCGTACAGGCGGTGCATGTGATCCGTGAACCCAGATAGTAGATGATGATGGCCGCATAGAGCCATGTCCAATCGGGGGCCACGAAGTAGAGCAACCCGGACGCTGCCAGCAGTGCGGTGCCCAGGAGAAAGATGTTCTTCAGGCTGTAATAGTCGATGAACCAACCTACGGGCAAAGCCGCCAGCGCACCCACGGCATTCCCCACACTTTGGAGCGACCCCAGTTGGACCGAGTTGGCCCCCAGGTAGGTGGCATATAGAGAACTGTATTGTGTTGTCAGACCGGTGGCCAGCCCATGCAACGTCCGGCGCACCAACATGATCTTGAAGTCATGGGTTTGACGTTGTGCAAATCGAAGGCTGCGTCGGGCAAGCCTCTGCAAATTCATGAAACCCTACCCCGCTTATGATGAAGTCCCAGGTTGACCCCACGCGGTCAAATGTCAGCGTGCCCTCTTGCCCATCCTTCGGAACTCCGATAGACCGCCCCGCTGTATGCTAGAGGTGGGCGCCTTGGGGGCAGCAGGCATAGCTCGTGGTTGGTAGAATGACGGAGTGCGGAACTGCTGACTCAGCGCGCATGCAGGCCTTGGTTGACGCTGGCAGATTTCGTGGCAGCAACTAGGCATGGGGGACAGGCAGTCAACGTTGCACTGCGCTATTCACCCCTCGTTGTCACGGTCGAAAGATGGCGCGGGGGAGGGGGGTCCGACTCCCTGCCTGTTGCTTTTCCTCAAACCTCTCCAGGGAAGCCGGGTCCCAGGCTCGCGTCTCCAATGGGGAGAATCCGGTCCACCGGATTCTCCCCATCCGCCAGCAAGATCCGGTTCTACTCGGCGGGGTAGAAGTACACGTCCGTCGGCTTGAACTTGCTCAATCGGCGGAAGCGGCCTTTCACCTTCATGCCGATCCAGTCGGTGCTTGCGTCCAAAGGATCCACGCCGATGAGACGGGCCAGGAACAGTGTGTCCACACCGGGAAACTCGACCTGGACAAGCACGTACGGCGTCTCAGGCAGGAACTCTTCACTGCCAAAGTGGCAGACCGTGAAGGCGTGAACGATGCCCTCTGCCGGCAACTCGACCCACTCGGTCTCGTTGCCCGTGTACATGTCGTGACCACGCGCGGTACCATACGTATAACCCGTCTCGGGATCGCGGCTGACCAGAAAGTGTCCACTGGCGAGACCGGCGAAAAACGGCGAGTCCTGCCCGTAAGAATGCAGATAGGTTATGCTGTAGGGCTGCTCGATGAGAATCGGCGACATCTCTTTCAGGCTCTCAAGGGCCGCCTCATCTAGCTCGGTCGGAAAGGGCACGTCGTGCAGCACGTAGCCGCCGAACGTTTCTTCCATCTTGTGCTTGGCCATCCTAGTCCTCCTTCTCCAGTATGCTGACGGTGACATAGGTGCCGGTGCCGGCGTGACTGTGAATGGCACCTCGTTTGGCGTTGGAGACCTGCAGGGTCGCATCCCCAAAGTGTTTCCCGATGGTATGCTGCAGTTGCCAGATAGCAAACACAGCCTGCATCAAACCGGTGGCGCCCACCGGATGTCCGCACGCGATCAGGCCGCCGCTGGGATTGACGGGGCACACCGGTCTCTCCGCCAGGTCCAGCCCATACGCCACACCGGCCATGAAGGCCTTGCCACTGGCAGCAAAAGACCCTCCCTCGCCATAGCGACAAAGGCCCATATCTTCGTACGTCTGGATCTCCGAGCTGGTGTACGCATCGTGTAGTTCGATGAAATCGAGCTCTCCCACCGGATCCGTGACCCCCGCGAACGTGTAGGCCTCCTTGGATGCCATCCGCCCGGCACGGAACGAGTGGATCCCGGGATATCGGAAGCCCTCCGCCCACAGGTCCTCGTAATAGGCACGCGTCTCGTCGGTGTCCTCGCTGGGCAGCAGGTTGTATTTCAAGAAATCGTCGTAGCTCTGGTGGGGACGATCAGCCATCCGCATAGCGTCAGTGCCTCGTCCGATCCCGGTCACGCGAACCCGAGGGATGTCCCGACCGCCGGCCTTCTCCAGCTTGGCCAGACCGTCTTCGCTGCACAAGACGGTGGCTGCCGCGCCGTCGGACATGACACAGATGTCCAACCGGGTCAGGGGCCAGGCTACCATCGGTGCTTCGCGCACGTCGGCGATGCTTAGCTTCTGCCGTTTCTGGGCGTAGGGGTTGTAGTAGGCGTTCATGTGATTCTTGACCGAGACATGGGCCATCTGTTCGGGCGTGGTCCCGAACTCCTTCATGTGGCGCGTGACCATCATGGCATAGTAGCCCGAGTAGAATCCACCGACCGGATAATCGAAGCTCACATCGGAGGCGAGAGCGATGAACTCGTTCCCTTTCCACGTCGCCACATGGCTCATTGTCTCAAAGCCATAGGCCAGACAGACATCCATGTAGCCCGAGGCAACAGCTTTCCACGCTTCCTGGAAGCAGATGCCCCCGGTGGCGCCCCCTCCTTCTACCCGATGGCTGGGTTTGGGGCACAGGCCCAGGTAGTCCTGGGGAATGATTGCTGCCATCAACTGACGCGTAAAGTGGTCAGAGAAGTAAGAGCCAACGGAGCCATCCACGATCTCTAAGAACTGGCGATGGGTCAGTCCGAGGTCCGCGATAGCGTAGTCGTAAGCCTCTTTGACCAGTGCGGGATAGGTCTTGTCCGGGCGAGCCTTTGCAAACTTGCTCACTCCGCCCGACACAGCATAAACGGGTCGCATCGATCGTGCCTCCTCTTTGTCTGTCTGGCTGACTGCCATTAAGTATCTGGGCAAACCTCGTGGATCTCTTCCCTGAGAACAGGCTGCTGCCCATCCCAATTCACCCCAACTGTACTCCAATCTCAAAGACAGGTCAAACGACTTCTGCCCCCAATACAGCCAGTTAAGCCCAGATCCATTCTCGAGATTGGACCCCGGCTGATGCCTCTCCAGATGCCTGCGCCGCTGCACAGCAGTCCTCCCCATGCGGCCCGGATCGCTGCCCCAGCGCTGCCCGCGAGGGACCTGCCCGCCGCCACCCCCACGATCGTCCACCGCATCCCGGGCCGGTACCCTGCACACACGACCCGTCTCACAGAAGCGAGCGGCCCCGGAGCCGCCGCGACGATGACGATCGCTACGGTGACCACCTTCAGGCTGGTCACTCGCTGATCAGGATGCCTGACCGTCTTATCCAGGGGAGCCAGAAAGAATCCTGTGACGACCAGGATCACTCATGGGAGAAGAGCTGCCACTGCCGCCAGGATCCACTGACCCGGCCCCACGCATGGGGCCGACCGATCCTTCATCGTCACAGAGGCAATTCAGAGGGTGCCGTTACCAAGCCCCAAAGGTCACCGCGGTTGCAGGCCTCTGGGATCGGTGCATATTGCTTCCCCACACCGTCATGGCCGTCCTCTTCGCATCGCGCCCATCAGCAGAGGACTGATGCTGCCCATCTCGGAAGCGTTCGCGCACTGGCTACCGCTCAAATCGGCTCAGGATCAGGCAGGCGTTTTGTCCGCCCAGGCCGAGTGAGTTGGAGAGCGTGACGCGCACGTCTGCCTCTCGCGCCTCCGTCGGGACGTAGTCCAGGTCACAATCTGGATCAGGCGTATCCAGATTGATGGTCGGGTGGATGATGCCTTCTTCAATCGTCTTGACGCAGACGGCAGCCTCAATTGCCCCGGCCCCTCCCATCGCGTGGCCGATCATTGATTTCGTCGAGCTGATGGGGATGTCGTATGCCCGATCGCCGAATACGTCCTTGATGGCTATCGTCTCGACTCGATCATTGATGGGCGTGCTCGTGCCGTGGGCGTTTATGTAGTCCACCTCGGAGGGCGATAGCTCCGCGTCCTCCAGCGCCCGACGCATGGCGCGGGCGGCGCCCTTCCCCTCTGGATGAGGCTGGGCGATGTGATAGGCGTCGGCTGAGGAACCGTGACCGAGCAACTCGGCGTGGATCTCTGCATCTCTCGCATCGGCGTGCTGCAGGGACTCCAGGACCAGAATCGCACATCCCTCGCTGTAGACAAAGCCGTCTCGATCGGCGTCAAAGGGCCGGCTTGCCCTTTCTGGCTCGTCATTGCGCGTAGAAAGAGCCCGCATGGCACAGAAGCTGGTGACCGGCACGAAGTGAATCAGTGCTTCCACGCCTCCACAGATCATGATGTCGGCCGCTCCCAGACGGATGAAGTCGGCAGCCTGGCCCACTGCCTGCGTTCCTGATGCGCAGGCGGCGACCTCCGTGCTAATCGGTCCTTTAGCTCCCGCGTAGGCGCTGACGTGGTGAGACGGCATGTTTAGCAACATCTCAATCGGGCTGAATGGATTGACCCGTCCCCAGCCCCTGGCACGGTGGCTATCTGCCACCGTGACGACGAGCTCAAGCCCTCCCACGGCGGTTCCCATCATCACGCCAACCCGGTCGGGATTGGCCAGACCGGGTTCCAACCCTGCGTCGGCGATAGCCTCCCGAGCGACGGCTACGCTGACCTGCGAACACCGCGCCATGCGCCGGGCTTTCTTCCGCTCAATGTAGCGCGTGGCGTCGAAGCCCTTGATCTCACCGGCGATACGCGAAGGCGACTCCGAGGCATCGAACTGCGTGATGGGGCCGATACCAGAATGGCCCGCCACCAGGCTTCTCCACGTTTCTTCGAGATTCAAAGCCAGCGCCGTCATGGCGCCCATGCCGGTCACGACGACTCGTCTCCTTGTATTCATTTCCTCTGCCTTTCCTGCATTGCGAATCGACCGCGACTGTAGCTGGTGGTCGCTCTTATCCTGCTACCCGATCTGAACGCTGATCGCAGCCGCGTGGTCGTGAGGGTCTCAGTGTTCCATGTCGCGTCAGGGTTTCGCGTGCCTATCGACTCCGATTCTTGTGTAAGTGTACTGGCATCGGGCCCCAAGGCAAATCGTCGGTGTTGACAGCCTCAGTCAGGTCGGGTATAAAGCGACCCAGCAAACGGGCGATGATGAGACAAGGAGTGAGGACTTATGAGTGAACCGTTCATAAAACTGACTCGGGGTGTGCCCCCGGAAGAGAGCTTTCCCGTCGATCAGCTGCAGGCCTGTGCGGAGTACGTGCTCCTGGTGCACGGATACGAGGTGCTCCAGTACGGCAAACCCCGCGGCTATCCGCGACTCCGTGAGCTGATCGCGCAGCAGAAGGATATAGACCCGGATCGCGTCATCGTGGGCCAGGGATCCCTGCAATTGCAGGACCTCTGTGCCCGTATGATGGTAGACCCGGGCAAAGCGATCTTCGTGGAGGAGCCGACGTACGATCGCACACTGAAGGTCTTCGAGCGTGCCAAGGCTCGCCTGGTTGGCTTCGCCATGGAGGACGACGGCGTGGATGTCGCCGCCGTTGCGGCTCAGCTTGAAGGCGGTGAGCGCCCCGTCCTGTTCTATCTAATTCCGGATTTTCAGAACCCGAGCGGGACGCTTCTTTCGCTGAGGAAACGGCGATCTATTGTTGAGCTGGCCCGAACCTATGACTTCTGGATCATCGAGGACGTGCCATATCGCAGGCTCCGCTACCGAGGTGAGGACATTCCCTCTCTGTTTGATCTCGGGCCAGACCGGGTGCTGCAGATGTCATCCTACAGCAAACTCATCAGCCCCGGGCTGCGGGTGGGCTATGTGATCGCTCCGGAACCGCTCGTGGATCGTCTGGCGAAGATGGCCGAGGACACGTACATCAGCGCCAGCTACTTGAATCAGGCCATCGTCGCTGAGTTCATTACGCGCGGCTGGCTAGAGCCCCAGATTGAGGAGCTCAAGGGACTCTACGAGCCGCGCCTTTATACCACATTGAGTGCGCTTGCGGACTACATGGGCGAGGGCGCGACGTGGCGACAGCCAGAAGGCGGCTTCTTCGTCGGCGTGACCCTGAACGGCAGCGTGGATACCGATGAACTGCTGAGAGAGGCCGAGCGAGCAAACCTGGCCCTGACGGACGGCCGCGGATTCTTTGTCAATGGGGTGAACGGCAAGAATTTCGTTCGGCTGCCGTTCTGCGCGCTGACGCCGCAGGAGATCCGTGAGGGAGTGGGACGTCTCGCCAGGGTCGTTGACAGTATCGCATAGCCAGTCGACCGGACTAATCACTAAACGACTTAACCCGGGAGCGCCGCCGCGCCCCGGGTCGATGCTGTCGGGCCCTGGGACGATGCCGTTATGCCCCGCACTCACTGGCGCTCGTAGTTCGGTGCCTCCTTTGTGATCACCACGTCGTGCGGGTGGCTTTCCTTCAGGCCTGCTGACGTGATCCGCACGAAGCGTGCCTGCTCGTGCAGTTCTTCCAGCGTCCGGCATCCGCAGTAACCCATCCCCGAGCGTAGGCCCCCGACGAGCTGGTACAGCAGGTCGCTGAGAGGCCCCTTGTAGGGGACCATCCCTTCGATACCTTCAGGGACCGGCTTCCGGGCGTCGGCCTGGAAGTAGCGGTCCGCCGTGTTCTCCTTCATGGCGCCGATAGATCCCATGCCCCGGTAAGCCTTGTACGTACGCCCTTCGTACAGGATCCTCTCGCCCGGGCTCTCTTTCGTGCCAGCGAATAGACTGCCGATCATGACAGCATCCGCCCCTGCCGCGACCGCCTTGGCGATATCGCCCGAGTACTTGATCCCACCGTCAGCGATGACCGGGATGCCCTGGGGCGCTGCGACTTCGGCGCAGGCTGTGATCGCCATAATCTGGGGCATGCCCGCGCCGGTGACAACGCGCGTCGTGCAGATGGAACCCGGTCCCACGCCTATCTTGACCGCGTCGGCCCCACGCTCGATCAGGGCCTGGGTGGCCTCCGACGTTACAACGTTGCCGGCGATAATGTCAGTGTCGGGGAACCAGGTACGCAGCTTCTCAAGGGTTTCCAGCACGCCGTGCGAATGCCCGTGGGCCGAGTCGATGGCCAGGACGTCGACCCCGGCGTCCACGAGGGCCCGGCTCCGGTCTCGTAGGTCCTCACCTGTCCCCACGGCAGCCCCGACGCGCAACCGTCCCAGCGAATCCTCGCAGGTGTTGGGATGCTCAATCCGCTTCAGGATATCCTTGACAGTGATGAGACCCTGAAGGGCATACTCATCATCGACCACCAGGAGTTTCTCGATACGGTGGCGATGCAGGATTCGCCTGGCCTCGTCCAGCGTCGTGCCGACAGGCACAGTGATCAGGTCCTCTTTCGTCATCAGCTCGCCAATAGGTTTCTCTAAATCATCTTCGAAGCGCAGGTCCCGGTTGGTGAGAATCCCTACCAGCGCCCCATCATCTTCCGTAATCGGTATCCCGGAGATGTGATATCGGGCCATAAGGTCGAGGGCCTGTCGGATCGGACGGTCTGGCGGGAGCGTGATGGGGTCCACGATCATGCCGCTCTGGGAACGCTTCACCGTCTGCACCATTTTGACCTGTTCCTCGATGGGTAAGTTGCGGTGAAGGATGCCAATGCCCCCCTCTCGGGCCATCGCTACCGCAAGTCGAGTCTCCGTGACAGTGTCCATGGCCGCACTGACGATCGGGCAGTTCAGGGCAATGTGCCGGGTCAGACGCGTCCGTACGTCGGTATCGCGCGGCACGACGGATGATTCAGCCGGGACCAGCAGGACGTCGTCGAACGTCAGGGCCTCGGCACCATACTTCTCCTGCCAATTCACCGTTTCCTCCTTTGCGTCGCACGTGGATTGGCCAACCGGGACGGCTACCTTGCTGCCGCGCGGTCTGCCATAAGATTGAGCTATTCTACTATTCTCCCCGGTGAGGGCAAACGGGCTGCTCACGCCGCCAATTGCGCTTTGTGCAACGTGGTGTCATACGATATAATCGCATGGACTCCCTGAAGAAAGTGCTCGTAAGCACGCTGCCTGTCCCGACCGCAGCGGAGGGCTCCTCGGGGGCGGATGTGTGGTCCGAGCCAGCCTTCACGAACTTCTTTCAGGAGACCCAATTGCACGTAGGTGCTGCTGCCAGAGACAAGAGACTGTCCGGCGCATGAGACTGGATACATTGAGCGACATTCTGGGTTGGATCGGTGCGGGGCTGCTGCTCAGCGCCTACGGTCTGGTTTCCACGAAGAAGGTGGAGGGCGACTCCATCGTGTACCAGTTGCTGAATCTTCTCGGCAGCGCCCTGCTCATCGTCAACTCGGCGCACCATGGTGCCTATCCGTCAGTGGGCGTCAATGTCATCTGGGTTGGTATTGCCCTCTTTGCCATCTTCAGGGTGGTCAAGTGTCGGTGAACCCGTCCGTCCTACTTTGCCTGCTGGGGGCAGCGGTCGCTGCGACAGCCCACGTCGGCTCGAAGGCAGCGGAGCGTAGGGCCCGCGAAAGCTATCAAGATCTGGTCGGCGCAGATCCGGATCTGCCCGAAGATAGCTGGCAGGAGGTCCGACCGCTGGCGGGCCGCTGGGGATGTCTGGTCGCGGGCCTGGAGCTGCTGAGGGGCGTCGGGTTGGCGCTAGCACTGGGAACGGGGCTGTACCTCATCGTTCGATGAGGGTCCTGATGAAGCCCGGCTCTTTTCCGGTCGGCATTCGAGTTAGGCAGACCGGGAGCCGATTTTCTCCGAGGAGGATCGTTGGGCAGTATCGATAAGCCGAACGGAGTTGCACTTGGATGGGAGCGCCTGGACACCAGCTATCCCTTTGACTATCACATGTTTCGGGTGCGGAAGGACATGGTGCGCTGGCCTGATGGACATCTCGCCCCCTATGCCTACGTGGAGGCGGTCGGAGCCGTCTGGGTGGTCCCGCTGACTGCCGACGGCGACGTGATCTTGATTCGTCAATTCCGTTACACGATGGACGCCTGGTGCTGGGAAGTCCCGGCTGGAGGATTCCACGACTTCGAGGGAACACCGGTAGCGTTGGCACAACAGGAGCTCGCCGAAGAGGTCGGCGGCAGCAGCGACGATTGGCAGTACATCGGCGCTTTTCGTCCCGGCAACAGCATCATCGACGAGGTCTGTCACATTGTCCTGGCCCGTGGCGTGTGCCTCGACCGGGAACCGCACCGCGAGGCCGGGGAATTGATTGAGGTGCACGAAGTGCCGGCGGACAAGGCGCTGGACATGGCGCGCAGTGGCGAGATGGCCGATGGGCACAGCGCGCTGGCGCTCCTGCGCTGCGAACCCTATCTCGAGGCAAGGTGAGGGAGGCTGCAGGTCTCGCTGGTGTGGCTGGTCTCCCAACCAGCCGCGCTGCGGCTCCTTTTCTGCTTGTTTCAGGCGGTCTCCCGGCCAGCCATCCTGTGCGTCTACGCGGAGCTGCATGTCCAACCCCAACCGTAGCTATTGCTCGATCAGTCTTTAGTGCCGCTTTGGCGATTGGAGCGTGAAGAGATGGCCCGACAACCAGACTTGGAACCAGCTGCCTTCTTTCTGCGGAGTGGCCCCACCGGCATGCTCCTGATTCATGGGTTCACCGGATCGCCACCCGAGATGCGCCCGGTCGGCGAGTACCTGCACGCGCGTGGCCTCACGGTATCGGCACCCCTCCTGCCCGGCCACGGAACCAGCGTAGAAGACATGAATCGGTGCCAATGGATCGATTGGACCGACCATGCCGAGGAAGCGCTTCTCGACCTTCAAGCCCAATGCCAAGACGTGTTCGTAGCTGGCCTCTCCATGGGTTCGCTGATTACCATCCACCTGGCGGCGTGTCACGATCTCCAGGGCGCGATCCTCTACTCGCCTGCCGTCAAGGTCGCTGAGCCGCTCATTCACCTCGCGCCATTGCTCAAACACCTGATTCCCCAGCGTGCCAAGTCTGACGAGAGCGACTACGCCGACCCGGCCGCGGAGCAGCGTACGTGGAGCTACGAGGATTACCCCTCCCACGCCGCCCACGAGCTGCTGAAGTTGATGCGCCGAGCGCGGCGAATGCTGCCCGACGTGACCTGTCCGCTACTCATCGTACACAGTACGGGGGATCAGGCCATCGCCCCGGACAGCGCGCGATACGCCTATGCGCACGCCGGCTCGAGGGACAAGGAGATCATGACGCTCGAAGAGTCCGGCCACGTCATCACAGTTGACAGGGAATGGACAGCCGTATCCGAGAGAACGTACGCCTTCATCCAATCTCATTCGTCGGCGAGGGACTGAACCGTGCCGGATCTCTTCGCGGTCCTGCCTGCGCTGGAACGTGTCTCCCATCCACTTCTCACGGATCGGCAGATCACGGTCGTCGGCGTCTCCGCCATTCTATACGACGAGAGGGCCTTCAGTTTCGAGATTACCCACCCTCGCCATTGGGGAACGGACGCCGATGGGACTCGCATCGTTGGCATCGGAGGAATCGGGGGGAGGATTGAACCCGGGGAGAGCGCGCTGACCTGCCTCCGTCGAGAGGTGCGGGAGGAACTCGGTGTTGGCTTCTGGTTGGAGCCGGTGGATGCGACGGCTCTGATTCACGATGGAGAGATGGTCCGGTGGCTCGACATCCCGACGGAACCGGACCACCCTGTGCCCTACATCATCAACCTGCTACCTCCTCAGCTGGATAGGCTGGACAGGCCTGATAGCCTCGCCATCGTATCCTTCCGGGGGATGCTGAGACGCGAACCGCGGCGTGGAGATCTATTCGGACTGCTCAGACTGGAGCGAGCGGCCCTGGAGCCCTTCTTTGACCGACATGAATGGCCGGTGGACGAAGCGATCGCCCTCCCGGGTCTGGACCTGGACCTTCAGGAATCGCTGCCGGCAGATGCCTTGCTCCGGCCTACCCTCACCGGCCGTGCCTTCCAGGTACTCCTCAAGCACGAATCTGCACGACGACACGACGTATAGGTGCTGTTCCTCCTTCACCGAAGTAACCTATGAGCGTGGTGATTCCGACGCTGGACGGGGCCCGGCGTCCGGTCGATACGCCTGACCCGTTGGTCGGAAGGCCTTGACTCCCGCCCCCGGCGCACACGTAGGCTTGTGGCCAGAGTCACATCCTCGTTTCAAAACTGACGGCCTGTCAGTGGCAGATAGATGTCGAACAAGGCAGGCCCCAATGCGAATTCAAAGGCCCCGATCGTCATCGTCTTCCATTTCGGAAACTTGATCTGTGCCCCCCTACCTGCGTACGACCAGCGCTTCCTGGAAACCACACGCGACCAGCGGCAAATACACGCGCCGCACGATCAATTCATCAGCGCCCAGGTCCGGCCTGTCGAGCAGTCTGCTTTCCCCGTCGACATCGGATGTGACGAGCGTATGGGTACCTCTGTCCAGGGCCGCAGAGCCGATTGTGATGTGATAGCCATCGGGGGCGAAAGCTGGATCACCGACGTAGTCTTGGGTGCGATTGACGGTGCCGTGCCCCAGCCAATCAGTGCCATTACCGTGCCAGAGCGTTGAATGGAGCGTCACCGTGTTGTTCTGATCCGCGATGATGCCCTCCGTGTGTCCAGAGACGATGGTGTTCGTCATCACCACGTGGCTGGGCATGCCGACAGTCGAGGTGGTGACGTAGACGCCACCACCGTCCCCCCCGTTCCTGGCGATGCTGTTATGGATCAGGCGCGGCGAGCTCCCGCCCACATAGATCCCGCTGCCCTGCCGGTCGGCGTAGTTGTCCGCGATCACGTTGTTTGTCATCCTCGCGTCACTGGCGTGAAGAAAGAGCCCTCCTCCCGTGTGCACCGCCTTGTTGGCTGTGATGAGGTTGCTCTCCAGCGCCGCCCCGCTGTTGATCAGGGTCACGCCGCCGCCCTCGCTGCTCGTGGCTGTGTTGGACAGAATATCGTTCTGGGTGAGAGTTGCATCGCTCAGATGCAGCGTTATGCCTCCTGCGAAAACGGCAGCGTTCGACACGATCCGGTTATGTCGGAGCGTTGCCGGGCTGCCATATAACCACATTCCGCCGCCAGCATAGCTGGCGACGTTGTCCCGCACCTCATTCGACTGGAATGTGACCGTACAGTTCTGCAGCCAGGCTCCGGCCGCGCGATAGGCCGTGTTGCCGTACATCACATTGTTGCTGATCACTGCCGAGCCCCCCAGGACGTACAGACCGCCGCCCGCATCGAAGTCGTAGACGCTTCCACCCAGCCCGCTTGCATTGCCACCCGTGAGCCGAAGGCCCTCGACGCGAGGGCTGACGCCCGAACCTATGATGACCAGCACTCGACCAGCCCCTCCGGCGTCCAGGATCGTCGGTTGCGTGTCTGGACGGGGCACGCTCCAGTCGGTGACCGCATATCCGCCCTGGAGGGTCACGCTTTTCGTGATGGCCACTACCTGGGTTGCGGTGAACGTCCCTGTGCTCAACCCTGGGATGGTATGGACGTCGGTGTAGATTCCCTGAGCTACCTTGACGACGTCGCCCGGCTGGGCTGCGCTCACGGCTGCCTGGATCGAATCGTACGCACACCCGCTTGGGCAGACGTGCAATGCCGCCGCGGGGGCCTCTGGAGCCCCATAGAGTGATCCCCCGCCCGCCACAGGCCTGGTCACGACCAGTAAACCCAGGCAAGCTGCGATGAGGCTAGCTGATACAAGAGCGATTCGCTTCTTCATGACCGTTCCCCCTTCAGGAATGGTGGTTCAGCGCTCCTTCAACTGGAACCAGACAACCGTATTCCCCTGTTCGTCGAGGCCTCGGATCTCGATCAACAGATCGAGGGTCTCCTTCTGCCAAGCTTGATGCGGAAGCCCAACGACTGCCTCCGTCGGGGCCTGCCGCTGCCAGCCGTCGCCGCGAAGCCACGCGGCGTAGAAGTCAAACAACTCGGGCTCGATCATTCCTGTGCGCAACCCAGTATCGAACCCCTCTCCGACGGGAATGGCCGCGGCGTCGCTGGGCCGAGGGAAGCGGTGCCAAAACGTCGCCTCGTCGAAGTCCTCGTTCGTCGCCCACGTGTCGGAAGATTGAGCGTCACCCGTGCACGACACGGCTGCAACGAGCCACAGCACGAGCATGGCCTCGAACACCCCGGAGAACCGCTGCTTCACAATCAAGCTTTCCTTTGGTCTCTCGCGCGTACGGGACTCGGGACACCGGCAGATCGGCACGTGGAGCGATCAATGCGCCGATCTGCCGTTTCCCTGCGAATCATGTCCCTCAGCGGCGCCGCACCACCAGGGGCAGGTAAAGGTACTCATCTGTAGGTGGCGAGATCGCCCCTCCAGCCGACCAGAAGCCGCTCAGCAGCGTATAGTCTCCACCGGTGAGGCTTGGCCCCGGCTCCGGCTGTCCGACGGTGCCGATCAGGGTGTAGCCGCTCCCTTCGACCGTCCCGCCACCGCCGTCCACTGTCCACCAGGTGAGGTCATAGTCGCCACCGGTCTGCGCCAGCGCACTCCCAGCCACCAACATCAGGCAGACGCTGGCCAACAGAAGAGAGATGGGCTTCATGGTGCCACCTCCTCCAGCCGGACGCCCTCGTATCCCAGTCTCTTGGCCACCACGCGATAGTCGAAGGATACGCTGGACGTGCCACCCCCCAGTTCGCGCACGACGAATCCCTCGGCCGTCTTGGCGGCTACGTAGAGCCCATTGCAGTCCCCCAGAGCGGTGAGGAAGACGTGATACGACTCCATGTTGACCGTCTCTGCGAAGATGGGCTCAACTGGAATCGTCACGACGCCGGAAGCCAATGTGCCGGTGCCGAAATCCTCGAACCAGACCTCCGGGCTCTCAACGGCGTAGAGCCGTCGCTTGCCGTACTCAGCTGTGTCTACGGTTGCCGGCTTGGTGCCGCCTGCACTGAGGTCTCCTGCTGTGAACAAGTTGCCGTCCTGGTCGATCTCAAAGATCGAGGCCAGATCGCCATTCGAGAAGATTTCGAACTCTGATACGGTGTCAGTGTTGTCTTGATCGAGATGGAAATGGATCTCCGCGTTGCTGTGCAGCTGGAGACTGCTGCTGGCGTTCTCGTCGGCAGCAATGGATCCATCGTCACCTCCCAGCCTGACGTCCACACCGGAGCTGGTCGTATCGCCCTCTGCAAACAGGCCAGTCCCGCTCAGAGCCCTGAAGTATCCTCCGTAGCCAGCAGTTGTGCTGTCGGCCACACCATAGACCCCGTATCCCGTGCCAGTGGTGTCGGTCTTGCCGTACACCCCCATACTCAGGCCGGTGGGATCAGTACCCACGGCGTACACGCCGTAGTATCCACCCTCGCCATACAGGCCTCTTCCGAAGGGCGAGGTGGCTTTTCCGTAGACGCCGTAGTTGGTGCCGCTGCCTGCGGCTGCCTCGCCGTACACGCCATAGCCATTGCTGTCGGTTGACTTACCATAGACGCCTGTCATGGGCGCTTCGCCCCCCACGCCGGTCCCAAGGCTGGAGTTGCTCTTGCCCCACACACCGTAGGACGTGGGGTTGCCACTGTCTGATGCCAGGCCGTGGACCCCATAGGGAGAGCCAGTGCTGCCGGCAGAGATCCCCTGGACCCCGGTCCCGCTGTCGCTATTTCCGATCACACCCGCGCCGCTGCTGCTCCTCCCGGCGACACCGGTCGCAGTGGCGCTGGTGCCGTATATGCCTATGGTATCGGCGCTATCGCCGCGGACTCCGGCTCCGAAGGCCAGTTGGCCTGACTCACTGCCTTGCAGGCCGTACACGCCGTATCCCGAGCTGGCCCGGCCGTACACGCCGTAGTTGGTGCCGCTGCCGGCGGTCGCCTGGCCGTAAACGCCGTTCTTCGGCGCCTCACCACCCACGCCCGTGCCGACACTGGAGTTGCTCTTGCCGTAGACGCCGTAGGATGTCGCGCTACCAACATTGGACGCTAGACCGTACACACCGTAAGGGGTGCCGGTGGTCCCAGCAGCCGAGCCATAAACCCCATAGCCACTTGTGTCATTGTAGCCGGAGATACCGGCCCCGCTTGAAGAGCTGCTGGTACCGTAGACAGCGGCCGCGTCTCCGGTCGTCTTTGAGGCGGTGGCGCTCAATGCTGCTCCGGCAGTCGCGGCGGTGGAAAGGTTAAGGGCGTTGCCATTGGGGCTCTGCACGGAAGCCCCTGGCCGGAGGCTGTGGGCATACGGAGCTGCACTTAGCGGGACCATCCCACTGAGTGTCGTGTAAGAGCCGCTGCCGGCCGGGCAGCGCACAGCTATCTCCAATTGGCGTCCCTCCCCGGTGAAGACCGTGGCGCCAAAGTCGATGCTGGTCGAGAAGTTGCCCTCGCTCACCGCCACGCCGGTTCGATCTACGGGGCCGGCCACCAGGCTCGGAGAAAGCCCGTCGCCGTAAAGGCCAAAGCGGAAGTCACATGTACCGTCAACGCCTGCCCCACTATCGAGTAGTCTTCCTTGGTACGTGAAGCCAGTGCCCACGTTTCCTTGGGGACCAAGCACACCCTGTGGGCCGCTTTCCTGAGCCTCCGCCCGGCGGGTTAGGACCGTGCCGCCGCCCAGGGCTGCGACGAGTCCAAGTACTATGATCGTGCTGAACACTGTCCTGCGATTCATTCTGATTCCTCCTTACATTCTGTTTGGACTAGCGGAGCCCTCTAGTTCTTGAGATGCTCAACAGCAGTCCGTAGGTGCGCTTGACCAACGGCTTTGCGCTCCGGACAGATAGATGGACACCATTCTCCGACCGGGAAGCGTTCGCAGCTGATCCTCAAGGGGGGTGGCACTTGTGGTCACACGAAGTCCAGCGTTCACTTCATACCATTGCCTCCTCTTCCGGCGGCGAGTTGGGTGCTTGCGCCAGCGACCCGGTGTGCGACTCAATGAACATCAGTAGGTCTGTCAGGCAGTCAAAGTACTGTCTCGCACCCGAGCCGGCGTGCTGCACCCACCCGCGCCATAAGGGCTGCGGGTCTTGCTCCCACCAGATGCGCACGACAAAGGAGTTACTGGAGTGCTGTCGATCAATCACGCTTTGGACTTGCAGTTCTTTGCACGGCACGGCCACAGGCCCCACAACAAGCCGTGGTGCCGAAAGATCGGACTGGCCTGGCAGATACTGCGGTCAGTCTATCACGGCAGTGTCTGGGAAATGCCTACGTGTGGGGTGACACGAAGAAACTGGGGGGACAGGTGTATGGGGTTGAAGGGGCCGACAGATGGGATGGACAAGCCCGTATCCCCAGGCCGGCCCGGGCCGCACCCTCGGCTGGCTTCCCTCCCGCCAGATCGAATAATCCAAGCGTGGCTTGGGCTCAGATTCGTCCATTCTCCGAGCGGGCTGTGTCCTCTGTCCGATTCCCGGGGGTCGGGTTGAGGCAAGCGAGGATTCGGGCGGATGCGGGTTCTACGAAGGCTAGGAGCGCTGCTGCCTCCCGTACGTCCGCACGTCGAGGCCCTCCGCTCGGAGCACCGCCAGGTCACGCTTGATCGTCCGATCGCTGACCCCGAGGACGTCGGCCAGATCCGCTACAGTTGGCACCCCGGATTGCTCGGCGGCCTCCTTCAGCAGACGCTGAATTCGATGGCGGCGTTGGGCAATGGACCGATGCCGCTCGCTCCCGCTCTGGTTCCCAATCTCGTCGTCATCCGGCGCCGATATGGTCCAGACGATCTCAACGTACTCGTCCTTTCGCAATGACCGACCTGTCGGGGCAGAGGCCGCAGCGAGGCGAACGCAGATCTGCTGTGAGTCGATGCCACCACCCGGATCCGCGTCAAGCCGGGCCAGATCGGCCGCCATGCCGAGGCGCTCAAACAATATCCTCGCTTCGCGCAGAAGCTTGCCGCCTCGCTGGTCGCTCTCATTGCCGCCCAAACGCAACAGATGTGTCCCGTGGGCCGCCAGGCCTCGGGCCAGCTCGGCCTCTGCACCGATTCGCCGGAGCATGCGAGTGCTCCGCTCGAAGTGGTCGACGGCATCTTCACCCCCGTCCAGGGCACCAATACGGCTAATCACCTGGGCCATCACCCGTCGAGTCAGCCCTGTCGCCCAGCGGTCCCGCCGCGTCTCCGCTTCCACCACTCCTGAGCGGGCATGGAAGAGGGCCAGGTCTAACTGCCCCACGGCGAGATAGAGCGCTGCCAGGTGCGCATGGAGCGGGGCGACGTAGTCTTGCTGGACGCTGACGGGAACCGCGCTGAGAGACTCTTTCAGCAGTACCTGGGCCCTGTCGAGATCGCCGAGCTGCTCGTACGACCTTCCCATTCCGGCCAGCACCTCGGGCTCTATCGCCTTGTCCCCGATCTCCCGAGCGATAGTCAGCGCACGTTGGTAGAGCGGGATTGCCTCCGCTGCCCGGCCTTGCTCTAGAGCAGCTGCCGCCAACCCGTGAAGCGCCGCGTCCTGACCATACGGATCCTCGATCTCCGTGGCAATCTCCAGGGCTTCCCGAGCCGCTTCGCGCATGCTGAAAAACTGCCCCGCGTAGTAGTGACTTGCGGCCAGGTTAATCAGGGAGTAGGAAATACCCATCTTGTCTTGGAGTCGGCGGCGGATCGAGAGAGAGCGCTCCATGAGAGCACGACCTCTGACGAAGGCACCGATGTGATTCAAGGCGGCCCCCATTCGGTTCAGGCAATCCGCCAGATGTCTATCGTCGTGAAGCCCTTCGAATCTGACCACCGCCCCTTCATACGCATCAATCGCTTCTTCGTATCTACCCAGGTTGCGCAGGGCGTTAGCTTGGTTGAATAGCGCTGCGGCGAGAACAGGGGCGTGTGAGAGTTCCCTGCCCAGGTCCAGGGCCTGCCCAGAGACGCCCAAGGCCTGCTCAAAATCGCCCCTCTGAAAACTCAGATAGCTGAGATGATTCATGATCCGTGCCAAGCTTTTCTTCTCCCCGACGAGCCTGGCAAGACCCTCCGCCATCCGAAAATCGGCCTCCGCGTCTGAGAACTGGCCCAGATCCTGATGAATCCGTCCCCGCTCTCGGTACAGGCAGAGCCCCAGATGTCGATCGTCTTCATCCAATCTTCTCCAGGCACTCAGGGCACGGTCGTAGTAGTCGATGGACTGGGCGCCTGCGTAGACAGCCCTGGCCCGCTGACCGGCTCTTCGACACAGACGAACAGCCTTTGCCCAGACCTCCCCCCGCTCAAAGTGATACGCCAGTGCCCCAATGTTATCCGGCCACAGGTCTTCCAGCACCGTCCCGACGCGACAGTGGAGCACCTTACGGCGGTAGGCAGGGATCGCCTGGTAGACGACATCGCGGATGACGTCGTGCTGGTAGGTGTAGCCCGTGTTCGTCTCCGTCAGGAATCCAGCCTCCTCAATCCGCCGCAGTCTGCGGGTCAGTTCCGCCGGCTCACCGCGCGCGGCTCGGGATAGAACCTGAAAATCTCCCTCCTCGCCCAACACGGCTACCAGCTCCAGAACCGCCTGATCGTCGACGGGCAGGCCACTCACACGTTTGCGAACAAGATCCTGCAGAGAGGCCGGTCGTGGCAGCGATCGGTCCTCTGCGGGGAAATTCCAGTCGCCATCGGACCGGCTGAGCAGACCCTGCTCAAGGAGCGATTCAAGGCTCTCCACGATGAATAGAGGATTGCCTCCCGTGTCGTGCTGCAGGCGGCGGCCGAACTCGACAGCATCGCCGTCCTCCTGATGGCTCCCCAAGGCCCGTTGAATCAAGGAGACGGCCTCAACTGGGCTAAACGGCTTGACGCGTTGCCGGTGGATGAGGCTTGCCTGGTCTAGCGCGTCCAAAGCATCCCATACAACCTGCCGCAGCCGGGCCTCAGCCGTTCGACAAGAGAGGATCACCAGCACGGGGCTTCCCCGGATACCGGTGAGCAGCTCGGGCAAACCCTCCAGCGTGGTCTCGTCCGCCCAGTGGACGTCCTCTAGCACCACCAGGAGAGGGGCAATCGACGCGAGCCCGATCAGGCAGTGAGCAATTCCTTGGAACAGGCGCTGCTGTTCGGCCCTGGGGGACAGAGGTGGAATCTCCGGAAGCTCGGGTACGTGCTTCGTAACGGGGGGCAGGGCAGCGGCGGCTGTAGCTAGTTGTAGAGGATCAACTAGCTTTGATAGCTGCGCGGTACGAAGGGGAGTGAGCAACGGCAGAAGGGCGTCGCGGAGCAACTGCAGCGGGGCCGGGGCGACAAGAGAATCCGCCTTGCTCATAGCGACCTGAAAACCGCGCCACCGCGCACCAGCCACGATTTCGTTGATTAGGCGGGTCTTGCCCACTCCAGGCTCACCCTCGACCAACACCGTCTCGCCTCGACCTTGACTCACGGCCTGAAGGGCACCCATCAATGTTGATCGCTCCCTCGCCCGTCCCACGAAGGGAAGGTGGGCCAGATCGGTTAAGAGAGGTGGCGGTGGCGGTGGGCAGGGAAGGTTTGGAGGCTGGATGTCGTCGTGCGAGGTCGCGATAGATCGGCACAGGGCTACGGTTGCTGGGGCTGGAGCGGCGCCCAGTTCTTCGGCCAACACATCGCAGAGAGCAGAGAATTGCGTTAACGCGGCCCGGGGGCGGCCAATGAGATGGTAGAGGCGCATGAGTTCCCGATGGGCGGCCTCGCGGAGCGGGTCCGCTGCGGCGAGGCGCTGCGCGTAGCTCAAGGCGTGCTTGTAGTCGCCGCTCCGCTTGTACAGCGTGAGCAGTTCATCGAGCACGTGCAAGTAGACCTCGCGCAGCCGCTCCCGCTCCACCAGTGCCCAGTCTTCGTAGATCCCTTCCAGGAAATCACCCCGGTACAGCGTGACGGCATCCTCCAGGTCGAGTAGACGAGTTGACAGGTCGGCGGCTGGTCCAACGGAAAGGGCGCTACCTGACCGGGCCCCTGTGTGCCTTTTGGCCTTCTCTTCGAACACTGCCGTGTCTAGCCAATCGTCGACCCGCACGACGAATCCGACTGTGTCTCCCGCGGTTACTAGGCGGTCTTCGGCTGGTCCAAGGGCCTGTCGGATCTGCCACAGGGTGTGGGAAAGGGAGCGCCGGGCTCGCCTGGACGATCGCTCTGACCAGAAAAGCCCGGCCAGCCTATCGCGGGAAACGGCTTGACTGCGCCGGAGGATCAAGTAGGCCAGGAGTGACTGGGCCGTTGGGGAGGATGGGGCACCCGGTTCCCTTGACTCCGTGGCGCCGTCGTGAGACTGTCTCGGAGTGAGCTGCCGTGGCTCGTTTGCAGGCACGATTTCCAGTGCCCCGAAGAGCCGTATTTGGAGAGATAGCGCATCGCTCGTGGTCGTCATTCTCGCAGGGTGCCCATCGACGCTCATTCCATAAGCAAGTCTGATCGGTGACCATTGCTCCGGTGATGGATGCTGCGCATTATACTTGGCCCCGGGTTCGACGCAATTTGGGCGATGGCGGATCCCGCGGCGCTCGCTGCCTCCGTTCTGCCCGGGGTGGAACTCTGTAGCTCGCTCCATCGTCATGAACATGATGACTGAATACGATTGCTATTGGACTCGTCTGTTCTGTGCTATACTCAATACAGATCAAGTGTGTGACGACTGGAGCCAAGGAGGTCAGTTCGAATGAGAAAGCGGGTGATAGTTGATGCCTTTATGTTGCTCACGGTATTCAGCGTGGTATTGGGTGCTTGTGCGCCCCAACCGACGCCGGTGCCGACGAAGACGGCGACCCCCGAACCGTTGCCTTCACCCACGGCAATGAAGCCGACGCCACCCCCCGGAGAGGCCTCGCCCATTGTCGTTCAGCGTACGCCCGAACCCGGTGCAGAGTTGCCTCTCGATGGAGCGATTGAGCTTGTCTTCGACCGGGCCATGGATAGAGCGTCCGTGGAGAGCGCGCTCGATGTCAGCCCCGGCCTCACGGGCAGCGTGACCTGGATCGACGAGCGCACGGTGCAGTTCAAGCCTGCGCGCGACCTGAAGCGGAATACGGACTATGAGGTCACCGTTGAATCTCAGGCGCGGGCGGCGGATGGCCAGTCGCTGAAAGACGACTACCGTTTCGACTTCCGCACCGTTGGATATCTGGCGGTCTCCCAGGTAGTCCCGGCTCCGGGTTCTGTAGACGTCGAGGCCGAAAGTACCATTACTGTGATGTTCAACCGGCCCGTGGTCCCCCTGACCACGATCTCCGATCCGGACTACGAGGACCTGCCCCAGCCACTCGTGTTGGCCCCGCCTGTTGAGGGCAAGGGGGAGTGGATCAACACGTCCATCTACTCCTTCGCGCCCGAAGGGCCGCTGGCCGGGGGAACCACGTACACCGCTCAAATCGAGGCTGGGCTGACCGATACGACCGGTGGGCTGCTGGAGGAGACGTACGCCTGGCAGTTTGCCACGCAGCCTCCCGGGGTCACCTGGGTCTCGCCGCAGCCCGGCGCGGAGCTTGTCTCCGTCGAACCCCGCGTCGAGGTCGTATTCAATATGCCGGTCAATGCCGGCTCGGCGAAGGAAGCGTTCAGCCTCCAGGGTGGCGGCGCATCGGTGGATGGGGTTGTAGAGGTCGTATCGGATACGCTCGTCTTCACGCCCACCGAGCAGCTGGACTTTGACACGGTCTACAGGGCCAGAGTGGAGGGTGGCGTCGTGAGCGTGCGGCGTGGCGACGGGATGCCGGATGCCTACGAGTGGCGTTTCACGACGGTACCGTTGCCTAAGATTGTTGGCACCAGGCCGCGCGACGGGGAGCAGGATGCTGACCCGCATCGCCCCTTCGAGATTCTCTTCAACACTGCCATTGATCCCAAGACCGTCATGCCCAATCTGGAGATGACGCCGCCCCTGTCGCCCACGCAGGTCCACACGTACTTCAGCACCTACGACAACACGTTCCGGATTGACTTCGGCTCCCAGCCGAGCACCGATTACGAGGTGCGAATTGGACCCGGTATCAGTGACCCGTACGGAAATACGACGGGGCAGGAGCTGACCATAGACTACCGGACGGCCCCTCTGGACCCCGCCGTGCAGCTGGATGTCCCGGGGATGATTGGCACGTTCAACGCCCGTAAGCCAGCGCAGGTCCTCGTGGGGCACGTCAACGCCGAGCGGCTCGATCTGCGGCTGGCGCGGGTTGACATCGACGCGTACGCCGGGCTCCAGGACCGCTTCTGGGAGCCCCAGATATCGACCGGGCTCGTACCTGGGGGCACACGATCGTGGTCGGTCGATGTCGAGGCGCCGCTCAACGAGAAGAGACACACGCCCATCGAGCTGGCCGAGCTCTCGCCTGACAGCAGCGGCAGTCCGGGGACGCTTCAGCCGGGGCTCTACCTCCTGGAGGTCCGGGCACCAGGTGTCTCCTTTGAGCCTTGGATGCACCGGCGAATGCTCGCGGTCTCTGATTACAACCTGACCATCAAGAGGAATGATAGCAGCCTGTGGGTTTGGGCAACGACGTTGGAAAGCGGCGAACCGGCGGAAGGGCTCGAGCTGACGGCAAGGCAACTCGAGGCGGAACCGGTGGGCCCCGTGAGAAGCGACGGGGACGGCCTGGCACAATTCGACGTGCCCGATCGCCGTCAGCGCAGACTCCACGTGGTCTGCGAGGATCCCTTCGTACTCGGCGGTACAGACTGGGACTGGGCGCGGGGCATAAGCCCCTGGGAGTTCGGCCTGGAGGGGGGCTACGACGAGCGCGAATACCGCGTGCACGTCACGACCGATCGCCCGCTATATCGGGCTGATCAGACGGTCTACTTCCGAGGAATTGTCAGGGAGCAAGATGATGTTGACTACAGCCTCCCCGCTGAGCAGGAGGTCCTGGTGCAGATCCATTCCCCGGACGGAGAGGAGGTCTATCGCCAGGAGCTGAAGCTGGACGCCTTCGGTGCCTTCCAGGGCGATCTGGTGCTGTCTGAGGGTGCAGCGCTTGGGGACTACCAGATCAGGGTTGAGATCGCTGGTACGAGTTTCGGAACCTCCTTTACAGTTGCTGCCTATCGTCCGCCCGAGTTCGAGGTGACGGTGACGCCGCAGGAGAAGGAGTTGGTTTCGGGTCAGAAGACCGAGGCAGACGTTGACGTGAGTTACTACTTCGGTGGGGCCGTCGCGGATGTCGAGGTTCAGTGGCGCGTCCTCACTGAACCGTATCGATTCGAACCTTCCCAGTTTGGGCGCTATGACTTCACAGACGTGGACGATCCGTGGATCTGCCGTTGGTGTTGGTGGAGGCCGATACCCAGCCCCGAAGTCCTTCTGGAGGGTGCTGGTGCGACGGATCAGCAGGGACATCTGCCGATCATGCTGCCCACGGATATCATGACCGGGGGTCAGAGGCTCACCGTCGAGGCGACGGTGTACGGGAAGGACGGTCAGGCGATTTCGGGACGGGAGGACATTGTCGTCCATCGCGGTGATTTCTACGTTGGCCTGGCACCCCAGCAACGCGTAGGCGAGGCTGGTGATGAGATGGGCGTGGACCTGGTCACCGTCGACTGGGACGGGAAGCGCGTGCCCGGTGAGATGCTGGATGTCGAGGTCTATCGGCGCGAATGGATCAACACGTTCGTTGAGGACGAACACGGCGGTTCCTGGGAGTGGGAGACCGAGGACACGCTGGTACACACCGACGTGATCACCACCAGCGACCAGGCCGCCGCCGAGGTACTGTTCACACCGCCAGAGGGAGGCTCCTACCGGGTCCTGGCGATGGACTTTGCCCTTGATGGCTCTTCCGGGGCTTCGTCGGGCGCCCGCAGTTCGATCTGGGTCTGGGTCAGCGGCGCCGCCGACGTGTCGTGGCGCCGGGACAACAACGACCGCTTCGATCTGATCAGCGACAAGTCCAGCTACGTCCCCGGTGAGACGGCGGAGATCCTCATCCCCAGTCCGTTCCAGGGTGAACAGTGGGCCTGGATCACGGTGGAGCGGGGCGGCGTGCTGGAGGAGGAGGTGCGCAGACTCGAAAGCAACTCCTCTGTCTACCGGCTGCCCATCACGGCGGAACACGCGCCCAACATCTATGTGTCCGTGGTGATCGTGAAGGGACCTGATGCGACCAATCCCGCGGCAACGCACAAGGTGGGGATCCTGCCCCTGACTGTCGAGCCGGTCCAACAGACGTTGAACATCCTCTTGACGCCCAGTGTCCAGCGCGCGGAGCCCGGCGAGACCGTCACCTTCAACGTACAGGCACGGGATTCGAGCGGTGAGCCGGTAGAGGCTGCCTTCTCCCTCGATCTCGTGGATAAGGCCGTGTTGAGCCTCAAGCCCCGGCAGGAGGATGCGATCGTCAACGCATTCTACGGTCGTCGACCCATCGCGGTGTCGACTTCCAGCGGTTTGGTCCTGTCGGTCAACAGACTTCTGCTGAAGCAGGTTGAAGAGCTGGAGGCCCTGGCCAGGCAGGGAATGGGGATTGGAGGCGGGGGCGCTGTCGAGATGGAGGAAGCTGCTGCTGAGGCGCCGGCTCGCGATGCCGATGAGAAGTCAGCGGAGCAGGCCCTGCCTCCCGGTGTCCAGGTGCGAGAGCAGTTCCAGGACACGGCGTTCTGGGACGCCACCGTGGTCACCGATGAGGGCGGAACCGCCTCGGTGGAGATCACCCTGCCGGATAATCTGACCACTTGGGTGTTCCGCGGTGTCGGCCTGACCAGAGACACAAAGGTTGGCGAGGAGACGACTGAGCTACTGGTGACCAAGCCGTTGCTGGTGCGCCCAACGGCGCCCCGTTTCTTCGTCGTTGGTGACCGGGCCCAACTGGCAGCGCTGGTGAGTAACAATACCGGCAGCGCGCAGGATGTCGAGGTGACCTTGCAGGCTGAGGGCGTGCGGGTAGAGGGAGAAAATACTCAGCAGGTGCGGATACCCGACGGCGCAGAGACTGAAGTCACGTGGTGGGTGGAGGTTGAGGATGTGACCAGCGCCGACGTGGTCATGGGAGCTGTAGCCGGCGAGTATGCTGACGCCGCTCGCCCACGACTAACCACCGGGCCGGATGGCACGCTGCTGGTGCACCGTTATACGGCCCCGGAGATTGTGGGCACCGGAGGGCAGCTGGCAGCGGAGGGTGCCCGGGTGGAGGCCATTGCCCTGCCGCCTGGCGTCAGCGATCGCAAGGGCGAGCTGTCGATCAGGCTGGATCCGTCGCTGGCAGCGGGCATGGCCGCCGGTCTGGACTACCTGGAGAATTACCCCTACGAGTGCACCGAGCAGATTGTCTCCCGGTTCCTCCCCAACATACTGACGTACCGGGCCATAAGAGAGCTCGGGCTGTCCAGACCCGAGCTGGAGGAGAAACTGCCAGGACTGGTGGCCGAGGCCCTCGACAAGCTGTATAGTCGCCAGAACCAGGACGGGGGATGGGGTTGGTGGAATGAAGGGGAGAGCAGAACCCACTTGACTGCCTACGTTGTCTTCGGGATGACCCATGCCGCGAAGGCTGGCTTCGAGGTGAGGAGTGCAGCCCTTGACCGCGGTCTCTCCTACCTGCGCGGTCAGCTGCTAACTACCCGGGATATCACTTCGTATCGCCAGGCAAACCAGCAGGCTTTCGTCCTCTATGTGCTAGCGGAAGCGGGAGACGTTGCTGGAGCCAGCGAGTATACGGGCGACCTGTATGAGAATCGCGACAAACTGAGTCACTACGGGCGGGCCTATCTGGCACTGACGCTCCACGTCACAGAGGGAGAGGATACGGCGTCCGGTGGTCGTGTGGACACCTTGCTATCCGATCTGCTGAATGATGCCATACTCAGCGCTACCGGTGCCCACTGGGAAGAGGAGGCCTACGACTACTGGGCGATGAACACCGATACGCGCTCGACAGCCGTGATCCTGGATGCACTGGCGCGCTTGGATCCGGAGAACGATCTCATCCCTAACGTGGTTCGTTGGCTGATGGTCGCCCGCCGCGAAGGGATCTGGGAGACCACGTACGAGACATCCTGGGCCTTGATCGCCCTGACGGATTGGATGCAGGTCACCGATGAACTGCGCGGGAACTACGACTACGCCGTCTGGTTGAATGACGAACTGCTGGAGCAGGGGCGAGTGACGCCCGAGACCGTCGACACATCACTCCAGCGCCAGGTAGAAGTCGCCAAATTGCTCGCTGAGGCGAGCAATCGTCTCACCATCGGCCGGGGTGAAGGCCGGGGCCGGCTCTACTACACCGCCCATTTGCGGACGTTCCTGCCGGTGGAGGATATCGACCCACTGAATCGAGGCATCATCGTCTCGCGGCAGTACAGTGATCCGGCGTGCACCGAGGGTGTCCAGTGTGCCGATGTTCAGGCTGTCGAGGTAGGCGACGTGGTGCAGGTGCGGTTGACCATCATCGCCCCGCACGATCTCACCTACGTGGTTGTGGAAGATCCACTGCCGGCCGGTGCTGAGCCCATCGACCCCACGCTGGCGACAACGAGCCTCGTGGAGCAGCAACCCTCGCTATCCCGACAGGTACAGGCCGAGCACGGAAGGGAGTTCTACCGCTGGTGGTGGAGTTGGTTCAGCCGCAGCGAGATGCGGGATGATAAGGTGGTGTTGTTCGCCGACTACCTACCGGCAGGGACGTACGAGTATACGTACACCTTCCGCGCTACCCGACCGGGCGAGTACCACGTCATCCCCGCGAACGCTCGCGAGTTCTACTTCCCGGAGGTCTTTGGTCGGGGCGCTGGTCGGCTGCTGACGATTGAAGCGGGAGACTGAGGATGAAGGGAGTTGGGGCCGTGCCTGATCTCCCCGATGGATGGGCCTGGCCTCCATCCTGAACGTACCTTGTCTCCATCCTGAACGTACCTTCTCCCCTCGGATGTGCCTGGCCTCCTGACCAGGCACATCCCCTCCTGTCTGCTGTGCGCGGTCGCCACACGGGCTGTGCGCGGTCTCCTGACCGCGCACCAGGAACCTTGGTCTCGTCAGCGGGGTTCCTGCCTGCCCTTGCCGCCTTCCTGCAAATCAGATCGGTGCCGAGCTATTCCTTCTCCCGCAGAAGAGGGAAAAGAATCACATCGCGGATGTTCGGCTGATCGGTGAGAAGCATCACCAGGCGGTCGACACCAATGCCGAAGCCCCCATTGGGCGGCATGCCGTACGTCATCGCCCGGATGTAGTCCTCGTCCATCGGATGAGCTTCCTCATCGTCGGGGTCGTACAAGCGGCCCATCTCCTGGAAGCGTTCCTCCTGGTCAAATGGGTCATTTAGCTCGGTGAAGGCATTGCCCATCTCCAACCCCCCGATGAAGAACTCGAAGCGCTCAACGTGCGTTGGGTCATCGGGCTTCGTTTTCGCCAGCGGCGAAATATCCCGCGGATAGTCCATCACGAACGTCGGTTGGATCAGCGTGGGCTCGACCGTCCCCAGCAGCCCCTTGTCGATGAGGTAGCCCCACGTGGCTCCTGCTGGGGTTGGCAAGCCCTTCGCCTCCATCGCTTCGGCCAGTTCCTCCGCCGTGGGATGCGCCCTGTAGTCTATCCCCGTCACCTCGAGAGCAATATCGCGCAGTGTCACACGCCGCCACGGGGGTGTGAGATCGACACGATGACCTTGATAAGAGATCACGCTGCTTCCAATCGCTGCCTCCGCAATCGTAGCTACCATCTCCTCGCAGAATGCCATTACATCGTGGTAGTCCCAGTAGGCGGCATAGAACTCCATCTGAGTGAACTCGGGGTTATGCTTCTGGGAGACGCCCTCGTTGCGGAAATCGCGACCGATTTCATAGACACGATCGTACATGCCCACCAGCAGCCGCTTGAGATAGAGCTCGAAAGAGATGCGCAGATAGAGATCCCGGTGCAGTTGCTGATGATGAGTGGTGAATGGCCTGGCCGCAGCCCCGCCGTAGATCGGCTGTAGGATTGGTGTCTCTACCTCCAGGAAGCCGTGTCCATCAAGGAAATCCCGCATTGCCCTCGTAATGCGCGACCGAACTCGGAACACCTCACGCACCTCGCGGTTGCTGGCCAGGTCAGCATACCGCTGACGGAAGCGCTCCTCGACGTCGGAGAAGGACGTGTAGCGCACTGTCTTGCCGTCGATCTCTTTTTCCTTGATCACCGGGAGCGGACTGATGGCTTTGGCAAGCACGCGCAAACGCTGCGCGAGAACGCTGATCTCTCCGGTGCGCGTGCGCATCAAGGGGCCGCCGGCCTCTACGAAGTCACCCAGGTCAAAGGCCTCTGTGAAAGCCTCGTAAACCTCGTCATCGAGCGCGTCTAGTCGCAGGAAGAGCTGAATTGTGCCCGTTCCGTCCTCGATGTCCGCGAAGCTGATCTTCCCCATCGTCCGTATGCTCCGCAGCCGGCCGGTCACCACCACGGATGGCGGATCTGTGTCGGACGTCTCGGCCGCCTCCAGGGCCGCGATAGCCTCGGCAATCGTATGAGTTCGAGTGGCTCGGCGGGGATAGACCTCCATCCCTTTGCGCTTCAGGGCCTCGAGTTTCTCGACCCGTTGCTGTTCGAGCTCTGTCAGTTCCATGTGTTCTCCCCTGGATTACGTCCCTACAAAAAAACCCACAGCGAACCACCTGACGGTGTCCCGTGTGGGCTGGCACGCGGACCGGCTAATGAGACTACTTGATACCTACGATCTTGAATTCCAATGTGCCATCCGGGGCTTCGATCGTCACGGAGTCGCCCACCTTCAGTCCCATCATGGCCCTGCCCAGAGGGGAGGCGTTGGAAATGAGGCCTCTCGTCGGGTCTGCTTCGGCGGAGCCAACAACCCGGTATGTCTCGGGTGATCCGTTGCCCTCAGTGATGGTGACGTGGCTACCCACCTCCACCAGTTCGTGAGGGCCCTCAATCTCTTCGATGATCACGGCATTCCCCAGCATCCTCTCCAGCATCAGGATGCGCCCTTCAACGAACGCTTGCTCATTGCGGGCGTCTTCGAGCTCAGCGTTCTCCAGGAGGGGGCCCTCCTCGAGAGCCAGCTCCAGACGGTGCGCAATCTGCTTGCGGCGAACCGTCCGGAGATGGTGCAGTTCTGCTTCCAGTTTCTCGTGTCCTTCTCTGGTGAGGTAGGTCTTGTCTGTGTCCATGCTACCACCTCTGTTAGGCAAGCTGCTCACGTGTCTTCTTATCCATTGTTGGAATTCCCGGAAGAATGCGTTTAGCCCCTCTGCCTCTTCTGACCGCAGCCTAGGGATTCCGGGGGCGGTTGCGCGGCCCGAGCCTGCCTTTGGGACCTTATTTCAGCGGGACCATACTGCTTGATCACCTGTGGTCGGACAGGAGGCCTTGCACAAACAAAAAGAAACGCCCACACTGAGTGCGGGGTTTCCCTGCGGCGAGACATTGACTTTTTCCAGGACGGCGCTCGACCCTGGTTCGGCTACAATTATAGCGCAATCGGCGAGAGATGGCAAGGTTATCGCCACAGCCTGTTGTGGCATAGAATGTGGGTTCCGGGCAAGGCTGCCACTTTCCGCACAGGTCAGATTGACAGAATCGCTCGCCTTTGATAGAATGGTTTCTAGTAGCTACTCAGCAGGACGATCCAACACCAGCCGATCTCGTCAGAGGGAAAGGCACCAGGCGCACCACTCGTTAGCTCCCCGAGTCGCATACCGGTTCTCGGGGCAATCGCAAGGTATCACCACGACCCACACCGCCGACAGAAGAGGCCTGATAGCGATGGCCTCCAGTATCGGTGGCTGATTTGCTCTCCCGTATGCCAGGGATAAGGAGGGAGGCTATGTCTACCTTGCGCATCTACGCCCTGGGACGCCCACGCGTCCTCCGGGATGGAGCTCCCCTTGACTTTCCCACCGAGAACGCTCGTGATCTTCTGTACCTCCTGCTGCTGCACGCCGGCGAGGCGCTGGAGCGCGGCTGGATCGCCGAGCGGCTCTGGCCTTCCCGGCCACGCGGCCGAGCGCGGCGCTGTCTGTCCACCGCGCTGTGGAGACTGCGAACCACCGTGGAAAGGCCGGCGGCACCGGGGGAGCCCGGTCACATTCATGCCGAGCGTGATACCCTCACCTTTGATCCGAGCGCCGAATACTGGTTTGATGTGGACGCCTTTGAGCGGAGAGCCTCTGAGGGTCTCCAGGGCCCTCTGCCGTGCGATGACGTCCGTGGCGAGGCCCTTCGAGAGGCTATCGAGCTCTATCGGGGAGATCTGCTTGACGGGTGCTATGACGACTGGTGCTTGAGCGAGCGTGAGCGGCTGAGCTTGCTGCTGCTCCGTGTGCTCAGAAGACTCCAGCGCCACGCCCGGCTCTCGGGCGACCTTGAGCTGGCTGTGGCGTATGGTGAGCGCCTGCTCAGCCTCGACTGTTTGCAGGAGGACGTGCATCGCGAGCTGATGCGCAGCTACGTCGACGCTGGGCAGCCGACACGGGCGCTCGACCATTTCCGGCGTTGTCGGGAGATGCTCAACTCGGAGCTGCAAGTTGAACCGATGCGCGAGACCTGGCAGCTCTACCATCAAATCTGCGCTGACCGCAAGGCGCTGCCTTCCGAGCCTCGAGTCGAGGGCTCCCTGACCTCCCTCGAGTCAGCCCTGACGCAGTTTGATCTTGCTCTCGTCGCTCTGCGCCACGCGCAGCAGGCGCTGCAGGCGGCAGCTGCTGAGTTCGGTCTGGCTCGTGAAACACCTAGCATGACGCTCATTTCTCCCGAACAGGAGTAACAACCGCAGAACTGTAGCGTGAGACGCGTTCCCGCCGTCCATCCTCTGACAGATGGGCAGACCTCCCCCCCGGCGTCAGCAGCTGCAGCGATCCGCGTCGACTTTGCCTCGCGCCCGTCTGCCCTCGGCCCTCGGGCCCCGCATCGCCTTGCCTGACAGCACGCCGTGCCCTGGCCTTTGCACCTCCATTCGGCCTACGGGATGTTCCCGGTAAAGATGCCCACGTGCCTTGTGACGGCAATGTGATGCTCCTGTGACACCCCTGTGATTCTCTAGCAGTATCATAATGACAGCGCCAACGTCCGTCATCGCAGGCAAGTTACTGCCTGAGAGGGTGCACAACCCTCGCATGCTGAGGCGATCTTGAACGACCAGAACACGGTCTCGCGGGCGACGAAGCACACGGTCCGGGAGCAGACGACGCCGCAGGCTCTCTCCTTCATCGTACGTATCTGGCGGCAGGGCGGGCTCACCGACTCCGAGTGCCGGGGCTGGGTTGAACACGTGCAGACGGGGCGACGGACCGCCTTTCTTGGCCTGGATCAACTCCGCTCCATCATCGCTGAGGCACTCGGCCACTCCCTCGATCAAGATCGTTCCTGGCGTCACCGCTTGGCGCGCTGGAAGGCATTCGTTGTGGAGCAATTCGCGCCCGAACAGGAAGGTGAGCCGTGACTCAGGGCGAGCACGTCGCGAGGCTGATGACCGGTCTGGAGGCGAGTGACCCGCTACTCTGCCTGGCCCTCCAACGTGTTGAACTCCTGGTCCGTCGCGGCGCGCTTCGACAGCGGCTGCTGGGAGCAGACCCTGACGATCCTTATCGGGGGCTCTTGCTCTCCGATCAAGAGGTCGACCAGCTTCTTCGGTCTCTGCCTGGCCATCCTGGGCAGGGGCTCGACCATCCTGCGCTGGACACTGTGAATGACAGCCTTGCAGCCCTTGAGGGTAGCCTGGGGAGGGCGGCTCTCACTGCCTCCTCGAGGCTGGCGCTGCTCGTGGCCCGCCTGGGGCTGGAGCCGCTCGACCGGGATATCTTGCTACTGGCCTTGCTGACGGAGATCGATCCCCGCTACGGTCGCCTGTTTGGCTTCCTTCATGATGATGTCACGCAGCGTCTCCCCACCGTCTTCCTTGCTCTGAGACTGCTGTGTGAAGGCCGGGAGAGTCGTCGTCTTGGGCGGGCGCACTTCCTCGCTGCCGCGCCGCTCCGTCGACATCTCCTCATCCGGTTGCTTCCTCCCCAGCAAGACGGACGCGCCTCCCGCGTGCGGCATGCCCTGCAGATCGACCAGCACATCGCCGACTATCTGCTGCAGCTCACGGACACCGATGACCGCATCGCCTCTTTTGCCGCTCTCATACAGCCCAGATCGGACAAGGATCGATTGACCGTCCATGGACTGCCTCCGGATCGTATTCTGAGCTTGGCGCGAGGCCCAGTGGTGTTCTATCTGAAGGGCGAGCCGGGCCTGGGGAAGAGGACGACCGCCTGCGCGGTCGCCGGAGAGCTCGGCCGAGATACGTTGTCCGTGGACGTGTCCCGGATGCTGGACAATGACCTGCCCTTCGAGACGGCCATGGCGCTGGTCTTGCGGGAGGGTCGCTTGAGGCGCGCCGTCCTCTACTGGAACCATGTGGAGGCTATCTCCGACGATGAGCCTCCACGTCATCGGCTCTTGAGCAGCCTCAAACAGTACGGAGAGCCCATCTTCGTGGCCGGTCAGGCGGACTGGGTCCCGTTCGGACTGCGGCCCGATGTGACAGTCGTTGAGGTTCCATTTGAAGTGCCTGAGTATACGAGGCGGAAGCAGCTGTGGGACGCCCATCTGGGCGAAGAGGTTCTGCTCAGTGCCGACGTGGACACGGGGGTGCTGGCCAACAGATTCCGGTTCGGGGAGCGGCAGGTTCAGGACGTCATCGCCACATCCCGGGATCTAGCTCTCGCCAAGGGATCCCCGGTAGTTGGCATGCATCAGCTTCTTGAGGCCTGTCGGGTCCATTCCAACCAACGACTGACGCATCTGGCGCAGAAGGTGGACCCCCATTACGGCTGGGATGATATCGTCCTCCCTGCGGATCAGATACGCCAGCTGCGTGAGATCATCAGCCAGGTGCGGCATCGGCCGCTGGTCTACGGCGAGTGGGGCTTCGACCGCAAACTGGCCCTCAGCAAGGGGCTGAACGTCCTCTTCGCTGGAGGTCCCGGCACGGGCAAGACCATGGCCGCGGACATCATTGCCAATGAGCTGGCGCTCGATCTCTATAAGATCGACCTCTCCATGGTGGTCAGCAAGTACATCGGGGAGACCGAGAAGAACCTGCGGAAGATCTTCCAGGAGGCGGCGACCAGCAACAGCATTCTCTTCTTTGACGAGGCCGATGCCATTTTCGGCAAGAGGAGTGAGGTCAGAGATTCCCACGACCGCTACGCCAACATCGAGATCGCTTATCTCCTGCAGAAGATGGAGGAGTATGAGGGGATCGTCATCCTGGCGACGAACATGCGGCAGAGCCTGGACGATGCCTTCGTGCGGCGCATGCACGTGACCGTCGAGTTCCCCTTCCCCGAGGCGGAATACCGCCGCCGCATCTGGGAGGTGACGTTCCCTCGGGAGGCGCCGCGCAGCGGGGCCATCGATCTCGACTTCATGGCCCGCCAGTTCAAAGTGACCGGAGGGAACATACGCAACATCATTCTCGGCGCAGCATTCCTGGCCGCGGCCGATGGGCAGGTCATCTCCATGCAGCATCTGATTCAGGCGACCAAGCGCGAGTTCCAGAAGATGGGCAAACTGGTCGTGGATGGCGACTTCGGCCCCTACTACGACCTGCTTGAGAACGTGAAGGAGGCAGTATGCAGTCCCACGGCACCGCAGACCAACTGATGCTGCGGGTTGCTGAACTGAGCCAACCCGCGGACGGGTCCGCCGATGGCGGCAATGGTGCGCTGCAGGCCAGCCTCGATCGCGGGCTGCGCTTCGCTCACGTGATGATGAGCATCAATCACCTTGAGGGGCGTCAGGGCGTCATTTACGCCCGGGCCCTCACCGAGTTGCTGCTTGAGAAGGGCCTCGTCGATCAGCAAGAGCTGGAGATGATGGTGACCCAGGTGCAGCAGGATCTGGACGCTCAGCCATCGCCGAAAGTCATGCTTGCCTCGGCCCCGGACAAGTACGAATCCGAAAGCACCGTCACCATTGACTGCGCCAGCCGGATTCATCTCTGCAAGGCCAAGTGCTGCACCTTCAACTTCTACCTGACTGACCAGGACTTGGACGAAGGGGTGGCGCGCTGGGACTACGGACGTCCCTATTGGATACAGAAGCGTTCCGATGAGTACTGTGTCCACTGCGATCCGCGCACCCGCCGCTGCCGGATCCATGACCATCGCCCTTACGTGTGCAGGCGCTATGACTGCCGCGACGACGAGCGCATCTGGTTCGATTTCGATCGGATGATCCCCAACCCAGAGCTGTGAATCCGGAGACGGAGGTGATGATTGCAGAGACACAATGCACGCCACACTGATAAGGGTGATGAGCAGTCACGGCGGAAACAGCCCGTTGGCTCCGGCGAGCTTGCCGTTTCCCAGACGCCGGCCACCCCCATTAGCGAGGATGCCGTGGCCCTTCTCCGCGACCCGAGTATACATCACCCGGCGAACGGGCCCCGCCGCATTCAGGCAATCGCCAGGCTGCAGTTGCAGGAGGGCAATCAGCAGGCACAGCGTTTGGTGAGGAGTGCTCAGGGGAGGCGGAACCCGAATCCGCCGTCAAGCGTCGTTCCCCAGACTGCGCCGGGAGTTGCCGCGGCGCACGGCCGCCGTGAGGTTCGCCTGAAGAGCGAAGACGGGGCTGGCCCGCGCAGGGCTGCCAACGAGATGAGGGCTGGCATCGGCACCCTCGGAGCATTACCCATGATCCAGCGGGAGCCAGAGGGCTGGTCGCCGCACAGACGTGGGGGAGCACCTGGTGTGCCCAATTCGCCCTTCTACAATGACCCGACCGCTGCTCCAGAGCCCGATTTCGAAACGGAGGTACTGCCAGGGCTCCGACTGCAGGCAGCCCAGCGCTCTTTTGCTCAGTGGTTTCTACAGAACTACGAACAGCTCCTGGACGCATTCAATCCGCCGCGCGTCGCTGCCACTCTGGCGGGAACGTCAGGCGAACCCACGTTCTCCAGGCCCAGTCCCGACCAGATCAGGCAGCTGACGGAGATCTACCACAGTTTGGAGACGTTGGCCACGGAGCATTCCGCCTACCTGGTCCAACAACGGGATCGCCTGCAAGAGACCGTTGGGATATGGGACCTGGAGTACCAGACGGCGGAGACGCAGCGCGAGGTCTTGGCTTCTTCGGTCAATTTGAGCTTTCAGGACAGACCAGAATACCGAAAGTTTCGAGCCGTGATGCTGATGCGGCCCCCTGACATCCGAATACCAGACGCCATGTCACGCTGGACGGATTTCTAGATCCGCTCGGATGCAGTTCGGGCTGATCGCCTGCAGGAGGAGCAAGGTATGTCCCAGCAGAGCCAACGAAAAGGCAAGCGAATCAAACAGGAGGGGGAGGAGCGCCGACGCAGGCCGGCACGTCATTCGGAGCGTGACCAGCCGACGGCTGCGATGCCTGAGGGGACTGCTGCACCGTCACTTGCCGGCGGAGATCTGGCTGCCCTGCTGAGCGACTCCCAGCTTGACAATCCCTCTAACGTGTCTGTCCGCGCGGAGGCGGTGACGGGAGTGCAGCGGGATATGGGCAACACCTATGCCCAACAGCTGCTCCAACCCAAGTTGACCATCGGTCAGCCGGACGATGCGTACGAGCGGCAGGCCGATCGGGTGGCTGAGGAGGTGGTCCGCACGCCAGACCCGGCAATCCAGCGTCAAGAGGAACGGGAAGAAGAAGAGCTGCTACAGCCGAAGCGCGTTGGAGAGCGTATCTCCCCGCTGGTTCAGCGGCAGGAGGAGGAAGAGGAAGGGCTCCAGCCTAGACTGCTGAACGGGGAGTCTGACCCCACGCTTCAGCTTCAAGCTGAGGAAGAGGAGGAGGAAGAAGAGGCACTGCAGATGGTGCCGATCGCCGACCAGATCACTTCGGCGGTTCAGCGGCAGGAGGAGGAAGAAGAAGAGCTGGTTCTGCCGCAGCGCACCGAGGATCAAGCGTTTCAAGTTGACCCCGAGGTGGAGGGCCGCATCGCTGCGCTCCGGGGCGGTGGTCAGCCTCTGTCCGAATCCGAGCGCAGCTACTTCGAGCCCAGGTTCGGGTACGACTTCGAAAATGTGCGCATCCACACCGGTGCCGAGGCTGCTGCGACCGCTGGCGAGCTGCACGCCCAGGCATACACCGTTGGAAAGGATGTCGTGTTCGGAGCGGGCCGGTACGCACCGGAAACCACCGAGGGACGACAGCTCCTGGCGCACGAGTTGACCCACGTGGTTCAGCAGACGGGACCTGCCCGATTGAGCGCACAGAGAGGCGACACCACGGAGCAGGAAGAAGTGAGTCCACCGTCCGGTCCATACACGGGCCGCCGCCGGAGAAATGACAAGCTGGACTGGTTTGAGCACAATCAGAATCTGTTTGGAGGGCCCATCTTCAGGCGGTACGTCGAGAACAAGGCCCTTTGGGCGCCTCTGCAGGGTGCCGTGGAGGCGTATTGGAAGGCTGGCGGCAGCCAGAGCGGCATCACGCTCGACAAACCAGAACTAAAGCAGGCCGCCTGGGCACTGCTAGAGGGAACGGCAACACCCCGCGAGATTGCCATCGTAAGAGAGAATGTGGAGCGTGGTGGAGACAGGGCCCTCGTGGAAGCTGTCTTCATAGAGCATGCGCAGCACTATCCGGAGGCGAACCGGCGCGCCCATCGGGACTGGTGGAAGAGCAACTTCCGCCACTTCCATGAGTGGGCGGCTGTCACGTTCAACCTGGTCTCACCTCCGTACGCGTACCACGCGAAGAGCGCTGGTCATTGAGACAAAGGGCATATGCGCGAGTCCAGACTGAAGGTTGTGAACGATGCCGCAAGCTGAAAGAGCCCAGGCCAAGGACGACCACGAGCGGAATCGGAGCGGGGAGCGAACCGGCCGATCACTGAATCAGATGACCGCTGTCCCTGGTGCCGAAGCAGCTGTCATTGCGCCGCTGCCAGAAGAGTCTCGCGCCATTTTGAGGGACCACTCGGCGACCCATTCGGCCAACACGTCGGTGCGGGCCGAGGCTGTGAAGGCCGTGCAACAGCGCCAGGGCAACCGGTACGTCCAGCGGCTACTCCAGCCCAGGCTGACCGTCGGTGAGCCCGACGACGCGTATGAGTATGAGGCCGACCGGGTGGCTGACCAGGTGTTGGCGATGTCTCAACCGGAACGTCCTGCCCAGCGCCTGGACGAGGAAGACGGCCTGCGGGCACAGCCCGTCGCCGCTGAGATCACGCCTCTGGCCCAGCGGCAGGCGGAGGGGGACGAGCCCGAATCTATGCCCATCCCCGAGTTCCGTCTGCCCACACCATCCCTGCTGGAGCCGACTGAGGCCGCCGAGCCCGGCACTGTGCTGGACCCCGGAATATCCGCTGCACTTCGTCTCATCGAGCGGCAGCTGAATCCGGCCTCGGTGCGGTCTGCCTTGCTCCAGATCGATCCCGGCACACTGACACTCTCACCGCCGGCCGTGGCTGGCATCGCAACTGGCGGAGGCCCTGAGACGGCCGAAGAACCAGTGGTTCCAGCCGGCGCAGGGCCGAAGACGCCCCGGGAGGCGGGCGGAAGTGACGTGATGAAGGCAATCCTGGCCGTGCCCGCCGTGAACGCGCTGATCGGCAAAGTGGGTGCTCTTGCGCTGGACAAGGTCACGCGCGACGTGGGGCGGCTCGGCGAGGGCGAGGCCGGTCTTGTCGGGTTCACCACCGGCGTTATCGGCATCCAGGCGCTGGGACAGGTCCTGTCCCAGCCCGAAGCTCGCCGGAAGGCCCTCGACCTCCTGAGCGGACGGACCTTCCCGGTCCCTGGGTTCGATGCACTCCAGTTCGAGTTGAGCTCCCGAGGCGACGAGTGGACCTTCGGTCTCCACCTGGACGCAGGGGCTCTCCTGCCCGCGGAACTGGGCTTTGGCCCTTCATCTCCCAGTGCCTTCGGGCCCCCGTCGAGGCCGACCGGGGGCGCGCCGAGCGCGGTTCAGCGCCAGGGGCGGGAATCAGAAGAGGGGGACGTAGATTCGCCGAAATCCGAGTGGGCCGTGAACGCGGATCTCGAGGCCCGGATCGATGCACTGCGTCGTGGGGGGCAACCATTGCCCGAGTCCGAACGGCATTTCTTCGAGCCCCGGTTCGGGGTCGACTTCCGCGGCGTCCGCATCCACACCGACGCCCGCGCGGCCGAGACGGCCGAGGACCTGGATGCTCAAGCCTACACGGTGGGGCAGGACATCGTGTTCAACGAGGGGCGATACGCGCCGGAGACGGAGGAGGGGAGGCGACTCCTGGCCCACGAGCTGACCCACGTGATCCAACAGAATGGAACCTCGTCGGCGGAGTCTTCCACGGTGGCGCGACAGGCCTCCGGGCTCCCCGCTCGGAAGGGTGAGGACAAGTACGCCAGGATAGCTGAGAGGCTGGACACCTTGCTGCGCAGCCCACATCCCATTCTAAACGAGATCAAGATTGCCAGTATTCTGGCGGGATTGACGAGACCAGAAGTAACGAAGGTGGAGCGGGCGTATGGACAGCCCGACGAAGCAAGGGGGGAATGGAACCCCTACAAGCTCCGGGAAGATGTCGCAGCTCGGCTGCCAAATGGAGTACAGATTGCCCGCTGGATTGAGGAGCACAGTGAGCTTAAGCCCAAGGCGACGGAGGCCGAGGCCAAGAAGGCTCTGGAGCGGGAGATCAAGGAAAAGGCTGCAGGTCTCTGGCCCGACAACGAGCGAAAAGAAACGCTCCGCAAGCTGCAGAATCCGGCCGAATGGCCTAAGCGCGTGTCCGGGAGGCAGGGCGACATTGTTCTGGATGATAGGACCAGTCAGCAAATCGCCATCTGGGGCCCGTGGGTCGTTAACCACTTCGATTTCCTGTACGGAGAACGTGTGGTGACTGAAGAGCTGGCAGGACTGCTTCGGCGACCGGGCGGGGATCTGGCACTGATCTGGGCCGTACGCAGCCAGATATGGAATCGCTGGGTTCAGCTGAACAAGCAGACTGCGGTGGCGACGCTGATCGGGCCGGCCGCGACATCGCAGGAAAAGAGGGCCCGCTTCGAAGTCGCTCGCAAGTACGTTCCCGAAATGGAGGCCTTCCGGTCGAAGTGGTTCGACAAGACGCCGGGCGCACTCTCCGACTACATGAAGGTCATGATCAACGCCAGGATTGCGACACTCAAGTCGTGGCTAGTTCGATATCGCCCCGCGGAAGGGGAATGACCTACGGTATCGCAGAGGATCTGGAAGCCAACTCGGTCCGGGGGGGCGCCGCGTCGCTGGCGGTGACAATGCAGAACGTTTGTCTCAGGAGCCAGACGCCTACCGGTGTGAGTGCCTAGCTCTGTGGCGCGACTATCGGGAGGGCCGGAGCGGCAGCCTCATCCCATCAGGTGGCGGGCGTGCTTGATGGCTGCGGCGGCACGGTTTCGATGATCCACCAAAGTCTTGATGATTCATGATCGGCCAGACTTACGGATGCAGCCAGGTGGTAACCGATCAGGTCTCCCAGACTTCTTTGGGGCCATAAGACCGGCGGTGAGGGATGCCAAGCCATAGGAAAGCACATAGTAAGAAACGTAAAGAAGAAGACCAGCGCAACAAGCGGATGCCCCGGCAAACGGATAAGACAGCGGACAAACGGGGTGGGGCGGTGGCTATGCCTGCTCGGGTCGCTGACGATCTTGGGCCTCTGCTGGTGGATCCAGACAGCGCGCATCCGGTCAACGCATCCCTGCGTGCCCGGGCGTTGGCCGAGCTGCAGCGACAGCGAGGCAATACATATGTGCAAGGCGTGATTCGGGCCAAGTCTGTCGTCAACCCGCCCGACATACAGAGGGCAAATGGTACAGGCTCAGAATCTCTGACTTGGACGGCTTGGCTATGGAGTGGAGATGGTGTTGAGTACAACAAAATTCGCACTCAACTGGAAGCAGCAAAATACAGATTCATAACTCACGTGAGAGCAGAAGGGGGTGGGTGGGAGAAGAAGTTCCCAACGAGCAACACCCCAGCTAGTCAGGTCGGCTGGTCCATCGGAACCCCGGAAGGCAAATGGAAGTGGGCAACGACAGCCGATGTCGTAGCTGTGTGCAGAAAGATGTTGTCGCCAAAACTTCTTAAGGATTTCGCGACCAAGTTTCCGGATGCAGGTGATCTCATTCGCAGAAACCCAGAGGCGATGAGGCTTGTCATAGAGGCTGACAATGGTGGTGCCAAATTTGGCGGGTATGCTGAAGATGGTCCTGCAAAAAACGCCTGGGCGTATACTGTGGGTAGCACAGTCTATGTTCCTAGGGCTCGAACTGACAAAGTTTTAGCCATGGGGGACTTTCTTTTTGAGCTGAACAATGCAATACGCAGACCGAGATTTGCCAAGGTAGAAAAGGGGGTAGCCGAGGGTACAGTTACCGCCAAGCAGTACGCGTACAAGAATGTCGAACTAGAGGTGGAGGGGATGCTCAGACTGGGAGAAATCTGGTTCAAGACGAAGAAAACGATCGGAAAAGGTGCCGCATGGAATAAGTACGATAGCGATTTCTACCTTTCAGAATATGAGGCATTCAAAGCCGGCAAGAAGACAAAAGACGACCTCGTGAAGGATGTCTTGAAGCGAGTCTATAGTTCCGGTAAGGACAAAGGCAAAACAGTAGAGCAGTTCTATGTGGATCAGCACAAGAGCTTGAGCGGGGGCAAATAGGACAGCGGCAATCTACTGCCAGATTCATTCGTTATCGTTAATGACCCTCAGGTCCGAGAAGAAGCGGTGCGGAAGATGAAACTAAAGGACATGATAGCAGCAGTCTGGAACGACCGCATTGAATTTGCAACGATGAGACCACCCGGATCAAGGTTCGCAGTTCTGGAACGCCGGGTTGTTGTGACGGGGCCTCCCGAGCTGGTTAAGCTATCCAAGATTGGCGACATAGACGTATTGGACGAACTCGTAAGGGTCATGAAAGAAAAGGACAGGGCTTGGGCAGCAGAAGTACTACTATCTGCCATGACGCGGCGGGAGGGGAAGATAGTGGATACCTTTGCTACCATACCTGATGAATGGTGGGATTCAATTGGGAGAACAGCCCATGAACGTTGGAGCAACTGGCTAGAGGAAACGAGAGAGAAATTAGTGTGGGATTCAGAGAATGACGTTTTTGTTGAGATAGATTGAACAGGTAAGAATGGCAAGCCACGAGAGATCTCGCTCCCAGCAAGAGGAAGAGAGAAGTCAGGGCAGGAAATCGCCGCCCCGACCAGAGACCAAGGCGATGAACGCATCCGGCGGCGAGATGGCGTTACCTTCCTCTGATGCTGGAGATCCAGTTGCTGTCCTGAGCAACCCGAAGCTGGCCCATCCGGTCAACGCCTCGCTCCGTGCGCAAGCCGTGATTGAGCTACAGAGGAAGCGCGGCAACGCCGGAGTCCAGCGACTGCTGACTTCGCGAGCGATCCAACCGAGACTCTCTGTGGGGTCCCCTAGCGATGGGTATGAGCGGGAGGCGAATCGAGAGGCCCATCAGGCCCCACGCATGCCGGACCCACGGCTTGACCGCCAGGCTGAGTCCCCGGAGAAAGAAGAGCTGGAGCAAGACGGGCTCACTCAGGGCGAGCGGGTCGCGGATACAACCTCCGAAGTGGAACCCGAACTGGAGCGCCGGATAGCGGCTGTGCGTCGAGGGGGCCGACCGTTGCCAGAGTCTGAGCGCGATTTCTTCGAGCCCCGGTTTGGGTCCAGCTTCGGCAATGTGCGCATCTACACCGATGCCGAGGCGGCCCAGACGGCGGAGG
>Ga0207796_1000049_pt1 | contig 51733 bp, 49 predicted proteins | sample Pon1CUnioCityCA_6_FD_187274 | JGI IMG/M metagenome (GOLD analysis project Ga0207796, IMG submission 187274) | Marine sediment microbial community from Union City, CA, USA - Pond 1C Sediment 1 (SPAdes) | ecosystem: Environmental > Aquatic > Marine > Intertidal zone > Salt pond sediment ... | reverse complement strand
CCCCTGTACCAGATGTTGATTGTCTATGAGGAAAACAGCGCTGAGCAGGCCACCCATCGAATGTCCAAGTAAAAATACGGGTAACCCTGGCTGCCAGGATTGGATCATGTCCAGATAGGTCCGCATGGAATTGATAAAATCATGGTAGCTGTCAACGTAGGATCGGGTTCCAGATGATTTGCCGTGCCCGGAAAAATCCAGGCTGAAAACACCATACCCTTGATCTGTCAAACTCTTTGCCAGATGGAGGTACCTCCCGCTGTGTTCATGCAAGCCGTGGACGATGAATACAGCAGCTTTGACCTCCCCAGAAGGAAGCCAATACTGATAATATAAGGATTGCCCTTTATCGTTTGAAAAAAACCCTTCTTGGTGTTTCATTCTGTTTCCTTATTTGTAAACCTGATATCATTAAATAGATCTCTTTGCTCTTTCTTTTGATTAGATTTTTATCATAACATACACGGGGAATTACCGTATTATTCCTGGGGAGGGGAAATGGATTCTCTGATCCTTTATTATCCGGAAGGTCATCAAAAACACCACATTCAGGGTCATCCAGAACGGCCGGAACGGATCGAGGCGATTCGGGAAGGCCTGGAAGAAATAGGCTACTGGACCGAATGCCCGATCATTCAGCCACTTTCCCCTGACCAAAAGGTGCTGACCGGGGTCCATGAATTGCAGTACCTGCAGATGCTGGAGCGGGCCTGCCAAAAAGGGCAGATGCTTGATCCAGATACCTATGCCACCCAGGATTCCTGGCAGCTGGCTCTCAACGCTGCTGGTGGGGCTCTCGGGATTGTGGATCGTATTTGGGAAGGTCAGTCTTCTACCGGGTTTGCGCTCACCCGTCCCCCGGGGCACCATGCTACGCAGTCAAGAGCGATGGGCTTTTGTTTGATCAACAACGTGGCTGTTGCAGCGGAATATCTTTTAGTGGAAAAAGGCGCTCAAAAGATCGCTGTAGTTGATCTGGATCTGCACCATGGGAATGGCACCCAGGATATATTTTGGCACCGGGAGGATGTGGCCTATGTTTCAATCCATCAAGCTCCCTTCTATCCTGGTACCGGCGCATTATATGAAATTGGGGCAGGTCCAGGCGAGGGATGGACGCTGAACTTGCCCATTCCTGCTTTCTCGGGGGATGAGGCTTACCAAACCTTGCTGGGAGAGATCATCCTCCCTTATCTGGATCAAATCCAACCGGATTTCCTGTTGGTCAGTTTTGGTTTTGACACTCATTGGCGCGACCCTTTAGGAAGCATGCAGGTTTCAGCAGCTTGCTTTCATTGGATGATCGATGCTTTGCGCGATTGGGCTGAAACCAGCTGCCAGGGAAAGATCGCGGTGATCCTCGAAGGAGGGTATGACCTGAAGGCTGGGAAAGCTTGCGGCCAGGCAGTTGCGGCGGCTTTGCTGAAGGAATCATGGCAGGATACTCTGGGAAGATCACCCAGGAATGAGCATGATAACTGGCGGGGAACGCTTTTAGAAGCGCGAGGCTTGTTGGATTTATAAAGGAGTGAACCTATTGGAACTTCTCCTGTCCATTAAGCAAAACAGGTTGTGTAATCTGAGGTCTCCCAAGTAAAGGAAAACGATGTTAAAACATTATCTTGAGCCTGAGGATCAGTTTTCAGAGACAGCCAAATCAGAACTTATCCATGAGTTGATTGATTGTGTCAGGAGTGAGCTGGACGCAGCCCCGCCAGACAATCAGGGCGAGTACCAGGCAGCTGTGAAAAAAACCATACTGAAATGTTATGCCCAATTCGCCGGAGAATACCCGCTGTCAAAGCAAGCCCAGGCAAGAATCTTCACTGAAGTTGAAAATGAGATCGTGGGATATGGTCCAATTCAGCCTTTGCTCAGGGAAGCTGATGTAAGTGAGATCATGATCTGCGGGCCCGAGCAGGTCTATATTGAGCGTAATGGTAAGTTAGAGGACACAAATCTCAAATTCCGGGATACCGCGCATGTCATGCAGGTCATCAACCGCATCCTGTCCCCACTCGGCAGAAGGGTGGACCATGATAACTTGATGGCAGATGCCCGCCTGCCTGATGGATCCCGGGTAAATATTGCTATTCCTCCTGTCGCTGTCGATGGCCCCACAATCACCATTCGAAAATTCTTAGAGAGTAAATTGACCATTCAACAAAGTATCGAGCTGGGAACAATGACCTCCCACATGGCTGAATTCCTGCAGGCTTGCGTGGCTGCCCGGCTTAATATCCTCATTACCGGGAACACCAGCTCGGGAAAGACCACATTGCTGAATATACTGGCAGCCTCCATTCCAGATGAGGAAAGAATAATCACCATCGAAGACGCGGCTGAGCTGAATCTGAACCAGAAATATGTGGTACGTATGGAAACCCGCATGCCCGATATTGACGGCCAGGGTGGAGTGGAAACCCGGGATCTGGTAAGGAACGCGCTGCGCATGCGGCCAGACCGAATTATCGTGGGTGAGGTCCGCAGCGGCGAGGCCCTGGATATGCTGCAGGCAATGAACACCGGGCATGACGGATCTTTGACTACTCTGCATGCCAACTCCCCCCGGGATGCCGTGTCTCGCCTGGAGACCATGTCTATGATGGCCGGTTTGGAGATGCCCCTGATGGCTTTAAGGACCCAAATTGCTGCGGCCATCGATCTCATTGTCCATATGGAGCGCCTGACTGACGGAACCCGGAAGGTCACCCGGGTCACCGAGGTTCCCCGGATGGAAGGGGATATTGTGACCCTCTCGGATATTTTCCATTTTGTGCAAACAGGTGTCACATCCACCGGAAAGGTGCAGGGAGATATGGAGGCGACTGGATTGCGGCCGCTTTTCACACCCCGGTTGGAGTCGGCGGGTTTCAAGCTGCGAGGGGAGATCTTTGGCGCCTGAGCCCTTTCTCAGAAAGTTGTCTTGCAACCTGGAGAGTGGGATCCCGTATATCATTTATAATGTCACTGCAATTAATAGCAAGAATAGATATTGAACAAGGTAGATAGAGGAAGGTGAATGATGAAAAAAGATCAGAGCAGGTTGATTTGGGGTTTGATTCTGATTCTGGCAGGTGTCTTGTTCTTCCTGCAGGAATTCCAGATTCTGGGAAGCGCGTTCAAATTCTTATGGGTGATCCTGATTGCTGCTGGTTCAGGGGCTTTTTTGTGGATCTATTTTACAAAACCAGAGCAGTGGTGGGCAGTGATACCCGGATTGACGCTGTTGGGCTTGACCTTAACTGGATTGGAAGATCTCATCCCCGGCATCCCTGGTGGGAGTTGGACAGGGGCAATTTTCCTGGGATGCATCGGCCTCGCTTTTTGGTTGATCTATTTAAGGCGGCAGGAGCAATGGTGGGCGCTCATTCCCGGCGGTGTGTTGGTAACCCTGGCCCTGGTAGCGGGATTGGATTTCCTTTCTGAGTGGAGTGATGTCATTTTCTTCCTGGGTATGGGGTTGACTTTTGCCTTGGTAGCTTTGCTTCCGAACAAAACCCACGATACTCGCTGGGCGTTCATACCCGCTGGTGTCCTGATCATTTTAGCGATTGCCCTTTTTGGACCGGTCCAGGATGTGATCAATTATATCTGGCCTGTGCTCTTGATCGGGCTGGGGGTTTACATTCTGCTGCGAAACCGGAAATAAGCATTGGATTGGAGTGAATAAATGAAAAATGGAAAACTTTATCGAAGCCTGACAGACCGCATGATTGGCGGTGTTTGTGGTGGCCTGGGTGTGTACCTGAATATTGACCCGGTCTTCATCCGCTTGTTTTTCATCCTGCTGTTGTTTGGCAGCGATTTTGGTTTCATCCTGTATTTGCTGCTGTGGATCTTGATACCAGAAGAGGGAAAAGCTTATGGTTTCAAGGATGAATCCTTTGGCACGAAATTCAAGTCCATGGGAGATGATGTCCAGGGCGCTGTGACTCAACCCCATCCTCAATCAGGATTGATCATCGGGATCGGATTGATTGTTGTTGGGGCGTTGATGTTTATTGATCGTTTGGATATTTCCTGGTTGAGTTATTTTGATTTCGATATTCTCTGGCCGTTATTGTTGGTTGCGGGTGGCTTAGTGCTTCTGTTCCGCAGACAAAGGGATTGAACGATGAATAATGATCAGATGCATCAAGATAAGAAGGGACATCATCGGAAAAGTTTTTTTGGACCCATTCTGCTGATTACCATTGGCCTGGTATTTTTAGGAAAGAATCTTGGATTGATTCCAGGAGAAGGCTGGAGTACGATTTGGCGCCTCTGGCCGCTGCTATTGATCATCGGTGGTCTGGATGATTTATTCCGCAGGGAGGGGGTTGCTTGGCCGATTCTGGTGATCGGGATTGGGATTGCCCTCTTATATCACTACTTTGGGCCGCGGACCTGGTTCAGCTGGATGCGGATCCTCCAACTATGGCCAGTGATTATCATTGCCATTGGAATAGATGTCATCTTCCGGGGACAAACCGGTTGGAAAAATCTACTGGGTATTGTGCTGTCGATCCTGCTGATTGGCGCGGCGGTTTTATTGGGTTTGCAGGGGGGAGAAATCCAGGTGGATTCCCTTAATATTGATCAAAACTATGCCCCTGGTGTCGAAGCTGCTGAAATAGAGATGTCATTGAGCGTCGGCGAATTCCTGCTGGGTCCAGATTCCCAGGGCGATAAATTGATCTCTGGGTTGATATCGCCCGGATCGGCCCAGGATGACCTGGATTCCTGGCCTGGAAAGCTTAGCTATGAACTGAAAAGCACAGCACCTGTATTTTTCCCGGATACCGCCCGCTGGCAGCTGGGCCTGACTCCTGACCTTCCGCTGCAGCTGAAGGTGGATAACAGCGTTGGTGAAATGCTGCTGGATCTCGCCGAGTTGCGTTTGGTCAGCTTGTTTGCCAACCAGGGTGTGGGTCGTATGGTTGTTGATCTGCCGGACCAGATCGATGAAGATGTGCTCTTGAAGCAAGGGATTGGGGTGATCGAAATTGAGATCCCAGAGGATGTGCGGATAGCGATTGATGCCAAAAATGGATTGAGCCGGGTTAAGTTCCCTGAGGGGTTTGAGCTGGAAGATGGCTATTACACGACTCCAGGCGCAACGCGCTACAATGCAGACTTGCTGATCGTAGTCGAGCAGGGGATCGGGTTGGTCACTTTCCAGTACTTTAAGTAATCGGGCCTTATTGTTTATTCCTCCCGATGGAGGCTATTTTCCTGGCTGAATCCTTCCGGGTACCGCTTGCGCAGCTTGTCGACATTGTCCTGCGCTGTCTCATTCAAACTCAGGCCCGCAGCAGTAGCGGCCTCCGCGAGGTACCAGAGCACATCCCCGAGCTCATCTTTTAAAGCCTCAGGATCAAAAGGGTGTCCGTGGGCGGTCATTTTTTTTACCAGATTGGCAAATTCACCCGCTTCCCCCGCCAAACCCAGGGCAGCAACCATCAGCCGCCGTTCTCCATCTCCCCCAGCACCTGCTGAGCGATTGGCCAACTCTTGGTAGCGATCCAGGGTCAGTTTCTGATCAGTCATTAAGCGTTCTCCATTGCATTTGCCAGGCTTTGAATCTCGTCCACCACCCGCCGGAGTTCCTCGGTCAAAGCCGGATACAGCGAATTATCAAAAATTTCCACCAGGGATTGATAATACCAAAGCGTGCCAGTTTTTTTGCCTTTGAATTTATCCCAGGTCCCAATTCCCGAGAGCTTGAGGTCTCTCAGGATCGAGCGCGCATTGTGGATCTTATCGGCCAGGGAAATCAGTATGACATCGGGCGAGGCTTGGCGCAGTTTTTCCAGGTAGGCAGCTTTCCTGGGCTTCCAGGCACCTTTTGGTTGCGTATAGGAATCTGTGCAGCCATCTACCAGGTCGGCGACAGTATCCCCAAATTCTGCCCGAATTTCCGCCAGGGTGTCCAGACCTCCTGCATCTTCAACCGCATCATGAAGCAGGGCAGCGATCGCTTGGTCCTCATTTCCCCCATTTTCCATCACCAGCGCGGAGACAGACATCAGGTGGGCGATATAAGGCGTTTGCGAGGATTTTCTGAGCTGCTCTCTATGAAGGGTAAAGGTTTTTGAGAACGCGGCAAGAAAGCGATCAGTTAATAATTGGGGCATATTGGGTCCTGGTGTTGAGCACAACTGGTTGGTCCTGCCTTTTTTGGAGGATACGAGTCGCTGCTGTCATTGTGGCTGGGTTGCTGTCACCTCTGGATAGGTTTTATTTTTTTACTTTTCCCCAGGCATAAAAAGTGGGTACATATACAAGCCTGGAACCTTGTCTTCGGGATCCCAGGTCGTGCTTTTTCAAGGCTTGCAGTTCGGCGCTGTTGAGAATGCCAGCCAGGTCATCTTTGAGGATTTTCCATTCCGATTCAAATTCACTGTCTGAAACATCTCCCTGCCAGGAGCCTTGATAAACTCCATATTCCAAGTCGGTAAACCCTCCGGAAGCAAACAAACTCTTTAGCTTCCTGCCCATCCGGGGATCCGCTCCGGCGTTAAGCAAGCTGGAGATCTGGTACTCTCTGATGCGGATGAATTCCGGAGGATAATCAATTCTGCCCCCATAATCGGGTTCTGCAAAGGCGACAACACATCCGCCGGGTTTGGTAATGCGATGCAGTTCAGACAGGGCGTGCTGCGGACTGCCAACCCACATCAAAAAGTAGTGGCAGGTGACAAGATCAAAACTGTTGGCCTTGAAGGGCAGTTGGTGGACATCGCTTCCTACCAAACCGCATTCCTGGCACATCTGGCGGGCCACTTTCAAATGGTCCAGATCAATATCCACCCCATAGAACTGGGCCGGTGACAGGACATCCATCTCAGGCAATAAAGCGCCGGTGCCGCAGCCAACATCAAGCACGGAGCGCAAAGTCTCATTCTTGACCAGGTCGTAAAAGTATAAGCGCAGGGCTTCAGTCCACTGGGCCTGGATTAGAAATCGCTGATGCCAATCCTCTCTGCTCAGCGGCATGTTTTTCATTCCTCCTGGGAAGCATCCCAGATTTGCCGCCAATCCGGGCTGGTCATATTTCCTAAAACTTTGTTTATGCCTTGACCAGGAAGCACATCTCCGTCCGGTTCAACATAGAACCAGGCCCGTCCTGCGCCTGGATATACTCCTTGATCGACTTCCAATTCCATAGCGATCGGATTGTGAGACGAGTAAGGGACAGGCAGATCCCATTTCAAAGGCAGGTCAGCTTCCGCGACCATGGAACGGGCTTTCGTTAATGCTTCTGACAACGCAGGATCCTCCGGGTCGGAGGTGGATAGGGATATCCCATTTGCCCCATACTGCCGGCATTGGTCTATGGTTTGGGGAAGGACAGGCAGGATATCCGGATTAATAGTGATGTGGACAGTTGTGAACAGATCTTCATTGAGAATCGCTTGCAGAGCGATCCAGGATTCTTTATCCAGGGGGGTGAGGGCGAAAAGCAGGTGATCAAGCCCGCTTTCTAAAAGGGCCTGTCGAAAATCCGTATCAATTAATTTGAAACCATCTGTTAACAGCCCGGTAACCTGGCCGTTCTGTTCGGCCTTTTCGATGAGGGGGATCAAATCATCCCGCAGTGTTGGTTCACCTCCTGTGAAAATCAGGTGGGGAATGCCAAGATCCCAGGCCCGGGCGATGACAGTGATCCACTCGTCTGTGCTCAGCTCCCGATCCACCCGTCTCACTGGGGCAAGGTTTGGATTGCTTTTGTCTGGCAGTTTGTAAGTCAAGGCACAATCCAGTCGGTAGGGAATTCTCAATGCGCCGCTGTATGGGTCCTGCCGGGATATATCCAGGACGCTTACCGGGTCCAGATCGGGTGTTTGTATCAGGGTGTTGATCTTTTCCCTGAGCTGGTAGAAATCCATCCGGGCGCTTTCCCGCGATATCTGGTATCGGGAGGAGATGGTGCGAGCAGTGTTTTCCAGGGAGGTTCCCTGGATCAGGTGATAGGCATATTCTGTGGCAGTCTGATTGAGATGGAGAATAGTGGACGCATTGATGATCAACAGGCCTGTACCATTTTCAGCGATGCGCAGATGCAAACGGTATTGGTGTTCTGCATCCGGGGGTGATTGGTAGTGATACACTCCTGCCGGCAGCAGTTCAATTGGTTTGAATAAACTGGTGATGCGTTCGATCATTCTATTCATGTCCCACTCCTCACCGGACCTTTTGATGCCCCCTGCGATTTAGTGTAATCTTACCATGTGTCATAGCGCACGAGATCCGCTAAATCCCTTCTGTTCTTTGGCCCTGGTTTGTCTAGAGGATAGCCCAGGGGTGTGAAAGCCACGGTTTCTACCTGGTCAGGGAGTCCCAGGAATTCACGGGCAGCCTCGGGGTTGAAATCTCCTATCCAGCAGGTACCCAGCCCAAGGTCAGCAGCTTGTAAAGTGATGTGATCGACTACGATGGCCCCATCCACCATCGCGTAGCTTTGATTGTCGTATTTCTTACGAAGCCATCCCTTTTCTGGTTGGCAGCAGACAGCTAAGATCAAAGGAGGCTGTACAAACCATTCTTTGGGGTAGATCTTCAAGAGCGCATCTTCTTGTTTACTGGTTTTGATCACAATGATTTGAAAGGGCTGCCTGTTCGCTGCTGTAGGCGCTAACCTAGCAGCTTCGAGGACTTTTGCCAGTATGTGATCCTCAACAGCTTGATCCGAATAATGGCGACAGCTGTACCGTTGGTGAATTAATTGGTCAAAATCCATGATAACCTCCATTCGATTAAAGTAATTGGAATAGTTGCCAAAGCCAGATGGTGGTCCCGGCACCCAGGAAGCCCAAGCCTGCGCCTGAAAGTACATCGGTCAGGTAGTGAACACCAAACACCGTCCTGCCCAGGGAGACCAAAACCGCCAGCAAGATGGAAAGGACTCCGAAAACCAGATTGTTTCCCAGGGCAATTGAAAAGATCAGAACCAGATACCAGATCCGCAGGGCATCTCCGCTTGGAAAGGAGGGGTCGTTCGGTTCCTGCGGTTGCAGCATGTCAATTTCTGGCCAGGTTTTAAAGGGACGGCTGCGACCGACGAGCTCTTTGACGGTTTTTTCTATCCCAGCCAAGATGGCAAATACAGAGATGGCAATCAAGCCCAACTTCCAATTCGCGCCCAGGAACAAGATCAGGGCCGCTAGGGCAAAAGGGGTGCGGCCAAAAAACCAGCATTCTTCAAATAAGGTCAGGTAGGGTTTGCGCCCCAGGACCTGCTGGATGGTGCCGGCAAACCTTTGTTCCAGCCTGGCAGCTACCTCCAGCTGGTACACAAAACCAAAAGCAAAGAGGCTTAATCCGATCAACTGATAGATCATAATCCTTTTTCCATAAGATCAGGCCAGACAGGGTAGTACATCAGCCATTGTTCAGGGTTGCGCTTGATGAAGTGTTCAATCTCTTTGAGCACCATCTCCGCATTGCATAAGATGTTGTCAATTTTGTTTTGGTAGTGTTGTAAATGGATTGGTTGCGAGTTGTCAAAACCATATCTGCCATCTGGTAGCATGTAGGCTGTGACAACGATGATTGGAACATCAGCGGCCAGGGCTGTTGTGATATACCCCAGCGGGAGCGGGCTGGGCTTTCCGAAAAATTGTACATAATGCCTTTTCTTCCTGGTGGGGACGGGGCGGTCGACCCCGGTTGCCATAATGCCGCCATTCTTGAGATAATTGATGGTTTCTTCTTCAATGCCAGGATCCCCCAGGTGGAATATTTCCAGGCCGTAAGATTTCCGGATTCTGTTTTGAAGTTGATATCCACTGCCAGGATTGGGGAACGATAATACCCTGCCCTGGAATCCACCTCGAACCAGTCTGGAAACGACCAGGTCGAAATTGCTCAGATGGGGCGCAACCACCACGTAACCCTGCTTGCTTTGTGAGAGATCAATGAAATCCTGCATCTGATCTGTCATTGGGACCAGCTCTTCTAATTTCTCGGGTTTGTCAATGTGATGATACAGGTCGTAGTAGCAGCGGCCGGCGTGGGTGAGTACATTCTTGGCAGCTTTCCTTAACTTGTCTTTGGTCAGGGATTCACCCTGGACCACGTATTGATTCAAGCGAACATGGCGGTTGATTTCCAGGGAATGGATGGAACCGATCAGAGAGCCAAGCAGCCTGCTGAAAGCATACCCGGTTTTCTGAGGCAGGTATTTACCAATCAAAATCGAAAATTGGACTGCAAGTTTGCTGTTGAGTATGTTCTGTGTTGACATTGTCAAATCAAGGGATGGTTATTTATGAATATGATTTCCAGCCTTCAATCAGGACTGGGATTCCCCGCACTAAACACAGGAAGACACTGATCCAGGTCAGAGCCAGGCCTGTTTGGTAAATGATATCAAACCAGATGCCATTTGCAGGGTTGAGGGCTAAGGTTAAGGACAGGAAAGCAGCAGCTGACCCTTTCACCACGCCGTAAGCTGCGCGCATGATCCTGGAACCGACCAGAAATTGATTGATGGGGGATTGGATTTGCTCGAAAGCACTTTTGCCGCTTTTCATCCCCGCTGAGCGGACTGCGTCCACCGTGGTGCCCCGGATCAAGACAATGACCGGGACGATGACAGGGATCAACCCCAGATGGGCATAGATCACCCACAGCACGTATTCCAGGGTGCGGTCTGTGGCGATGTCCAAGACACTGCCCAGAAGTGATGTCTCTCCCCTTTTACGAGCTACCCAGCCATCAAGAGAATCCAGCATGAAGATGGTGATGATGAAAGGAACATTCCAATACAGCAGGGACTGTTTGCCGTAGTAAAGGATAATAATATAGAGGAAAAGGAGTGGAAAACGAGCGATGGTGATCAAATTGGCCATGGTTCCTATCCTGTTATTTTTCTATCAGGTGGCGGGTGGAATGGTCGGCTTGACTTCTCTGGGGTGATCCGCGTAAGCCAGCGGGCAGCCTGCTCCACACTCTTCCAGCAGACTGCAGGTATGGCATTCTGCAGGCACATACTTCCTCTCCCGTAACTGCAGGGCCAGGTCATGCTCCCAGATGGTTTTCCAGGAATCTGTGAGAAGATTTCCAAGGGGCTGATAATACGATTGACAGGGTATCACGCTGGCATCTGGCTCAACGCACATATTATACAGCGCGGCAGTACAGCCTTTGATGCCTAGTCCCATTGCCATGGGATTGAAATGGCAGTAAAGCGTGGGCGTGTACCAAATCAATTTCTGCCCCTGTGCTTGAGTCTTTTCTTGTGCCATTTTCAAAATGGGCTCAAGTTCTTCTTCTTGCAGTCCGGTGCCGACATCCTTCCCCCTTCCTGCGTAGATCAAGGCATTGAGTCCAACGGTGGGGACGCCTACCTCGGCCAGGAAATCCAGCGTCTCTCCCAGGCTGTCTCGGTTATTGTGCAGCATAGTGGTATTGGTCATGACATACAGGGAGCTGTCCAGGCAGTTCTTTAGACCGGCAATGGTCTCTTTCCAGGCGCCCTGGTGATTGACCATCTGATCATGGATCTGAGGATGATGGGATTCGAGGGTGATTTGAACGTGATCCAGGCCGGCATCAATGAGCGCAGAGAGGAATTTTTTGTCCTTGAGTCTGCGGCCGTTGGTATTCAAGCCCGTGATCTGGCCTTTACCCTCTGCATAGCCAATTAATTCCACAAGATCGTCTCTCAGAGTGGGTTCTCCCCCGGTAAAGATCAGGTGGGGGATATTGATTTCCCACAAGCGGTCGATAGCTTCTTTCCAATCTCTGGTGCTGAGTTCGGGGTAGGATCTGGAGCGAGCGTTGTAGCAATGGGGGCAGTCATTATTGCAGCGATAGGTGATGGCCAGGTCCATCCGGTAGGGTGCACGGGGATGGTGGCTGTAGGGGGAATCAATCTCAATCCCAGAGTACGTGTTGACCGGTTTGCCGTCAGCGTCGATGAAAGCTTCCAGATCGGCAGTGATCAAAGCGATCTCTTCTAGCACATCAACGGGTGCCCCGCGGAAGACATCCTTGACACTGGATTGGATCTGAGTGGGACCGGCACCCTGGAAATGGTGGAAAGCGATCAGGGCTGCCGTTGGGTTGAGGTGCAGGATCGAGCTGGCATTGATCACCAGTGTCCCGCTGCCGTCTGGGTCCAGGCGAAGATGCAGTCTGGTTTTCTTATTCCCTTCAACCCGGGGAAAATGATAAAGTCCTTCCCGCAATCTGGCCTGATCGCCTCGCGAAAATAGTTTCCCCAACCCGCGGGGAGCTGCCGGGATCAATCCTTTGCCCATCTCGGTTATCGTCCACCACCGGCGCAGGCACAGGCGCAGCCAGCACAAGCACAGGCACAGGCACAAGACGAACCTCCACCGCCGCCACTCCAACCGCCTCTGCTGGACGAGGAGGATGAGGGTTTGGGTACAGGGTTGGTCTTATTGGTAATCCGACTGGTGAAATCAGTGATATTCCCCACCACATCACTGGAAAAATTGGTGATGCCATCGACCATTGAGGCAGCGAAATCTCCCCCGGGGAGTACCGGCAGACTGGGCCCACCTGATTTACCGGGAGTGGAAGGTTTTATGGTTGGGCCCGCAGTTCGAGAAGTGGAGGGCCTTGGGGTATAGGTGGGGTCATAGCGGTGCCACCAAACAGGCACGAAAACCGGGCCGCGGCCAAAGGTATCCTGGGTTTTATCTTCAAAATCCCTGTCCAGCATCGTCCAACCCATATGATCCTGGTACTTCTCACTCTTGACTTCAGGTGTATCTGCGTCTTGGACCTGCTGCCAGGCACGTTTGATGATGTCTTCGTAATACCGGACTGTCTCCCGGTGGCTGAACCCTTCCATTTTCTTGCTGACACTCTTGATAAGATCGATCATCAGATCCTGAAGCGCTGTTTTTCTGACCCGGCTGGATTCGTTTTGATATGCTGCAATGAATTGGGTCTCATACTTGCGAAGCCCCTTGGGTGGAGGATCGCTGAACTCTAATTTCAACGGCTCTTTACTCACCACCCGGGCTGCATCCTTTTGGATCAGAGAAAACAGGATCATGGTCAGGATCTTATCAGCTGGACGTTCAAGAAGGATGGCAGCTTCAATTGCTGTCAAACCCCTCTTAATTCCATGTCCTTCTATGCGGATTTTGGGAGGCAGGTATTTAAGTTTTCTTTTTCTGCTGCTGGTCACTGACACGACAACAATCAGCGCAAAGAAAAGTACAAATCCTGAGCCGCAGGTGACGGCTGTCACGGTCTCCGGGTCGATGCCCAACCGCTGCCAGAGGGTGGGGGTGTAGATCGCGGTCTCCGGCACATAAGTAGAAGGGAAGGAAGCGCCAAAGGTGTACTTTTGGGAGATATCAGCCTCTGGGTTGCGCCAGGTGTACGTGATCCGGCCCTGTGAGTCTCTGCCGGTTATAGGCGCGCTGGAAAAGCCTGGTGGGGATTCATGCCAGCGGGGCTCCTCCGGCTGCACACTGGGGGGGAGATGAAATACCACTGTGGTATCTGTCCTTCCTGTGACATACTGCGATCCGAAATAGGTAGGCGCAAAAACAGCACTGGCGTAATCATCCGTTTCGGTGTCAGGGTACAGGACCTCTTCAATGTTGGCGATAAAGACCTGGACAGTTCCCCGACCGCCCGGGGGAATGGCATCTGCGCCCAGTCCCACCGCAACCCCGGAACCTTTCCCCGCGTATTCTGAACTGGATATGAAATTTAACTGCTTGCCATTGACATTGGCAGAGATGTTGCTGTCAGAATATCTGTAATTGGGAAGACCGACATCAACGTATTCAATGGGGTGCCCTTCCGGTTGATTGACAAATACAAACTCGTAGATCAGGTCCAGAGCCCCATCTTCCTTCCAGTAGACATGGACTGTCTCTGTTTCAACCTGGAAGTAGTAGTCTTGGGCCAGGGCAGTTCCCGGGATGAGCAATAGCAGGATGACAAAAATCAAAACCAGAGATCTTTTCATGTTATACCTTTGCTTGTTTACCACTTGGGTTCTTCTGTCAGCTGATAGCTGGTTCCACAAAAGGGGCAGGAGACGACCGGCGCTCCAGCGACCATGGATATATTATCCGAAGATAGCTGCCCTCCGCAGGATTTGCAGGAAAGCGTGTCCAGATTGACATCCCCGGAGAGGTCGATTGCCAGCTTGACTTCTTCTTCTCCCGGTTTTTTCCTGTTTGCCACCAGGATCAATCCGAATCCGATCACCACCAGGATGATCCCAATCAAAATGTACTCCGGTCGGGAGGTGGACCCAAAGGCAGCTAAAATGAATAAGGCTCCAAAAATAATAAAGATCGCTGCTGCGATATTGGCGATGATCTTTCCAGCTGACATGGCTGCTCCTTATTAGCATTTTGTGAAGTTGACCTGCAGGATGTTCAAAGGTTATCTGGCTGAGAGTCATCCGGTATTATTATACCAATTTCAGGGCCCGGTCCAGCTGGAACAACCCGCTGGGGCGCACAACACCTCTATATGTTATACGCTATAATTAGCTTTATGGTTTCAGAAAATAAAATTGACCGCATCCACGAGCTGCAAGAGCAGCTCCGCTATCATAATTACCGCTATTATATCCTCAATGATCCGGTGATCAGTGATGGAGAATATGACCAACTTTACCGGGAGCTGTTGGAGCTGGAAAGGGAGTTTCCAGCTTATAAAACAGCGGATTCCCCCACGCAGCGAGCGGGAACCGAGCCATCTGAATCATTCCAACGATTGGAGCACCCGGCACCGATTCTCAGCCTGGAAAATGCTTTTTCAATCGAGGAATTGGTCGCCTGGCGGGACCGGATTACCAAGCTGGACGATCGGGTTTCAGGTTCCGCCTACTCGCTGGAACCAAAATTAGACGGTTTGACAGTCGTGCTTCATTATGAATCCGGTTTATTCAGCCGTGGTGCAACCCGGGGAAACAGCCTGGTTGGGGAGGAGATCACAGAAAATTTACGGACCATACGTTCTCTTCCTTTACGGATCCCCCAGGACCCGGATGGCAGGAAAGCGCCATCCCGACTGGTTGTCCGCGGTGAAGCCTTTATTAAATTATCGGATTTTGAAAAATTGAATAAGGAGCTGGAGGAGGAGGGAGAAAAGACTTATGTCAACCCGCGGAACACGGCAGCCGGATCACTCCGGCAGCTGGATTCTTCCCTGACAGCAAAACGTCCCCTCACCCTGCTGGTATACCAGGTCGTGGATTGCTCTGATCCCCTGCCGGGCACTCAACGTGAGATATTAGAATTTTTACGATCTTTTGGATTTCCCATCCCCGCGTATGATTTCTGCCAGGACCTGGATGAAGTGGTGGAGAAAATTGAGAAATGGGACCACCTGCGGGAAAAGATTGATTATGAGATTGATGGCGTGGTGGTCAAGCTTAATGACCTGGATATAGCTGATGAGCTGGGTGTGGTCGGGAAAGCACCCCGGGGTGCTATTGCATATAAATTTCCGGCACAGGTGGTGACCACTCAGCTTGAAGAGATCAAAACCAATGTTGGCCGCACAGGGGTTTTAACACCCTATGCTGTGCTGTCTCCTGTGGAAATTGGCGGTGTGACCGTGCGGCAGGCAACCCTGCACAATTTTGATTTCATAGCTGAAAAGGATATCCGCGTTGGCGATCGGGTGATGGTCAAGCGGGCAGGAGAGGTGATCCCTTATGTGGTGGGCCCGGTCGTTGATCTGCGCACAGGAGTTGAAGAAGTCTATCAACCGCCTGAACGCTGCCCGGTATGCCAACAGCCAGTGGAGCACGTAGAAGGGGAAGTGGCCTGGTTTTGTGTTAACGCCAGCTGCGAAGCCCAGCTGATCAGGAACATTGAGCATTTTGTGTCGAGATCGGCTATGGATATTGTTGGCCTGGGGATTAAGATTGTGGAACAGCTGACCAGAGCAGGGTTGGTAAATAATGTCAGTGACCTCTATCAATTGCGAAAAGAGGATTTGCTTGGCCTGGAAGGCTTCGCGGAAAAAAAGGCTGACAACCTTTTAGAAGCAATCCAGCAGTCAAAAGAACAGCCCCTGGCACGCTTGATCACAGCCCTGGGGATCCGAGGTGTAGGCGAGGTAGTGGCGGGAACGTTGGCAGAACACTTTGGCAGCCTGGATGCATTGAGGTCGACCACCCTCGCAGAGCTAGAGGAGATCCCCGGGATTGGTCCTAACACAGCCCAGGCAATATTGGATTGGTTTGACCTGGAAGGCAATCAAGAGCTGCTGGAAGCCCTCAAAGCGCAAGGCGTTTGGCCAACTGAGGATCCCGGATCATCCCAAACTGAAGGCCCCCAGCCATTACAGGATAAGACCTTTGTGCTGACGGGCAAACTGGAAGGTTACACCCGGGGAGAATTAAAGGATCTGCTTAGCTCATTAGGAGCGAGAGTCACCGGTTCAGTCAGCTCCAAAACAGATTACCTGGTGGTAGGTGAGAATCCAGGCTCGAAATATGACAGAGCGCAGGAGTTAGAGATCCCAATCCTATCTGAAGATGAGCTGCAGCAATTGCTGGCATCTTCTGAGCACGAATAGGGGGCCTGTTGAGCAATCATCCGCAATTAATCCTAAAAGAAGGTCGAGAATTCCCCCTCTTGCGCCGTCATCCCTGGGTCTTTTCCGGGGCAATTTCAGCGCTGGAAGGTGATCCCGAACCCGGGGAAACTGTGAGGATCAGGGACAATAGTGGTGATTTCTTGGGCTGGGGGGCATTCAGCCCAACTTCCCAGATCAGGGCCAGAATATGGAGTTGGGACCCAGACCAGGGGATTGACCGGAATTTTTTTCGGAGCAGGCTTAAGCATGCAATCGCTTACAGGGACCAAATTGGTTACCATTTTCCAATGCGGCGTTTGGTCCATGCAGAATCAGACGGGATTCCGGGCTTGGTGGTCGATCAGTACGGGGAGGCCCTTACCATACAGGTCCTCAGCGCTGGAGTGGAATACTGGAAAGAAGACATCATCAAAGCCCTGGTTGATTTGATCAAACCCAGTTTGATCTATGAAAGGTCGGATGTCGAAGTCCGGAACCTGGAAGGTCTGGAAAAGACCACCGGTGCTGTCTATGGACCTTTGCCTGATGGTTTATTGGAAATCCAGCAGCAGGGATTGAAGTATTGGGTTGACTTGCGGCAGGGGCATAAGACCGGTTCTTATTTGGATCAACACCTGAATCGGGAACTGATCGGTTCTCAATGCGCTGAGAGGTCTGTGCTGGATTGTTTTTCTTATTCAGGGGGATTCTCCCTCCAGGCGCTGCGGCATGGTGCAGCCTCTGTCACCCTGGTGGACAATTCAGCACAAGCACTTGCCCTGGCTAAACGCCAGATCGAATCCAATCAGCTTGGGCAAGACAAGATCGAATACCAGCAAGGGGATGTCTTCGAAGTCCTGCGAGAGTTTCGAGATCGGAACCTGCATTATGATGTGATCATACTTGATCCTCCAAAATTCGCCCCCACTGCTGCCCTGGCAAAGCGAGCAGCCAGAGGTTATAAAGATATCAACCTTTTGGCCATGAAGCTGCTTAACCCGGGAGGGCTGCTGGCTACTTTTTCCTGCTCTGGGGGGATAAGCAGAGAGTTCTTCTTAAGAATTTTGTCAGGTGCGGCGCTGGACGCCGGAGTTAATGCTAGAATACAATCGCATATGGGACAAAGTAGTGACCACTCTGTCAACTTGAGCTTCCCGGAAGGGACATACCTCAAGGGATTTGCTATCCGTGTTGATAAAGAGGAGGTTTGAAATGAAAAGTGAGTACGGTCAGGGATTGGTAGAGTATGCCCTGATCTTGCTGCTGGTGGCAATACTGTTGATCATTGTGGTATCGATCTATGGTACAGAACTGGCAGATGTCTACAGCAATATCATTGATCAAATACCCTGATCCATTTATTTTTTGAAATTTTTTCAATTAATCAAAAAAAGCGAGGTTTATACCTCGCTTTTTGCGTTTATTGGTTTCGATTGGTTAACGATCAGCCTCAGATTGTGGTGTGTTGCCTGAAGGGTCAAAAACGTAAACATGTTCCCCAACATCTGCCCAGTTGTAGAGCCATCGCGAGTCGCCAACCGATAAGTTCACACAGCCATGGGATTGTGGATAACCGAGACTTGCCCGCCAATATGCGCCATGGAAGGCTCGGTCCCCATCAAAATACATGGTCCAGGGCACGGATTGCAGGTTATAGGATATGTCATCCCCGGCCAGCCAGCGCATACCGGTCAGATCCAGTTTCTCCTCGATGGTGAAAATACCGGGATAGGTGAATAAGGGTGCCTTTCCGCTGGCGATCAAAGTAGCGAACACCAGTTTCTTGTCTTCATAGACTGCCAGGGTTTGCTCGTAGAGGTTGACCTCGATCCAGCGGTTCCAATCCAGGCCCTCGGGTGGGTCACTATGGGGAGTAACCTTGGCGACTGTTCTCTGGTTCAACCATTCATCCGGGCCGATCATATACCAATCCCAATCACCCACGGTGACAGTGTCATAGATTTGCACCATCTGCTGGTGATCCAGGTAATGACCGGTGTAATCATTATGCTCATAACCTGGTGTGCGTTTCGTTTCCACTTTTCCGCCTGCTGCAAATTGGGATAGAATCCATCCGAACTCGTGTTCAGGCGTTTGTAAGAATTCCATGCCCTGGAAAGTTGGCACCGGCGTGAACATCAGATCTTCTGCTGACAACCATCCAACACCATTGTAATGATAATATTGGCCATTACTGTAGGATGAGCGGGAGATGGAGACGTAGGTAAATCCAGGCGTAGTGCGTTGGATGATGTTGCTGGTATTTTCTTCTACTGCGTCTTGAAGAGTGCGGTAGATCGGCGCCCGTTTGGGAAGAACATAGGCGTAGATGTATTCAACTTCAGCCAGAGCGGGGTCGGGTTTTTGAACAGGCAGGGGAGGCTCCGGAAAAGTGAAACCGAGTTCAGCCATCTCCAGTAAATAGGAAGTGGGCCCGTAAGGGCTGCAGTCCTGGGTTTGATCGTAGTAGAGGCCAGGTAAGCAGAGCGGCTGCAGATCTTCTTCGCCGCCTGCTGCCTGCACAGTCTTTGGTAATCCGAAAATGAGCAGGATTGCCAGTGGAATGAGAAGAAACCGATATTTGTGTCTCATAACCTTGTTTTTTCCTGTAATGAAGGGGTAATTTTCAGCTACCCTTGAGCTCAGCTGGTAAATGATTAACGTCGATGGTTGCGTCATCACAAAAGATCATCGCTCTCTCTATGACGTTCCTTAGTTCGCGAATATTACCAGGCCAATCGTATTCCTTCAAGAGTTCCAGGGCCGCGGGAGTCATATTTTCAATATTTAACCCCATTTTGGGATTGTTAGTCTTGATAAAATGACCCGCCAATCCTGGAATATCTTCAGGATGCTCTCTGAGGGGTGGAATTTCGATGTTGATGACTTTCAAGCGGTAATAGAGGTCCTCGCGGAAGTGACCCTTCTGAATCAGTTCTGGCAGGTTCCTGTTGGAAGCGGCTAAGATTTGCACATCCACCTGGATGGATGTGGTGCTGCCAACCCGTCGGAATGTGCGTTCTTCTAAAGCGCGGAGGATTTTGGCCTGCATATCAGCCGACATGGAGGAGATCTCATCCAGGAAAAGGATGCCCTCATCCGCTACCTCCATTAGGCCTCGCTTCCGCTTCTGGGCACCGGTGAATGCGCCGGCTTCATAGCCAAACAGCTCTGATTCCAGCATCGTATTCTGCACAGCAGCGCAGTTGATGTCAATGAAGGGTTTGTCGTTCCTTGGTCCCATGCGGTGGATGGCCCGGGCAAGCACCTCTTTGCCAGTGCCGGTCTCCCCGGAAATCAAGATCGATGTCGAGCGCTTTGCAGCCCGCTGGGCTTCTGTGAAGACTTTCCGCATGATGTCTGAATTAATAACGATCGAGTCCAGCGCTTCACGCTGTGTGCGCCGGAAATGGTTCAGCTCCTCCCGCATTTCGACAATGTCCTGAGCTCTTTTGATGCTCTGCTCAAGACGGTCAAATTTGATTGGTTTTTGAATGAAATCGTGCGCGCCGTTCTTCATGGCTTCTACGGCCATGTCAATCTTGCCATGGGCGGTGATCATGATGATCGGAGGACGGAAAGGCAGCTGGGCAGTCTCCGCCAGCAGGTCGGGCCCATATCCATCTGGAAGCTGGACATCAAGGAGCACAATATCTGCTTCCTGGGCCGAAAGATGTTTTCGGGCTGTTTTCAAATCAGCTGCCAGGAGGACTTCGTAGCCTTCTGATTCGAGATAGCTGCCAATATTGTTGCGGGCATTTTTCTCATCGTCCACTAGTAGGATGGTTGCGGTCATTCCCTGGACTCCTTCTGGTCAACACCCGGCAGGATGATCTGAAAAGAGGTGCCTTCCGGGAGCGGTTCTAATGTTATTGTACCCTCATGCATGGTGATGATCTGTTTGGTGATCGAGAGGCCAAGACCCGTGCCATCGGGTTTGGTTGTAAAAAAGGGTTCAAAGATGCGGTCCCTGACCTCGGGCAGGATTCCAGGGCCGGTATCGAGCACGTCCACCTGCACACCGGGAGCGCCGGATGTCTTCTGGATGCGTTTGACCCGGACCGATAGCACCCCGCCTCCTGTCTCTTCCATGGCCCGGACAGCATTGCTGATCAAATTGTTGAAAACCTGCGCCAGGGCACGATCATCCCCCGGGACCAGTGGAACGTCGCCCTCAACCTTCAAGACATGTGAGACAGATGTACGTTTCATGCGGGGGATCCACCGGGTCAGGATGCGGTTGATGAGCCCTGCCAGGTCAAGCGGCGTGCGGTGGTAGCTCTGCGACTTTGAGAAGGTCAGCACGGTGTCCATAATATGCGCCAGGCGGTCGCAATCATCACTGATACCTTTCAACACTTCTCGCTGTTCGAAGTCGGTTGGCAGGATCTTATCCAGCAGTTGGATGCCGGTCGTGATGTTGTTGATGGGATTGCGTATCTCGTGGGCAAAGATGGCGTTCATTTGACCTACCAGCGCGCGCCGCTCCAGCTGCTGGGTTTGAATGCGGACCTTTTCTTCTTTGCTGATATCCTGGACAAAGATCAGTATCCCCTGGATCCCTTCAGATTCTGGACCGCTTACCGGAAAGGTTTTGATTAAGGCTGGAAAGACACTGCCATCCCGATGGTGGATCTCCAGCTGGCCCAGATCGTGGTTGGGTATATTTTCAAGGGCGTCTTTGAGCGCAGGGGTCAGACGGTCGGTTCCAATGATGACATCGTCGATGTGGCGGTTGATGATTTCCTGCTCAGCGTAGCCGAGAATTTGCTCCGCTGAGGGGTTGACCTGCTGGATTAATAGATCAGGGCTGAGATAAAGGATACCTTCCGGGATGTATTTGTTGATTGTATCGCCGATGATTTTCTTGAGCGTTGTGCCTCTCAACCTGTCCGTGAGATTCGATTTGAGGATGAAATTGTTGAAAACACCCTCGGTTGCGGCCACTAGCAGCTTGATGTTCTCTAAAGCTTGGGATTTGGCTGGTGGAGGAGTATCAGCAGACCCCATGGCGACGATCAGGCCGCTGATTGCGTTCGCGTCATCCAGAGGTGTGGAGATCACGAAGGAGGACCCCATCTGCGCTGCCCTTTCCATGAGCGGTGATAGGGGAGGCTTATAGGGGGGAGCGAACTGGCTTTCCTTATAATGAGAGAAGAAATCCGCTGTGGATATTGTCTGGGGTAGAAACCCTGAGGGATTATCCAGCAGTACCGCTTTCAGCTGGGGGTGGTTGGAGTCGATCTTGTAAATGCCCAGGGACTCCGCGGAAAGCATGCGCTTTCCAACCTGAAGAATAACATCCAGGGCATCCTCAAGGGTGGATTGATAGAAGATCTCCAGCAAATCCTGCAAGCCCGCGTGTTGATCTTTTTTGTCCTTGGATAGACCTTTGCTCGAGGGGGCTTTGGACAGGGAGGTGATGCGGAAAACGGAATAGCGGCGCTGGTTACCAAGTGCATTGGTCTGGACCAGGACCGGAGTTTTCCCTTGTCTGCGGTTTACCAGCTCAAGCTTGCAGCCCTGCAGGCTCTGCAATTCCAGGTTGCGGCTTTCATCCTCGCATATTTCTTGAATGCCGGGGATCAATTTCTCTAATGGCTGAGACAGGAGTTCATCCCTGGTGTACCCAGAAAGTTCTACCAGCGAGGCGTTGACAGCCTGAATCCCCAGGCTGAGATTGTCAACCAGCAAGGCGGGTTCTGGTGAAATATCCAGCAGCTGGCTGACCTCAGTGGTAATCAGGTCGATACCTTTAGTGAATCTGGATGAACTTGAAATCAATGCAGCTTCAGCCCTTTATACTTTCTGCCGCAACCGGGAGGACAGTATCCCTTCCATGGCGCGGTATTTTGCCACCGTCCTACGGGCTATATTATAACCGGCTTGGGCTAATTCCTCTGCCAGTTCGGTGTCTGTTAAAGGGGTGTCCTCATTCTCAACCAATCTCAGCAGGACAGTTCTGATCGGTAAGCTGCGGTCGAAAAATTGTTTGAGGGGTATGATCTTTCGGTTTGGCAGCTGAACAGACTTTTCGGATACGGCTCTGGAGATGGTAGACTCGTGCACATCGAGCAATTCTGACATTTCCGCTTGGGTCTGGGGTTGCAGTTGGGCAGGGTCTCCACTGAGGATGTATTCTCGCTGGGTTTTGACCAGCTCAATCATCAGTTGCTCCATGGTGTTGTTGCGCTGCTGAAGGCATTTGATCAGCAGCGATGCGTTCTCGATATCCTTGGCCCAGGCGTCGCTCTTCTCTTCCGGCGCTTGTTTAAGCGCTTTTTTGAAGATGGGGCTGATCCTCAAGTAGCCGCGGTAGGGGCTGATAATTTCCACCATGATCCGTCTGGTGGAAGAATTTTCAACTTCCTTGAGAATGATATCTGGCTGGTGATAAGCCTGGGTGGATTTCTCAGCTGGCTGCCGATGGTCGCCCCAGGAGGTCCTGCCTGGGAAAGGATTGAGATTGGCGCGGATGAAATTGGCAATCTCTTGGGCTTGATCCAAGGATGTATTCAATTCGCGGGCCAAATTGCGGTAAGTATGTTTGCTGAGGTCTTTCAATCCGCTGCGGATGGCTTCCTCAGCAAGATAAGGGACTTTGACCTCTTCCCGCAGGGATTCAAGCTGGATCAGCAAGGCTTCCTGGGGAGAGGAGGCGCCAACCCCGATGGGTTCTGCACGCTTGATGATCTCTGCCACCCGGGTGACCCGGGAGAGGGGTACGTGATAGAACTGGCTGACTTCCTCCAGGGCGACATCCAGGAGGCCATCTTCGTTGAGGTTATTGAGGATGTGGGCTGCGATTAGCCGTTCATCTTCCTTAATTTCTGGAGCGATTTGGCGCAGGACATAGGCTGGCAGATCCTCAACAGCGGGGGCCAGGTTGTCATAGGAAATCTCTTGTGAGCCAGAACCATTGCCGCGCCGGCCGTTGGACCGGCCAGGAAAATCATCTGGTGAAGAGATGAAGACAATAGGTTCATCCACCTGGGTATCAAAAGGCTGGCTGCAGACCGGGCAGGGCCCAGGTGTTGACAGCGGCCTGCCGCAGGTGGAGCAGCGGCGTTCTTCAACAATTTCCAGGGCTGGATTATTGGCTAGTTCAGCCCGGATCTTTTGGCGGATCTCAGTGGCTGGCATTTCCAGCAGGGACATGGTCTGGGCCAGGTGAGCGGTGACTTGTGGTCGGAGTTCCTGGTTCTGGATCTGAAACATACGTACCTCCCTAAGCAGTATAGCGTGATATCCTCTAAGTTGCAAGATGTGTGCCATACAAGATGCAATAAATGTACCGGGGGAATTCAAAGGCAGGGGATTAAGCAGCGGAAGCGGGGGAATTATCGGGATGGTAGAATTGATAAAGGAAAAATTAGACTGGCAAGGAAAATATTTGCGTATAGGCAATATCATATCCCCTAACAGATGTCAGAAATTCATGCAATCGCTGTCCTTTTCCATTCTCCTAATGGCTTTATTGGCCTGCGCGAATACAGAAAACAACGCTAACAATGCTAATCAAAGCCAATTTGATGGCCAACGGGCATATCAGGATGTGATCGCGCAGACCGCATTCGAGGAGCGCTATCCGGGGACCTTGGGACATGAACAAGTGCTGGCCTATCTCAGCGACGAGCTCATAAAAGCTGGATGGGATGTCGAACGCCAGACAGCGATCATTAAAGGAAAAGAGGTTTACAACTTGATCGCCAGCCAGGATGATCAGTACCCCTATATCTTACTCGGTGCTCATTATGATAACCGGATGTACGCTGATCAGGATCCAGAACAATCCTTGCGGAACAGTCCGGTACCAGGTGCAAATGATGGTGGGTCAGGGGTAGCTGTGCTGCTTGAATTATCACGGACCCTGCCTAAGAATCTACCCATCCCAGTCAGGTTGGTGTTCTTTGACGCAGAGGATAACGGAGGCATAGGGGACTGGGACTGGATCTTGGGGTCAACTGCTTTTGTGAGAGATATGGAGCCGTTACCGCAATCAGCCATTATCCTGGATATGATCGGTGATATGGATTTGCAGGTATACTACGAACGAAACTCCGACCCTGCAATCCGGGAAGAAATATGGATGGCCGCCGACCAGTTAGGGTATGGCGATGTATTCATCAGGGAGGAAAGACATGCCATGCTTGATGACCATACACCTTTTCTCCAGGCGGGAATACCGGCAGTAAATGTGATCGATTTTGATTACCCCTACTGGCATACTACCCAAGACACAGTGGATAAAGTAAGTCCAACAAGCTTGCAAGTGATTGGTGATACAATCACAGCCTGGCTGTTAGAACAGCAATAACTAGTTACAGGAAGCACGTAAACAATGAAAAAGATCAAGAATTCAAAAAATCTAAAAATAGACCGGGCCATCATGGTTGGCGTGGAGATCTTTGATGATCAGAAACTGTTATCTGTAAATGATTCTTTGGCTGAGTTGATGAGATTGGCAGATACGGCAGGATTCGATGTGGTCGGCCGCCTCACGCAAAAACTGGACCACCCCAATCCCAAGACCTTTATTGGGTCTGGCAAAGTGAAAGAAGTCAAGGCTCTGGTTGAGGAGCTGAATGCCGATGTGATCCTTTTTGATGACGAATTATCACCCCGACATCAACGTGAGCTGGAGGAGCTGCTTCCGGAAAGGATTCGTGTGATCGACCGCACAGCCTTAATCCTGGATATCTTTGCCCAACACGCCCAGACCAGAGAGGGGGCGCTCCAGGTCGAGCTGGCCCAATATGAATACCGCTTACCGCGCCTGACCCGGGCCTGGACGCATCTTGTACGGCAGGCTGGTGGAGGAGGGGGGCGGACAGGGGGCACAGCTGGTGTGGGTCTTCGTGGTCCAGGTGAAACCCAGCTGGAGGTTGACAGGCGGGATATCCGGCGCCGGATAAGCCACCTCAAGGAAGAGCTTGAAAAGGTCCGTGCCCACCGTCAGCGACATCGATCCCGACGCAAAGAAGCCCATATCCCTGTGATCTCTCTGGTAGGGTATACCAATGCTGGAAAATCCACCTTGATCAATCAATTAGCCGAAGCAGAAGTCTATGTGGCTGACCAGTTATTTGCGACATTGGACCCCACCACGCGGCGAGTCGTTCTGCCAGATGGGCAGCAGATCCTGATCACCGATACTGTGGGTTTCATCCAAAAACTGCCCACAACCTTGGTGGCCGCTTTCCGGGCTACATTAGAGGAAATTGCGGAGGCAGACTTGCTGCTGCATGTGATCGACATCACTCATCCGCAAGCGACATCCCAGGCGGAAGCTGTCCAGAACACCTTGCAGGAAATCGGGGCGGATCAGATCCCCTCACTGTCAGTATTGAATAAGATTGACCGATTGGAAGATCCTGAGAGAGCCAGCCAGGCCTTCGAGCTTTTTGCCGGCGCTGTGCCGATCTCAGCGCTGCATGGTGAAGGAATAGGGCAACTCTTAGAAAAAATCAAGCAAAAACTCTTTGAGTCCTATCAGCGTGTATCCGTAGAAGTTCCTTACAGCAAAGGAGATCTGATCTCCCTCTTTCATGAAGAAGGTCAAGTGGAATCAATTTCCAATGAATATCAAGGTGTGCAGATCCAGGGCAGATTGCCGATAAGGCTGCTCACCAGATATAAAGAATATATTGTTGATGGGAGGATCCCTTAAAAGCGTAAACTTCAGGCAGCCTGATACCGAGCCTATTTTGGCCCCGCTAGAATCACTTCTTGCGGGGTTGATTTTTCATATTTCTTCATATTCATCTTGAACTGATCGACAAGGCCAGCTACCTTTTTTTGGTAGGCATCCTGATCAGCCCAGGATGCAGAGGGATTTAGGATCTGGTCAGGCACACCAGGGCAGCTGAGAGGGACCTCGAATCCAAACCAGGGGTCCGCTTCAAATGGCTCTTGATTCAAACTGCCATCCAGGGCAGCTGTCAACAAAGCCCGGGTGTGTTTAATGCTGATTCTTTCCCCGATGCCAGCTGGCCCCCCGACAAGACCGGTGTTCAGCAGCCAGGTTTGTACCTGGTATTTTTCTAGATTCTCCCTCAGCAGCTGGGCATAGTATGCTGGATGGAAGACCATGAAGGGTGCCCCGAAGCAAGCGCTGAAGGTCAGTTCAGGTGCTTCTCCCACACCCGCTTCGGTTCCACCCACCTTCGATGTATAGCCGGAAATGAAATGGTATAAGGCTTGATCGTGAGATAGACGTGCAATGGGCGGCATCACCCCATTGGCATCAAAGGTCAGGAAAATGATATTCTCTGGATGAGCACCTTTTTTAGAAGGCAGGGAGTAAGGGATGCACTGGAGGGGATAGGAAGCCCTCGTGTTCTTGGTGATTGAATCGTCAAACAAGTCAACCTCCCCAGTTTCGGGGTCGAGAATCACGTTTTCCAATATCGTGCCATAGGTCCTGGTGCACCTGTAAATATCAGGTTCAGCTTCCTGAGAAAGGTCGATGACTTTCGCGTAGGATCCGTCTTCGAAATTGAAGATCCCATTTTCGTCCCAACCGTGTTCGTCATCTCCGATCAATTTCCTGTTGGGATCCGCTGAAAGGGTGGTCTTACCGGTACCAGATAAACCAAAAAACAATGCTGAATCTCCCCCTTGTCCTACATTGGCTGAGCAGTGCATGGTGAGGATCTTTTTCTTGGGGAGGTAGTAATTTATCGCGGTAAAGACTGATTTCTTGATTTCACCGCCATAGCCAGTATTCCCGATCAGGACCAGGCGCTTGGCAAAATCCATCAGAATCAGGGTTTCGCTGTTGAGCTGATCCTGCTCAATATCCCCTTTGAAGCCAGGCAGTGAAAGCACTGTGAATTCAGGTTTAAAATCCTCGCCCCCTAGGGGTTCTTCATCTGTGATGAACATGTTTTTTGTGAATAATCCCTGCCAGGCCAAAGTTGTGATCACCCGGACCGGGATTTGATGGGGGGGACTGGCCCCGGCGATCCCATCCTGGATGAAGATGTCTTTGCCTTTCAAATAGGATCTCATTTTGTTGAACACTCGATTGAAGTCATCTGCTGCATAAGGTATGTTGTATTCCCCCCAGGAAATATCCTGCTCTGAGCTGGGTTCTTTGACTATGAACTTGTCATTTGCTGACCTGGCTGTGCGCTCTCCGGAGCGGACCACAAGTGCGCCATACCGCGTTTTCACCGCCTCTTCCCTGAAGAGTGCTTCCTGGTAGTAATCATCCACGGATAAGTTCCAGTAAGCCTGCCGATACCCTGCAAGGTCTAAATATTCCAGACCAAAAGAGCTGCGCTTGTTATGAGCGACCTTTTCTGCCGGGGAATTTTTCGCTGGGTTCATAGTCTATTTGATCTCCCAATTTCTTTGAATGGTATTTCCGCTAATAACGATTTCCGGAGAGGCGTTTTTATCAACAGCCCAGCGGATCCTTCGGGCGCTTTCAATGATATCTTCCCGAGAGCAGGTGAGGCTGAGTCGGAGATATCCCTCTTTTCCGAAGGCGACACCGGGGACTGTGGCGACGAAGACTTTTTCCAGGAGCAAACCTGCCAATTCCTGGGAGTCAGCGACCAGAGAACTGAAATCTGGGAAGCAATAAAACGTCCCACCCGGTAGGGTGACGTCAAGTCCCTGGATCTTATTCAATTCTCTGACCAGGATATCCCGGTTGGTTTTTATCAAGGACCGCAGTTCAACGATCGTCTGCTCACCAGCCTTCAAAGCGCCTAAAGCAGCTTCCTGGAGCACTGCGGAAGCGCCGGAAGTGGAATGGCCCTGGATCTTGTTCATCGCCTGGATGACGGGTTGCGGACCGATCGCCCAGCCAATCCTGAATCCGGTCATGCCGAATGTTTTGGATATGCCGTTGATGATCACTAAATGAGACTTGTCCAATGCATACGATGTGAAAACATAACCTGGAACCCACTCAGCAGGTTCAAAGACCAGTTGATGGTAGATATCATCCATCACCAGATAGATTTGCTTTGTTTCGCAAAGGTCCACCAGGGCTGCCACAAACTCGGGGGGATATACCGCCCCGGTAGGGTTGTTGGGGGAGTTCAGCAGCACGGCCCGTGTGTTTGGTGTGATCGCTTCCAGCACATCGTTCATGTCAGGGATGAACCCCTCATCTGTATCTAGCACAACAGGGACCCCGCGTGCCAGCCGGATCATTTCTGGATAGCTGACCCAGTAGGGTGAAAAGATGATCACTTCCTCATTTGGGTTCAATAAGACTTGAAGCAGGTTGAAGATCGCTTGCTTGGCGCCAAAGGTCACCGTGATGTTGGAAAGCTGCGATTTTCTACCATAATGGTTCTGAGTGTATTTTTGGATTGCTTCTTTAAGGTTTTGATTCCCACTGGTTGGGGAATATTTTACCTGCTTGGTTTCAAGTTTTGCTCTGGCCAGGGCCACTGCTTCTGACGGGCAATCGTTTAGTGGTTCTCCAATGCCAAGGTTGATCACATCCGCGCCTTCCTGGCGTAATTTGCGAGCAGTATCGTTCAAGGCCAGGGTTGGCGATGATTGGATCTGGGAGATGTGCTGGCTTAGATTATGCATGCCATGGCTTCCTTTTTTCTAACTGACTGCCCAATCAGTGGGTCAGGGTGACTTTCTGCAGTCCCCGCGGTGCATCCGGGTCAAATCCTTTGTTGATGGTCAGGTGATAACTCAATAACTGGGCTGGAACGATAGTGACCAGAGGTGACAACCATTCTGGTATCCCCTGGGGTAAAGACAGAGGACAGTCTGATAGCTTGAGAAGATCATCTTGGTCCGATATCAAAAAGATATCTGCCTGGTGGTTTTCTTTCAAGCGTGTGATCAGGTTGGCCAGTTCTTGATATACTTCACCGTTGGTAACCACAGCAAAGACAGGAAAGCCGCTGGAAACCAGCGCGATAGGACCGTGCAAGAAATCTGCTGAGGAATAGGGCTGAGCAACCACATAAGCAAGTTCTTTCATTTTCAGTGACCACTCATAAGCTGTTGCGTAATTGAAACCCCGCCCAAGCACAACGCATTGCTCCATGTAACGATAGCGGGAGGCGTATACCTTGATCTCTTCTTCCCTGCCCAAGACCTGCCGGATCTGGTCGGGGATGCAGCACAGCTGATCATAGGTCGTCTGGTCCTGGCCCCAGATGGCAGAAAGCCCGGCGATCACAGCCAGCTGGGCGGTATAGGTTTTTGAGGCAGCTATGGAAAGCTCCGGGCCAGCCAGGATATCAATCACCTGGTCTGCTTCCTGGGCTAAGGGTGACTCAACCTTGTTTGTGATCGCCAATGTCGAACAACCCTGGCGGTTGGCTTCTTTGAGCACTGCTATTAGATCCGGGGATTCGCCGGATTGGCTGATACCGACAACCAGGTAATCCTCTAATTGGGGTGGGGTTTGATAAACGCTGAACAGGGATGGGGCAGCAAGGGTGACCGGAATCCTGTTTCTCGCGCCCCAGACATATTTAGCATAGCGGGCGGCATTATCTGATGTTCCCCGGGCAGCAATGAAAATATTCTTTGGCCGCCCCATTTCCTCAGCAATTTTTTCAAGCTCCTGGCGTTGGTCTTTGAGCAAGGAGTCCAGCACATCTGGTTGTTGAAAGATCTCATCGCGGAGCGGCATAATTCAGTCTTCCCTGGTGATGATGGCACCTAAAGAACGAAGTTTCTCGTCAATCCTTTCATAACCACGGTCAATTTGGGCCACATTACGAATGATGGATTCTCCTTCTGCACCCAGGGCAGCCAGCACCAGAGCCAATCCGGCCCGGATGTCCGGGCTGTCCACCTCTCCCGGGTAAAGTTCTGTGGGCCCATTGACAATGCACCGGTGGGGGTCGCAGAGCACGATTTGCGCTCCCATGCCAGTCAGTTTATCCGTGAAATACATCCGGCCTTCATACATCCAATCATGGAAGAGCACGCTGCCCTTGGATTGGGTAGCGACTACAATGGCGATGCTCATCAGGTCAGAAGGAAAGGCTGGCCAGGGCATGACACTGATCTCCGGGATCGCGCCCCGGAAATCGGGCTGGATGACTTTATTTTGTTCTGCGGGCACATACAAGCTGTCACCGTGAATTTCCCAGGACACTCCCAGGCGGGCGAAGGCATGTTCAATCATCGCCAGGTACTCTGGACCAGCCTGGCGAACGGTGATCTCGCCGCCAGTCATGACAGCAGCGCCCACATAGCTGATCACTTCTAGATAATCGGGACCAACCGTGAACTCTCCTCCTTGCAATTCAGGAACCCCTTCAATGTGCAGTGTATTCGATCCGATCTGGGTGATCTTCGCCCCCATCGTGTTGAGCAGCTGGCAGACTTCCTGGACATGCGGCTCTGAGGCAGCATTGCGGATGATGGTCGTTCCATCCGCGGTGGCAGCTGCCATAACGGCGTTTTCTGTGGCGGTGACACTGGCTTCGTCAAGCAGGATCTCAGTACCTATCAGCTGGTCAGCTTCGAACTGGAAGAGATTTTTTTCTTTGTGGAACTTTGTCCGTACTCCCAAAGCTTCCAGGGCCAGGATGTGGGTATCCAATCTGCGCCTGCCGATCACATCCCCTCCAGGGGGCGGCAGGATCAGCCTGCCGGTCCTGGCGATCAGTGGTCCGGCCAATAACACAGATGCCCGGATCTTAGCGCATAACCCTGGTTCGAGATTAGAGGATTGAATGTCCTTGGCATGCAGCTTCCAGGAGTGATTGTCTAGATGTGTGATCTCAACGCCTATACTTTCAAGCAGGCTGCGCATGGTTTTAACATCATTGATTTCTGGGAGATTGTGCAGAATGACAGGTTCTGTGGTCAGGATGGTGGCTGCCAGCAAAGGAAGGGCGGCGTTTTTATTCCCGGATGGCGTGACTTCTCCTTGTAACGCTTTCCCGCCCTGGATGATAAATCTTTCCATACCAGCTCCTTGTTTATCCTCACTTGAATGACCTTAGTTTTACCACATCTTGCCAGGGAAATCCTTAATATCACTGATCCCAGGTGAGTGTGATCTGTTGCCCTCTGCTTAATCCTAACTGGTCCGCTGCCGAGGCTTGCTTGGCGGCAATTTCCAGCAGACCGCTGCTGCCAATCACACCAGAAAAACCTTGCGCAGGAATATCCGCGAATGGCGGAACCAGGGCAAGATTTTTTTCTGTGTGTTGGGTTTGTATCGTCGGCTTGGAAGGGATGATCAGAGAGGCATCCTCAGTCCAGGAGGCCAGCACCAGGCCCTGTTCAATTGGTTGGAATTTGCCCCGGGAAGTGATCAGGTTGCCAAACCGATCTTTACCCAGCACTTCGTCCTTGAGATTGCTTTTGGCAATTTGGCAGATGGGTCGGGGAAGGTGGACCAGGGATGAGACCCTTTCCCCGAATTCTTTCCCTAGGGTTCCCAGAGCCGCCCGTGCAGCGGCTGGAGCGAAGATATTCCTGCCGTGAAACGTGTGGGAAGGGTGGGGGAGTTGAAAGTTGAGGTTCGTAAGCTCCCAAGCGGTGAAGGCCGTCTTATATCCCAGATAAGTGAACAGTCCGTTATCTGGACCTATGAAGATCTGGTTGCCGCGCTGCAAGCAGATCCCTTTGCGCGCTGTGCCCACTCCGGGGTCAACCACTGTCAGGAACACAGTGCCTGGGGGAAAATAATCCGTAGACTGCCAGAGCTGCAATGCGCCGGTTTGAATATCCCCGGGCGGTATGTGGTGGCTGAGATCGATCAGCTTCAGGTCTGGCGCGATCTGGCTGATGACGCCTTTCACGATACCCACATAGGGATCAGCAAGTCCGAAATTACTCATGAGAACGATGTGCTTACCTGCCATAAGAATCCTGGCCTCTGTTTCTTTCCTTTTCCATTATAATACCTGCATGTTTTTGGCGGTGATCAACCTGATATTGGGCCTGATAGGAGCCTTGCTGGTGAATTATCTCAGCGATGTGCTTCCGCGCCACAGGAAGCTGATCCAGCCTGTCTGTCCTGAATGCCAGGCGGAGCGAGGATGGCGTTATTATCTCACCTTTTCACCATGTGATGGGTGTGGGGCCAGGCCCCCAAAACGTCACTGGATAGTGGCTGTCTCCATTCCTATCCTAGCGGTCGTCCAGAGTTATTTTCCAGCGCCAGTCCTGGGGGTGTGGGGAGGAACTCTGTGGCTGATCTATTTCAGCCTGGTCGTTGTCATTGATCTCGAGCATCGCTTGATCCTGCATCCTGTCAGCCTGGTGGGAGCTGCCCTGGGGATGATGTTTGGGATTCGAGCCCATGGTCTGACCAATACCCTGATTGGGGCTGGCGCAGGGTTTGGGATCATGCTCCTGTTCTATTTTCTGGGGGAATTGTTCATTCGGGTCCTATCCAAGCGACGGGGAGAGGAGATCGAGGAAGTAGCCTTGGGTTTTGGTGATGTCAATCTGGCCGGAGTGATGGGAACCCTGTTAGGCTGGCCAGGGGTGATAGGGGGGATCTTCTTGGCTGTCCTGCTGGGAGGTATCGCCAGCGCCATCTTTTTAGTTATCCAGTTGGTCCGCAAAAAATATCAGGCTTATCAGGCGCTGCCGTATGGGCCTTTTTTGGTTCTCAGCGTTTTCCTGCTGCTGTATCTCTCAGATTTAGTTAGCTAATTGACCGATGGTTTCGAGAACTACCTAACAGGAATGTTAGGAGTTTTTTGATTAAGTCAACTGGAGATTGCAATCCTGTAAGCCGCTATTTCTGAATGAGGGTTTACCATCTAAACTAAGAACATCATTCTTACTCTTCTTTTTAAGGAATTTATCAGGTCATTAGGAGGACAGATGGGTGGAAAGCATGAGAAACGGGGAAACCGCGGGCAGGGCATGGTTGAATTTGCCCTCGTTTTTCCACTTCTGCTGCTGCTCCTGTTTGGTATCTTTGAATTTGGACGGATCATGTTTGCCTACTCTGCGGCCATCGCCGCCAGCCGAGAAGCAGCCCGTTACGGCGCGGCGATATTAGATGTTGGGGGCGGGATTCCGCAATATAAGGACTGCGCCGGGATCAAAGCCGCCGCCATAAGGATCGGCCAGTACGCGGGGATCGATGATGCCAACATCACCATCCAGTACAGCAATGCTGGTGGGGTTTACTCCACTGCCTGTCCACCATCTCAAGAAGTCCAGGCCGCTGACACCATCTCTGTGTCCGTCAACACCTCGATCACACCAGTCACGCCGGTAGGCAATTTCTCCGCTATTCCGATCAACTCCAGCACCAGCAGAACGATCTTGAAAGATGTCAAATTAGGCGCTACCGGGACCGGCGCGGGATCGGTTTCCGGCAAGCTTTCCGATGTCAATTTTAAAGCCACCAACCAGACCGCAGAGGAAACTCAGGGAACGATTTCGGTCGTTGTCGAGTTGAATGAAGTGGCAGCCAGCACGGTCACGGTGCCATTCTCCATCACTGGCACAGCTGTCAATGGGGTGGATTACTCGATCACTGCCAGCCCGGTGATTATCAATATTGGGCAAAAGACAACCACAATCAATATCACCCTCAATAATGACGGATTGGCAGAAGGGGATGAATCCCTGGTCCTGGGGATCGACGCCCCGCTCAATGCCACCCGCGGCCCCCAATACATTCATACGGTGAGAATTGTCGACCCCCCCGAAATCTCCTTCAAAGAGATCACCAGCACCAAAGCAGAAAGTGCTGGAGTGACAGGATTAATGGTTGAGCTCTCAAAAGGCAGCACCCAGGATGTATCCGTTTCCTTCAGCCGGGCGGGGAGTGCCTCCTGGGGTGCCAGTGGGGATTACAACACCTCGCCAGCTACCTTGACCATCCCCTCCGGCTCCCTTTCCGGAATGCTCGTTGTTGAGATCAACGATGATAACTATGATGAGGTTGATGAGACAGCGGTGCTTACTTTGGTATCTCCTGTGCATGCTGTCTTGGGATCAAATCCTGCCCACAGTATGACCATTATCGATGATGACACATCTCCCCAGGTTTCCTTCTTTGTCCCCACTCAGGTTGTTTCTGAAGAGATCGGGGTATTCACCACTTCGCTAACGTTATCGGAAGTCTCTGGGAAAACCATCACCGTTCCCTACACGCTTTCCGGAACGACTACATCTGGTGATTACATCATCCACGATCCGTCTCCGCTGACCATACCACCTGGGGCAAGCAGTGTGGATATTCAGATGGACATCCTGGAAGGAGATGGCTACGAAGAGGATGAAACACTGATCATCACCCTGGGAAGCCCCCAGCATGCCGTCCTGGGCACGCCCAGCCAACAGACCATCATCATCACGGAATCCTCCACAGAACCCACCGTGGATTTTGCCAGTGCCAGTACCAGCCTGGTGGAAGGAGACCTGGTCCTCAATTTGGATGTCCACCTGAGCAATGCCTGGAGCGTCCCGGTCGTGATTCCGTTCAGTGCATCGGGCACAGCTCAACGAGGGATCGATCAGGATTACATGATGTCCACCAGCCCGCTGGAAATTCCGGTCGGCTGGACCCAGGGCACGATTCAGGTGCTCATTCAAGATGATTATCTTGATGAGAACACAGAAGACATCCTGGTCAGCTTGGGGGCCATCGAACATGGATTGCCTGGTGCGATAACTACCCACCAGATCATGATCCAGGACAATGACGTTCCCCCACAGGTGTCTTTCTCTTCATACGGAATGTCTGTCTTAGAAAGCACGGGAACAGTAACCATCTCTGTAGAGCTGAACAATCCTGCAATGGCAGACGTAACTGTTCCTCTCTATCTCTCTGGATCGACGATTCTGAACAGCGATTATACGATCTCAACCCAGAGCTTGCTCATTCCAGCTGGGGACATGGCTGGCAGTTTTGAAATCTCCGTGATCGATGATACATCTTATGAGGGGAACGAAAATGTCTTTATCACCATGGGACAACCCACCAATGCAGATTTAGGTTCTATAACCACATACACCTTGCTGATTGAAGATAATGATCTGCCTCCCTGTCATGTCGGACCACATCTGCTGACTGTAGGATCTGACAGTATCAGTCTTTCCATGGTCAACGAAGGCCAGGATGTAGAGTTCACGGGTGGGTCAATCATCTGGACAAAGAGACAGGGAAACAGCCCCTACTTGACCGCCATTGATTTTGCTGGAACGGGTGTATTCAGCGGTAAGGAAAAACCGACCTATTACAGTTATTCCGCTGCCGTGGCTTTTGCCAGTCTCGATACCCAGGTGATCACTTACCAATTTGACAGCCAGCTGGGTACAGGTACCCACAGCCTGGTCAGCAATTTTCAGAGCACAGTTGATGGCACTACCTGCAGCCTGACAGAGACATTCACCGTTCATTAATGACCTATTCGGGAATGCGAAAAATGAATAAAAAAATACGTACTTCACGCTCAACAGAAAGAGGACAGAGTCTGACCGAGTTCGCCCTGGCCCTGGTTGTCTTGCTGACCCTGGTTGCCGGGATTGGTGACCTGGGGCGGATGTTCTTTGCCTACATCATCATCCGCGACGCAGCCCAGGAAGGCGCGGTTTACGGCTCCATTGCTGATAAAAGTGACCTGCTAACCCTGCAAAACCAAGTGGAAAGCAGGGTCAAAGAAGCGTTTACTGATCCCGATAACCCCAGCGACACTCCCATAGATATCAACCAGTTGCAAGTCCAGACCTCAGTGATCGGAGCCACCTGCGCTTCCCCAGGAAGCGCTGTCAGGGTCAGAGTGGATTATGCGGTACCGGTGACCATGCCCTTTTTGGGGACGATCATAGGTTCCCAGCAAATGCCGATGACGGCGACAGTGGAGAACGCAATTCTCTCTCCTATCTGTCCTTAGTAAACAGGTTTGATCATGATGCAAAGTGACCAACCAGTCAATTATCGTAAAAGTGAATCAGGTCAGGTGATGGTCTTTCTGGCCCTGTGTTTTGTGGTTTTACTGGGTTTTTCAGCCCTGGCCATTGATGGCGGCATGCTGTACTCTGACCGCCGGCATGCCCAGAATGCCGCTGACGCGGCCTCGCTGGCTGGCGGCAGCGGAGCCGCCTACTTCATGCGGGTCAACAATGTCAATTACAACGCTTTCATCTGCGGCACCACAGGCACCAGCCAGACAGGAGATGCCGCTGAATTGGCTGCCATCAATAACGCTGCTACCAATGATTACGTTTTGGATGGGGATGTCAGTGATCACCATGGGGTGACAGTTGCCTGCGAGATCACAGATCTCGGCAGCTATGAGGATAAGCACCTGGACGTGGTCACCAAGATCACCCGGGATACACCTTCCAACTTTGCCCATCTGATCTATGACGGCCCGCTGGTCAACCAGGTGGAAGCGGTCGTCCGCATTTATCCACCCGCGCCGCTGGCTTTCGGCAAAGCCATCATCGCTCTAAACGATGCCGCTTGCTCGGGGAACAAATACGGGGTGATCTTTTCCGGCAGCAGCAGCACCACAGTGACGGGCGGCGGTGTGTGGTCCAACGGCTGCCTGACTGGAAATGGAACAAGCTTTACAGTGACAGTTAATAATGGCGGTGTGGGGTATGCAGGCACATCCACAGGGACCCTGACCAATATCCATCCTTCGCCGCAGCATATCCCATCCAAAATTCCAGGATATTCAACCACTATCCTTGAGCCAGATTGTTCTGGACTGCCCAACAGAACAGTGCCAAAAAGCGGGGATGCCACCTTGCAGCCGGGAGTCTATGATCAAATCAAATGGACCGGGGGGGCACTCACTTTCAGCCCGGGTTTGTACTGCATCTCAGGGAGTAAGGGGATGAGCGTTTCTGGCGGGTCAATCCTCGGGGATGGCGTGACCATCTTCCTGCAATCTGGTGGCGTGACCATTAATGGTAATGTCGATCCTGTTGACCTGCGGGCGCCCGTGGAGTCTCCAGATCCCTCCCCGGCTATTCCTGGGGTCCTGATATATGTAGCTAATGGGAATTCAAGTGAGATCAGCATTACAGGTAATAGCACTTCATTCTATCTGGGCACGGTCTATGCGCCGGATGGGGATCTGTTCTTCTCCGGGTCTTCGGGCACGAACCCGACCTTCAACACCCAGCTGATCGGGAATAACGTCGAGGTCAGCGGTGGAGCGCTGATCGATATCAACTTCAATGATGACGAGAACTTTGAAAATCCTCCCTACATGGATCTCTTGCAATAATATAAAAAACCTACTGGTTGATCCTGGTTTGATTCCCTCAAACCAGGATTTTTTATGTCCCTGGATTAAGTTTATAGGCTTCAACCTTATAATGGCTTTATAATGGGTTCAACGGGAAGAGGTTAATCAGATGAAAAAACACCTGCTAACGATATGCATCCTGGTGCTTACCTTCAGTATCACAGCCTGCAGCGCAGCGATTGGGAATGGTGGTACACAGGTGGCGGCAACTCAAACTCCAGCCCCGCCCAGTTTGATCCCCTCAGTATCACACACACCCCTGCCTACATCTACAATGGAACCAACTGTCACACTGACGCCTAGTGAAACCCCGTTGGTCCTGCTTCCGCCGCAGCCGATCGAGATCACCTTCTCAGCTGCTGATGGACAGGAATTAACGGGTTTGTTTTACCCTGGGGATGCAAACCCAGCCCCGGTGATTGTCCTCATGACCTGGTCAAGGGGCAACCAGAGTGAATGGCAGGAGATCGCCTACTGGCTGCAGGGGAGGGGCCTGCTGATAAGAGAGATTAACTCTCGGAAAATTTGGAAATCCTCTAACTGGTACCCTGAGCGGACCCTTGGCATGCCGCTGAGCGTGTTCACCTTTGATTTCCGCTTCTGCCAGGATGCGGATGGCTGCCAGGCCTATCTCCCAGCAGAGTGGCTGCTGGACGCTCAGGCTGCTATTGAGGCAGCCTCTCAACTTGAGGAGGTCGATCCGGAGCGGATCATCACTGCCGGCGCTTCGATCGGCGCCGACGGCGCTGTGGATGCCTGCGCCTGGTTGAATGCCACCGAGCAGGGGACCTGTTTGGGAAGCTTCGCTTTGTCTCCTTCTTCCTCATTGACAGTGGATTTCCAGACAGCTGCAGATGCTTTGCTGGACCAGGAGCAGCCAGGCCTGATTTATTGTCTGTTTGGTTTGCAGGATGAAGGGGCAGCGGAGACTTGCCGGGATTACTCCGGGATCAGGGATATCCATTTTGGCTATATCGATAACCATGGTTTAGAATTGGTCACATTTTCCCGCAGCCCTGACACACTGGATTACCTGCAGGAGTTTATTTTAGAAGCGCTGGGAGGTAGCCAATGAAGAAACTGAACACGGGCATTGCCCTGGTTTTGATTTTTTGCGCCCTTCAGCCTTTGGTAAGTGTAAATCCAGTCTACGCGGCACCAGCCCAAGATGGAATCTGCAACGGTCCTGAACAGGCGATGATGATCCTGGTGGTGGGTACCGATACCCGCAGCTCAGGCTACCTGTACGGGATGGCGGATTCGATCATGATCATGCGGGTGGACTTTACCACCGGGGATGTGGCGTTATTTGGGATCCCGCGCGGGCTGTGGGTGGAAATCCCGGATGTCGAAGAGGACAAAGGCCGCACACACGGCAAGATCACCCAGGCCTATCACTTTGGCACAAGAGGGATGGGGTATTACAGCGGAGACGGGTATGGGGCTGGCTTGCTGGCGGAAACCCTCCGCCATAATTATGATATCGAGATTGACCGCTATATCGTGGTAAATATGTATGCTTTTAGAGATATCATTGATATCATAGGCGGGATCGAGGTCTACAATCCCGCTCCTTTGTACAGTTATCAGCGCACCCAGCCTGTTATGTATGCCGGAGGCTACCACTTCAGCGGGACCGATGCTTTGATGTTTGCCCGCTACCGGGATCCCAGGAATTCCCTGGACCGGGTAGACCGGCAGGCGATCATTATGCAAGCGGTCTTTGAACGGGTTTTTTCGCTGTCCACGATCCCCAAGATTCCCAAGATCATCGGCATCTATAAAGGGAATATATTGACCGACCTCTCGCTGGTTGAGGTCAGCCAGCTGGCTTGTATGGCAGCCAAGACCGACCTGGACCAGGTCAAATTCAACCGCATACCCAAAGATTCCTTGTACATCCCGAACTGGACCGGTTCTCCCTGGCTGGAAGTGGAACCGGGCAGCATTGCTAAATTGCTGCAGGGCTTCATGGATGGGGGTCAATCCCCGTAGGTATAAAGGCCGCTAATTAACAAAAAAAAGGTCCTGGGAACAGGACCTTTTTTGATTTGGACCACTGCGATCAGCCTACTTCGAGCAGCTGCTCTGCCGTGCAGGGGCTGAAGCGGATATATTCCACCGAGCCCATTTTGTCCAATTCTTCCTGCAGCTTGGCTTCATCGCCCCCGCGTTCCTTCATGTCGATGTAGAAGAATTCACCGGATTCATCGTAGGTCATCGCCAGGGATACAATCCATCCCCCGGAATCGGTAACTGCTTTGGTGAAACCAGCCAGCTGGCCCATGACATTGGGCAGCTTAGCCTCAATGCGGGTGCCCGACTCGCTGCCGCCGGTGATTTCCACAAAGGTTTTGAAGATATCACTGTCAGTGATGATGCCCACCAGTTTGCCATCTTCCAGGACTGGCAGGCTGCCAACCCCTTCTTCCAGCATGAAATGGGCTGCTTCGGAAATGCTGCAGTCATCTTCAATTGCTTTCACGGGATGGCTCATCAGCTGATCCATGGTGACTTTATCGAGCAAGGCGGCGATCTCAAAAATACTCAATGTGCTGACCCGGGAAGGCTCGGCTTCCAGCATGTCACTTTTGGTCACAATGCCTACCAGTTCCCCTTTCTTGTTCAAAATAGGGAGGTGGTTGATGTTATTGTTTTCCATCAAGCGCAGCGCCTCATTGTAAGTGGTCTTTGGACCTGCGGTGATGGGAGCGCGTGTCATTCGGTTCTTTACTCTCATGGTATTCTTATCTCCTTTTGTAGTGATCGATAACCTTTTGATAATATCTGCCCTGCTTACCATCCACTGACCGCGATATTTGCCGCCTAATTTGGTCCCGGTAAGCGAGCCTGAAGCCATTAATTGACGTACCCGTGCTGTCGAAACCCCCAGCATTTCTGATGCTTCTTTCGTTGATATCCAATCCTTATTATCCATTTTGATCCTTTCGCTAGCGTAAACTTGTAGACATTATACAACTAACGCTAGCGTAAGTCAAGACCTGTCTAGAAAATTTTAAGGTTCTTGAGAGGGCATTAAAAAGGGATTTGCAAGATCGACGGGTATTCACTATAATCATCCAGGTACTTATGAGTCATCTAATATAATGGTGGGGGGTACGTTCAGGAGTGTGAATAGTTGAAAGCAAAGTTGGTTCTTGTTTTATTGGCGTTGATCTTTACACTTGGGGCCTGTGATCTGTTTGCTGGGGTCGGGAGCGATGATATCGATCAGGGCACCAGCACAGCAGAGGAGATCGGAAGCACGTCGAGCCTGGTGCCGGGAGCCACCAATACTGATCGACAGCAAGATGATCCTGGGACTGATCTGGTGGGGGAGAGCACTGCGGCTTCTTCGGCGTCGGATGAGATCACTACCACGCCGCAAGCTTCACCAGCGCCGTTTCCAGAGGAATGGATGCGGGAGCCAGTGGTACCTGTGGTAAGTGAACGGGCTGTGGAAATTTACCAGCAGGGCCTGGAGATGGGGAAGGATCCACAGGCTTTCTCAAAGATTGGTGATTGCCAGAACATCACGGACTATTTCTTTTCATCCTATGAGAATCCGAGCAGTTACACCCTGGGGGAGGAATTTGCGTATTTAGCGCCAACCGTAGAGCACTTCCAGGGTTCCTTTGGGCGTGAAAGCCTGGCGGTAGAAGGGGGGATGAACGTAGCGGCTGTCCTCTCACCTCTCCGGGCCGATCCCGCCTACTGTGGTGGTAAATATTCTCCTGTCGTCTGTGAGCTGCTAAACCACCGTCCATCGATTGCCATCATCAGCTTCGAGGAATGGTGGGGAGAGAAGTCAGCTGAGACCTATGAAGGTTATCTGCGCCAGGTCGTGGAACAGACTATCGCTCAGGGAGTTGTGCCCATACTGGTCACCAAGGCTGACAACCTGGAAGGGGACCACAGCATCAACCAGGTGATCGTCAAGTTGGCCAACGAGTATCAAATTCCACTCTGGAATTTTTGGCGTGCTGTGCAGGACATTCCCAACGAGGGCTTGCGAGAGGATGGATTTCACCTCACCTATAAAAAACACTGCAACCATTTTGATCGACCGGAATGCCTGGAGTACGCCTGGACCTGGCGAAATTTGTCCGGGCTGCAGGTCCTGCACGCTGTCTGGCAAGGAGTAAGCCAGCAGGCTGGAGCCGAATAAGTCATATTGAAAGGAGAGCGCATGCATGCCAGACCGCGACCGAAGATTGGGGAACAGATCACCTTCTTATATGTCGCTGATTTGAAACGGGCCAGTGATTTCTATCAAGGAGTGCTGGGGCTGCAGTTGGTCCTGGAACAGGCTCACTGCAGAATCTTCCGCACAGGCAGCACAGCTTATCTGGGCATCTGTGAAAATGCAGATCGGGTGAGCGAGGGAGAGCGCAAGGGGGTGATATTCACGCTGGTTGTTGAAGATGTCCGGGGTTGGTTTGAACATCTTCAGGGCCAGGGATGGCAGGTAGCTGAGGAGCCCAAATTCAACGAGCGCTATCAGATCACACATTTCTTTCTCAGGGACCCAGATGGGTATCTACTTGAAATACAGCGTTTTGAAGACCCCCGCTGGCAGGGTCCGCTGACTTCTTAGAAAAGGCGGAGTTGGTGGGCAGGGGTTCTCCCATTCATCAAAATGTAAGGCTTGGTCCGCTGGGTATGGATGCCCAGGCGCTTTAGCTGGCTTAAGCTGGTCAGGGTTCTCACCCGCCGGGCAGCCAGGATGGCAGTGACGCTCCTGGGACCCAGGCCGGGCACACGCAGCAATTCCTCCCGGGGGGCAGTGTTAATTTCAAGAGGGCGCTGCTGTAGCAGGTGTTTTTCTGCCCAGGCGAGTTTGGGATCGGTTTCCAGGGGTAAATATCCGCTTTCCTGATAGGGAAGGTCCTCAAGCGAGAAATCATACTCTTCCAATAGATAGAAGGCTTGATAGAGACGGAGTTCACGTTGGGGAGGGGAAGGTGGTGCATTCTCCAGGGGTGTATCCTGGATGGGGGAGAAACTGGAATAATAAGCCCGGGAAATATGCGTTGTGCGGCGTAAATGGTCAGTCGCTGCCAGGATATCCAGGTCGGTTTCACCCGCAGCACCGACAACAAATTGGGTTGTGGAAGAAGGCCAGGAATTCTTCCAGGCTTGATGAGGGGATTGTGTGGCCCGGATTTCCTCAATCCAGCGCAGTGGCTGCAATAGTTCGCGTTTGAAATTCTTCTCCGGTGCCAAATGCATTAGCGCTTGAGGGTGGGGGGCTTCCAGATTGACAGAAAGCCGGTCAGCGATCAACATGGCTTCCTGGACCTGATCCTTTTCCGCACCTGGCATGATCTTGAGGTGTAAATAACCTTGAAAGTGATAACGGTCCCGCAGCAGGCGGGCGGTGGCCAATAAATTGTCCTGGGTGGTCACAACGCCCTGGTCGATGCTGGAGCTGAGGAAGATACCCTCCACAAAACCAGCCCGGTGCAGAGAATGAAAAAGACGGGCAAAATCACCCGGGGAAAAGGCAGCCCGGGGATGATCGCGATGGGAGCGCATTGGGCAGTAGCGGCAGTTCTTTTCACAATAAGAACTGAGCAGGGTCTTCAACAGCCGAATCCGCTTTCCGTTAGGTAGTTGGGCCGCTTTGACTGTGATGACCTCCTGGGAAGCAGGTGAGAGCGGCGGAGAACCAGAATCTTCGGCTGGCTCCAGATGCATCTGGCAGGTGAGCTGCTTTAATTTATCCAGGTCGCTCATAAGTGACAGTATAGCACATTTGTTCTATATTTACATGGAATAGCTGTAAATTCGTATGCGGAGCAGATCATCCTGGTGCAGGGGAAGGATTGCAGTTTGACTTTACATGAGGTCATCCAGGGCAAAGGGAGAAAACAGAAATGATGGAGTGGGGGCTTGACGGGAGCGTGATTAGCAGTTAAAATCCTAATGGTTGTGATAAGTATTATTATCGTAAACATAAGGTTATCGACCAGGAAAGCCCCCTATGGCACAAAAAACCCCCCTGACAGTGCTGGAAGCCATCCAGGATTATCTGGAAAGCGTCAGCCTTTCGCGCAGCGAGAATACTGCCCGCACTTACACCAATGGCATGCAAGCTTTCTTAACCACTTTCGTGGATGCGGGATTTGACCCGGCGGTAGAGCCTGCCTCCACGATGGATGAGGATTTCATCACCAAATTCGCAGCGGATCTGAAAGCCTATTCACCCAATACCGAGCAGTTATATCTGACGGCAGCCACTGGTTTTTATGAATATTTAGCCGCTGAGAAGCTCGCTGACATCAATCTGCCCCGGTTGCGGATGCTGATCAAGCGCAGGGCCAGGAGAACGGCTCAGAGACTGCCCCAATTTCCAAAGGATGACATTCGCAAAGTTATAACCTATGCGCAATCCCTGAACCAGGCACCTGCTGAGAAGCGGCGGGAGCGATTGCAATATTTGCGAGATCGGGCTTTTATTCTCACCCTGGCCGACACTGGGCTGCGGGTGCACGAGGCTTGCAGCCTGCGGCGGGGAGATATTGATTGGCAGGAAGGCAAAGCGATTATAATTGGCAAAGGCAATCAGCAAGCCGTGGTCAGATTTTCTTCCCGCTCCCTGACCGCATTGCGGGATTATATCAATACCCGGGCGGAAATCGATGGCGCTTTCGGCCGCTCGCTGAGCTCTCTCCCGGTATTTGCCCGGCACGACCTGGGTGCAGGAAAGCGCGTTGAGCCCATCAGTACAACAACGGGCAGGAATATTGTCCGCGATCGAGTGGTAGAAGCCCTGGGTGAGGAAGCGGCGGGCACAATAACGCCCCATTCTTTCCGGCACTATTTTGTGACTGAAGTGCTGCAGGGATCTGGCGGGAATATCAAATTGGCTCAAAAACTGGCCAGGCATAAGAATATCCAAGTTACCCAGCGCTATGCTCATCTCAGCGATGAGGAACTGGATAAAGGCTATTATGAGATCTTTGAAAATTAAAGGAGACCTGTTGTCATGAACTACAGGAAATTTGGCTCCCTGGATTGGAAAGCCTCTGCCCTGGGATTTGGATGTATGCGTTTTCCGGTCCTGGACGGCAATACCAGCAGAATCGATGAGGAGAAAGCCTCCCAGATGCTGCACTATGCAATCGATCAGGGTGTCAATTACATTGATACAGCTTATCCCTATCATGGTGGTACCAGTGAAAGTTTCGTGGGTAAAACCCTGGAAGGACCTTACAGGGAGAAAATCAAACTGGCTACCAAATTGCCCAGCTGGAAGATCAAAAAGGAAACCGATTTTGATCTTTATTTGAATGAACAATTGGAGCGTTTGCGCACAGATAGGATCGATTTTTATCTGCTCCATGCTTTAAATGAAAAGCACTGGAAGAATCTGCATCAGCTGGATGTGCTTTCCTGGGCTGACAAAACCCGAGCCGATGGCCGGATCAGGCACCTTGGGTTCTCGTTCCATGATGAGTTTGAGGTCTTTCAATCCATTGTTGATGCCTACCAAGATTGGGATTTCTGTCTCATCCAATATAACTTCATGGACCAGGATTATCAGGCTGGACAAAAAGGATTGCGTTATGCGGCAGATCGCGGCATGGGTGTGGTCATCATGGAGCCGCTCCGAGGTGGACGATTGGTAGATCCTCCTCAGCAGATTCAGGAGCTGTGGGACCAGGCGGATACCAGGCGAACGCCAGCGGAATGGTCTCTGCAATGGCTCTGGAATCAACCCGAAGTGTCCCTGGTATTGAGTGGGATGAGCACGCTGGACCAGGTGAAAGAGAATATAGCCAGCGCCAGCCGGTCAGGGATTGGAAGTTTGAATGAGGATGAATTGAAGCTGATCGATACCGCCCGAAAGACCTATCTGGACATGGAGCTCATCCCCTGCACCAGCTGCGGTTATTGTGTTCCCTGCCCGGAAGGTGTGGATATCCCACGCATTCTGCGCATTTATAATGATGGGATCATGTTCGATAAACCGGAGATGGCTGCCAGGGAATACAACATTTTTGTTCCTGACGAGAAAAAAGGCAGCTTATGTGTGGTCTGTCAGGAATGTGAAGAAAAATGTCCCCAGGATATTCCCATCGCTGAGTGGATGGAAAAGATCCACCAAGAATATTCCCAGACCGCTTGAGAACGGTAGCCGTTCAGCGGACCCCCTGCCCTCAAAAGGGGAAGTTGCGCAACGATGATTAATACTATACGCAATATAAAAACAGGTTCGATAGTGGCGTCTGATCTCAATGGGACCCTGACCACGGGTTCGCCGGTGCTGGCTGTGCACCGCTGGCTGGCTGAACATCAGCCGGGTGCTGCCCCTCCCCTCTTCCTGGTTTGGCTCACTTTCACATTTCTGATGGTGAAAACAGGTTTGTTGAAGATTGACATCTGGGGAGAGCTGGCTATGGCCAAAGTCCTGGGCTTTATCCAATCTCCTGATCCTGACCTGCTGGATGCTGTGATGACATTTGTCGTTGAAGATGAACTCTGGCCAAAGCGAAGGGATGAACCGGTCTCTTTGCTGAGGAAAATGCACCAGGAAGGGGCAGAGATCTGGATTCTGAGCGCTGCTTATCAACCCGCTGTGGCAAAGTTCGCTGGCAAGATCGCCCCCCAAAGGACACATGCTATTGGAACGCCGATCCAGATCACTTCAGCTGGGGTTGAGTTTTCCGGCCCGCTGAACTCCCGAGAGAAGAAGATCAGTAGTTTTTCAACCGCCATTGGGCCCCAACCTTTGGCAGTTGCCCTGGGTGATACCTTCGCAGATATCCCCTTCCTGCAAAGCGCAGAGCAGGCGATAGCTGTCTATCCCGACCGCCAGCTGAAGCAAATGGCGCTAAAGAATGATTGGCAGATAATTGGTTAAAAATCCTTGCCCTTTATATTAATTACGAGTAAGATAAGTTCAAGCCTGAACATAATCAATCCAACACTCGGAGGTAAGATGGATCTGAATCTTCTATTCAAACGCGTTATGCGCGCTGCACTGCTTGATGAAGAGTTTTATAAGGAAGCGGAAGCGGATACCACCCTCAATCAAGAAGCCTTGATGATCGTAATCGCTGTTTCGATCATCAGCGGAATTGGAGCATTTTTTGCGGGTTTGATCGCGGGCAGGCCGGGGGCAGCCTTCTTAGCGCTGATCGTCAATTCTGGCATCGGCGTTGCAAATTACTATGTCTGGGCCTATGTGACCCATTTCATTGGAACCAATATGTTTGACGGTGATGCGGATCCGGGAGAGCTGCTGCGAGTCCTGGGCTATGCAAGTGCCCCCAGGCTGCTGGGGTTGCTGGGTTTCATCCCCTGCATTGGCTGGCTGATCGCTTTTGCAGGCGCAATCTGGGCCCTGGTAGCGGGCTTCTATGGTGTGCGTGAAGCCTTGGATCTGGACACCACTGAAACTTTGATCACTGTCTTCCTGGGCTGGTTAGCAGTCGTGATTATCACTGCCATTGTCAACAGCATCTTTGGCTTTGCAGGGCTCAGGCAATCACTGGGGTCCTTCAGGTCCTGAGCTGCTGACCCTATTTTCATCCATCAACATCACAGCAGCCGGTGGAAGGATCCGCTGGCTGCTGGGTTATTTACGGTAAGGGATCATATATGGAAAGGCTCAAGGAATCACATATTTTTCGGCTCTTGACGGGATATTATGGCCTGCTGCAATCTATCCATCTCCTGTTATTGGCCCGGGCTGGTTGGATTTTGCTGCAGGGGCGAGAAATTCCTTTCCCGGCGCCTCCGCCTGGAGGAGGATGGCCAGATTCCTCACTGCCTTTCCTGCTCGGCATGGGGTTTGTGGATGTCTTTGCAATTGGTCTGGGGCTGATTTTTGTCTATGTATATTTCCAGCGTGAAAAAGTCCTCAATAATCTAGGCCTGATCTCATTGACTGCTGCCATCGCTTCAGGGATCGTTTACCTGATAGGGACTTTACCCAGCGGGGCATGGGGCGCAAATCTGATGGCTTATCTGGCGGTTTTGGTCTTTTTCTCCCCTATACTTCCCCTGTATTACTATTTGATCCAAGCAGGGTCGAAAGCCAGCTAATATCCTGCCAGCTGTCCCATTAAACGAGTCCCGTAAACTGGCTGCTCCCCCAGGGTTTATTTCTGGATCACTATCCAGGCAATATGTCCATCTTTGATGAGCTGGATTTTATCCGTGTACGGCCGGTAGAGGTCCTTGATTTCTGAAGGCTGGAGGAAATGGCTGCGCATTAAGGCAACTTTCTCGGCTAACGCGACAAGCTTGACCCCCCAGTGGTGGATATCTGGCTCTTCAATGACCAGTTTGCCGCCGGGTTTCAATACCCGCCACAGCTCCTGGGCAGTCTGCTTTTGATCGCACACGTGGTGCAGGGCATCGACGATGATCACCCGCTCAAAATAGTCCGCGGGGAAAGGCAGTTTTTCCGCATGTGAGCAGACTGATTCTAACCCCTCTTTGGTAAAGCTTTGCTGCAGCATTTTTTCAGACAGATCTGCGATGACCACTTTGCCGGTCAGGGCAGCCAAGAAACCGGAGACTCTTCCCGTACCACCGCCGACATCCAGAAGGACACCTTCAATGGGCAGGTCCATTAAGTCTGCCAGATTTTCCGGGAATTTGGGTTTGATAAAATTCTCATAGAAGGGAGCCAAAAAACCAAAATGATCGAACATAGAATTTATCCTGGATAAAATGGTTTGGTTAATAAAACTATTATAGTTGATTTATTGACGGCAATTAGGGTGTGGCTTATAATTTCTGGGCACTTTTTCTTCGGGGAAGTGCTGGAATTGGCAGACAGGCATGACTTAGGATCATGTGCCTCTATGGCGTGTGGGTTCGACCCCCACCTTCCCCATTCAGTACAGATTTTTTATTGATGGGGCCTGAAACTCTGGCCCTTTTTGAATGCCTTATACACATTGCGAGGATACTTTGAAAATTGAACAGACATATCTTGACGATCATCAACTTGAATTGACTGTTGAAACCGAACAGTCGGTTTTTGACAAGGCAAAACATTTGGCTGCCAAAGAGCTGGCTAAGGGCAAGAAGATCCCTGGATATCGGCCAGGCAAAGCACCTTACCAATTGATCGTAAATCATTTTGGCGAAGCTACCATCATTGACCATGCCCTGGAGCACTTTCTGGACGAGATTTACCCTCAGGTGATTGACGAGATTGAAGAGGAACCCTATGGGCCGGGTCAACTGAAGGAGATCAAATCCCTTGAGCCGCCTTCCCTGGTCTTCAATATCCCTTTGCAGCCTGAAATTGAGTTAGGTGATTATCGCCAGATTCGGATTCCTTTTCAGACAACAGAGGTCTCAGAGCAGGATGTGGATGAGATCATGGAAAGGATGCTTTCCCAACAGGCGGCGGTGGAAGAGGTGGATCATCCTGCGGAAGAAGGCAACCTGGTCGATGCCTCGCTGGATGGGCGGCCTGCGGACAGTGATCCTGAGGATGAAGACGCTTACCTGCTTAAAAATCAGCCCCTGCCAGTGAATATCAAAGGCAAAGATGATGATCATTCCAAAGAATGGCCCTTCCCTGGTTTTTCACGGCAGCTGCTGGGTGTCTCTGCTGGAGATACGCTAGAATTGACGTATGAATTCCCGGATGATGAAGAGATCGATGAAGAATATCGCGGCAAGGAAATCCTCTATACCGTGAATGTGACAGGAATACGCTCCCGGGTGCTGCCGGATTTGGATGACGAGTTTGTCAAGAAAGTCAGCGACTTGGACACTGTTGATGAGCTCAAAGAACAAATCCTGGAGGACCTTACAGCTCAGCAGGTTATGGAAGATGAGAACACTTATATCAACACGATTCTGGACGAAATTCTGACAGATGCGAAAGTGAAATACCCCCCCCAGATGGTGGAAGGTGAAATTGACGGTGAGGTCAATGAGCTGGAGATGCAGCTAAATAACCAGGGGATGGATTTGGAAATGTACCTCAAGATCCAGGATATGGATCAAGAGCAGATGCGAGAACAAATCCGACCCAACGCGGAAAAACGCCTCACCAGGGGCTTGATCATCGGCAAGATCTCCGAATTGGAAGATCTGGATTTGAATCCTGAGGATATCACCGGCGAATTCACATCCATCCTTGATGATCATTTTGGTGACGATGAACAGGGGCGTAATGAATATATGCAAAGCGGTGACTCCATGGCTTTGCTGAACCGAATCAGCTCTCAAATGGTGACCAAGAAAACCCTGGATTTCCTGATGGCTGTCGCCAAAGGAGAGGATTTTTCAGAGCATCTGAAACCAGAGGAAGCAGAAGAAGGGGACAATGAGGACGAGGCTGAAACCTCAGATGAACCGCAAGCAGAGTTGCTAGAAAAAAATGAAGACGAGATAGAAGAAGAAGCGCAGGATTGAGACCTGCCCTAAGAATAGAACAGAGGAGGCATGATGACCATGTCAGTTCCCCAAGCGCTCATTCCAATGGTGATCGAAAAATCCGGTCGACAGGAAAGAGCGTATGATATTTACTCGTTGTTACTTAAAAACAGGATAGTCTTTGTCGGCACCCAGATCACAGATCAGACAGCAAACCTGATCGTAGCTCAGCTGCTATATCTCAGCAATGAAGATGCAGAGGCTCCGATCCAGATGTACATTAACTCCCCTGGCGGTGTCATTTACGCCGGTCTGGCTATTTACGACACCATGCAGATGATATCCAATCCCATAAACACGGTTGCGGTGGGTGTAACAGCTTCTTTTGGCACTGTGCTGCTGACCGCAGGCACGAAGGGACAGCGATTTGTGCTCCCCCACTCCACGGTCCACCTGCACCAACCCCTGGGGGGCGCTCAAGGGCAGGCTACGGATATCGAAATTCAAGCTAATGAGATCCTCCGCCTGCGTGACAAGCTGAATAATATCCTTGCCTATCACACTGGCAAGTCTGTGGAAAAAGTCAAAGAAGACACTGAACGTGATTACTGGTTGACTGCAAAGGACGCAGTGGATTACGGTTTGGTAGATAAGGTATTAGAGCCCTCTAAGGATTCCATCCTGGGTGCTGTCGAAGACAAAAAGCCCCCTGAGGATGAAGATACCGCACAAGAGTAAATTAAATCAGTCCAAGCCCGGTTGCCAGTGAACCGGGCTTCTTTCTGTGCCTATATCTCTTATGAACACAAACCAAATTTCACTGAAAACCATTCTGCTGGATATGGATGGTGTCTTGTGGCATGCTTACCAGCCCCTGGTGGACGTCAAGTTCCTTTTCAAAAGGATCCATGAAATGGGTCTGACAGCTTTTTGTGTCACTAACAATTCCACCCGCTCCGTTAGCAGTCATCTTAAAGGACTTGCGGGTTTGGGAATTGAGCTTGATGCCTATCAAATCATCACCAGCGCTGAGGCAACAGCTGCCTTCCTTGAAGGAAAATATCCCCAAAAGGGAAACCTGTTTGTGATCGGAGAGCGGGGATTAAGGGAGGCTTTGGAGGACAAAGGATTCGGGATTCAAGCAAATCACACTGGCGAAGAGGTTTTGGCCGTGATTGTGGGGTTAGATCAGCAATTGGTTTACCAGGATCTGAGGCAGGCAGTTGATCATCTTCAGCGGGGAGCTGATTTTGTGGGCACAAACCCGGATCTGACCATCCCAACCTCTGCTGGTCCCGCCCCGGGAGCCGGGACAATCATTAGAGGAATCGAGGTTTCAAGCGGTGTAACTCCCCAAATCATTGGCAAACCTCATCAAGCTTTGTTTCAATTAGCTTTGACAAGGGCGAAGTGCGAGCCTGGCGAGGCCCTCATGGTTGGGGACCGCTTGGAAACTGATATCCGCGGTGCCCAGGCTATGGGCATCCACACCGCACTGGTCCTATCTGGGATTTCTTCTCGAGAGCAAGCTGAGAACTGGGAACCAAAGCCTGATATCATCGCTGACGATGTGCTTCAAGTTCTTGAACTGATTGGAGAAGGCCATGCAAAATCTGTATGATCTTCGATTTGATGACCTGCAAGCCTATATCAGAGAATTA
>Ga0207796_1000048_pt1 | contig 52157 bp, 32 predicted proteins | sample Pon1CUnioCityCA_6_FD_187274 | JGI IMG/M metagenome (GOLD analysis project Ga0207796, IMG submission 187274) | Marine sediment microbial community from Union City, CA, USA - Pond 1C Sediment 1 (SPAdes) | ecosystem: Environmental > Aquatic > Marine > Intertidal zone > Salt pond sediment ... | reverse complement strand
GCTGAAAATCCAGCTCTCCTGCTTCGTCCAGGTTGAATTGATGTACGCCCTGGCCAATGATCCCCCACACAGATTCTTCGGGTTTCTCAACCTCTACGATCTTGATATTTTTGTCCATATCAAATAACTTCCTTTTCCACTCTTGTTGACCCAAATTTGTAACATCAAGATAACAATTTTACACTATTTGGACAGCATCAGGAATCTTCCTGACAGTGAGATTCTGGTCACCCCGCAATCAGGAGCTCCCCCGCTGCTTTGTTCGCTCATCCGTAAATTACAGGGCAGTATTCAGCCCAAAGCGCTAATTCCCAGTTCAAGTTGGGGCTGTCTTCGTCATGGTATGCGAGATTAAGGAGATGTTGGTGATGTGGCTGTAGTTTGCAGGCGGGATGATTATCTCCCCCGCATCTTTCAGGGAACAACACACCGGAATCCGAGGTTGAATCCTGAGCCCAGGGGGGCATAATTCCAGCGATGGGAGGAACGGATAACGGTTGGCGCATTGCACCAACCCCCACCTTTGATGACTTTGATCGTCCCGGATTCTGGTCCTGTAGGGTTCGTTTGGTGTAACAAGGTATACGGGCCCATCCAATCAGCCACCCATTCCCACACGTTGCCGGCCATATCCCTGGCCCCGCACCAGCTAGTGCCGCCCGGGTAGGTTCCAACCGGGGCGGTCATTGAAAATCCATCGCTGTAGCCAGTGTCGTAATCCTCTGTTTTCCAGAATTTCTCGCAATTCGTGTCGCAAAAATTAAGGCGGGTAAGATCAAACCTGTTTCCCCAGGGAAAGATCAAGCTCTCAGGACCCCGGGCGGCGTATTCCCATTCTGCCTCAGTTGGCAAACGGGCACCTGCCCATTGGCAATAAGCATTTGCGCTATGCCAGGTCACTTCTATCACGGGATGATCACCATAGCCATCTTTGGGCTGGTAGGTATTGTTGACCAGTTCTATTAAACTGTACGGGTTGTCAATCGATAACCAGGCGGCCCCGGATTCTATTTGATTGCCCTGATCATTTAAGAAAGCAGCAAATTGCGCGTTTGTGATTTCATATTGATCGATCCAGTAACCATTGAGAGATACGATATGGGTTGGCCGTGATAACCCGGAAACAATGGCATATCCGCAATCCTGATTGAATTCCAAGCAGAGAGTCACCATATAGTCGATTTCATCATCCCGGGTTCCCATCTCAAATCGTCCTCCCGGGACTGAGACCATTCTCGCTTGATCTCTTTCACGCAGGCGAGTTTCCCCTAATACGAGTTCCTCGGTGAGGGCTGTTTGGGTCCCCTCCTTGATTTCTGGAACGCTTTTTGTCTCCAGCAGGGAGGATGGATCCGGGCTAGGTGCAGGGGTGTCAGTATTTGCTATGTCAGGGGTTGAGGTTGATGAGAGTTCCAGAGGGGGAGGTGTTGGCTGACTTCCTGTTTTCAGGGGAAGCTCTGTATTGACTGGTGTTGTGATGGTCAGGGTTTGTGTGGTCTCAGGAAAACCTGCCTGGCAGCTGCTCCACAGCAAGCTCAGCAAGAGGATCGAGACATAGACTGAATTTCGAGGCAGATTTCGCATCTGAGTTTTCCGATGGATGTAATCTGCCTCTTATCATACACCACAATCTTGGTGAGGGCTAAATCCAGAAAGCAGGCCAGATCAAGCGGACAGCGGTGTCAAAGACTACCGCCAGCAATAACACACCTCCAAAACGTCGAGTGTGATGGAATGCCGCCGCAACATAATAATTTGGCCACACATCAGGGAAATCGGCTGGTTTTTCGTTTGGTTTGGGATTGGCGAGGATGGGCCAAATTTCCGCCAGGGTGGGGATTGCCAGCAGGATCAGCAGCATGACAGGTGTGAAAAACCGGGTCCAGATCAGATAGATCACCAGCAAGTAAGCAATACCCAGCAAGCCGGTCATCACCCATCTGGCAGCAGTTTCACCCAGCACAACCGGAAGGGTGAATATCTTGAGATCTTTATCCTGCTGAAGTTTATCTATATGCTTGCCAAATAGAACTGAAGTGACCACGATGGCATAGGGCAGGCTGGCCAGGACAATTTGCCAATCCCAGGGCAAATCAGTGATGACATAATAACCCCCCGCAATCATTAGTGGTCCCCAAACCAAAAACACTGTGATCTCGCCGAGTGCGATGTATTTCAGCGGGTAGGTGTAGAAAAGCACAAAGACCGCCCCCAGCACCATTAACAACCAGCTCCATTCACCCCGGGTGATGACCAGGGTGATTCCGCAGGCCGCTGCGATGGCGCCGGTGATTCCAGCATAAGTAAGGAGCTCTTTTTTAGTCATCAAGCCGTGCACCAGGGGTTGCGGGCCGTATTGCGCCCGATAATAATTATCTTCATCCACCCCTCTGATGAAATCGGTATAGTCATTCAGGAAGTTGTTGGTGCCGTGAGCCAGATAGAGGCCGATGGTGACCAGCAGCCAGCGCCAAAAGATAAAAGCGTCTGCCCGGAAGGCAAATATGCCAGCCAGGATGGCGGAAAAGACCGTCATCACCATCACCGCTGCCCGGGTTGCGATCAGCCAGCGTGAGATCAGGTCCAGCTCGTCCCACTCTTCTTTAGTGATTCTGGGGATAATTTGCAGGGCTTTGCGCCACATCGCGACATTCATAACGAGATTTCTCCTCAACCAATAAAAATTTTCCCATCTATCTTACCACAGGGAGGGAGAAATCATCCTGTTCTTATTGGCCCTCAGGTCCCCCGCTTTCAGATTGAAAAGGCCCGCTGATAGCGGACAGAAAAACAGACGCCGCTCCCGCTTCAAGCAGGCGTTCCCACGGGGTCTCAACCTGATCATTGACCAGAGCGATCAGATGGCCTCCTAACCCGCCGCCTGATAATTTAGCTCCCAGCGCGCCAGCCTCACGAGCTGTTTGGGCCAGGTGATCTAATTTTGGTGTGGAGACGCCCAGTTCCTGCAGCAGCTTGTGGTTGCGGTCCATGAGCGGTCCGAGTTGGTTGATCTCTCCGCGGCTGATGGCCTCCCTGGCCCGTGCCGAGATGCTGCCAATTTCTGAAAATAACCCCTGATATTTGTCAGGGTCTTTTACCCAACCTTCCTTGACAGCCATGACTGCCTTCCGTGTGTCTCCTGGTGATCCGCTGTCAGCGATCAATATTGAGAAAGGACTGGATATGGATAAGAATTCCAGGGGGACCCCTTTCTGGTAATAGATGGGCTGTTGGAAGGCAACCACGCTGTTATCTATCCCAGAGGGTGTGCCGTGATGGATCTTCTCCACTTCAAACGCTGCCTGGGAGACTTGTTCATTGGTCATGCGCTGGCCAAGGAAGGCAGAGAAGGCCCGGATCAACGCGGCTGAAATGGCTGCGCTGGATCCCAGCCCTGAAGAAATGGGTATTGTGGATGTGATTTGAATCTGGCAGGCTGGGAGGTCTTTGAATTTCTCTTCACTCACAACGGCAGCGATCGCTGCCCGGAGGGGATGGTCTGGTTCCAGTTGATTCAGTTCTGCGGCAAGCCCGATGTCCTGGGCTTCGATCTGGACCTCCCCCGGACTGCCTGTGATATCTGGATTGACGATCACCCGGGCTTCCAGGGATTGAACAGGGGCAGCGATCGCTGGCTCCCCATAGACAACAGCATGTTCACCAAAGAGGATGATCTTTCCCGGGGCAGTTGCTGTGAATGCTGGCATCGTTCAGTATATGTAGAACACCAGTAAGATCACCAGTGCCCAGAGGGCGATCGCGGCTTGCAGGGGGCGATCAGAAAGAGCGATATCTTCAGGCGCACCCCCTTCTCCGGTTTGGATCAAATACAGGTAGCGGAATATGCCATAAAGCACGAATGGAATGGTGAGCATCATGGAATGGTTTTCTGGGAGGTTTGTGGCGGAAAAAGTATACAGGCTGTAGGCTACAATGGTCGTCCCGGAAACGATGGTGATGAACTGGTCCAAGAGATCGATTGAATAACCATCCAGAACGGGTCGGATCTCTCCTGAATTCTTGATCTGCAGAACCAACTCCGCCCGCCGTTTTCCCAGTCCGATGAAAAGAGCAAATAAGGAAGTGACTACGTAAAGCCAGGGTGAGAATCTCTCCACTTCGATCAAGGCAGTTCCAGCGATCACGCGCAGCAAATAAAACGATGCCAGGACCAGGACGTCGATCAGCGGGATGTGTTTCAGTTTCGCTGAATAAGTCATGTTGAGGGCAAAGTAGACAGCACAGATCACCAGGAATCCTGGTGAGAGGATGAAAGCCAGGGGAAGTGAAATCAGCAGCAAGACGATACCCGCAATCCAGGCTGCGGTTAAAGAGAGCTGTCCGGATGCAATCGGGCGGTTGCGCTTGGTCGGGTGCTGCAGGTCAGCCTCGCGATCCGCGATGTCATTGAAGAGATAAACCGCACTGGCAACCAGGCAAAAGATCCCGGCTCCCGCCAGCGTGGGCAGAAAAGCCTCCCGGACCAGCAGCTTGCGGTCAAAGATCAAGGCGGTGAAGATAAAAATGTTCTTTGCCCACTGCTTGGGCCGCATGGTCTTGATAAGAGCGATCAACATATGAAAATAATAGCATGAAACAAATCGGTGGGCTAGGGAACCTTCAAGCCTGACAAGCAGTAATCTAAGGAGCGAAAAGGTCTCTTTATCCCGCTCTCCATGTTTCCTGGTCTGATTAAGGAACCAGAGTATTGAAGCAGAATGGCCCATGTTAAAATATCTACTATGGCAAAGAAGCAGCGAGTGGATCAGCTCCTGGTTGAGCGGGGATTGGCAGAGGACCTGGAGGAGGCCAAGCGGTTGGTGATGGCGGGCAAGGTGCTCTGTGATGGGCAGCTGTTATTTGCCCCTGCCCAGCAGATAGCCCTTGATGGGGAACTCTCCTTGATCGCGGAAGCTAATTATGTTTCCAGAGGTGGGGAGAAACTCCAGGCAGCTTTTGAGGAGTTCGGGTTTTCTGTTGAGGGTTTGGTTTGTGCTGATGTTGGCGCATCAACGGGAGGGTTTACAGATTGCTTGCTGCAGGAGGGGGCTGCCCGGGTTTACGCAGTGGATGTGGGATATGGCGTCTTGGATTGGCGTTTGCGGAATGATCCCCGGGTTGTGGCCCTGGAAAGGACCAATGCCAGAACATTGGAAATATTGCCAGAACCAGTCAGATTCATTACTGCGGATGTCTCATTTATCTCATTAAAGTTGATCTTACCCTCCCTGATCGATTGGTATCCTGAAGTGGGCGGTGAGGCTGTGGTGCTGATCAAACCCCAATTTGAGGCAACCCGAGAGGAATCCGCCCGGGGAACTGGTGTGATCTCAAACCCGGAGATTCAGCGGAGGGTTATCCTGGAAGTGCTGGCATTTGCAGCCGATACGGGCTTTGAGACCCTGGGAGTGACCCGGTCTCCGTTGCGGGGGCCAGCCGGCAATCAGGAATTCTTAGCCTGGATGAGATGCTTGAAAGACAGCGGGGAGCGAGGGGGATGGGAGGAAAAGGTTGACGCCTTGTTCTAATCCAGGCCCTGCAAATGGTTGATCAAAAACGGAAGATTCCCCGGGATAGATTGTTTTACCAGTTTTCCGCATACGGATTCCTGAAAAATCTGCGGTTCTTTGAACCTTTTATTATCCTGATCTTCCGGTCTTATGGATTGAGCTTCTTTGCGATCGGACTCCTATATTCCATTCGTGATCTGGCTACAAATATTCTTGAAATCCCTACCGGTTTGTTGGCAGACTCATTTGGTAGAAAAAAGGCCATGATCGGGGCTTTCCTATCATACATTCTGTCATTCCTGGTGCTGTATCTCTTCAGCCAGTTCTGGGTCCTGGCCCTGGCGATGGTGCTGTTTGCCTGCGGGGAGGCTTTCCGCAGTGGCACCCATAAGTCTCTGATCCTGGCTTACCTGAAAATCAAGAGTATCAGCGACCTTAAAGTTGCATATTACGGGTTGACCAGGAGCGCCTCCCAGATGGGGTCTGCCCTCAACGCGCTGGTTGCTGCTGGATTGGTCTTTTATACGGGAGACTACCGGGTGATGTTTTTGGCTTCCATCATCCCCTATGCGCTGGATTTGGTCAACCTGGCCTTCTATCCAGCTCAACTTGATGAGGAGATCACGACCAGTGGGAGGAAAGGGATCTGGTCCAATCTTAAAGAGACAATGAGCAGTTTTGTGGGCATATTCCAGGATGGGCGCCAGCTGAGAACCATTCAGAACAGCGCCAGCTTCACAGGTGCGTTCAAAACCGCCAAGGATTACCTCCAGCCTGTCCTGGCGGCCTGGGTATTATCGGCTGCTTTTTTCCCGGAACTTGAGATCACCCAGCGAGAAGCGGTAGTGATCGGCCTGGTGTATTTTGTGATTTACTTGCTGACCAGCCTGGCATCTCGAAAAGCTTATCTGATCAGCGGTCTTTTCCGATCATTGACAAAAGCGGTGAATATCACCTTCCTGGCTGGCATTGCTTTGCTGCTGGCAGCTGGGATCCTGACTCATCTTGCCCTGGAAACCCTGGCCGTGTTGTGTTTTATTGGCTTGTTCCTGGTAAACAATATCCGCCGGCCGATCAATGTTGGGTTGATCAGCGACCAATTATCTTCCAGGATCATGGCATCTGGACTGTCTGCTGAATCCCTGTCGACCACCTTGTTTGCGGCAATTTTCGCGCCCACCCTGGGTTTTCTGGTGGATCGATTTGGATTAGGAAATGGGTTAAGCATGCTGGGGTTGATGATGTTTCTGATCTTTCTACCTGTCAGGGTTTTGGACGATGATTTTACAGAGCGCCCTGTTTGATTTCGCCAGGGAGACTCATAGGGTATACTAAGCCTATTTAGTTCACGATAAACACTCTGAGCCTGTGGTATTGGGCATAAACACGACGGGTATTTGAGGGTAATATCGGGATGGGTTAGGGGATAATGTCCCAGGAAATCGTGGAACGGGCATATAATCTAACTATCAAGCAGGGATCGAAATAATCAGCCGGCAGGGAATGAGAATCTGTCCGGATAAAGACGGAACCTGCGAAAATGCACTTGTCCTTTTAGCCGTAGTGGGATTGGGCCATGACAGACAAAACCGACCTGCATTTTGTTTACCGCGTCATACCTGGTATGCTGATCAGTGTGGTTGCGCTGATTGTCCTGATCAGCCTTTCTGACCTGACTACAGTGCGCGAAGCTCTTCAGGAGGTCAGATTGCTGACCTTGCTCATCGCTGCTGGGTTGGTAGTAATTTCACTCTTCACACGAGCTTTTGCCTGGCGGGGAATTCTTCGGGAAAGAATCACTCTCTGGCAATCCTATTTGATCATCAATGCGGGTTATTTTGTAAACACGGTCCTCCCTTTCCGCCTGGGAGAAATTTCCCGAGCTTTCCTGCTCATGCCCTCTGGGCTTGGATTCTGGGAGGCGCTGCCTTCCATCTTTCTGGAGCGATTATTAGACATCGGCTTTGCTCTCAGCCTGTTGTTTATTGGGCTGCCTTATGCCTTAGGATTCACCGATGACCTTGTATATCCAACTATCCTGGGAGGGCTGGCAATCCTGGCTCTGGTGGTCCTTTTCCTTGTAGTCAAAAATCGGGATCGGGTCCTGGCCTGGCTGGAGGGAATTCCGCTGCGGAATGAGCAAACTAAATCATGGATCGTTCGTTTTTCCAGGTCCATCATCTCCAGCCTGGAAATTCTCACCAATCCCCAACGAACGTTTAAAGTGCTGCTGGGGATGGGCGCCAGTTGGGGTATTGCCCTTGGATTTCAGTATCTGCTGCTGCTGGCGTTTATCCCGGATGCGCCCCTGGCCTGGGCAGCTTTTGCCCTGGGCGCTGTTGCCGTGGGGGTGTCTGTTCCCTCATCTCCTGGTAATATTGGCTTGTATGAAGGAAGCCTAACCCTGGCCTTAACCGCCTGCGGTGTGGACCCGTCTCTGGCATTCACCTATGCCTTGACCAGCCATGTCATCAATTTGGGCATCACCACGGGATTTGGGGCTTTTGGATTGGTGCGGGAAGGTGTGGGGCTCAGAACGATCTGGCAATTTGGCAAGGACCAAAAAAGAGAGATTTGATATGAGTGAACGGATCTTAATAACGGGAGGGGCGGGTTTTATTGGAACGAATTATGCTTCCCGCCTGCTTTCCCGGGGAAGCAAGGTCACTATCTATGATAATTTGTCACGCAAAGGCACACCAAGGAACATCGCCTGGCTCAAAAAAGCCTACGGCCCAAATTCATTTCAGTTGATTGAGGCTGATGTCCGGGATGAAAAGAGTTTGCTGGAGGCAGCCCAGGGTGTGGATCTCATCCTCCATCTGGCTGGACAGGTTGCCGTGACCACTTCCGTGATTGATCCACGGACGGATTTTGAGATCAATGCCCTGGGCACTTTTAACCTTCTTGAAGCAGCTCGACAATCCGGACAAAATCCTGTGGTGATCTATTCCTCAACCAATAAGGTCTATGGGGATCTGGAGGATGTGCCGGTTGCAGAAGGGGAGGAGAGCTATTATTATCCAGATCATCCAGCTGGGATTCCTGAATCCCAGCTGATGGACTTCCACTCTCCTTATGGGTGCTCCAAAGGTGCGGGTGACCAATATGTGCGGGATTACCACCGCATCTATGGTCTGCCCACAGTGGTTTTACGCCAGAGCTGCATTTATGGCCCCCATCAGTTTGGCATCGAGGATCAAGGCTGGGTGGCCTGGTTCGTGATCGCTGCTGTCACCGGAAAGCCGATCACGATCTTCGGGGACGGGAAACAGGTTCGAGACCTGCTGTTTGTGGATGACTTGTTAGATGCTTATGACATGTCTTATGCCCATATTGATAAGACAGCAGGTCAAATTTATAATATTGGCGGTGGTCCGGCGAACACCCTATCGATTTGGAAGCAGTTTGGGCCCTTACTTGAGAAAGAACTTGGCCGGGAAATTCCTGTTACCAGAGAGGATTGGCGGCCTGGTGACCAAAAGGTCTTTATTGCCGATATCAGTAAAGCCCATCAGGATTTTGGCTGGAAGCCGCAAGTTGGTGTAGAAGATGGCATCCGCCGCCTGATCGATTGGGTTCGCGCCCATCAGGCTTTGTTCTAACTCATTTCCCGGAGGCAGGAAACTTAGCTGTTCTTGATTTTTTAATGAAAATTCTCACTGTTTTAACCTATTATCGTCCGCATACCAGTGGATTGACCATCTATGTTGAACGCCTGGCCAAATCCCTGGTTAAACTGGGCCATGAAGTCACGGTGCTCACGTCCCAATATGAAAAGGACCTTCCCCGGGAAGAGATTGTGGATGGCGTGCGGATCATCAGGGTCCCGGTCTGGTTCAGGGTCAGCAAAGGGGTGATCATGCCCACCTTTGGTTTGTGGGCCTGGAAGCTGGTTGCCAGCCACGATGTGGTTCACCTGCACCTTCCGCAATTTGACGCCGCCGGTGTCGCTTTGCGGGGAAAGATCCTGGGTAAACCGACCTTGATTACCTATCACTGTGATTTGCTGCTGCCGAGGTCTATCATTAATCGCCTGATCAATTTTGTGGTGCACCTGATGAATCATCTGGCGGGTATTCTGGCGGACCGTGTTTGCGCTTACACGGATGATTTTGCTGCCCATTCCCCTTACTTGCTGCGGTATGCTGATAAACTGGAGGTCATTTATCCCCCGGTGGTGATGCCGGAGGTCGCCCAACAGGCTGTGACTGATTTCCAGGAGCGGGTCAACCCCGAAAAGCTCTCCCCTGTGATAGGGATGGCAACCCGCTTTGCCTCTGAAAAAGGGGTTGAGATCCTGCTCAAATCGCTGCCGATCGTGATGGAGGAATTTCCGGACACAAAAGTTTTGTACGCCGGTCAATATCAAGATGTGATGGGCGAAGGCCAATATCTCCAGAGGCTGCTGCCCACCATCCAGACCTATCAGGAACAAAATCGCTGGGAGTTCCTGGGCGTGCTGAACCAGGAGGAAATGGCGCTGTTTTACAGCTGCCTGGATGTGCTGGTTGTCCCCAGCTTGAATTCCACAGAAACTTTTGGCTTGGTACAAATAGAGGCCATGATCCGGGGCACCCCCAGCATCGCTTCAAACCTGCCTGGTGTGCGCGTCCCCCCTCGGCTGACCGGAATGGGAGAAGTGGTTCCCATTGGCGATTCTCAGGCTCTGGGAGAGGCGATTCTCAAGATCGTCAAAGAACCTGAGTACTACCTTCGGGAAGAGAATGAAGTTGCAGAAATGTTTGATCCTCTGGTAAACGCAGCTGCTTATGAGGAGTTGTATACCAGTTTACTGGAGGGGAGATCTTGAAAGATACTTTAACCTTGCATTTGCGGGACCTGCCTTATTTCCGGGCCTTGCTGCGAGCGGTTGAGGCTCGTTTTTATGAGGACATATCCCTGTCGGGTCCGGTTCTGGACCTGGGTTGCGGCGATGGTCACTTTGCTTCCCTGGCATTTGAACGACCGCTTGAGGTTGGGTTGGATCCCTGGTGGGGACCGATCCGGGAAGCCGCCGGGTACGGATCTTATCAGGGGCTGGTGCGTGGCGCAGGTGGTCAAATGCCTTTCCGGGACGATTATTTTGGTTCTGCGATCAGCAACTCTGTACTGGAGCACATTCCTGATCTTGATCCTGTCATGGCGGAGGCAGCCCGGGTCTTGAAACCAGGCGCATTGTTTGTCTTCTGTGTGCCAAACCACCGATTCCTGGAAACCCTTTCCATTGGCTGCTGGCTGGACAGGATCGGGCTATCGAGCCTGGGTGATCGCTACCGGGGATTTTTCAACCGGATCTCCCGCCATTACCACTGCGACTCCCAGCCGATCTGGGAAAGCAGGCTGAACCGCCATGGTTTTCAGATTGAAACCTGGTGGGATTATTTTGCTCCAGCTTCCCTTCATTTCCTGGAATGGGGACATTACTTCGGCCTGCCAGCCTGGATGTGTAAAATCCTCTTCGGCCGCTGGATTCTCGCCCCGAACCATTGGAATCTGTATTTCACAGACCGGCTGGTACGGCCCCATTACCAGAGAAACCCCCAACACGCTCAGGGTGTGTACTCTTTTTACATCACCCGGTTGATGGTTTAATTAGACAACACTCAAGTGCAGTGAATAAATACTATGGAAGAACCAAGTGTCCTTGATTATGTGATTGAAAAACTGACTTTCTGGAAGAAAGGCCAGCTGAGCATTCCTGCCCTGGAAGAGGAAGAGAGAGGAGAGACTGATCAGCCGCTTTCCAGTAAAGTGCTCCCCCAATCCAGTTTCTGGCAGCGGCTGGTCATATTCCTGCCAGTGCTATTTGCGCTGTTGGCACAGATATTCAGTGAGGGGGGGAGCAGATCACCCGGACCAGTGATCTTCTTATACGGTTTTGGGGTGGTCATTTTGATCCTGCTGGTGTACTCTGACCGGTGGCGATTGGATCCTCTGGATCCCTGGAAAGGTGTTGCCGGGCCCTTTTCAGTGCGCTGGATAGAATTTACTGTGGGCAGTGCAATCTCCCTGCTGGCTTTTTATTTTTTCACTGGGAATCAATTCAATTTGATCAACGTGAGTTTCTGGATCATCGGCCTGTTATTGATCTGGCTCTCGGTCTGGGAACCGGCGGATTGGCCGGGAAAAATTACCTCTGCCTGGAGGGGATTCTTTCAAGATGGATTGCAGCTCACCCCGTGGATGCTATTGGTTGCGGCTGTCTTTGGAATTTCTGTCTTTTTCCGATTCTACCTGCTGGATCAGGTGCCGCCGGAAATGTTCAGTGATCATGCGGAAAAGTTGATCGATGTATCCAACGTGTTGTGGGGTGACCATGCCATATTTTTCCCTCGCAACACCGGCCGCGAAGCCTTTCAGATGTATTTGACCGCTGCTGTTTCAAAGGTTTTTGGGACAGGTATATCCTTCTTGAGTTTAAAAATTGGCACCTGTCTGGCAGGGTTGTTTTCCCTGCCTTTTATCTATTTATTGGGGGTAGAGCTTAAGAGTAAGGAAGTGGGATTGCTGGCAATGTTCTTCGCCGGGATTGCCTACTGGCCCAATGTGATTTCCCGGGTAGCCCTGCGTTTTGCCCTCTATCCAGCTTTCCTGGCGCCGACCCTGTACTTTTTGGTCAGGGGGTTGAAGCGGAAGCGCTGGAATGATTTCCTGTTCTCAGGCCTGTTCCTGGGGATCGGGCTCCATGGCTACAGTCCGTTCCGGATTGTCCCCATCGTTATCATCGTTTTGTTATTGATTTATTGGATTCACGATCAGTCCCCTGAAAACCGCCGGATGGCAGTGATCGCCCTTCTGCTGGTTGGATTGATCTCAGCCCTGGTCTTCCTCCCGCTTGGCCGCTATGCATTCAATAATTACGAGTCATTCTCCTACCGGATGAAAACCCGGATGACTGATGTGGAAGCCCCTATTCAGGGCAGCACCCTGGGGATATTCTTCTCTAATCTGTGGAAGGCGTTAATCATGTTCCAGTGGGACAATGGACAGATCTGGGTGCATTCCATCCCAGGCCGGCCGGCCCTGGAGGTGGTTTCCGGGGCTTTGTTCAGCCTGGGTGTGGTCTTGATAGCCATCCGCTATCTGAAAAATAGACATTGGATGGATCTGGCTTTGCTGCTCATGATCCCCTTGTTGATGCTTCCTTCCGTGCTATCGATTGCTTTTCCGGCTGAAAATCCATCCCTGAATCGGTCTGGCGGGGCAATTATCCCGGTCTTTTTGATCATCGCCTTTGCTGTGGAAAGCCTGCGGAAAAACATCAAAGAGAAGATCTCCGGAAAATGGGGCCTGCGGATTTCACTGGCAGTGGTGCTGCTGCTGGCAGGGGTCAGTACGGCGGAGAATGCCCGTTTGGTGTTTGGGAAATATTACGGGCAGTTCAAGATCAATGCCTGGAACACATCGGAGATCGGGGATGTCATCCAGCAATTCGATGATACGATTGGGGATCAGTCCAGCGCCTGGGTGGTTCCTTATCCACATTGGGTGGATACCAGGCTGGTAGGCATTCACGCTGTGGGGTATGTCAAGGATTTTGCGCTCTGGAGTTCGGATATTCAGGCTACGAGCGATGCTCCGGCGCCAAAACTATATATCTATAAACCCGAAGATCAAGAGACAGCTCAAATCCTTCGTAATCTGTATCCGGATGGGGTTGTGAATCGTTACGATTCCAGTGTTGATGGCCGGGATTTTATGCTGTATTATGTGCTGGGTGATGGGCAGGAAACGGAATGAAATGAGAGGAAACACGAAGCCTGATCTGAATCGCTGGTTGACCGGTGTTCTGTTGATCCTGATCCTCCTCGGAGGCGCTTATTTGCGTTTTGTGGGCCAGGATTGGGACATGGAGCAGCATTTGCATCCGGATGAGCGTTTCTTGACCATGGTGGAATCCAGCCTGATCCCCGTTAATTCTCTGAGTGCGTATTTTGACACCGCCACTTCCACCCTCAATCCCAATAACCAGGGACATACCTTTTTTGTCTATGGAACACTGCCGATCTTTATGGTCCGCTACCTGGCAGAAGCACTTGGCAATACCGGTTATGGAAGTGTCTACCTGGTTGGCAGGACTCTTTCTGCTGTGATCGATCTGCTTTCTGTGGCGCTGGTCTTTTTCATTGGAACCAGACTTTACAGTAGAAAGGTTGGTATCCTGGGGGCCGCTTTTGCTGCCTTTGCCGTACTGCAAATTCAGCAATCCCATTTTTTTACTGTTGACACTTTCATCACCTTTTTCACCCTGTTGACAGTGTATTTTGCCGTAGAAGTCCTCACGGCCGGAGAGGATCGGGTGGCATTGGCATCCTACCTGCTTTTTGGGGCCGCTCTGGGGATGGCTGTCGCGTCCAAGATCAATGCTGCTCCGGTTGCTTTGACTTTACCCCTGGCGGCTTATATACATTGGCTGGGTATGGACAAGGAAACCAGGACAGCACAGCTGCCGCGGATATTGTCCTATTTGAGCCTGGCCGCTGTGGTCAGCCTGATCGTTTTCCGAATCTGCCAGCCATATGCCTTCACCGGACCGGGGTTCTTCAATTTCCGGCCGAACGAAAACTGGGTTGCAACCCTGAAATCACTGCGGGCTCAAACCTCCGGCGATGTGGATTTCCCCCCGGCTTTACAGTGGGCCCGGCGGCCGATCTGGTTTTCCCTTAAGAATATGGTGCTCTGGGGGCTGGGGCTGCCGTATGGGATCCTGGCCTGGGCGGGGTTCCTGTGGATGGGATGGAAGATCTTCAGGGAGCGAATCTTTAATCCCCATTTACTGCTCTGGATCTGGACAGGTCTGTACTTCGCCTGGCAGTCCAGCCTATGGAACAGCACCATGCGCTACCAATTGCCGATCTATCCCTTGCTGGCGCTGTTTGCTGGCTGGATGCTCGTTGCATTATGGAAAGCTGCGGGAGAGAGCAAGATCGCTGTTGGCAATCCGCGCCGGATGAGGAAAATCCTCAGAGGTTTGGTCCTGGTAATAGGCCTGGCCAGCTTGATCCTCACAGCTGGTTGGGCTTTTGCCTTCTCCCGGATTTACACCACACCCCATCCCCGGGTTGCGGCAACCAGATGGATCTTTGACAATATCCCCGGTCCAGCAACCCTCCTGGTAAGGGATGAGCAGGGCAGGGAGGTCCAGCAGCTGCTGTCTGTCCCGGATGATTTGATCATCAGTGGGGAATCCCTGTGGCAGACGAATTTCTTATCCCGGCACACAGGCGTTGCATCAGAGGTGTATTTCCCTGCTGTCATCAATCAAGAACCAGACCAGGGAGAGGTGACCATCCAGGTTTCGATCACTGATCTTGCTGGCCAAACCCTGGCTGCGGGTGAGAAGCGGCTGTCTTTTAGTGATGGCAGAACCAGCGGGTTGGTGATCCTGGATCAGGAGCTGACGCTGGCTGCTGATGAAACCTATCAATTCAGTCTGGCTGTCCTGGGTTCCTCTGCCGGGATCAGCCTGGGCAGGGTTGGGATCGCCAATGAAAGCAGCTGGGATGATGGTTTGCCTTTGCGCATGGACGGTTATGATCCCTATGGCGGTATTTACCAGGGCGGATTGAATTTTGAAATGTATTGGGATGATAACCAGGAAAAACTTCAGCGTTTCATCTCCACCATCGATCAGGCGGAGTATATTCTGATCACCTCCAGCAGACAGTGGGCGACCACAACCCGCTTGCCTGAACGCTATCCTTTGACCAGTGAATACTACCGTCAGCTGCTGGGATGTCCCCTTGAGATGACCATCGAGGACTGCTATAACCACGCGGAACCTGGAACTTATCAAGGCGCTCTGGGATTTGATCTGATCGAAACCTTCCAGTCAAACCCCAATCTCGGTCCCTGGGAGATCAATGATCAGCCCGCTGAGGAGGCTTTCACGGTCTATGATCACCCGAAGGTGTTCATATTCCAGAAGAGTGCCGATTTTTCAGTGGAGAAAGTTGCTGCTATTCTCTCCGCGGTTGATCTGGCAAAAGTGATCCACATCACTCCCAAGCAAGCCGACAACCACCCGGGAGACTTACTTCTTCCCGCGGAAAGGCTGGCAGAGCAGCAGTCAGGGGGAACCTGGAGTGATTTCTTTGATATCGATTCCCTTCAAAACCGCAGCCAGCTGTTTGCCGCTGTTCTGTGGTATGTATCGGTCTTCCTTCTAGGGCTCCTGGTTTATCCAGTCCTCCGTTATACATTGCCGGGTTTGAATGATGCTGGTTATCCCCTGGCAAGAACCTTTGGTCTGCTGCTGCTTTCTTATTTGGTGTGGCTGGCGGGTTCAATGGAAATTCCTTTTGTCCGGAGCACGATTGCAGCTGTGATCACTCTCATGGCTGGCCTGGGCATCTTCCTGGCCTATAAAGACCGAAAAGAGCTGCGAGGAAAATGGATTGAGTCAAAACGATTCTTTATCACTATTGAGCTTCTTGCCCTGGCATTATTCATTCTGGCTGTGCTGATCAGGTACGGGAATCCGGATCTTTGGCATCCCTGGAAGGGCGGCGAAAGGCCGATGGACTTTTCCTATTTCAACGCTGTCATAAAAAGCACTACCTTCCCCCCCTATGATCCCTGGTTTGCAGGTGGGTATATCAACTATTATTATTTCGGTTTTGTGTTTGTAGGCGTGCTGACCAAATTCCTGGGGATCATGCCGTCCCTGGCTTATAACCTGATCCTGCCCACCCTGTTCATGATGATCGGGTTGGGAGGGTTTACAGTCGTTTGGAATCTATTAGGTGGGGATAGCAAAAACGACCGCTTCCGGGACACACCCTATCTGGGTGGTCTGGCGGGTTTATTAGGCGTGGCGGTGCTGGGCAATCTGGGTGTCATGCGCATGGTCTTCCAGGGCATCCAGCGTTTGGCATCCGGGGGGATCAATGTCGTAGATGGCAATTTTTTCCAGCGTTTCAAGTGGACGGTCCTCGGACTGGTTCAATTCACAAAAACGCCAACGTTACATTACCGGCTGGATGAGTGGTACTGGAACCCAAGTCGGGTGATTGGCGCTGAGCACGGCGGCCCGATCACGGAGTTCCCGTTCTTCTCCTTCCTTTATGGAGATCCGCATGCCCATTTGATCGCTCTGCCCCTAACCTTGCTGGCGCTGGCCTGGGTGCTTTCGATCGTCAAGTCCAGCCGCTCTGGAGGAAACACAAAATCAGGAACCCTGGTCCGAATCGCGAGCGCGCTTTTTGGCGCGCTGGCTGTGGGCGTCTTGCGGCCCACGAATACCTGGGATTTTTATCCCTATCTCGCCCTGGGAGCGGTTGCGATCATTTATACCTGGTATCGAGAGCGAAGGCGAGCGGGGTATCAATGGCAGCGGTCTGTTTTGCAGCTGGGCGTGTTCCTCCTGTTTGCGTTCCTGACTTTCCAACCCTATGCCCACTGGTACGGTGAGGGTTATACCAGCATCCAGGGATGGTTTGGATCAAACACACCGGTGAATGATTATCTGATCCACTGGGGATTGTTCCTGTTCATTATTGTCAGCTGGATGGCCGCGGAGACCATTGAGTGGATGGCATCCACACCGGTTTCTGCGCTGCGCGATCTCGCAAAGATCCGAGAGCTGATCATTGCCTCGCTCATGCTGCTGGTGATGATCATGATCAGCCTCGGCGTTCCCCTTGAAAATCCGATCAGTATTGGGCAGATCAACTTGATTGGCACCGGTGTGGGTGTGGTTTGGTTCGTGCTTCCCCTCATGGCCTGGGCATTGATCCTCTTGCTTCGCCCTGGACAGGACTTGATGAAAGGGTTTGCGCTTTTCCTGATCGGCACAGCGCTGGCCATCACCTTGATGGTTGAGCTGGTGTACGTCGAAGGCGATATTGGCAGGATGAATACCGTGTTTAAGTTCTACCTGCAAGCCTGGACCCTCTTCGCGGTCAGCGCTGCCGGAGCGCTGTGCTGGCTGGCAGGCTCTTTGCAGGCATTCAAATCCCCGATCAAAGTCCTTTGGCGGATCATCTTCTATTTCCTGCTGATCAGTGCTGCTTTGTATCCCTTGCTGGGCAGCGTCGCCAAGATCAGAGACCGCATGGCAGCGGAAGCCCCACCCTCCTTGGATGGGATGAGTTTCATGGAATATGCTACTTATTATGACCTGGATTCTGCGCTGGACCTATCCCAGGATTATCAAGCCATACGCTGGATGCAGGATAATGTCATCGGGTCTCCGGTGATTGTGGAAGCGAACATGGTTGAATATCATTGGGGCACAAGGTACACTGTTTATACCGGGCTGCCAGGTGTGGTGGGGTGGAACTGGCATCAGCGTCAGCAGCGGACCATTACTCCTCACGAATGGGTCTATTCAAGAGTCAATGAGGTGAACGATTTTTACGATACACCTGATCTTGACCAAGCCCGGGCATTTTTAGAGAAATACCAGGTCAGCTATATTATCCTTGGTCAGCTGGAGCGGGCAAAATATGCGCCTGAGGGGATTGCCAAGTTTGAAGAAGGGGAGGGTGTTCTCTGGCAGGTGGTCTACCAGGATCAGGAGACCACAATCTATCAGACCCTCTTGAATACCATAGACTGATCCGGGGGAAGTATGCTGGATTTCATCACCTGGTACCTGATACTGCTGATCTTGGGATGGATCGCTTTTCCCATCCTGTATGCTGTGTTGCCCTCATTACCTGGCCGGGGCTATTCCCTGGCCAAACCCTTTGGCATGCTGGCCTGGGGTTATATATTCTGGATCCTGGGTCGTCTGGGTGTAACCGCAAACAATCTGGCCGGATTGTCATTCCCCCTGGTATTGCTGATCGCTGTGGATTTGTGGATCCTTCATAAATTTGGCATAAGGAAATTACTGGATTGGATCAAGCGCCACATCTCGCTGGTATTTTCAACAGAAGCCCTTTTCTTGGCAGCTTTTGCGGCTATGGCCCTGGTCCGTGCTTATAATCCAGAAATCATCGGCACCGAAAAACCGATGGAATTGGCCTTTATCAATGCCATCCTTGCATCTGAGGGATTGCCCCCGGCTGATCCCTGGTTATCCGGCTATGCCATTTCATACTATTATTTTGGCTTTGTGTTGATGGCGATGATGGCAAAACTCGCTGGAACGCTGGGCAGTGTCGCCTTCAACCTGGGCGTTTCCCTGACCTTTGGGCTGACTGCAGTCGGAACCTATGGCGTTTTGTTCAATTTGCTGGCAATCCGGAAAGATCGCTGGCAAAAAGCGCTCCTGCCAGCCCTTTTGGGGCCGTTCTTTACCCTCATTCTCAGCAACTGGGAAGGCTTCTTGCATTTCCTGCATGCCAGGGGTTTATTTTGGGATCAGACCCCGCCAGGGGAAATCCCTGCATTCTGGCGCTGGCTGGATATCCAGAATCTGGATATCCGCCCTGCAGGGGATTCCTTTGGGCACTGGTGGTGGTGGCGTGCCTCAAGGGTCATCCAGGATTATGACTTTTCGTTCTTTGGTAAAGAAGTGATCAGCGAATTCCCCTTCTTTTCCTTTTTACTGGGAGATTTGCACCCGCATGTCCTTTCCCTGCCTTATGTCTTTCTCATCCTGGGTTTTGCCCTCGCTCTCTATTTGCGTCCGCCGGACAGGTCTTTCCGCTGGTTGAAAAGCTTGCCGCTGGAGATCTCTCCTGGTTTCTTCCTCCTGCTCGCCTGGTTGGCGGGGGGGATGGCATTTTTGAATACCTGGAATTTTCCGATGTATGTCGGCCTGCTGGCGGGTGCCTATGCTCTCAGGAACCTGCGGTTAAGGGGGACCTGGCAGGTCTGGGATGTCCTCCGCGACTTCATTTTTCTTGGCGCAGCGCTGGGATTGACCGGGGGAATTCTCTATCTGCCCTGGTATCTGGGCTTTTCCTCTCAAGCGGGAGGGATCCTGCCCAATGTGCTCTATGTGACCAAAGGGGTCCAATTCTGGGTCATGTTCGGTCCCTTGCTGGTGCCGATCCTTGCCTGGCTGCTCACCCGCTGTCTAAAAAATAAGGCTCAGTTCAATCTCAGCCTGGGACTCAGTATCACCGGGATTCTGGTCGGAGTTCTGCTGTTCTTGATGCTGGCGATCGTCGGTGTCGCCAGCCTGCTGGATGTGAGCTACGGTGGTGAACCGCTGGTGAATGTTTTCCTGCGCCAGGTGGGAGGGACGGATCTCTCCCAGGTGGTTCATGAGGGTTTGCTGAGAAGGATCACCATGCCGGGCACCCTGCTGACCCTGATCATCATCTCCATCCTGGGGTGGGGTTTGATTTTCTTCAGGAAAGATGGCAGCCCAAACCGGGTGGATACCCAGGGCCAACCCCGGGGGTCTGGTTTCATTCTACTGCTGGTCCTGGTGGGGATGGCATTGGTGCTGTTCCCGGAATTCTTATACCTGCGCGACCTGTTTGGCTACCGGATCAACACCATTTTTAAATTCTATTATCAAACCTGGCTGATGTGGAGCCTGGCCGCGGCCTATATCGTGGCTACATTGGTGGAATCACTCCAGAAACCCCTGCGGGGAGTGGTGTATTCAGGTCTGGCGCTCTCGGTGATCATGGGTTTGTTCTACCCCATTCTGAGCCTGCCGGCAAAAACCAATGGTTTTTCGCGAGCTGAGGGATTATCATTGGATGGAGCTTATCTCTATCCCCAATCGGATTATCAAGGAGTGGAATTTTTACGATCGCAAGCTAAAGGGGTGATCGCTGAAGCGGTGGGTGGCAGCTATTCCACTGCTCATGGGCGGATGGCAACCTATACCGGGTACCCGACCATTCTCGGCTGGGACTTCCATGAAGTGCAGTGGCGGGGCGGCTGGGACCTGGTGATTCCCCGCAAGCAGGATGTTGCCGATTTGTACTGCACTGGACAGTGGGAGCAGGCCCGGTCGATCCTGGATAAGTACCAGGTTCGCTATCTGGTTGTGGGTGATGTTGAATATACCACCTACACCACAGGAAGTGATTACTGCCCGGGTGGCATCCGGGTGGATAAATTTGAACGACAGTTGCAGCCGATCTTCCAGAATGAGCGTTTGATCATCTATGCGGTTCCACCCCAATAAGCGGATCAGAATATTTTTTTGTTGTGTTTGACAGGACTTGATTATGGAGAATGAAAAGACATTAACAAGGGAGATCGTTTTATACAGCTTGATCTTTGTGGCAGCGCTGGCGCTGCGATTGATCCATTTAGGTCGAATCCCGCTGCTGGAGTCTGAGTCCAGTTGGGCCTTGCAAGCCTGGCGGCTGGCTCAAGGGGAGAGCATCCCCGTTGCCTCCCAGGTTGGATACCTCGCTGTCACCGAAGGCTTATTTTCGATCTTTACCGGGAGTAATTTCCTGGCCCGATGCTGGCCTGCCTTTGCTGGAGGTCTGCTGGTTTGGCTGCCATACTTTTTCCGGGAAGAATTGCGTCCGGTTCCCGCTCTGGTTCTGGCGGCTGGGCTGGCCCTGGACCCAGCCTTGGTCTCGGTTTCCCGGATCGCTGGCAGCCCGATGCCCGCCCTGGTCTTTCTGGCCCTGGCAGCCGGGGCCTTCCACAGGAGAAGGATATCCTGGGGAGTGTGGTTTTTGGGATTGGGTTTGTTTTCCGGCCCAGGATTTTGGATCGGGTTCCTGCTGCTGTCAATTACACTGATGGTTTGTCATGCGCTGGGCTTATTCAAACTGAGAGATTATCTTACGGTCAGGCTGGATGATTTCCGGAGTGGATCAGAAAGCTGGCTGGTTGAGACCCTCCCGGCGCTGCTGGCCTTGTTCCTTATCGGAACTTTCTTTTTGCGGAATTTCCAGGGGATTGGAGCTTGGGCTGGATCGCTGGTGCAATTTTTCCGCAGTTGGGCAGAGCCATCTGGTCTGGGACCGGGGCGCTTTGTGGTTTATTTTTTGATCAACAACCCGCTGAGCCTGGTTTTTGGGCTATTGGGTTTGATCACCGCTTGGCGAAATCAGGACCGCTTGGGGAAAGGGCTCGCAATTTGGTTTGGGATTTCCTTGCTGGGCCTTATTCTCTATCCTCAGCGCGAGACAGGGGATCTGATCTGGTTGGCCGTACCCTTAGGGGTTGCGGCTGCGAGAGAAGTGGTCCGAATTTACCGCCTGGCTCCTGGCAACTGGGTCACCCAAAGCCTGGCGGGATTGGTGGTGGTCCTGGCCAGCTTGAACTGGCTGACATTCATCGGGATGATCTTCCAACCGTTGATTCCGAATCCCACCCTGCTTGAAATGGGGTTGGAAGTTTCGAATGCTTTGCTCCTAGAAATTGGATTATGGGTTGCTTCCCTGGCTTTATTGATCCTGGCAGGAACCATTGTCAGTTCTGAAGGGGGAGAAAAAGCAGTCTGGAAAGGACTGGGAACTGGGGCAGCGGCAGCACTATTCATGTACCTGGTGGCGTCTTTAACGCTGGATGCTTATTTGCTGGAAAAAGATCCCCGGTCCATTTATTCAGAGGGGAACGGCAGCGGACAAATGCAATTGCTGGTCGATTCAATTGCTGATGCGAGTATCACCATCAGCGGTCGCGCAAATAGCATTCGCGGCGCTGTGCTGGTTGACAGTGATGCCTTGCGCTGGACACTGCGCGAATATGAAGATGTTGACTACATGATCAATCCGGTTTCCGCGCTTGATTATCCTTTTCTGATCACCAGCACTGCGGGAATTCTCCCGGGGTTGGAGGAGAATTTCCGGGGACAGGATTTTGTCCTTTCCTCAACACCGGGTTGGGAAAAGATCCTTCCGGATAACAGTATCAGCTGGATCGGGTTCAGAGAAGGGCCTGTATTGAAGGAATACCTGATCCTCTGGATCCGGAATGACATCTACTCAGGATACTGATCCTGTATCGATAACCGCGATCCTGTGTTATCAGGGTTGAATTAGATCAAGGGAAGGTATGCGTTATCCAAATATTGTAGCCATCGATGGGCCGGCAGCATCCGGTAAAACAACCATCGCCAATCAATTGGCAGAGAAATGGGACTACTTGTTTTTTGATACTGGTGTGATGTACCGGGCTGTGACCTGGCTTGTGCTGCAAAGTGATATATCCACAAAAGATGAGGGCGCTGTTAGCAGGTTAGCACAAGAGGTGGAAATTGATGTCTTGCCTCCATCCATTGAAGATGGTCGGGAATATGATGTGCTGGCAGATGGCATTGATGTCACCTGGCATATCCGAGAACAGAAAGTGGATAAAAAGGTGTCCAGAGTTTCGGCGTACCCAGAGGTCCGTAAAGCTCTTACTGCCCAGCAAAGGCGCATTGGCCTTCGTGGAAAGGTGATCATGGTGGGTCGGGATATCGGCACAGTGGTGCTGCCTGAAGCAGACATCAAGATCTTCCTGGATGCCTCAGTGGAGGAGCGAGCCCGGCGGCGCTACCAGCAGCGTAAAGAGCGGGGGGAAAAGGCAAACTATGAGAAAATCTACAAAACACTGCAGAAGCGGGATAAGATTGATTCCACCCGGGAAGTTGCTCCTCTTCGCCCTGCGGATGATGCAGTCATTATCAACACAGATAATATGAAGATAGCTGATGTGTTATCTGCGATCGAACAAATTGCCTCAGAAAACGTCAAGGATTGATATGTCCGAAATGTACCGTGTGCCTCTCAGCATCCAGATCTCAAGAAGGTTTTTGCGACTGTTCTTTAAGTCCCTCTTTCGTCTGCTGGGGAAAGTTGAGCTAATAGGGTTGGAAAATATACCAGACCACAACCGCTATCTGATTGTCTTCAACCATGTCTCGCTGGTAGAAGTCCCTTTTATCACTGCTTTTTGGCCTGGGATCATTGAGATCATTGGTGCTGCGGCAGTCTGGGAGAGGGGGTTCCAGGCTTTGATCGCTAAGATGTGGTCCGGTATCAAAGTGGATCGGACCCAGTACGATCGAGATGTTTTCAAACAGGTTGAACGTGTTTTGGCGGCTGAACGACCGTTGATGATTTCGCCCGAGGGCGGGAGATCACACCAGCCGGGTCTGCGGCGGGGAAAACCTGGCGTTGCCTATATCCTTGACAAGACGAATGTTGTTGTGGTGCCCGTCGGGGTGGTGGGCAATACCATGGACTTTCTCACCAAGGGCCTGCAATTAAAAAAACCGCCCATTCAAATGATCGTTGGCGAGCCGTTCGTGGTCCCTCCTCTGGAAGGGAGAGGGAAGGAACGCCGATTAAACCGCCAGAGGAACACCGATATTATTATGGCCCGCCTGGCAGCCCTGCTCCCGGAAGATTACCGGGGGGTGTATGTGGATTATGAAAAGATTCTGGCTGGAGAGTATGAAAAAGTGACTTTCGCAGCACCTGAATAGCACCACCAGCCCCAACCGCTTACTGTTTTATTAGGGGGAAATCTTAGACCATATCCATGCTATAATCGAGTATGGTTTTCAATCTGCCACCAGCATCCCAATCCAGGATATGATGCCGTTCATTTTTACCCTCTTTAATACTCCAGCTTACATGATCTGGCCGGCAAACGGGCAGGGAATTGCTGCGTTGGTGGTGATGATGGTTTGCCTGGTAATTGGTAATTGGTTCTGGCGGGATTACCAGCGGGAAATGAAAGAAGCGGAATGGTTCCTGTTCGGTATTCTGATCACCCTGGCGCCAGTGGCTGTCCTTTTCCTGGGAGTACAGCTTCCCCACTGGGGAGCGATTCCCCTCCCGAATATGTCTCTGGAGCCGACCGGCGGTTCATTGATGATCCTGGCTGCCCTGCCGGCACTTGTCGCAGGCTGGATATTAGGCCCTGTCAGCGCATCTGTTGTCGGTTTGATCTCCGGGATATGCCTGGCTTATTGGGATACCCATTCACCCTTCACAGTGGTTGAATTCACATTGTTCGCCATGTTGGTGTCGGTCGCCATCCGCCAACGATTTCGGACTGTTTTCTTTAACATACTGCGGCGCCCCTTTTTAGCCAGCCTGTTGATCTCCGGGGTGCACGCGCTGGTATTCATTACTGGTGCCTATTTTTGGGCTTCTGGGTCTGTGGTTGAGAAACTTGATTTCGCCATTTCCAATCTCAGCACGGGCGTGGCGGTCATGGGCGGCAGTTTTGCTATTGCTGGTTTGCTGATCGAGTTTGCCCTGGTTGCTTTCCCTAAGGCGGATGGAATTCGGGGGAAGCTGAAACCCTCTCCCTCGGAATCCAGCATTAAAGTGCGGTTTTTACAATATGTGGTTTCGCTGACCCTGGTGCTTGTCCTGGTCCTTCTGCTGGTGAACTGGTTTGTCGCTGGTAAATCGGCTGAGAAAATGGTCAAGAGCCAGCTGGAAAATATCGCCAGGACAACGACTAACAAGATCCCCTTTTTCTTTAACACCGGGCAGAGCTTGATCAGCCAGTATGCCTTGGAGCTATCCGGAGACTTCGCTGAACCTGAGGACCTGGAAGCGGTCCTCCGAAAGAATTTCAGGGCGATTCCTTTTTTCTCTCAGCTCTATGTCTTCGATGTGAATTCTGAATTGATCAGTGCCTTTCCTGACCTGGACCCCCAGATATCAGCCTTTACTCCTGAGTTTTATGCCAGCCTGGGATCAGCGCTGAATGGTGTACCGGTCCAGGTCATTGTATCTCCACCCACAGGCGAGGGTAATAAAACTGTGATCACATATCTGGGGACCATTTCCCCTCCAGAAGGCGTCCCTTCAGGGGTGCTGGTGGGTCTGGTTGATCTGGAATCCAATCCCTTTACACAGCCTATCCTGAGCGATATCAAAGCTGTTCATGAGCTCGGTGGTGTGGGTTATTTGCTGGATGAGAGCGGCCGTGTGCTGTATTCCTCTCAGGAGAATTTATTTGGCACCTTCATGCCCAGTTTTGATCACCGGCATGAAGAGGTCTTTTCAAAACAAACCACTGCTGACGGGGTGCGGCAGCTGGTGTATATCCGCTCTGCTTTAGGAAGGCCCTGGATTGTGATGCTCACTGTTCCCGCTGTAGAAGCTCAGCAGTTGGCACTGGACCTCGCTGCACCTCTGTCTGGGGTTGTTTTATTGATTTCATTGATCACCATGGCGGCAATGTATTTTCGCTTGAGCTCTGTCGCCGACTCGCTGCATGTGCTTACACGGGAAGCTGATCGCATCACCAAGGGTGAATTGGATCATCCACTGCGGGTCACACCGCGAGTGGATGAGGTTGGTCAACTCAGGCGGGCCTTCGAGAAAATGCGCCGGAGTCTGAAGAACCGCATGGTGGAACTGAATCGATTGCTCACTGTCAGCCAGGGTGTAGCTTCCTCCCTGGAGATGAATGATGCGGTGGACACCATTCTCAGTTCCGCGCTGGAGATCGGTGCCTGTTCTGCCCGCATTGTGCTGGACGCGGATGTGCTTCCGGAGGGTATTGCCGACGGCCCGGAAATGACCCGCATTGGCCAGGGCGAAGACAACCAGGCATTTGCCTACCTGGATCCCCAAATCCTGGAGATCGCCCGCTCCCGTTCTCCGGTGATGCTTTCCAATCCCTCCCGGATGCCTTTTTTGGAACTCGCGGAGGATGAACCGGTCCCAGGGGCAATCCTGATTGTGGCTATTCAGCATGAGCAGCAATATTATGGAGCGATCTGGCTGGCTTATCTCGAACCCCATACTTTTCTGGACAGCGAGGTGCGGTATATTGTCACTCTGGCCGGACAAGCGGCGCTGGCTGCTACCAATGCGTCCCTGTTCAGCCGGGCTGAGCTGGGACGGAAGCGGCTGGCAGCAATCCTGGCTTCAACCCCAGACCCGATCCTGGTGCTGGATCATCAGGACCGCTTATTGCTGACCAACCCGGTGGCTGCTGAACTGCTGGGGATTGAGGGCAAATCCGGCATCGGGGAAAAACTTGAAAAGATCAGCGATCAGGGAGCTTTGATTGAATTGCTGGCTGAGAGCGTTGGCGAGCGGTCCAGCAAAGAGCTGCGGATGGATGATGGCCGAATATTTCTGGCGACAGCTTCCCCGGTGCATTCAGGCGACCATCAATTGGGTCGGGTATGTGTGCTGCGTGATATTTCCCAGCTTAAAGAGATGGATGAGCTTAAGTCAGATTTCGTGGCTACGGTCAGTCATGACTTGCGGTCTCCCCTGACCCTGATGCGGGGTTATGCGACGATGCTGGAAATGGTCGGAGAGCTCAATGAGCAGCAGGGCAACTATGTCCACAAGATCATCACCGGTGTGGAGAGCATGTCTCATCTGGTGCAGAATCTGCTTGATCTAGGCCGCATTGAGGCTGAGGTCGGTTTGAAATTGGACATGATCTCAGCCCCGGATATCGTTTCGGAAGTGGTTGATTCCTTTAAAATCCGGGCCTCACAGAAGAAGATCAAGCTGCATATTGTTCCCCCGAATCAGACCATTCCTTTCATTTCAGCCGATAAGGCGCTGCTCCATCAGGCGCTGCGCAACCTGATTGACAATGCGATCAATTTTAACCAGCAGGGGGGTGAGGTTTGGATCAGATACAGGTTGGAGGGGGGAGATATCCTCTTTGAAGTGGAGGATAATGGCATCGGCATCTCCCCAGTCGACCAACAGCGATTATTTGAGAAATTCTACCGGGTAGAGAGCCGGGAAAAAGACAAGCAAGGCGGAACTGGTCTTGGTTTGGCGATTGTTAAATCGATTGCTGAGCGCCACGGAGGGAACGCCTGGATCAAGAGTGAACTGGGTTCTGGCAGCACTTTTTACCTGGCGATTCCCATTCGCCAACCAGAGAAGAATAAAAAGTAAGAGCTAACTGGAAAACAGGGGGATAATGTGGTAGACTGTTTTTGGATCATTTCCAGCTTCTTTTAGGGGGATTTTAGGGGTGATACAAGGGAGATTCAACGAGAACTTCTCTTGACTGAGTCCAACCTAAACAGTATAATTACAAGTTGCATGTTAAATATCAATCCCCTCACATTAGGCGAGCGCTGAAGAGCGATCTCTCTTGCGCTTGCTTTTGTGCGTGCTGGTACTCAAAGATCTGTGCTGCCTGGCGGTGCCGTTTTTTGGACACAAACAGATTACACAAATGAGCTTGTGGTTGGATGATCCCAACTGATTTCTCAAGGGAGGAATCGGAAGGGGATTTTTGTGGGTTTGAAAGGGCAGGTGAATCTATCCCGGCAGGGATTTACAAGCGGTTGATCGTAGGATCGTAGAGGAGGTTTTCGAGTGAAAACTAAGGGGTTACAAAAACTTCGCATCGGGTTAGCTTCACCAGAAATCATCCGCAGCTGGTCATATGGAGAGGTCCTGGAACCAGAAACCATCAACTACCGGCGTTTGCGTCCGGAAAAAGATGGGCTATTTTGTGAGGCCATCTTTGGCCCCACCCGGGACTATCAGTGCCATTGCGGCAAGTATAAGAATATTCGCTACAAGGGTATCGTATGTGATAAGTGTGGTGTGGAAGTCACCCGTTCTGCTGTGCGCAGAGAAAGAATGGGGCACATCGAACTGGCTGCCCCTGTAGCGCATCTGTGGTTCTCCCGACGGATTCCTTCTATTTTGGGCAGGTTGCTGGATATGTCAAGAAGGGATCTTGACCGGGTATTGTATTTTGCTCAGTATATCGTCACTTATGTCGATGAAGAAGCACGCAAACGTGCCCTGGAGCAGCTAGATACCCGTTTCACATCCGAAGAAGGTGAGATCGGAGAAGATCTCACTGAAGAGATCAAACTTAAGGAATTGGAACGGGAGGAGCTGCTGGCGGAACTGGAAGCCAAGCAGGAAGAGACCCAATCCCGTTTTGATGAAGAAATTGCCTCTGAGCTGGACCCGGTCATCAAACAGGGCCAACGGCTTGAGAAGACTCTCCAGGACAGCGTGGATGAAGCGGCCAAAGATGACCTGATTTTCCCTGATACCGATGTGACCATTGTCAAGAAGGGAGAAAAGATCAGCACATCCCATATCGCTAATATTCAGGATGTTGTCAAAGAACGTCTGGCTGAGATTGAAGAGGACCTGAAGGAAGCCAAGGATAATGAGCTGGAGCACATCAAATTGGATGTGGCCCGGGTCAGGGCAGAAACTACCCAGGAAATCAGCCAATTGCGCGAAAGCCTTGAACAGGCGATTAACTCTGCTCAGGCGGAGTATAAGCGATTGCGGGAGGAACTCCTCAATCTGCAGCCATTGACTTTCCTGGGAGAAGCGGAATACCGTGAGCTTCGTTCCCGTTGGGGACAGGTTTTCCAGGCTGAGATGGGAGCGGAGGCGTTTTATGATATTCTTAAACGCCTTGATCTGGAAGCGCTTTCTAAAGAGCTCTGGAACGAGATCCGCACAACTGGCAGTAAACAAAAACGGAAAAAAGCAATCAAACGTTTGAAAGTGGTGGATTCTTTCCAGAAAACTGAGAATCAACCAGAATGGATGATTCTGACCGTGCTGCCGGTGATTCCCCCGGATCTGCGCCCGATGGTTCAGCTGGATGGGGGAAGATTCGCCACCTCAGATCTCAACGACCTCTATCGGCGGGTGATCAACCGCAACAACCGCCTTAAGCGCTTGCTTGAGCTAGGTGCTCCCGATGTCATTGTCAGAAATGAGAAACGCATGCTTCAGGAGGCGGTGGATTCCCTGATCGATAATTCCCAGCGGGGTAAAGCCCTCTCCCGCCGTGGAAGGCGGGAGTTGAAATCCCTGAGTGATATGCTGAAGGGTAAAAAAGGCCGCTTCCGCAGGAACCTGCTTGGAAAGCGGGTTGATTATTCCGGACGTTCTGTGATCGTCTCCGGTCCTAAGTTGGAAATGTCCCAATGTGGTTTGCCCAAGAAAATGGCCTTGGAGCTCTACCGTCCTTTTGTGATCTCCATTCTTGAGAAACGGGGTTTCGCTACCAATGTCAAAGGTGCGAAACGATTAATTGAACGCAACCGCCCAGAAGTTTGGGAAGCACTGGATGAGGCCATCAAGAGCCGTCCGGTGCTGTTGAACCGCGCTCCAACCCTGCACCGATTGGGGATCCAGGCATTTGAACCCCAGCTGATCGAGGGCAGCGCAATCCAGCTCCACCCCCTGGTATGTACAGCCTTCAACGCTGACTTTGATGGCGACCAGATGGCTGTTCATGTACCGCTGTCCGCGAAAGCGGTCACGGAAGCCCGGGAGCTGATGCTTTCCACCAAGAATTTACTTAAACCTGCCAATGGCGAGCCCATTATTGCCCCCTCAAAGGATATGGTGATGGGAGTGTATTTCCTGACCAGGGAAGATGAACGCTCCTACCCTGGTGATGGCAGGATCTTCTCATCCATGGAAGAAGTGGAGATCGCCTATCACCTGGACCAGGTATTGGTACCCACCAAGATCAAGCTGCTGGTAAGCACCTGGTATGACGAAGAGGGCGAGCGCTTGGAAAGCCCTGAAGAACGGGTGATCGACACAACTGTGGGCCGGACGATTCTCAACATGTCTCTCCCCCCAGAAGTACACTTTGTCAATCGCTCTCTGGTCAAAAATGATGTCAAAGATCTGATCTCAGAGATTTATGAGTTCTGTGATAACCATACCACGACCAGGGCAGCGGATAAGATCAAAGATTTGGGTTTTGAATTTGCGACCAAGTCAGGTTATTCGATCGCTGTCGGTGATTTACAGATACCTCCCGAAAAGGAGGAGATTGTTGCTGAGGCCCTGGAAAAGGTGCGTTCAGTTGAACGCAGTTTCCGGCGCGGGTTGTTAACCGAACAGGAGCAGGATGACCGGGTGATCGATATCTGGCAGGAAACCACCTCAACAGTTGGTGATGCGGTCAAAGCCAATATGGATCCTCATGGAAATATGTCTGTCATGGCTGTTTCTGGCGCCACCAAAGGTGGTTTTGGCCCAGTATCCCAGCTGGCTGGTATGCGAGGTTTGATGGCTGATCCTTCGGGTCAGATCATTCCTCTGCCTATCCGCTCCAGTTTCCGGGAAGGACTTACTGCCCTGGAATATTTCATCTCCAGCCATGGTGCCCGCAAGGGTTTGGCTGATACCGCCCTGCGAACCGCTGATGCAGGCTACCTGACCAGGCGCCTGGTGGATGTTTCTCAGGACGCGATCATCAATGATGAAGACTGTGGAACGAATAATTGTATTGTGCTGGAACGGGATGAGGATATTGGCGGTCAAAACTTGCAGGACCGGATTTTCAGCCGGGTGCTGGCAGGTCATGTGGTTGATAATGAGACCGGTGAGATCCTGTTTGAAAAAGGCACACTGGTGACCCGGGAAATCGCCCGCAAAATCTTCAGATCTCCCGTGGACAGCGTCAAGGTGTTTTCTCCTTTGACCTGTGAACTGGAACATGGTTTATGTGCCAAGTGCTATGGTCTGGATCTGGGCCGGGGCCAGCCGGTTGAGCTGGGTGCGACCGTGGGTATAGTTGCCGCCCAATCCATTGGAGAGCCGGGTACGCAGCTTACTCTGCGGACTTTCCATACTGGTGGTGTGGCAGCAGCCAGCGATATCACGACTGGTCTGCCCCGTGTTGAAGAGCTTTTTGAAGCCCGGAAAGCCCCCAAAGGTGAGGCTGTCTTGACGGAAATTGCCGGCAAGGTCAGCATAGAAAAATCTGACCGCTACAGCGACATGCGAGTCATTCGCGTCACCCATAGTGAAATGGTCAGCGATTCCTATGATCTGGAAAAGTATTGGCGGCGGCGTGTGAGCGATGAGGACGAAGTCGAGGAAGGTGATGTGATTGCCTCCCTGGACGCAGATAACAAACTGATCGCCAAGAATGGCGGCCGGGTTCGGATCGAGGACCGCACGATCATCGTTTCCTATGAAGTCAAAGAAGAAAAATATTACGAGATACCGAGCAATGCCCGGCTGGCTGTTGAAGATGGTGAGAGAGTAGAACCAGCTCAGCGATTGACGGAAGGTTCTCTGAACACTCACGATATCCTGCGTATCAGTGGTCGGGATGCCTGCCAAAAATATATCCTATCCGAAGTGCAGAAAGTGTATCGTTCGCAAGGGCAGAACATCCATGACAAGCATTTTGAGATCGTGATCGCTAAGATGATGTCCCGGGTCAATGTCGTTGATTCTGGAGATTCAGAGACCCTGCCCAGGGAGCTGACCAATCGAATTGCTGTCATGAAGGAAAATGAAGAGCTTCTTCAAGAAGGTAAACGGCCTTTGAAGTACAACGAAGTGCTCTTGGGCATTACCAAGGCGGCTTTGAACACGGATTCCTTCCTCTCAGCGGCTTCTTTCCAGCACACGATCAAGATCCTGACTCAGGCAGCTGTGAATCGCGATGAGGATCCTCTCTTTGGTCTTAAAGAGAATGTGATCATCGGAAAACTCATTCCGGCTGGAACCGGCTTCCACCGGGGCCCGTTCGCTCCCGAATCCGAAGAGGATGAGGAGGACCCTGAAGAAGCTGAGGCTGAAGAGGCTGAAGTGCCAGCCGATGAAGAGGAAGATGCTGATGATGTGGTAGTCGACGACCAGGATGATGACGCTGAGGATGATGAATAGATCCTGGACCATAGATAGACAAGATAAACGGCTCCTGACCAAGGAGCCGTTTTTCCTTAAATCCAGGCTTCCTCCCAGGGAGGATGTTCATAAGCCGGTTGGCATTTCATGTTATAATGCTCAACGGTTAAATTCCCAGCAGAGATTAAACGTGGACAGTAGACGGAATACGGATCGTGGAGCAGGTGCCGCAATACTCGTATTCCGTGTTGTGTTGTAGTTGGAGGACTTATGGAATTTGGTTTAGTACGACCGATCGATATCGATGATGAAATGCAGAACGCATATCTCGATTACGCCATGAGCGTGATCGTTTCCAGGGCGCTGCCCGATGCCCGGGATGGGTTGAAGCCCGTGCACCGCCGCATTCTTTATGCCATGCATGATATGAATATGGGGCCAGATTCAACGTATAAGAAATCAGCCCGTATTGTTGGTGAGGTGCTTGGTAAATACCATCCTCATGGTGATATGGCTGTCTATGATTCTATGGCTCGCATGGCCCAGGATTTCTCTATGCGGTACCCGCTGGTAGACGGACAGGGGAACTATGGTTCGATTGATGGCGATTCTCCAGCGGCGATGCGTTATACCGAAGCCCGAATGGCCCCTTCCGCCACACTGATGCTAGATGACCTGGAAAAGAACACCGTTGATTTCCGGGAAAATTTTGATGGGACCTTGCAGGAGCCGGACGTGCTTCCGGCGTCCTTTCCAAACTTATTGGTCAACGGGGTCACCGGGATCGCAGTGGGCATGTCTACCAGCATCCCACCCCATAATCTGGGCGAGGTGGTTGACGCCCTGGATTACATGCTTGCTAACTGGAAATCAATGGATAAGATCACTGTGGAGGAGCTGACCCAGTTTATCAAGGGGCCAGATTTTCCTACCGGGGGCGTGATCATTGAAGATAAGCGGCGGAGTGGATTGAAGAGTGCTTATGGGGGAGGCCGGGGGAAGATCAGGGTCCGTGCCAAGGCAATCGTGGAGGAAATGTCCCGGGGCCGGCACCGCATCGTGATCACCGAAATTCCCTACATGACCAAGAAAATCACAGTGCTGGAAAGGATTGCCAAGCTGGTCAGGGATGAGGAGATTGAAGGGATCGCGGATCTGAGAGATGAATCAGATCGACAGGGTATGCGGATTGTGATCGAGCTTATGAAATCCGCCCAACCGGAAGAAGTATTGGAGACGCTCTTCAAGCGATCTACGCTGGAAAACACTTTCAGCATTATTATTCTGGCCCTGGTCGATGGAGAACCCAAACTTCTCAACCTGAAAGGTGCCCTGCTGGTATACCTGGAGCACCGATTAGAGATCGTGAAGCGCCGCTCCAGATTTGATTTGGAGAATGCCAAGGACAGAGAACATGTGCTGGCCGGATTGAAGACGGCCCTGGACAACCTGGACGAGGTCATTGAGACCATACGAAAATCTCGCTCTGCAAAAACTGCCCGGAATAACCTGATCAGAGATTTTTCCCTGACTGAGATTCAAGCCCAAGCTATCCTTGATATGCCTTTACGGCGCCTGGCTGGCCTGGAACGGAAAAAAATCGAAGAGGAATACAAACAGGTAAAAAAGAAGATCAAAGAATTAACTTCTTTGTTGAAATCACCGAAGAAGATGCGCGATGTTGTCGCAACTTCTCTCCAAGAGATCAAAGAAGAATTTGGAGACGTCCGCCGCACACAGATAGCAATGATTGAAGGCGGATTGGATGCAGCGCCGATGATGCTCACCCAGTTAACACCGTCCGAATCCATCTGGGTCATGATCAATCGAGATGGACTGATTTCGCGAACGCCCGGTGATGATCTTCCCCGGCCAAGTGGTTGGGATGTGCCCAATTGGTTGGTGAAGGCCAACACACGGGATACGCTTTACCTGGTGTCAGAGGAGGGAGAAGCTGCAGCCATTCCAGCCCATACCATCCCGGAAGCATCAAAACCCAGTCAGGGCAGCCACTTCTCTACCCTTACCCCGTTCCGGAAGGGTACTGAACTGGGGGCGGTCTTTGGTCTGCCTCCTAAAGAGAACCGGGATGAGAACTGGTATGTGGTCTCGGTCACTGAACAGAGTATGATCAAAAAGTCTGAGATTAAAGAGCTCCCCGGGCCGTCTGCTCAATTATTCACGCTGGTGAAAGTGAATGAGGATGATAAACTGGTTTCCCTGCGCCTCAGTGATGGCACCAAGGACATCTTCCTGGCCACCCGGCAGGGGATGGCCATCCGCTTTTCTGAAGAAGATGTGCGTCCTATGGGGTTGGTTGCTGCCGGTGTGAATGGCATGAAATTGGACAAATCTGATCGGATCATTGGTATGGAAACCTTACCCCAGAAGGGGGAGATATTTTTCCTGACCTCTTCAGGAAAAGCAAAGAGGATCGAATCAGATGATTTCCCGGTGCAAGGCCGCTATGGGAAAGGCGTGATCGCCTGGAAGCTGCCTGAAAATGAAGACCTGGTGGGCATGACTGCCAGAAAAGGAACGCTGCGGGTGACCATTCACCTCAAAGACTACGCGCCAAAATCAGCCCGGCTTGACGAAGCGCCTGTCCAATCTCGCGTTGCTCAAAAAGGGAAGTCCGTGGTGGAGATCAAAGAGGATGATCGGGTTACCCTGATGACCATCCCCTGGGAAGTGATCCGGCCGGTTGTGGAGTGATGACCGGCTGGTTTATTTAATGATTGAAAAATCTGAAAAATGATAAGCGATCTTTCCGTCGATCAAACCCAAGGTGTCCCTCCCATTCTTGACATGCCCTGCGGATGAGCTGGCAGTCCAGCTGATCTGGCGGGTGCTGCCAGAACCACTGAATCCAGCCAGGGTGAAGACACTATCAGGCAGGATATCTGTAAAGAGTGAGTTGAACCAGGTTTTGATGGCTGCCGTGCCCTGCACAGTGCGTTCACTGGTGATGTGCACCGCATTTTCCTGGTAAAGGCCCAGCAGCTGGTTGAGATCATGAGCGTTTAAGGCCTCGATAACGATCTCGGCAATGTCCTTGGGGGTTGACGATCCACTGTCCCAATTGAAGTCACGGATGATTCGATAATACTCTTCCGGGAGGTCGGTGTGCAAACTCCCCCATTCCCAGAAGTTGAATCCAGGCAGGTTGAGCGCTTTGGTTTCTTCCATGAACTCCGTCACCTCGTCCAGGGTTGGCGTCCAGCCATTTTCCGTGCAAGCCGCTCCAGTGGGGAAGATCGGCGGAGTATATTTGAGATTTTTATATTCAGCGATGCTCTTCTTTAACTGCGCCCCCGGGTTGTGGGCGAACATCCAGTAAATTTGAGGCATGTTCAGATCACATTTTTTTAGGAATTGATTCCAGGGCAATCTGGGATGATAGGAAGGATATCTGTAAGAGCTTAATGCGATAGGGATATCCGTGATGGCCGCGGTGAGCCGATCCATGAAGGTAACAGCAGAGACATATTTTCCTTTATAGTGGCCTTCGGCATTGAGCACAAAGCCATCCACTCCCAGTTCCTGAATCCGGCTGATGGCCTTGGAAGCCTCCTGCCAGGGTTGATCTCCAAAAAGATAATGCCATCCCCAAACCTGAATGCCTTCGCTTTTCAAGGCACTGACCAGGGGGGGGACAAGATCGATCTTCCTTTCCCAATCGTAATTGTAGCTGTATATGCCATTGGCAATTTTTATCAGCACATGGCTGTAATTCGCGCGAACGGCGCGCCGGGTAATCTCACTGATGCTGCCATTATGGCAGCCCCGGATCTTCCAGATAAACATCCCTTTTCCAGTTAGCATGGCAGTGTCCTCATTCCTTGCTGATAGCCGATGATCATTCTAAGACTGTATCGAGTCCAGCCCGGGTTTCAATGTCACGGTGAATTTAAAGCCTGTTCCAATATGTCTCTGATCAGCTCGTATCTTGGCAGCAATACATGTGCTCCTGAGCTGGTTTTCCAGTAATAGATCGAGTCTTGATTGATGAAATACTGCTGGATCAGGGATTTATCCGAAAGTTTGGCTGCTGTCGGGACCAATGACAAAATGGTTCCCAGATCCAGGTTTGTGGTCACATGTTTTGAATAGGTCTTGAAAAAATAAGGGATCCTGGTCAATGTTTTCAAAGCCAGCATGCGATCCAGGATGGCTTCCAGCACTAATTGTTGGCGGTAGTTGCGGTCGAAATCGCTGGTGGTATCACGGGACCGCACGTACCACAGGGCTTCTCGGCCATCCATATGCCTGGTGCCGGGATACACACAGTGAGACTCGCCTCCGCCCCATTTATCATCACATATTTCCCGGGGAACATAGATATAAAATCCACCCAGGTCGTCAATGAAATCTTCAAAGGCCCAGAAATTCACCAACACAAAATATTCCGGTGTGAAGCCAAAATTATAGGCCATGGTATCCTGGAGCGTCTTGAAACCTCCCCGCACATAAGCTGCGTTGAGTCTCTGTTGACCCCAGCCAGGAATGTGGACATATAAATCGCGGGGGAAAGAGGTGACATTGACTCTGTTGTCTTTGGTATTGACGGTGACCAAGATCATGGTATCTGTCCTGCCGTTGTACCAGCCTTCTTTCTGATCCGAACCCAGCAGCATGATCGTCACTTGTTTTTCTGGAACCTCGATGGGATCCACGCCGCGGGTATCCCCGATCGGTTCGATCAGGATCTGGGTAGGTGTAGGGGTAAGAGTAGGCGTCGCAGTTGGATAATCGGTAGGAATGTATGTGGCTGTGGCATTGAGGGGTCGAAAGGCGGTTGCTGTCGGTGTTGCATTCACAGGGGCTTTGAGAATGTTCTCCCTGGAAAGGATCCGGGGTGACAATGAGGTTCCTTGATGCAAGCTCAATCCCAGGAATATCAATCCCAGGATGGTCACAACTATGATGATCAGCAGACCGCGATTTTTTTCCAGCATAATGGTTTTTGTACCTTAAGCGCCTGCTGGTGTTTTTCTCGCAGAATAAAGCCAAATGGAGTTCAAGAGATTGGCTGTTAACGGGTTAGCAGGCTTGCAAGCACGAGGACGTACCTCCTGCTCGGATAGCTCACAATAGTTCGTAGCAAGATTGATGCCAAGGTCGATTCTCTATATAGGCCGGTTATTACAGGAAAGCAAGCAGCAAGCTTACGGTGGTTCCCGTTCCTGGAGTGCTTTCTACCCACATTCTTCCCCCTTCATTTTCCACCAGGTTTTTTGTCACGTAGAGGTTGGTCATGACTTGACTGAGCTGTTCTTGCTGCTCGGTTGTCAGGTGGTCATTGAGAATACCAGCGATCTCATCCGGATAATATCCCCCACCCTGATCCGAGACCTTGATATGGGCAAAACGCTGTACTTGGTCCGCTTCATAGATCTGGGCTCTGATGATGATCTTCCCTTCAGCCTCGTTTTCCAAGACAGCATTGGCAATCAAGAATGAGAAAATTTCCTGGAACAGGGCATGGTTCATCCTCAATAGTGGTGGGTTCTCAGGAAGTTCAAGTTCAGTGACCAGATCCTTTTCTTTGATCTCGGTCTCCACCTTGGCAAGACAGCTCTCGATGGCTTCAGCGATGTCTGCTGGCCTCCGGCTGTCCGGGTCAACATCCTCACTAGCCGGGATATCCTCACTTTCCCCAACTGGTGCTGGATCAGATTCAAGGTCGTCATCGAGCTCTCTGGGTTCTCCGATCTCTTTTTCTATGACATCGATGTACTTTCGCAGGGCTTCGATGGATTCTTTCTTGGAGAGGTCAACCAGCATGGCCAGGTGTCGCTGCAGGGAATTTGACCAGTTAATCATTTCGGCATATTTTGTTTCCAAACCAGTGTGATCCATTAACAGGTGCTGGTGTTCCTTGGATAACACAGCCATATCTTCCCGGAGCTGTTGTTTGTCCTGTCCAAGTTTGGTTAATTGAGAGGATAAGTCGCGGATGGTTTCCTTGACCCCTTCGGATTCTCCATTCTGGGAGACCAGATGATGGCTGAAGGCTTCCTCAAATAATTTGCACAGCAGCTGAATATAATCCTGGTCTTTTTTGGTCCAGGGGCGGTTGGAAAAGGGTGAGAAGAGCACGACACCAATGGTCTTATTAGCGCCAGGCACATAAACCGGGGAGGCTAGCAAGTGTCCAGGTTTGCTGAGCTGAAGCATTTTTGAAAGATGGGAAAGGTCCCGGGAGGTGCTGCTGGCCGGGATGTGCAGCATCTTGCCGCGCTGAATGTAATTGGATATCAGGGGGATGCTTTTGCTGTCTAGGGTGATCGCTTGGAGAGGTTCTTCCCGGATCAGATCGTAACCAGCGATGATGCGGATTTTCCCATGCTCGTCCGGAGTGTCGATCACCATGGCCAGATCAGCCAGGATCAAATAGGCTGTGGTTTGGGCAATTTTATAGAGAATCCCCGTAGAATCATCTTCGTCGAACAGCCGGTGGATGATGGCCAGAATGTCGTGGTCAACGCTGAAATGCCGGCGTTCCAAAGGTTCTTCTTGTCCCGGGTCTGCTGGTCGGGTTTCTCCAATTGGGAAGCGGTCACCCAGTACCAGCAATAATGGGTAAGCAGCCAGTTGGGCGAGGTGAAGGGAATCCTGCTCCCCGCTGAGCAGGGATAGCATAGATCCGATGCCCAGAATTCCCAGCATGAAGATCCCATAATGCCAGTAGTTGGGTTTGCGAATGATGATCAATCCACACCCAATCACAACCAGGGAAATTGAAATACCCTGCCAAAAAGAGGACGAACCAAAGAAGCCTTCAAGTAAAGCGGGAAATGCGCTCAGCTGTAAAATGACCAGGGCTGAAAATAGCGCTGTCAGGCCCAGCACAATCAGATCGATATACTGGCTGCGCTCAGGGAAATTCCACATCCAGGATATTAAGAGTATACCTACCAGCGAAGCTGCCAGATCCAGTGTCACCAGTCCAGCACTGAACTGGGGATTTGTCCGCCAGCTCAGATAGGTGATCAGAAAAACAACCAGGCGCAGGATGAAAATTCCCAGCAGCCCTTGCAGCATGCGGTAACCTTGCGTGAATCTGCCCCGCTGCCATTTGATGTAAGTCTTTACCAGCGCGGCAGCGCAGATCAAAATGATCAATAAAGAATACCCTAAATATGTTAGCGGCAGGTTCGCAGGATTGGGAGCGTATAGTATCTGATTCATAAAGCACACCTTTCTGAATTATAGCATGGGTTTTGTATTGGGGTTAGTTAGAAGACGGTTCCTGGGGTCTATCTAGCTGCCTTTTCAGGCAGTATAATGATGAAAGGTTGACAAATATTGAACTCGGGGTAAAATTGCCCCTGCAGAATATCTCATGCCGAAGTGGCGGAACAGGCAGACGCGCTACGTTCAGGGCGTAGTGGGCTTCACGCCCATGTGGGTTCGACTCCCACCTTCGGCACTTTCCCTTCCCTAACCCAGGTTAGGGATGATTTTTTTAAGACTCCCCGCTGGTCTTTCTCAGTTGATCGACTATCATCACTAGAATGCAGGCCTTGCGGTGTTCTGGGTCTGTGATCAATTTCCTTGACTGTCTGATTTTCCTCTGAAATGGGTGTAGAATACGAGATACCCTCAACCGAGATCTGGAGGTCTATTGGTGATGGCAAACACTGAGAAAACCATATCCTCACCACTGGAAAAAAATACACTGAAAGAGGGGCTCTCACTCAGCCTGTATATGCTGCGCCGGGCTGTGATGATTGCATTTACCATCGTGATTGGCGTCTTTCTGACAGTCTGGATAGCTAACAAAGAAGGTCAGATAGATCTTGCCGCAAGGCGGCGAATTGACCGGATCATAACCAACTTGCGGTATTCTGGTTACTGGGATGATGTGCCAGAAGAGGAAAGAGAGCAGGCGAGGGAAGAACTCCACCAGGAACTGGCAGAAGAAGCCGGTTTAAGTCTACCGACATTCCCGCGGAATGTGAGGTGGGCCTTCAACGCTTTGCGCTATGATTGGGGGACTGTTCTCAATCAGGATGTTTCAGCCTTTGGGGGATACTATGATCGATTCCAGGTTAACAGGATTCTTAAACACCATTTTCCGAACACATTGCTCCTGGTGGGCACGGCGGATCTGATCATCTTTTTAGTTGGTATCCCACTGGCGCTTCAGCTCGCCTCTCGTAAAATGGATCATTGGGTTGACCGCCTGTTCTCTGTCCTGACACCGCTCTCTTCTATCCCCAGTTGGGTGCACGGCATTTTTCTGGTGGCTATTTTTGCTATTCAATTAAGGATCCTGCCCTTTTCCGGAAAATACGACAACCTGCCCGCTGAAACCTGGCTGGGGAATGCCCTCATTGTTGGCAAGCATATGATCCTGCCTGTGTTAGCCATCCTGCTCAGCCTGTTTTTCCAGCTGGTATACACCTGGCGCACATTCTTTTTGGTTTATGCCAAGGAAGACTATGTGGATTTGGCGAAAGCCAAAGGATTGACCCTCCGAAACCTGGAAAGGCGTTATATCCTGCACCCGACCCTGCCTTACATCCTGACCAGTTTTACACTGACCCTGGTGGGATTCTGGCAGATGACCATCGCCCTGGAATATTTCTTTAAATGGCCAGGTCTTGGCTTGTTGTATGTCAATTCCCTGCCTCGATTCACATCCGATGGTTATTATCCTGGTGAGATGAGCATTGTCATTGGCATTGTGGTCACCTTCGCTTTCCTGTTGGGCATGCTCGTTCTGATGTTGGATTTGATATATGTTTGGGTAGATCCACGCCTCCGGATCAACACTCGGAAGCGAGGGATGGCACGCGTGAATATTCGCCGGGCTCGCTCTCAGCGGAGAAAGAAGAAAGGCAAATTACAGACTTTCTCATTCCTGAATGCCAAACCAGAGAAGCCGCCATCATTCTTAAAAAGGGTGAATATTCTAGCTGGAAATGGGGCAGCTGTCGCTAAGAGATTGAATATTAAGTTCAAAGAAGTGCTGGGAGAAATCTTCCGTTCCCCACTGGCTCTGGCTGGACTGGCGATCATCCTCGTCCTGATGCTGGGCTCAATCTATGCTGTCGTGGGATTGCCTTATGTTAAGATCGGTGAAGAATGGGGAAGATCTGGGGTCAGCGGAGAGATCTACATTCCGAAAAACGCAGCTCCTGCCTGGGTGAATTGGTTCCGGAGGGATGACTTGCCCCAAACGACAACCAAAAGCAGCCAGCAGGGGACCATATCAAAAACTATAGTTGAACGGGAGGACGGTTACACCAGCATCCAATTTACCATGCCCCTGGACTACCCTTACCAGGAGTTTCCGCAAGATATCTTTCTGTTTATCGATTCCCAATATGATGAGAAGTTGCCTTTTCTTCTTTTACGGTGGATTACACCGGATGGGCGAGAGATCAATCCCAGCAGTGTGGGGATTACAGAGGAAATGACGTATTCCTTTTCTGACAACCTCAAACTGAGAAAATTCCTCCGCCAGTACCCGGCCTGGGAGAATTGGTTGAATCTGAACGATCAAAATCGTGTTCCTGGATTCTACGCCATGTTCGCGGACCCAGAAGCTGATTCCCCGCAAGTTTTATCAGGAACTTACCAGCTGGAAATCACCGCCATGACCTTTGAAGAGGGTGCTGATGTGGACATTGAATTTGTTTCATTGGGGAAAGTCTACGGTTGGGCGGGAACAGATCATCTGCGGAGAGATTTAGTGGTCCCGCTGTTCTGGGGTCTACCTTTCGCGCTTGGTTTTGGATTGGTAGGTGCCACTTTGAGTTCCCTGATCGCCCTGGTCGCTGCTGCTGCAGGTGTCTGGTTCGGAGGATGGGTGGATGAACTCTTGCAGAGGATAACAGAAGCGAACATGATCCTGCCGGTCCTGGCGGTCAGTATTTTGGTCTTTGCTCTCTATAATGTCAATTTGTGGCTGATATTGTCTGTGGTGATCTTCCTGCAGGCCTTCAGCAGCCCTGTAAAATCTTTCCGGGCAGCGTTCATGCAGGTCAAGGAAGCTTACTATATTGAGGGAGCTCGGGCATATGGCGCAAGCAATCTGCGCATTATCCTCAAGTATATGATCCCCCGCATTTTTCCGGTATTGATCCCGCAGATCGTGACTCTCATTCCCAGCCTGGTTTTTCTGGAGGCTACCCTGGGTATCTTTAATGTCTTTGATCCCCGATTTCCTACCTGGGGGCGGGTGATCTACGGTGCCATTGCGAATAATGCCTTGTGGGGCGGATATGAATACTGGGTACTGGAACCCATCTCTTTGTTGCTGCTAACGGCCCTCGGATTTTCCTTGTTTGGTTTTGCTCTGGAGCGCATCCTCAATCCTCGTTTGCAGCTCAAATAACGACAAAATTAAGCATTGCGGAAATATACCTGCCTGGAGACCAAATCCTGAACCTGGATACTCCTTTCTGGCCGTAATCTTGCATGGTATTGTCTTATTGCGGTGTCAGATAATGTGCGTTACGATTAAGCTATGGATCTAAAACGGGGTAAGACGATTTTTTTGACGGCTTTCCTGGCCCTGGTTGTGGTCTGGATGGTTGTCTTCGTGGGCAGGATCGCTGATTATCGGCGGCTGTCAGAGGAGTATGAGGACGCTCAGCTGACAATCGCTGCCCTGACTGCAACCACCAATGCCCTGCAAACACAGGTGGTCATCGCCGGGTCAGATCAGGCGGTTGAAGAATGGGCCTATGAGCAGCGCAAGTGGATCCGGGAGGGGGATCAAAGGATTGCACCCATTCCAGTTGAGGGGACCTCTGAATCTCAACTGGTCATCAAAACTCCCACGCCAGAACCGCAGAACTACTTCCGGATCTGGTGGGAGCTGTTTTTTGACACCAAACCTTGACCAGCTAAATCCCCCGTGCTATAATCGCAACTCATCTACGCGGGGTAGAGCAGTGGCAGCTCGTCGGGCTCATAACCCGGAGGTCCCAGGTTCGAATCCTGGCCCCGCTACTCAAAAAAGGCGCTCCCCGGAGCGTCTTTTCCTTTTCAATAACGAAGGGTCTTTGTTTAGATCCCTCCGTCCTTGACGTCGGGATTGGGCGATGGGCGATCTGAATTCGCCCTCGCCCTTAATCCTGGCCCCGCTACTCAAAAAAGGCGCTCCCCGGAGCGTCTTTTCTTTTTCAATAACGAAGGGTCTTCGTTTAGATCCCTCCGTCCTTGAGGAGCAGGTAGATTTCCTGCCAATTCTTATATAAATCTCATATCTTTCTCATACGTTTTTTTAATCTGGATTCCGTATGATGTTAATCGTCAATAGAACAATTTAAACTATTGGAGGTACATGCTATGTATAGACGATATCGCTTACCTACTATATGGCGTGAAATGGATCAGCTCCAGCGGGAGATGAACCGCCTCATGGGTTATTCCTCTGGGAAGCGGCCTTTATCCCCGTTGAGTTTTCCAGCGATCAATATCTGGACAAACGAGGATGAAATGATCCTTTCCGCAGAACTTCCCGGAATGAAAGTGGATGATATTGATCTCAATATCACCGCTGATGCGCTTGTCCTGATTGGGAAAAGGAGTCCTCAGCAGCTCGAAGAGGGAGCCAGGTATCACCGCAGGGAGCGCAATCACGGAGAGTTCAGCCGCTCCATCCAACTGCCGTTTATGGTAGATCCCGGGAAAGCAAAAGCTGTCTTCAAAAACGGCATTCTGGAAATATCGCTTGTTCGGGCAGAAGCGGATAAGCCCAAGAAGATCGCTGTCAAAGCCGGCTAACAGGCAGCTGAAAAGGATGAATGGAGGTAGATAAAATGATGAAGAATAAAGAAAAAGCAATGCAGGTGACAGACCAGGAATTGGTTGAGAACGAAGAACTAGAGAGAACCCGCGAACGGCAATGCTTGGTGCCAAAAACCGATATCTATGAAAGCGATGATATGATCGTCATCCTGGCTGATATCCCCGGTGTCGCTCAGGATGCTCTGGATATCACCCTGGATAAGCATATTCTCGCTATCGATGCCTATAACACTTCCAGCGAAAATAAGGATTTTTCGATCACCTACAGTGAATATGTCCCGGGGGATTACCATCGGAAATTCCGGCTCGCTGAGGAGATTGATGTTGATAAGATCGAGGCCATCGTGGCCGACGGGGTCTTGGAGCTCCGGCTGCCGAAAGCTGAAGAAGCGAAGATCAAGAAGATCCCCATCAAGGCGGGATAAGCAAGTGAACTTGAGCCTGACTGCTGTCAGGCTCTTTTCATTTTAAGTCTAGGTCATTAGAGCCACCTGGACCGGGCGTCAGATGGGTTTTGCTCAGGCAGCCCAAGGCATTGGTCCGATCCCCAGCTGCCAGCAGCTGACCCGCGCTGGAGGATCATCCTTTTCATACAGCACTGTCTTGTTGTCTGCTCCATCCGAGGATAAAATCAATACCAGAAAGCATGTGTCCTGATCATCAAGGAGCGCGAGGATGAAGGTACAAATCTACACCATGCAGTCAGTGGATGAAGCCCTCCAGGTTGCAGCTCTGGGCGTGGACCACCTGGGGCTGACCCCCAGCCAGATCGGGCTGCCGGGGGAAATCGATTTCTGGACCGCCCGGGAAATTGTTGAAGCGGTTGATGATCGTGCGATTTGTGTTGCCCTCACAGTAGAAACGGATGAGAAGGAAATCATCCGCATGGCCAGTGCTGTCCAACCCGACATCCTGCACCTCTGTAGTCTGGAAAACACATTTCTACCGGATGATGTCCGGCGCCTGCGCGATAAACTGCCTGGCCTGCCAATCATGCAGGCTATCTCAGTCACTGGGCTCGAAGCACTGGACACAGCGCTGGATTATCAAGGGGTGGCGGAGTATTTGATCCTGGATACTCAGGCAGAAGATATCGCCGGTATCGGGGCTTCCGGTCAGACCCACGATTGGGGTGTCAGCCGGGAGATCGTTCAGGAAGCGGAGATACCGGTGATCCTGGCTGGTGGACTGTCCCCTGAGAATGTCACCCAGGCCATTGCAGCGGTTGAACCCTGGGGAGTGGATTCCCTGACCCACACCAATCAATTCCTCGCCGGGGGGGGTTTCAAAAAGGATCTCACGAAAATCAAAGCTTTTATCGATGCTGCCAAAGGCACAACCTAAATGGGAAAGATCTCTGCCCTGGTGTTAGGTGATCTGAACGTGGACCTTGTGATCCCTTTGCGAGCGGGAGACCAAGTTCGATCTCAAACGGAAGGACTGCAGCTTCACGGAGGAGGTACAGGGGGAAATACAGCAGCAGCCTTGGCCCGCCTCGGGGTCCCGGTTGGTTTCATTGGCACGGTGGGTGATGATGGTTACGGCCGCTGGTCAGCGAATGATCTGCAAAAAGAAGGTGTGGATATTCGTTTTCTCCAGGTTGCTGAGCAGGGCTTCACCACTATTGTCATGGCAGTGATCCGCTTAGATGGTGAGCGAGACCTGTTTGTCTGGCCGGATATCGGGGGAGCCCATACCAGATTGTCAGCGGAGTCGATCACCCCCGAGATTTTTCAAACCGCCGATTGGTTGCACACCACCGGCCTGTGTTTGCGGGAAGAACCGGTCCGGAATGCTCAGCTCAAAGCCATGCAATTGGCCCGGGATGCTGGCCTGACCATTTCTCTGGATTTGAATTTGCGCCTGGAATCCTGGGGTATGGATGAAGCGCTTCGGGAGGTCTTTGAAAAGGCAATTTCGCTTGCTGATGTTGTGCTGGGAAGTGGGCCAGATGAGATCAAACCCTATACAGACTCGAATGCTATTCTGGAAGGGGCTGAAATCATTTCCGCCGGTGTGAGAACGGTCATCGCCAGGCTGGGTCCGGAGGGAGCACTGGCGGTTGCTCCTGGACAGAAGATTTCCAGTCCGGCTATTGCGGTTGAGGTCGTTGACACACTGGGAGCTGGGGATGCTTTCAATGGCGGTTTTATCTGCGCTCAATTGCAGGGGTTGGATCTCCAGGAAAGCCTTCGTTGGGGAAATGGTGCCGCCGCGTACAAAATTGGCCGGGAAGGCGCCCGCGGATTACCTTCTTTCAAGAACTTGACCGAGCTGCTGACCTGATAAGGGATTCCAGGCCAGTTTTTCATCAAAGGGCTGAAAAAATATGCATAACAGTGATCACCTCCCAAATTGGCAGGATCCCAGGATTTTTAACGTTGGCCGTCAGGAAATGAACGCCTCTGCCAGGAGATATCCTGACCGTGAGCTGGCACAGGCCCAGGATAATGCCCCCTGGGAGCTGTCCCTTAATGGGCGCTGGAGGTTCTTTTGGATCTCCACCCCTGACCAAGCACCAGAAAACTTTTTTGCGCTTGATTTTGATGATACCGGGTGGGCAGAGATCACTGTACCCGGGGTCTGGCAGCTCCAGGGTTATGGCGTGCCCCATTACCGTAATATTGGATTGCCGCCAGGCCCTGATGAGAACAACCCCCCCTGGATCGATCCTGATCTTAATAGTGCAGGGTGCTACAGGACGGTTTTCAATCTGCCGGGAGACTGGGAGGCTGATAAGGTCTTTGTGTATTTCGGGGGAGTGAAAGCCGCTTTTAAGGTTTGGCTGAATGGCCATTACCTGGGATACAGCCAGGATTCAATGCTTCCCGCAGAATTTGAAATCACACCTTTTCTGAGGGATGAAGAAAACCACCTGGCGGTCCTGGTCTACCGCTTTTGTGATGGCAGTTACCTGGAAGATCAGGATATGTGGTATCTGAATGGGATCTTTCGGGATGTCAGTGTTTTTCAAATTCCCCCATCGAATATCAAAGATTTCTTTTTACGTTGTGAATTCGACCCTGATTACCAGGATGCCATTTTCCTGGCTGATATCGAACTGGATCTGCCAGAATCATTTGATCAGGATTTTTCCCTGACAGTGGAGTTATTGGACCCGGATGGAGAACGGGTTTTTGAACTCACCCGGATGATCACGGAAGCCAGCCCTGCAGGGGAGCAGTCTTTTGAAGAACCCGTTGCCAATCCCCGGCAGTGGTCAGGGGAGGATCCAGTCTTGTACACAGTTTTAATCTCTTTGCGGGATGAAAACGGTCTGGATATTCAGGTCATTCCTGTTGATTTTGGATTCCGAGTGGTTGAGATCAAAGACCGCGAATTGCTGATCAATGGTCAGCCGGTCATCCTGCGGGGGGTGAACCGGCATGAATTTGACCCCCGGAAGGGGTATACGATCAGCCGGGAGTCCATGGAAGCCCAGGTCAAGCTGCTGAAGCGTTTCAATATCAATGCCGTCCGGACTGCTCACTATCCCAATCACCCGGATTTCTATGCACTCTGTGATCACTTTGGGATCTATGTCATGGATGAGGCCAACCTGGAATCCCATCATTATCTGAAGCACCTGCCGGGAGGAAAAGAGGAATGGCGGGACCAGATGATCGCGAGAGGCACAAGGATGGTGCGCAGGGATCGCAACCATCCCTCGATCATCTCCTGGTCCTTGGGTAATGAGGCTGGAAGTGGGGTAAATTTCAGCGAAATGCGCCAGGCCCTGAAGGAGCTTGATCCAACACGCCCGATCCATTATGAAGGGGACTATACCTACAAAGACTCAGATTTCGTGAGTGTGATGTACCCTTCGCCCCTGTTTCTGGATAAGCTGGCCCGTGGAAAAGGGCCTTTGTGGTTTTTTAAAGCGGAAGGTATGATTGGGAGGCCGGTTTGGCCGAGGCATTATTCATCGAAACCCATTTTGCTTTGTGAGTACGCCCACGCTATGGGCAACAGCCTGAGCAGGTTGGATAAGTTTTTGGAGATCTTTGAAAAATATCCCCACTGTGCAGGTGGGTTCATTTGGGATCTGATCGACCAGAGCCTGCTTCGGGAAGATGAAAATGGTGCCGAGCAGTGGACCTACGGGGGAGATTGGGGGGATGAACCCAATGATGGGAATTTCTGTATCAACGGCCTCTTTCAACCGACCCTGGTCCCCAATCCGCATGCCTATGAAGTCCAGAAAGTATACCAACCCCTGGCTGTGTATCCCGGGAATCTGACAGCGGGGGAGATCATTCTGCACAACAAGCGAAGTTTTACCACCTTAACAGGTGTGGAGATCCGCTGGACGCTGACCAGCGGCGGGCACCCCATTGAAACAGGCAGCATGCCAGCCCCTGCGCTGCCTCCAGGCGAAAAAGAAACCCTGCGTATACCTTATCAAAAACATGATTTTATGCAGGAGAATGAGGAGATCCATCTGCTTCTAGAGTTCCTTTTATCTGAAGACAATGCCTGGGCGGAGAGTGGTTTTCGGATCGCCTGGGAGCAGCTGGGGTTGACGGAACAAAGAGAGGGTGCGGCTCGGAGTGCTTCTTCAGATCGCGCCCCGACAACTCCCCTGATCATTCATCCCCAGGAGGACCTGCTGGAGATCCTGATCAAGGATTTAAAGCTGAGTTTTCACACTGGAAGCGGATTTTTAGAGCAGCTTGCATTTGAGGGTTTGCCGCTCCTGGTTGGACCGCTCAGGCCAAATTTGTATCGAGAGCTGGACAATGATCTGCTGTCCGAAACCTTCGCCCCGCGATTAGGAAAGCTTTTTTCACTCAACAAGCATTGGCGGAATGTGAATGCAGAACTGGCGCTGGAGAGTTTTGAGGTAGAGAGGGAAACCCCCGGAAATGTGGTGATCACCACTTCTTACAAGCTTCCCCAGGGACGGTCTCCCTTCCGGATAAGGTATGAAATCGATCTTGATGGCTGCCTGGACGTTTTCTGTGAGCTGCGGCCGCGGCGAGAAATGCTCCGGTTTGGCTTGCAAGTACCCATCAATCATAAATTGACTGAGACATCCTGGTATGGCAAAGGGCCGCATGAAACCATGCCGGACCGCAAAACAAGTGGGATCGTGGGTATCCATACTTTGCCCAGCAGGCAGCTGCATACTTCTTATATCCATCCGCAGGAGAATGGCAACCGGTCTGATGTCCGCTGGGTAAAATTCAAGGATCAGCAAGGCCGGGGGTTGCGTATCCATCATCTAAATGAACAGTATTTCAATTTCAGCCTCTGGCCCTATACCCAGGAAGACCTGATCAGTGCCGGGCATATCCATGAGCTGCCAGAGCGAGAAGCCTTCACCCTGAATCTTGATCTCGCGCAGCGGGGTGTGGGGGATCTGTTCAATTTGATGTACGGCAGAGACCCTGAAACACGATTGAAGAAGGGGAAAATATACCAATTTGGATTGCGGTTATCCCCGATCCACTCCAATACAGGAGGGAAACAGGAATGAAAAGAGGTTCAGGCTCGATCATCTTTGCAGTTGGTTTGATATTGCTCCTGGGGTCGGCTTGCCAGTTGCTTCTTCAGGAGAACAAGCTGCCCCCTGCTGAAGATCTCCGATTCCAGGAAAGGGGAGGGGATCGCTTGCTGGGAACCTATTATCCGGGAAAGATCGATGCTGGAGTGATCCTGGCAGAAGGATTTGGGAGCGATCAAATTGCTCTGCGGAGCCTGGTAGAAGCCTTTGCTGCGGAAGGTTACCATGTGTTGACCTTTGACTTTTCTGGCCATGGGCGGTCCCCGGGCGGCCTGGAGTTTGATAACGCGGAAACAGACCGACTGGCCTGGCAGATCATTGACGCTGGGGCGGTGCTGCTGGAAAAAGGAAATCTGAGGGGGGATCAAATATTGATTGCCGGACACAGTCTGGGTGCCAGGGCTGCTCTTCAATCCGCTGTGCTGCTGGATCAACCCTGGGGGGGCTTGATCCTTTTGGGAACCCAGGTAAACCTGGTCCAGAATTTACAAGCCGAGGTCTTTACAGGCGTCAGTGATGGGGATCTGGATTGGGTGCAGGGGTTGGGTCCTGATCAACCCCGGACCAATATTCTGCTCATCAGTGGGAATTTGGATGATGTCATCACACCGGAAGCGGCAAGCTTGCTGATCAACAAATTGACCGGGAAATCCCCAGGCCCGGGTGAGCCGGAAGGCTCGCTGGAGGACCGTGATTGGCGAAAATGGATCCTGGTTCCAGGTGTGCTGCATAACTATGAGATCTATGCCCCGGTGATCATCGAAGAGGTGATTCTGGGCGCCAACCAGATGATCGGTAGGCCTGGGATAGTGGATTATGATCCGGTTTTATCCCTGAAGCGAATATATGCCTGGGGGGGAAGCATTGCCGGTTTATTCCTTTCGGTGTTGGGCTTGAATTTGCTCTTGCCCGGAAAAGTCTTGGAAAGGGAAGGGGAAGCGCTAAAACTGCAAGAACCCAGGAAATTCTTTTTGATCAAAATCGCCTTGTGGGTTCCTGCACTGATTACCGGCGCGCTGCTAGGGGGATTGATCTTTTTGCTGCCTGTGGGCAATCCAGCATTCAATTTGATTTACATATCATTTCTGGGTGGATACGGGATTTTGCTCTTCACGCTCTATCAGCTGGGCTGGATGCCAGGAACAACCGGCAGGATCAATCTGCTCCAGGGGTTGAACTGGGATCGCCGCTTACTGCCTGCTGGGGGGTTGTTTTTACTGATCATAGTCATGACTGCTTTTTTCGCCCGCACAGGATGGTTTTTTGTCTTAGCGCGTAACCATCGCTTGCTTTGGGCTTTTATCTTCAGTCCTATCACAGCCCTTGGTTTCTGGATCGGTTGGCACGAGAACGGGATGATCAATCATGAAAAGGCCCATGTCACACGCAGGCTGGTTCTGAATACCCTGGTCGGTTTGCTGCCATTCTTCCTTTATGCAAGCTTTCTGGCTGCCATCGGATCTTTATCAGGGGTTGTGGGGGCAGTGCAGGGATTGGTGATCCTGTTCTTTGCTATTTCGTGCGGGATCACTTTCCAGAAGATTGGCAGGAATTATTGGCTGACTTCCCTTTTTCAATCCTTCTTGATCTATTGGCTGATCCTGCCTAATGGCGTTTTGTTCAATTAGATTCCCCGATCCAGGATTGTCAAACGGCAGGAAACTTCTCTGCCGTTTGACAGATATAGCCTTTTGTCATTCGGTTTTTTTCCCTTCTGTAAGAAATCGGGTCTTGAGGTCTTCTTAAGATAGGACCAGTGATGATGTTGTGCCCATGGGGATTGAGAATGTGGTTGATGATCAAGAAATAAGCCTGATCAGCCTGTGTTTAGATCTTTATGGGCTTAGCAAGTAGGTGAGAGATGAATTTAAAAGGAATCCACCATGTGACAGCGGTCAGTGCCAGGATTGCTGAGAATGTAGAGTTTTACACTGGCTTATTGGGTTTACGGTTGGTCAAGAAGTCTGTCAACCAGGATGATGTGTCTGCTTATCACTTGTTTTATGCGGATAAATTGGGCACTCCCGGGACCGACATGACCTTTTTCGATTGGCCTGCGATAGGCTCGGAAAGCCGCGGCACTGACAGTATTTCAGGAACAGCTTTTCGTGTTGCCAGCAGAGAAGCCCTGTTGTTCTGGATGAAGCGGTTGGATCAATCCTCGATTAATAGGGGGGAGATCGCGGCATTCGCCGGTCGGGAACTGCTGCCATTTGAAGACCCGGAGGGACAGAGGCTTTACCTGGTGAACGACCGGGCAGCTGAATTTGAAGGGGAGATCTGGCCTCAGCCAGAGATTCCGCTAGAGTTTTCCTTGCGGGGTTTTTACAGTGTGGTGATGTCAGTGCCGGGATACACTGAGATGGATCTTGTGTTCACAGACATCCTGGGTTTTTCTAAGGTGAAAGAGGGCCGCTGGATCGATGGGGCTGATTCTGGAACGATCTATTCCACAACACCCGAGGGCGGCCCGGGTACAGAGATCTGGCTGCTGGAACAAAATGATCTGGCGGGAGCGCGGCTAGGTGCTGGCGGCGTCCACCATGTGGCTTTCCGGGTCCAGGATTCAGAAACACAGCTGAAGTGGTTGGACAAGCTCAGGAAAGCTGGCTTGCCAGTCAGTCAGCAAATAGACCGTTTCTGGTTTAAATCCATCTATTTCCGGGTCTCAAATGGCATTTTGTTTGAGATTGCCACTGATGGCCCTGGCTTTGCTATTGATGAAGCCCCAGCTGCTTTAGGAGAGAAATTGGTCCTTCCTCCCTTCCTGGAAGATCGCAGGATTGAAATCGAGGATGGATTGGTCCCCATCTAAGGAGAAGAAAACCATGGCCAATGGTGTCCATCAAGATCTCCCAATACTGAAGATTGGCGCTGCGGAGGCTGATGCGCGCAGGATTGTGATCTTGCTTCACGGCAGAGGTGCTGCAGCAGAGAGCATGCTGGGCCTTGCGG
>Ga0207796_1000047_pt1 | contig 52547 bp, 48 predicted proteins | sample Pon1CUnioCityCA_6_FD_187274 | JGI IMG/M metagenome (GOLD analysis project Ga0207796, IMG submission 187274) | Marine sediment microbial community from Union City, CA, USA - Pond 1C Sediment 1 (SPAdes) | ecosystem: Environmental > Aquatic > Marine > Intertidal zone > Salt pond sediment ... | reverse complement strand
CGGGAAAGGAGCCATGTTCCAGAGCAGGTAGGCTGCCACCCACCGTCTATGGCGGCGCGCTGCCCAGTGATGCCGCGCCAGATCCTGCCAGATATGCCCGGTATACAGGGTGCCGTCAAGGTCGAACAGGGCGGCGATCATCGCTTCACTCCCCTACTCAAAACCCAAACCCCTCTCTTTCAAGCTCACGAACCGCTGCCGGCCGATGACCAGGTGATCCAGCACATCGATGTCGAGCAACGTACCTGCCTCGACGATCTGCCGGGTGACGGCAACGTCCTCGGGACTGGGCGTCGGATCTCCCGAAGGGTGGTTGTGGACGACGATCAGCGATGCACAGTTGGCACGGATGGCCTCGCGAAAGAGCTCGCCCACCCGGATCATGCTGGTATTCAGCGAGCCTACATAGATGGTTGGTGTCGATAGAACACGATTCTTGGTGTCAAGCAGGATGACGCGCAGTTGTTCCTGCTCCAAGACGCCCATCTCGGTCATCACCAGGTTGGCAGCGTCGGCAGGGGCGCGGATCTGGGGACGCTCTTCCGGGGATTCGACCAGCATGCGCCGGCCCAGTTCCAGCGCGGCTTTCAATTGCGCCACCTTTGCCGGGCCGAGCCCGCGCTCTGCGACCATCTCCGCGATATTGGCCTGCACCAGACCAGCCAGGTTGCCAAAACGGGCCAGCAACCGGTGCGAAAGCAGGATCACATTCTCATCTTTCGTGCCGGTGCGCAGGATAATCGCCAAAAGCTCGGCAGTGGAGAGGGCGCCAACCCCGTACTCCAGCAGGCGCTCGCGGGGCCGCTCGCGGCTAGGCAGTTCCTTGATGGTGGGGATATATACATCATCAGTGGGCATGGGCCTGGCTCCTTGGCTCGGGCGCAGCTCGGATCCGGTCAGCGGCCCCATAGGTAGTTGTCGTCCATGCTGGCGAGTTGGCAGCGGACCGTTGGACGCTAGTGCGGGCTGGCGAGGCACTCTGCCTTCGACCCGCCCCTCGCATGATTGTACCTGATGGAGGGACGGGTGTCAAAGATCTGGCATAGAGGCGAAACCAGACTATCCAACCCTGAAAGAGTTGCTTGCCGCAGGCTGGCTTTTGGAGTACAATATTCGATGTGCGGGACCAGCCGCGAGTTGTGGAGGGACTGAAGATGCTAATCACCAACGGAACCGTGGTCACGATGGAGAACCCCAACCGGATCATCTCCGGTGGGGCGCTGTACCTGGAGGAGGGGCGGATCGCTGACCTGGGTCCCAGCGCCGAGATGGAGGCCGCCTACCCCCAGGCCGAGCGGATGGACGCAACTGGACACCTGGTGCTACCGGGACTGATCTGCGCCCACACACATTTCTATGGCGCATTCGCCCGGGGGATGGCATTGGGAGGCGAACCGGCGACCAACTTTCCCGAGATCCTGGAAAAGCTATGGTGGAGGCTGGACAAGGCGCTGTGGCCCGACGATGTCCATTTCAGCGCGCTGGTTTGCCTGGTGGACGCCATCCGCCACGGCACCACCACGCTCATCGACCACCACGCCAGCCAAAAGCATATCACCGGCAGCCTGGATCAGATCGCCCGTGCGGTAGCACAGGCCGGCGCGCGCGCTTGCCTGTGCTACGAGGTGACCGACAGGGATGGGAAGCAAGCGGCGATGGGTGGCATCGCGGAGAATGTCCGTTTCATCCAGCAGGCCCAGATCCGCCAGCGCAAAGGCGACTACCAGATCGGCGCAACCTTTGGCCTGCACGCCTCGCTAACCCTGTCGCAGGCCACGTTGGACATGTGCACTGATCAAGCCAAAAAGCTGGGCACTGGCTTTCACCTGCACGTGGCAGAGGACGAGGCCGACCAGCGCGAGAGCCTGCGCAGGAGCGGGCTGCGCGTGGTGGAACGGCTGGAAAAGGCGGGCATCTTGGGACCGCAGACCATCGCCGCCCACTGCGTGCACGTGGACCGGATCGAGACCGAGATCCTGCTGGACAGCGGGACGATGGTAGTGCACAACCCCCGCTCCAATATGAACAACGCGGTGGGCACGGCCGACCTGCCCTGGATGCTCAAGATCGGGATACCGGTTGGGCTGGGCAACGACGGCTTTTCCAACAACATGTTCACCGAGATGGCAGCGGCCTACCTGGCGCACAAACAGGCCAGCGGCGATCCACGCACTCTGCCGGCCGATCAGGTCATCCAGATGGCCTGGGAGCACAATGCCCGCATCGCGCGTGTGTTTTTCCCCGGGCTGGGACCGCAGTTTGGCCTGTTGGCAAAGGGCGCGCCCGCCGACCTGATCCTGGTCGACTATGATCCGCCCACACCTCTGGACGCCGGAAACCTGCCCTGGCACGTGATCTTTGGCATCGACGGCAGCAGGGTGGACACTACTGTCGTCGGCGGGCAGGTACTGATGAGACACCGGAAACTGCTGACTCTCGACGAAGCCGAGATCATGGCCAAAGCGCGCGAATTGGCCGGCAAGCTCTGGCGGAGGGCCTGAGAGCGGCAAGCGCTATAGAGAGTAGGAGGTACTCGTTTGATCCAACGCTGGAAGAAACTGAGCGGTCCGCTAAAAGTCGGACTGGTGCTGGGCTTGATCGGCGCCGTGCTAACCGTGATCGGGCTCCTGATGGGGAATCTGGCCCCACTGACCGCACGCTCGCTGATCCTGGGCGTGGTCCTGGGCGGCGGGTCGTGGGGCGTGGTCAGTTGGGCCATTGCGGTGGTCGCAGCCGACACCGCCGATGCTGTCGACACTGAACCGGCACCGGAACAGGAGGCGTAGAAGACCGCGCTCAAGCCTCCATAGGCGTCAACCAGAGAAGCTCCGGACTCGGGCCCGGATATCTACACAATGCCTGCCAGACCCGTCCATAATCGCTCCACAATTTGGTGATACGCTACAGGCGAAAACCAAAGGAAAGGGAGGGACTGATGGACGAGAGGTTCAAAAGCAAGCGACCGTGGGTCGCTGTTGTCGCGGTAGGCAGCATCCTCTTTATGTGCGTGACACTCTGCTTCGTGGCTGCGCTGGGGACAATCTTCCTGCACAATTCTACAGCGGTTGTGCCCCAGGTACAGGTTCCCGCAGGCGGGGAGGGCGCCGCCGTGCCGCAGGTCTACTACGGTCACGGGGGCGGACGCACAGGTATCGGCCTGTTGGGTTTCCTTGGCCTTGGCGCGGTGTTGTTCTTCGGGCTAATCCTGCTGCTCGGCATCGGGCGGTTCCTGCACAGGCCCTGGCGCTGTAGCCCGAACGCGGTGGGTGGCAAGTGGAAAGACCATCCCCACCCCGGGTACCCGCGGCACTGGCATGGACACGGCAGGGGATCGTATGGAAGTGACGAGCCAGCAGGATCGCAAGAGATGGCGGACGAGGGCGGTCAGGCCCAGGAAGGGGCTGAATAGCCAGCCGGGACATGGTCTCGTGGCGGAGCCAGCCCCCAAACGGGCCGGACTCCGCCAGAGCCAGCCAGACAGTCCTGGAGGTGAACGGATGTCTGCAAAGGAGCCCTTGGTGCAGGGGAAGTTGCGCGACAGCTGGTTGGCGGTCCTCGACCGGTACCGGGTCCAGTTTCTGATCCTGGACAAGGAGCTGGACAGTACGTTGATGTCGTTGGTCCAGTCGCAACCAGGCTGGGAGGTCGATTTCGAGAACGAGGTATCGGTCCTATTCAGCCGCAGCCCAGCGGGAGGAATTTAAACTGTGAGCAAGTCAAGTTGGATCTCAAGGCTGAATTTCAGAGGCCTGGCGCTCTTCTTGCGGTTGCGTGAGCGGTCCGGGGAGCCACAGAAGCAGATCGAATCGCTGGAGCTGAGGCCCGGGCAGGTCGTCCTGGACTATGGCTGCGGGATCGGCAGCTACAGCCTGCCAGCGGCCCGCGCACTCGGCGAGCAGGGGACCGTGTATGCCCTGGACATCCATCCGCTGGCATTGGAGATGGTTGAGAAGAGGATCAGGCAGGAGAACCTGCCCAATGTGAGAACGATCCTGTCCGGGTTGGACACGGGCCTCCCAGACGAGAGCGTCGATACCGTCCTGCTGTACGATGTCCTGCATCACGTGCACGACAAGGGAGCGCTGCTCCGTGAGCTGCACCGGGTCCTGAAGGCAGGTGGATTGCTCTCGGTCATCCCTGACCACATGGAGGAATCCGAGCTTCTGAAGATCGTGCAGTCCGGGCGGCGGTTCTCATTGCAGCCCCGACATGCCGATAGCTTTGAATTCGCAAAGCGAACCAATGGGACACAGGCACCTGTGACCGGAGGGTAGCGGTGAGCCAGACCATCCTGGTGGTGGACGACGAAGCCCGTATCGTCAAGCTAGTGCGCGACTATTTGACGCGCGCTGGCTTTGACGTGCTCGAAGCCCGGGACGGCGACAGGGCCCTGACCATGGCCCGCGTGGAACGTCCGGACCTGATCATCCTCGATCTGATGCTGCCGGGGGTAGATGGCCTGGATATATGCCGCCGGCTGCGTCAGGAAAGCGACGTGCCGATCATCATGCTCACTGCCCGCGTCGAGGAGGCGGACCGGATCGTGGGGTTGGAGTTGGGCGCCGACGATTACGTGACCAAGCCCTTCAGCCCAGGCGAGCTGGTGGCCCGGGTCCGCGCCACGCTGCGCCGCGCCAGCGGGGAGCTGGGACCGAGCACCATGCTGCGGGCAGGCGATGTGGAGCTGGACACGGCATCGCTGACAGTGACCGTCGCTGAAGAGCCGGTGGATCTTACGCCCACCGAGTTCCAGCTACTGGCAGCACTGGTCCGCCAGCCGGGGCGTATCTTTACCAGGGAGCAGTTGCTGGAGGCAGTCCATGGTGTGGCCTTTGACGGATATGACCGCAGCGTGGACTCGCACGTGAAGAACCTGCGGCGCAAGATCGAACCCGACCCCCGCCAGCCCCGTTATATCCAGACGGTGTACGGCGTAGGGTACCGCTTCGGGCTTCGCTGAGCAGGCGAAGGCAGGCAATCAGCGCAATGAGGGAAAAAGATCGCTGGCAGCGATACAGGCCACCCTGGCGGGACGCGGAGCACTGGGAGGAATGGTTGGCCCAGGAGCACGGGCCGGTCGCGCCGTATTGGCACAGACCCGGCAGACACAGGAGAGACTGGCGTAGCGGCAGCGCCCTCTTTTGGCGGTTCGCCGTGATCTTTGGCCTCTTTGTGCTGTTGGGCTGTGGCGCCCTGGCCGCGCTGGGGGCCATTATAGCCCTATTTTTCTTCCAGCGCTCGAGCGCACCAACACCTTTGCCCGAACCGGGGTGGTCCCCGCTGCACTGGATCGCAGGCTTCTTAGGAGCAGCCGCCGTGCTGGCCCTGGCCCTGCGCTGGGTGGGCACCCGGGCGGCAAGGCGGATCACGTCGCCCCTGAGCGAGGTCATGACAGCAACCGATGCGCTGGCTGAGGGCGACCTGGCGGCGCGCGTGCCAGTAGCGGGCAGCGGCGAGTTCCGCGATTTCGTCCTGTCTTTCAACCACATGGCCCAAGCGCTGGAGACAGCCGACCGGCATCGCCGTGAATTGCTCGCCGACGTGGCCCACGAACTGCGCACGCCACTGACGATCATCCAGGGCAATCTGGAGGGCCTGCGCGACGGAGTCTACGAGGCCACACCAGAGCAGTTGGACCTGGTATTGGACGAGACACAGAAGCTGAGCCATCTGGTGGACGACCTGCGACTGCTCACCCTGGCCGAGGCTGGGCAATTGCCGCTCGATGCCCAACCGCTGGACGTCCCACAGCTCCTGGCTGACGTGTGCGACGCGTGGGACCCCCAGGCCAGTGAAAAAGGGATCGCGCTGGTGCTGGACACAGCGGCACAGACGCCCGCATTGAGCGCTGACCCGCAAAGGCTGGGGCAGGTACTGGGCAACCTGGTAGCCAACGCCCTGCGCCATACGCCCCCCGGCGGCGAGGTCGCACTGGGGGCCGCAGCCGTGCCGCCAGATGCGGCGTCGCCAACCGGCGTCCTGCTCTGGGTCGCGGACAACGGGGAGGGTATCCCAGCCACAGATCTCCCACGCATCTTTGACCGCTTCTGGCGCGGCGATCCATCCCGCTCTCACGAACTGGGGGCCGGCAGCGGGCTGGGACTGGCCATTGCCAAGGGCCTGGTGGAAGCTCACGGCGGACGCATCTGGGCTGAGAGCAGGGCGGGCGAGGGGACGACTGTCTCCTGCCTGTTCCCCGTTGTGCCCGACAGCAAAGCTGACGCGAAGCAGTAGGCACACTATGCCGATCCTGGCTTTCGTCGCCAACAAGCAGAACCTCAACAGCATCGCGGCCCTCACCGGCGCGCTGGAGGCCGATGGGCGCACCCGTTCCCTGGACCTGCAGTTTCTGTGGCAGGACGAACGACTCGTGCCGCGGCTGCGCGACCTGGGCCAGGAGAGCGACTGTCTGGTGGTAGCGCTGTCGTTTGCTACGGCCAACCTGCACCAAGTGGCGGCGCTCATGGCCGACCTGAGACGGCTGGAGCCCGCACCGTTCATCGTCGCCGGCGGCCCCCACCCGTCTGCCCGCGCGGAGGAGGTACTGCGGCTGGGCGCTGACGCCGTCGTCGTTGGCGAGGGAGAAGAGGCGCTGCCCGCACTGCTGGAGCGCCTGCTGGAGGGGAAATCGCCGGAGGGCGTGCCGGGCGTCGCCACGCTGGGGGCAGGCGGCGACCTGTCCCGGGGTCCCCGCCCCAGGCCCGTCGATCTGGACGCCTATCCGCCTATAGGCGTGGAGCATCGACGCTTTGGCCCCATCGAGATCACGCGGGGCTGCCCCTGTGCTTGCGCCTTCTGCCAGACCTCGTTCCTCTTTGGGGGCAAGATGCGCCACCGCTCGGTGGAATCGATCGTGACCTGGGTGCAGCGGGCCATGGAGCAGAGCTACCGCTACGCCCGCTTTGTGAGCCCGAACGCCTTTGCCTACCAGTCGGAGGATAACGGGCGCAGCGCGAACCTGGACGCTATCGAGCGGCTGCTGCGCAAGATCTCAGCCCTGATGGGCCAAGAGCTGGTCTATTTTGGCACCTTCCCGTCGGAGGTGGGGCCGGAGACGGTGACACCGGAGGCCGTAACGCTGGTGCGCCGCTATTGCGGGAACGACAACCTGATCGTGGGCGCCCAGAGCGGATCGGACCGGCTGCTGCAAGAGCTACACCGCAGCCACACCGTGGCCGATGTGTACCGCGCCGCTGAGACGGTCGTCGCTGCGGGACTCAGACCGGTCGTGGACCTGATCTTTGGCCTGCCAGGGGAGGAGGCCGAGGATGTGGCTGCGACGCTAAGACTGATGGAGGATTTGGTGGATATGGGGGCCGTGCTGCACACGCACACCTTTATGCCCCTGCCCGGTACTCCCCTTGAGGATGCGCCGCCAGGCGAGGTGGATCCGGCGCTGCATCCACTGCTGGACCGCCTCGCCAGCCAGGGCCACCAGATCGGCCAGTGGAGGAAGCAGGAAAAGATTGCACAGAGGACTGCTTCCGGCGCGGCATGAAATGAAAAAGGGCGGGTGACTCCCCGCCCTTTTTGGGTTCCAGCGAGCCCGAACGAGGCTAGTGCTTGTAGTCCAGAACGACGATCTGGGTCTCGCCGGGCAGCGAGGACTTGGTAACCTTGAGCTCCGGCTGGGCAGGCGTGGGCGAGAGCCCCATCTCTTTGAGAAACTTGTCCACCGTCTGCAGATTGGCTTTTTCGACCGGCGTCTTGTAGTGCATGGGCACCACCAAAAGCGGCTCGATGAGGCTGATCACCTCGCTGGCCTTGGAAGGATCGATGGTGTTCACGCCACCCACCGGAATGAGCAGAACATCCACCGAACTGAGCGCCTCCACCTCGGCCTGGGTGGGCACGTGGCCCAGATCACCCAGGTGGCAGATGGTCACCCCGTCGAATTCGAATAGGAAGACGGTATTGCGCCCGCGCGAAGCGCCCTTGCGCCCATCGTGGTAGGTGGCGATGCCCGTAATGAACACCCCCTTGACCTCGTACTCACCCGGGCCGCCAAAGAACTTGGGGCCGCCCCGGAAGCCGATGCGGTTGTTGTGACCAGGATGCTCGTGACTGATGGTGACCACGTCGGCCCGGATGCGGGGCCGATCGTAGCCCATATCATCGCTGGGCGGGTCGGTGACGACCGTGACGCCGCGGTCGCTCAACCGGAAACAGGAATGTCCGTACCAGGTTATGTCCATACTCGAATCTCCAATGTCGTCTCGCTAACCGTCCGGATTATACCCCAAGACAGGCCGTAACGGAAATCATCGGGCTACCACCGCACCGATGGCTGCCGTCTCCTGGTACTCGGGCATGCGGACCGGGATGCCAAAAAGCTCCGCGATCAGATCAGGCAGGAGCGGATTGCGCTGCACGGCACCTCCGGCGGCTATGACCTCGTGGTGGTGTGCTGGCGGGCCGGCATGCTCATGATAGAGCGATCGTAGCTCGTCGACCATGCCCACCAGGGTTGCCCGGGCAAGGGCCCCGAGCTGCATATTGTCGAGCATGATGCCCTCGATGGCGCCGGCCTCGATTGTAGGGTCGCCGCGGACGCCAAGGAAGGTGGGCCGCACGCGCAGGCCATGCCCACCCTGGCTCTCTGCCGCCAGGGCGTTGAGCCGCTCGTATACGGCATCTTCCTCCAGGTCGAGGCCAAACTCGGACAGCCAGCCGCGCACGGTGCGATTGAGCCAGGCATAGGCCGCGCCACCACACAGGCTGGCCCCCACGCGCAGGTAGCATCCGGGCAGGAGCGGTCGGGTTTCGACGGCCTTGGTGGGAGGTTGGAGGTGGGGCACCATCCAGCATATCTGGCCTCCCGTCCCGATGTTGAGGAAGATGGCAGGGGCGACCTCCTCTTCGATCCGGCCCGAGATGCCGCCAGCTTCCGCAGGCAGCGCCCCAGGCGGCAGGCAGGCCCCCAGAAAGCTGGCCTGGGTATCGCCCACGGCATTGTGTACCGGGGTGCCAGCCGGCAAGCCCACCTGCCGGGCAATTTCGGACTGCAGCCCTCCCAGCGCCTTGCCAGAGGGCAGGACCGGGGGCAGCAGCCGCGCGTCAACGCCCAAGCGTTCGAGAAAGGGAGCGTTCCAGGCAGCTTTTGCCAGGCTATAGATGCCCCAGCTGGCGGCGAAGGTAGGATCGGTCACGGGGAGCTGCCCGGCAAGTTGCACGGACAGCCAACCGGCGATGGTGCACACGCGGCGCGTGGCAGCGGGCAGTTCTCCCCGCTGGACCAGCCAGAAGAGAGTTGCCGCCCCATAGCCGTGGGCGATGCGACAACCGTTGTCCCGCCAATCGAGGTCATCCAGGCGGGCGTGGAGCTGGTCCAGGGTGTTCAGCTCTGTGTCGGGCAGAGGCTCGGCGGTGCGCCGGTCCTGCCAGGAGATCAAGGGCGTAAGGGGCCGGTTGTCGTCATCGACACAGAGCAAGCCATGCTTCTGACCGGTGAGCCAGATCCCGCGGACGGCGGCACCCTCTTTACCCAGCTCTGCCAGTACCTGCAGCGCGAGGGTGCGGAGCCGGTCGGGGTCCTGCTCGGCGCGAGTGGGCAGTGCGCCCCTCGCCCGGGCGGCGTCGTTACGCCTCCGCGCCACGTGCAGCACCCGCCCGCGTGCGGCATCGAGCAGGACGCCAACTACGGTCGTGGTACCCAGGTCCAGGCCGATCAGGTGGGACATGGCGACGCTACCGGCACGGTCCTATTGCCACGCGGCGCGAAAGGATCGGCGAGGAGCCGCTTGCGGCCAGTGGCATACCCTACCTCCAGTGCAGCTCGGGCCGGTGCCGATTGCGCAGGCGCCAGGCCACACCGGCGGGATAGCCGATCATCTTGGCCAGGTCGCCGACGACGCGGATGACCGGCACGAGGAGCACCGCCGCGAGCCGCTCGAAGAAGCCGTACGGCGCAAGCACCGATCCGAGGCGGCGATAGGGGGTGCGCGTGTAGATCGACACACCAGCCAGCAGGGCTAGCCACCACCAGGGCGAGTGAGCCAAAGCCAGGGTCACCAGCAGCGGTCCCAGCACAAGATAGGTCAGATAGCGGACGGCGTGACGACTGCGCCAAAGATCAGCCTTGCCATCGCCGCGCGCGTATTGGTAGTACTGCTTGAAAAAGGCCCTCAGGGTGCCGCGGGGCCGGAAATGCACCACGGCGTCGGGGGCAAAGGCGAACGATCCGTATAGAGCGCGGAGGCGCAGGTCGAAGATGAGGTCCTCGCAGTAATCCAACCACTCCGGATAGCCGCCGGACGCCTCCCAGGCGGCCTTGCGAAAGGCCACCGAGCGGCTGGAGGGTAAAAAACTCTCCGGGTTGACATCACTCAGTTCGGGCAGGACGGTGGCCCCCATGGCAGCCTCGAAGAGGGTCTGCGGATCGGGCACGAACCAGCCCGAGACAATGACTACCGTCTGCCCTGTGCGCTCATCCTCAAAGGGAGCGACCAGCTTTTCGAGCCAGTCGTCCTCCAGGCGCACGCCGGCGTCGGTAGAAGCGATCAAGTCGCCGCTGGCGGCAGAGATGGCGGCGTTGCGCCCCTCGGAGATGTTGGCGCCGGGCGTCTCGAGGACGCGCAGCGGAAGCAAACCGGAGGACACCCAAGATTCGAGGATGGAGAGGGTGCCATCGGTGGATCCGCCGTCGGCGATCACGACCTGATCGGGACGGCGCGTCTGCCCGTCAAGCGACTTGAGGAGGCGGTCGATGGCATCTTTTTCGTTCAAGACCGTGGCAATAACCGAAACTTTCACCTGCTACTCCTTGCCATTCCTGTCATTCTTGCATAAGAAGCCAGAATGTAGTACAATTGCCCAAGAATCGAGCATTTAACCCGGGAAGCCACAACATCACAAGTTATCCGGGCCAAGGCGACAAATATGAAGTGGAGACAGTGGGGCATCCTCATAGCCCTGGTGCTTCTGAACTATATCATTTTCAGCACCGCATTCACACAGCTAGCCAAGCAGCGGAATGCAGCAACGCTCGCTCCTCGCACACCGGTGCCCACCTTTGAGAGCATGGGAGAGAATCCCGTCGCCTGGATGGTCCTACCCACGAGCACGCAGTTGCCGAGCCGGACCCCAGTTACGGCGACTGCAACTGCGACTGAGATCGTCGCCACTGCGGAAGTCACGCCCACCGTCGCCATCACGGCGACAGAGACACCACTGCCAACCGCCACGGCCCTCACCGTCGAACACGAGGTACAGGACGGCGAGACGCTGGGTGAAATCGCCCAGGCTTATAACACAACGGTCGAATCGATCGTGACAGCGAACGGCCTGTCCGATCCCGACGAGATCGACGTCGGCCAAGTGCTGATCATCCCCGTTTCCGAGGCAGTGCCGCCGACACCCCAGGTGGAACCAACTGCCATTCCGCCGACCGCCACGGCCAGGCCCAAGCCGCCCACTCCTACCTCGACGCCAAAGCCACCAACACCAACACCAACCCCCACCCCAACGCCGGTTCCCGTACAGGACCAGTTCACGGCTACCCTCATCTGGGACCCGCTGGTGGCGCCCAACTGCGCTGGCCCCGGCATCTCCAACATCAGCATCGTCCAGGATGTCGCCGGCAATCCGGTGAACGGCGTTCGGGTGCAGGTGAACTGCTACGACAACATCTGGCTGTCACGTCCAACCGGGAATCCAGGCGAATACGATCCCGGTCACTATGATTTTTCTTTCGGCCAGAGCCAGCCCCAGGCATGGACCTGCACTGCGCGCGTGTTCGATATCAATAGCCAGCCGGTAGACTCGTCGGAAGTAGCCACCATTGTGTTTGACACCAACAACTGCGCGCCGGGCGGCAGCGGTCACCAGATCGCGATTCTCAACTGGACCAAGCACTGGTAGCCGATTGCTCAAAGCGAGTGACCAGCGCTCTGTCGCCACTCCCCTGGCCTATTGCCCCACCTCCAGCGGCTCGGAGATAAACAGGTCGCCCGTCATGCCACCGGGGGCGATGGGCTCCACGCGCAGCCAATGCCGCCCCGAGGGCGCATCGCTGGGCAGAGCCAGGTCGAATTGCCCCCGCCAGACATCGCCCGCCTGCCAGAGGCTGGTGGGATAGGCCCCTGCAGGTTGCGCCACAACGCTCACCAGGTCGCGCCCATCCGGACCGACCCACGCTATTGTCACCTGCCAGTCACCGCCAGGATCAGCCTGTGCCTGCCAGTAGAGATTGACGTGCACCACATCGCCCGGCCTGAGCGGCGCGTCAGGTTGATGGGCGAATCCCAACTTGTAAAGATCATACCCCAGCAACGCCAACGTGCCAAACTCAGCGCTAGCGGTGTGGTGCATGCCCAGAGCCGCGATGGGGGCCGGGGATGTTGGGCGCTCAACGGTCACCGGCTCCAGCCATACCTGCCCCTCATCGCCCGCTGCGAGCAGCCGCTGTCCGGTCTCGGCGTCGTACATGCCCACCTCAAGGCGGTATTCGCCCGGCGGCGTCGCGGGATGGATAGGCAGGCCATAGTTGTCGATCACGACCTCGCCAGGCTCCCAGCGATCGGTGAGCCGCGCCCCGCCCCCTGGCTCGGCGTCACGCTGCCCGACGATGTGGTTGCCTTCATCCAATAGATGGAGGAAGACTTTGTAGCGGCGTACCGGCGTGCGGTCCGCTTTCCAAAAGAGAGTAATCTGGGCGATATCGCCTGCCGCCAGGCGGTCGCCGAGCAGGCTGTACGCCAGCAAGGTAATGGTGTCGCCGTTCTCGGGATTCTGCAGTGGTATGTCCAGCTGGCGGTCGGCTGTCTGGGGTGCCTCCTCAGGTACCGCATAGACAACCAGGCGGACGTTCCCGTACCAGGAATCGAGTGCTTTGTAGGCGTTGCCATCCAGCCAGCCCTCAATGAATCGCTCAGGGTCGCTCTCGTCGGTGGCCCACAGGACGGCAAAGATCCGCCCGCCGGGACGAGCCAGGGTTACCAGGGCCGCCTCGGTCGCTGCTGGATCCAGCGGACGGCTTTCAGGCAAGGGATAGACCGGCAGGTCGCCGTGGTAATAGTAGCCAAAGACCTCCTGCTGGCCCGGCGCGTTGAGCAGGATCGCGTCGCCGGGACGGCCGACGGCCTCTATATAGGCTGCCATGCTGCGGTAGTCGTCGCGGGCATAGGCCGGGTCGGTGTAATAGTTGCCCAAGGCGCGGACGCCCGGCACCAGGAGCAACAAGGCAAGGGCGAGCTGCACTGTGCGCAGAGCGTATAGCCTGAGCCGCGAGCGTTGCCGCGGACCGGGCTGCGGGACGAGCAGGCCGCAAGCCATCAGGAGGCCGGCAGCGGGCGTCACAACCAGCAGGAATTTCAGATAAGCCTCGCGGTAGAGCCCCAGGCCAAGAATGGAAAAGAGGGGCAGGCCAAGCCACAGGGCCAGCCATGCTGCGCGCCACCGGGTGCGCAGCGCACCCTTTCCGATCCAGCCCATCGCCAAAGAGAGCAGTCCAGCGGAAGCCAGCAGGGCCGCCACAACCAGGGGGACGATCACCCCGCCGGTTTCGATGGTGCTTCCAAAGACCAGCCAGCGCCAGGTGGTTGCCAGGGCCGGCAGGAAGGGCGTGGACTGAACCGGGCTGGGCCAAGCAGTCACCTGGCGGAGCGCCGTGGGCAGCCAGGGGAGGTAGAGGAGCAGGACAGCGGCCTGTGCGATCAGCCAGTGGGCCAGTTGCCGGGCAAGCACACCGCGGGATGCAGCCGCCCGCCAGGTTAGGGCGAGCCACAGGAGATAGGCCAGGTTCAGGGCAGCCACGACAAAGGCGAACGAATAGTGGGTATAGAGTCCGGCTGCCTCTAATAGCGCCAGCGCGACAAAGGCAGGGAGCGCAGGCCTGGACCGGTCCACCAGTAGAACCAGGGCGAGCATGGACCCTGCGGTCAGGACCGCCAGGAGCATGTACATCCGCGCTTCCTGGGCATAGTAGACCTGGAAGGGGCTGACCGCCGCAAGGAGCGCAGCCACGAGCCCGGTCCAGCGCCCCGCCAGGAGGCGGCCCAGGGCAAAGGTCAGCGCCACCAGCACAACCCCCAGCAGGGCCGATAGGGAGCGCACCGCTGCCTCTCCCGTGCCGAACAGCCGCACCCAGGCGCCCAGCAGCCAGTAGTAGAGGGGTGGGTGGATGTCGCGGGCGGCATCCTGTGTCATGGAGACCAGGTCGCGCTGAGCGAGGGCTACGCTGGTGCCCTCGTCGTTCCACAGGCTCTGAGCACCCAGGCGGTAGAAGCGCAGGCCAAAGGCCAGTAGCAGGATGAGGACGAGGAATCCAGCGGTGAGCAGCCGTTGCCGGTTAGGGCGCTGAGCGGTCATGGCTGCAAAGACCGGTGGACTGAGGGCGGCGAGCTCGCCGTGCCGATGCCGCTCACCTGTGGCCTACCTTCCGGCCCGGCTGCGCTCATACCAGCGGCGACGCCGGGTAACCAGCACTACGACCAATCCGATGAAGAGGAGAATAGCGCCGGCAATGATCCAGGGGATGATCCCGGCGCGGTCGCGGATAGTGAGGCTGTCAAGCGAAAGGGAACCGGATGCAGCGCGGATGGTGATGGTGTGCGCGCCCCGGGACAGCCCACGCGCCAGTTGAACCTGCTCTCCCGCGGCGACTGTGGTGCTCTCTTCCCCCTGCTCGTCAATGCTGTAAGCCAGGCTCCCGCCGCTGCCTGGCCCTGCTTCGAGCCACAGGTCAGTGCCGGAGAAGGAGAAGGCGACCTCGGATTGGGAATCGCCTGCCACACGGTACTGGCCCAGCTCGGCGGACGTATCGGCGCGCACCTCCCATTCACCATCGTAGATCAAGGCCCAGTGGTTCTCCTGGTGCACGCCTGGATAGAGCACGAGCGCCTCGGCACTGTGCATATAGTCCTTCAAAGCCTCATAGACCGGCATGGGCGTGAAATCTGGCTCGACGAGGCGAAAGTAATACATGGCCTGATCCCGCTCAGCGTCGCTGGCCCGTTTGAAGAACCAGGTGTTGATCACGCCGAGCCACGGCCACTCGCGCTGGGCCCGCTGGTAGGCCAGCACGGCATACTGGGCCTGCTGTTCCAGAGTGACGGAGCCGAACGGCTTGTTGGGCAGGTCGTCGGGAGGGGCGTTCCAATTCATCTCGGTGATCCAGATTGGCTTTTGTTCGTCACCGTTCTCGACCATGATCCCGCGCAGGTACAGGGGCCGGGAGAAATTGAGCACGCGCGGTCGCATGCGCCGATCGGTGGGGCCGGACCACAGGCCATAGCCCTGCATGGCCAATACGTCGAAATAGTCACCCGCACCAGCGTCGTACATGCGCTGCAAGAAAATAAAGTCGTTCAGGTCGCGGGGACCAAGGGGAATCGTCTGGGCCAGCGCGCCTGAGATGACGATGCAGTCAGGACAGGCCTGCTTGACCCGTGTGTAGCCGACCTTTAACAGCTCGGTGTACCCCTCCGGGCTGACGGGGCGATCACCCCACTCGGGATAGATATTGGGCTCGTTCCAAATCTGGTAATAGCGTATGCGACCCTCGTAGCGGCGGACCACGGCCTCCACGAAATCGCCATAGTCTTCCAAGTTATCAGGCGGGGCAAAAGAGCCGGCTTCGTTGCCCTGGGCGCGGCTCCAGGCCGGGGGATTGCTGAGCCGGGCGATGATCTCCAACTCGTAGCGCTCGGCCAGGTCGACGATGTGGTCGTACTTTTCCCAGGCGTCCTTGTCCCACTTGTGATCCCAGAAATCGCCCTTGGCTGATATCTCGATATCCTCCCAGGGGAATTCCTGGCGGATCCAGTGAAAGCCCGCATCGGCGATCATCTGCACAGAAAGCTCGCGCTTTTCGAGCTCGACCTCCTGTTCCAGGAAGGTGTTGACGCCAAAGGGATTGACCCCCGCATTGGCAACAGGTACGAAATCTGCTGTCTCGGGCTGGGGGCGAGCCAGGTTGCCCAGCCATTCCAGGCCGCCGCGGACCTGGGCGGGCAGCGACTCCTCGCCGGTCACGTGGAAGAGAAAGTCGGTCCACAGCGGGTAGGTAAGGGCGAGGGCCGCAATGAGCACACCTACTACCAGGACCGCGCCCACGAGCCAGCCTATCCAGGTCGTGTTTGGGCGTCTAGTGGTCACGGTCCCCTCCAACCGCGCCTGGATCAGGAGTACCCGCAGCGGGTACTACCGCGCCCTCTGCCAGCCACCGCTCAAAGATCCAGAGCTCACCCTCCCAGTCACCGGGACCGTAACCGGCCTGGCCAAGGGCACCACGCAACCAATCCAGGTCGGGCAGCATTACGCGCACCTTTTCAAAGCCGGTGCGAGCCGCGTGCCCGCGGACCGCAGTCGCCAGTTCGACAAGTGCAGCGGCCTCGCCATCGATAAAGCTGATCCAGAGCTCGCCGTCGGCAGGGTCGGGGTCAAGGAAGGCCAGGGATGCTAGCCGGCCGTCCGATGCGAGGCGGGCGACGGCCTGATCCGCTTGCAGGTATTGGTCGGCAAGTGCAGGAGATAGCTCCTGCCAGGCCCAATGGACGCTATAGAGACCGTGCGTGTGCGCCATCACGGCAGAGTCGTGCAAAAAGTCGCGGACATCAACGGCTCGCCCCGCCGGAAGGACGGCAGGTTCGGGCTCACCGGGCAGCGGGGCAGCGATGAGGAGCTGGTACGAGCCGACACGGGCCATGCCCGCCCGTTCAGTCAGTTTGTGGACGGGCGTATTGGTATGGCTGGTACCCAAACGCACTACCCGGGCGCCACGCTCCCGGGCCAGGGCGATACTACGCTCGAGGAACTGCCCGGCAACGCCGAGGCGGCGAGACTCGGGATCGACACGCATCCCCTCCAGCCAGATCTGCCCGGATGCCTGGAAAGCGATGCGGCTGAGGGCCACCACGCGGCCCTCCAGCTCGCCGACGATGGGCAGCCCCTGCTGGTCCGCCAGCCAATCGTCCCACACCTCGGGGATATAGTCGCCCCATTCCCAGGTGTGGGCGCAGACGCGCTCCATGGCAGGGCGGTCGTCAGGCCGCGCCGGTCTAATGGTCAACACGGTTTCCATGGTCTACCAGGTCCGCCGGAAGGTCACATACCAGCAAAAGTGCTGGACAAGCTCGTCGGGATTGCAGTTGGCCGCGTCGGTACAGTAGCCAGCAACGATCAGGTCATCCACGGGGATTTTGTGCACGTCGGTGCTGACCACCCCAGTCTTTTCACCGTTCGCGCCCTTGACCTCCAGTTGATAGCCGCCGTAATCCCAGAACAGATACTCGGCGTGATAGGGCTCGGGTTTGGTACCAGTCACAGCTTCCTGACCGGGATTGTTGGCATCCCAGACCACCAGGCCAGGCAGCGCTTTCCCTCCAGCATCTTCTACACGGATCAGGACAAAGTGGTTTTGCGCTACGTTCTCTTCCTTTGACATCAAGCGCTGTTCCACCACGCGATAGTCGACCTGGGGCGCCGGGGTGTCCGTCGGCGGCGCAGGCGTGCTCGTTGGCTTGGGCTTGGGGGTATCTGTCGGCACGCTGGGCGGCGGGGTATCGGTCGGGGGCAGGGGCGTGTCGGTAGGCGACTCCTCGGTGGGCGGATCGACGGTTTCCGTCGGCGGCTGCGGCGTCTCTGTGGGCGGCAGTGGCGTGTCGGTGGGCAGAGGCGTGTTGGTAGACGTTGCAGTGGCAGTAGGCGTGAGGGTGCTGGTGAAGAGCGGGCGCGTCGTCTTGGTGGGTGTGGGCGTCACGCGCGACGCAGTATCGCTGCCCAAAGTGCAGCCCGCCAGCACCAGCGCCAGCAGTATGGCAAGAGCGGACAGGAACAGGGGTGGTTTTCTCATCGCTGGGTGATTCTCTCCATAAGAGCTCGGGTTATCCAGATCTCAGGCAACCTGCAGCACGGCAGCCCCATTGATCTTGGATTCTTTCAGACGCTGGAGCACGGTGTTGGCCTGCTGCAAGGAATAGAGCTCCACGTCAGTCTGGATCGGAATGGCGGCCGCCAGATGGAGCAGCTCCTCGGCGTCCTGGCGGGTTGAATTGGCCACGCTGCGCACCGTGCGCTCGCCGTAGATGAGATCGTATGGCATTTCGGGAATGGGGCTCATGTGGATGGCGTTGATGGCCAGCGTGCCCCCCTTGCGCAGGACCCGCAGCACCTCGGGCACCAACCAGCCTGCGGGCGCAAAGGTAATGGCACTGTCGAGTTCGGCCGGGGGCGTGTCCTGAGCCTGGCCTACCCAGGCAGCGCCCAGGTCGAGCGCGTGGCGCTGGTGCTCGGCGCTGCGGGTAAAGACATAGACCTCGCAGCCCCAATGGCGAGCCACCTGGATGGTGACATGCGCCGAAGCGCCAAAGCCATACAGTCCGAGCCTGCCTCCAGGCCGAATCTCGCTCAGGCGCAGCGAGCGATAGCCGATGATGCCGGCGCACAGCAGGGGTGCGGCTTGATCATCAGGAAACCCGATGGGGATGGGATAGGCGAAACGGGCAGGCACGACCATATACTGGGCGAACCCGCCATCGACGTGTTGCCCGGTAAAGCGCGCATCATCGCAAAGGTTTTCGAGGCCGCGACGGCAGTAGTCGCATTCTCCGCAGGTGGAGTACAGCCAGGGCACGCCCACACGATCGCCCAAAGCGAACCGGCTAACGCCCTCACCCAGTGCATCCACCTGCCCGATGATCTGGTGACCGGGCACGATGGGCAGCTTGGGCAGGGCAATCTCACCCTCCACCAGGTGCAGATCGGTGTGGCAAACGCCACACACCCGCACGCGCAGGCGGACCTGACCAGGGGCCGGATCGGGCACAGGCAGATCGACCAGTGCCAGTGGATTCTCTTCTACAGGCCCTGGCTCGCGCAAGACCATGGCTTTCACGACTGTCACCTCCATTGAACAGCAACCAACGCGGCTATTCTACCCCACTTTAAAGGGCATGTCAACGGACTGCGACAGGCAAGTTACGGCTGTTGCAAATTCGTCATGGCGAAGGAGCGAAGCGGCTACCTCTCGCCAGCGAGTGCCTCTCGCGAGCGTCAAGCAGACTCCTCGGACGTAGTTGGGGATCGCCACGCCGCCCAACGGCAGGGCGGCTCGCGATGACAGGCTGTGTCATTCCGTGCTGAGTGGCGGGACCCCCATGGATAAACTCGCAGCAACTGGGCAGGGTGTCAACTGATCTTGCAGCAGCCCTGACAGCCAAGTTAAGAGGGTGCAACGCCGGTGGTTACCATGGGGAGATGCGGACTGCGACAATCGAATCTGGGAGCCGGGGATGCGCGGTCGCTCCAGAGCAGAGCTGATCGAGATGCCGTCTTTCGCCACCTACCGGGACCGCACTGCGTAGGCACGATCCCCTTCCGCAACCGAGGAGGCCTGTGCGGGACGCATATCCACAACGTGGAGCTGGGGCTCTTTGCTGTGGTTCCATTTGTCGGCTTCCAGGGTATAGGCCACGTCCACACGCCCCGGAATCTTGTCCATCAAGTGGCCGGCGCGGAACCAGATGGCGTCCCGGGAAGCGCCGCGACCATCGCCTAATATCAGTTTGAGATGCTTGTCGCCGCCTACTTTTCGCTTGTGGCGTATATGCACGTCGGGGCTGCACAGCACGGGCTGGGGATTCTCCATGCCGGTGGGCTCGAGCTGTTCCAATGCCTTCAGAGTCTCCTTGGTGACCTCACCCAGCGGCAACTGCCGGTCGATCTCCAGCACGGGCTGCAGGTCGGCGGCAGACAGCTTTTCGGCGGCAATGGCCTGCAAGCGCTCGCGCAAGGCATCCAGATTGGCCGTTTCGACGGTAAAGCCGGCAGCCGCCGCGTGTCCCCCATGGCGGACTAATAGTTCCTGGCACTGGTCCAATGCCCTCGTGATATGGAATTCGGGGATGGAGCGGCACGAGCCGCGGCTGCGCTTCTTGCCTATCTCCACCACCACGCTGGGACGATAATATGCCTCGGTCAGTCGGCTGGCAACCAGCCCGACTATGCCCGGCTTGAATTCCGGACTCGACACCAGGTAGAGAAAGGCATCGGGACCGGCTGCATCTACCTGCGCCTCAGCTTCCGCCACGGTCTCTTTGGTCAGTTCCTGGCGCTCCTGGTTGAGCTTGCCCAGTTGCTGTGCCAGCTTCCGGGTTTCCAGCGGGTTGGTGGTGGTGAGCAGGTCGTAGGCCAGCATCACCTGGTCAAGGCGTCCGGCAGCATTCAGACGCGGCCCCAATCGGAAGCCGATGGCGTTGGCATCCACCTCGTCCCGGCGCACCTTCGCATCGGCCATGAGGGCTTCCACGCCGGGACGGGGCGACGTCCGCATCTTCTCGAGGCCGCGCCGCACCAACGCGCGGTTCTCGCCCAGCAGCGGGACCAGATCGGCCACAGTGCCCAGCGCCACGAAATCCAGCAGGTCGTCGGCTGTCAAATCAGCCGACTTTCCTCTCCGCTCTCGGGCATGGAACAAAGCCTGGGCCAGTTTGTAGGCCACGCCAACTCCCGACAGATCTTTGAAGGGATAGTAACACCCGGGCTGCTTGGGGTTGATGACCGCCAGGGCGGGAGGAAGTTGGTCAGCAACCGAGTGGTGATCGGTCACGATCAGGTCAAGCCCGCGGCTGGCCTGTTCCACTTCCTTGAGGGAGCGGATGCCACAGTCGACCGTGACCACCAGGCGCACCCCATCGCGGTATAGCTTTCTCAGCGCACCAATGTTCAACCCATAGCCCTCACGCACGCGGCTGGGGATGTAGGGCACGACCTGAGCACCAAGGGCAGACAGCGCCTGTACCAGAAGGGCAGTGGCTGTCACACCGTCAGCGTCAAAGTCGCCATACACGGCGATCGATTCCCCGTTGCTTATGGCGTGCGATAGGCGCTCCACCGCCGGGTACATACCCTTGAGCACGAAAGGCGAATGCCCGGGGACCTGTCCCTGGAGGAACTCACGGACATCGGCCGGGTCATTGAGCCCCCGGTTATGGAGCAACTGCACCAGCAATGGCGACCGGTCGGGAAACCTAGAAAGGTCCTCTTCACTCACCGGCGGCGCGACCCGCCATCGTTTGGACTGTATTGACACGCTGGGAACTCCTGAGTACGCCTAGCAAGGTATGGAATGATGATGCGCTCATCGCCAGGAAGCAAAGGCATTGTATCAGCCCGCCCCGCGATTGTCAAACATGCTGGCAGCACGATGTCCTATGCGGCGAGTGCGGCGTTTGGCGCGCGCCTGCAGGTGTGATACAATTGTCAGATAGGGTGGCCTGTCACCGAAGGACCTGACTGAGGCTTGACTCGACGCTGGAGACTGGCTGACCCGAAAGGATGGAGAGCGATGGCAAGGGTAGTCTTTATGGGTACTCCCGAATTTGCCGTGCCCACGCTGTGGGCGCTGGCTGAGCACCAACAGGTGACCGGCGTCGTCACCCAGCCAGATAGACAGGCGGGGCGGGGGCGCACGCTTGTCGAGTCGCCAGTGAAGCAAGTGGCGATGGAGCGGGGACTGCCCATATTCCAACCTGAGAATCTCGGCGGTCCGGAGCCGCTTGCCCACCTGGCAGCGTGGCGTCCCGATGCCGTCGTCGTCGCCGCCTTTGGGCAGCTCCTGCCGGTGACAGTGCTGGATCTGCCCCCTCACGGTTGTCTGAATGTCCACGCCTCGCTGCTGCCACGCTACCGGGGCGCGGCCCCGATCGCCGCTGCCATCCTCAGTGGCGATGCCGTGACCGGCATCACAATCATGCGGATGGACGAGGGCCTGGACACCGGCCCCATTCTGGCCCAGGCCGAGTGCCCCATCGCGCACGACGACACTACGGGGTCAATGACTGACAAGTTAGCTGAACTGGGAGCGGACCTCCTCCTCAAGACGCTGGATGGCTGGCTCGCGGGGACGGTGGAGGCCCGACCCCAGGATGATGCCCAGGCCACCTACTGCAGCCAATTGGAAAAGGAGGATGGGCTCCTCGATTGGCTGAAGCCTGCCGCGTACCTGGACCGGCAGATGCGGGCCTGTGATCCGTGGCCCGGGGCATTTACCCGCTGGCAGGGCAAGAGGCTCAAGGTGCTGCGCGCCAGGCCGCTGCCCGGCTGGCAAGGAAAAGGGCAACCGGGCCAGGTACTGGAGATAGGCAAGGGCATCGGTGTTGCTACAGGTGAGGGGGCACTGGAGCTACTGGAGGTACAGCTCGCGGGCAAGAAGCCAATGCCCGCCGCGGTATTCGCCCGAGGCCAGCGGGACCTGATTGGCGGATTGCTGGGCACGTGACCCCGCGTGCGTTGGCAAATGACGTTGCCTGGCTTGACGAAATCCGCCTTCTGTCATACAATACAGGCTCATGAATGTCGAGGAATTAATCACTAGGAACTAGTTCGTGTTTGAGAACCTGTCGGACAAACTACAAAGTGTCTTTTCCGGTCTATCCAACCGGGGCAAGCTGAGCGAGGCAGATGTAGACGCCGCGCTCCGCGAGGTCCGGTTGGCGCTGTTGGAAGCCGACGTAAACTTTCGCGTTGTCAAGGACTTTGTCAAGCGCGTGCGCGAGCGTGCGGTTGGCGTTGAGGTGATGAAGAGCTTGACGCCTGCCCAGCAGGTCGTCAAGATCGTCAATGAGGAGCTGATTGCCACGCTGGGCGAGCCCGCCCGGCTGGACCTCTCAGGTCCGTCACCACACGTGATCATGCTCGTCGGCCTCCAGGGATCGGGCAAGACGACACACGCAGCCAAGTTGGCACTGTCGCTGCGCAAGAGCGGGCAGCGCCCCCTCATGGTCGCGGCCGACACCCGCCGTCCGGCAGCCATCACGCAGCTTGAGGTGCTGGGCCGGCAGATCGACGTTCCGGTCCACAGCGAAGGGGACAAGGTCGCGCCGCCCAAAATCTGCGCCAATGCAGTCAAGCGGGCGCGCGAGTCGGCGTACAGCGTGGTGTTGCTCGACACCGCCGGTCGCCTGCACATCGACGACAAATTGATGCACGAACTGGAGCAGGTCAAGGCCAAGACTAATCCTCAGGAAGTGCTCCTCGTCGTGGATGCCATGACCGGTCAGGATGCCGTGCGCGTGGCTGACGAGTTCAACCAGCGTGTGGGGGTCACCGGCCTGATCCTGACCAAGGTGGACGGCGATGCCCGCGGTGGTGCGGCCATCTCTGTGCGCTCGGTGACGGGCGTGCCGATCAAGTACCTGGGCGTCGGCGAAAAGACAGACGCCCTCGAGGTCTTTCATCCGGACCGCCTGGCGAGCCGCATCCTGGGAATGGGGGATGTCCTCACAGCCATCGAGAAGGCTCAGAGCGTCATGGACCAGGATCAGGCCCTCAAGATGGGCCAGAAGCTGGTCAAGGGTGAGTTTGACCTGGAGGATTTTCGGGATCAGCTCCAGCAGCTCAAACAGATGGGCCCGGTCAGCCAGTTATTGGACATGATCCCTGGTATGTCAAAGCTCACCGCTGGCGTATCGCCCGACGTCACAGACAAGCAGATGAAGGTGATCGAGGCGATCATCAACTCGATGACACCTGGCGAACGCCGGAATCCGCGCATCATCAATGGCAGCCGCAAGCGACGCATCGCCAGGGGTTCGGGCACCTCGGTGATGGAGGTGAACGAGCTCCTTTCGCAGTTCCGGCAGATGCAGCGCATGATGAAGCAATTGACCGGCGGCGGCAAGCGCGGGCGCGGCGGGATGCGCGGGCTGATGGGCATGCTTGGCGGGATGGAGTAGAAGAGAGGAGCAATAGGCTCCTCGATCTTTGGATGGATCGGAGTACTTTGTTTGTACCCAAGAACTTTTCGTTATTCGCCACTAGCCAGACTTGGAGGAGGTGACTAGAGAGACATGGTTAAGATTCGATTACGCAGAACCGGGGCCAAGAAGCAACCTTCCTACCGCGTGGTGGTGACCGATTCGCGGTCGCCGCGCGATGGGAAGTTCATTGAGATCATTGGCCACTACAATCCCCGTACCGAACCGCCGACGATGGAAGTTGACGCCGAACGCGCGCTATATTGGCTGAGTGTGGGCGCCCAGCCCAGCGAGGCGGTCAAGCGGATGTTGGACAAGATGGGCATCCTGGCCCAAGTGCCCGCAGTGAGAAAGGGCAAGAAGTCGCTGGACGAGATTCTCGAGGAGCTTGAACTGGCCAAGGCCGCCGAAGCCGCACTAAAAGCTGAGGCCGAGGAAGAGGCTGTTGAGGAAGAAGCTCCGGAAGAAGAGGCTCCTGAGGAAGAAGCCCCTGAAGCTGAGGCCGACGAAGAAGCCCCTGAAGCTGAGGCCGACGAAGAAGCCCCTGAAGCTGAGGCCGAGGAAGAGGCTGTTGAGGAAGAAGCTCCGGAAGAAGAGGCTCCTGAGGAAGAAGCTCCAGAAGAAGAGGCCGAGGAAGAGGCTCCTGAGGACGAGGAGGCCGAGGAAGGATCTGAGGATTCTGCCGACGATGAGGAGACAGAGCCCGCGGATGCGGAAGAGCCCCCCGAAGATGAGGCGGAGGAGGCAGAGACATCTGACGAAGAGGATGCCGAAGCCGAGCCCGAAGAAGTAGAGGAAACCGTCGAACCAGAAGGCGAAGAAGCCGAAGACGTCGCTGAGGACCAGCCTACTGAAGACGAGGAATAGATCCTTCTCATCGCATACGCTCACGAAAGAGAGGCAGAACATGAACATGAAAGCGCTAATCGAGTACATGGCCCAGGCTCTGGTGGATGATCCAGACTCAGTTCGCGTCGAAGAGATAGAGGGCACCAGTGCGACCATCTACGAGCTACGAGTAGCACCGGACGACATGGGACGCGTCATCGGCAAGCAGGGGCGCGTTGCCAATGCCATGCGGGTGATCCTTCGCGCAGCAGCCGCGCGCCAGGGTCGCCGCGTGACGTTGGAGATCGTATAGTGGATCTGGCCGACTCTAGGCAGTCGGTCGCTGAATGGAAAGACAAAGCTCAGGGCTCAGGGGAGCAACGGCGCGCCTCTGAGCCTCGCTTTTTGGTCATCGGCAAGGTCATAGGCGCTCACGGCATAGGTGGCGAGCTGAAGGTCCAAGTCACCAGCGAGGACCCCCATCGCTTTGGACGTATGGAACAGATCTACATCGGCCTTGACGACCACGAACCCGAACCCATAACTCTGGAGCGATTTCGCCTGCACAAAGGGCACGCATTGCTCAAGCTCGCAGGCATTTACGATCGCGATACCGCTGCATCCTTCCGCGGCTATCTGCTCCACGTGCCGTTCAAAGACGCAATCCCTCTTGAAGAGGGCGAATACTACGAGTTTCAGATCCTGGGCCTCGAGGTATGGACAGTCTCGGGCGAAGAGCTGGGCAAGGTGGTGGAGATCATCGAAACCGGCGCCAATGATGTGTACGTGGTACGCGGTACTTTTCCCGGTCACAAGGAAATCCTGATCCCGGCCATCGAAAGCGTGGTGCTAGAGATCGACCTGGAAGACGCTCGCATGGTTGTCGAGTTGCCCGAAGGACTGCTGTAACTACATCAACATCGGGCGCACGCTCGCTGGCGCTACGATGTTGACTTTGACAAATCCCCCCGTCTGTTGTATCCTGATTTTATTGCCATAACCAAACCCTTTGGAAGTCGCAGCTCCAAAGATAGCGAAGGAGAGACGTGTCCGAGAGGGACGTTCGATATTGGGTTGGATTCAACAAGGTGCCGGGCATAGGCACCGCGCGCCTGCGCTCCCTGCTGGATCACTTTGGCGACCTGGAGGTTGCCTGGCGCGCGCCGACCCACGATCTGCAACAGGCCGGTCTCGATCGCCGATCGCTGACCAGCCTGCTGCGGGTCCGGGAAGCGCTGGATCTCGACGCAGAGATGGAGCGGCTGCAGCAGGCTGGGGTCCAGGTCGTGACCCAGCTCGATAAGCGCTATCCGCCCAACCTTCTGCAGGCCTATAATGCCCCACCGTTACTCTACGTGCGTGGCACCCTGGAAACGCGCGACGAGTGGGCAGTGGCTGTCGTCGGCACGCGGCGAGCCTCAGTCTATGGCAAGGAAGCCGCGCGCATGATATGCACTGGCCTCACTCAGGCCGGGGTGGTGGTCGTCAGCGGCATGGCCCAGGGCATCGATACAGTGGCTCACCGCGCCTGCCTGGACGCTGGAGGCAGGACGATTGCGGTCCTGGGCTGTGGCGTCGATGTGGTGTACCCCGCACAGAATGCCCGGCTGGCTGCAGAGATCGTGGAGCGGGGAGCACTGGTCAGCGAGTACGCGCTGGGTACCCGGCCTGATGCACGAAACTTTCCACCACGGAACCGGATTATCAGCGGCCTGACCCTGGGTACCGTCGTCATCGAAGGAGATATGGGCAGCGGCGCGCTGATCACCGCCGGTTTTGCGCTTGAACAGGGTCGCGAAGTCTTTGCCGTTCCCGGGAATATCTTTGCCCGCGCCAGCCGGGGCACCAATCACCTGATCCAACAGGGCGCCAAGATGGTCACCCAGGTGGGCGATGTGCTGGAGGAATTGAACCTGACCATGGTAAGCGAGCAGGCGCAGGCACGAACAATCATTCCTGAGAACGAAACGGAAGCCATCCTGCTAGAGCGCCTGTCCGCTGAACCGGTCCATGTCGATGCATTGGGCAGAGCCGTTGACCTGCCCATTGCCCAGGTGACGAGCACGCTGGCGCTGATGGAGCTAAAGGGAATGGTGCGCCAGGTAGGCGGCATGAGCTATGTGCTGGCGCGCGAGGGCGGCGTCGATTACGTCATCGAGTAGCCTTGAATTCATCGAGCTTTTGCACCGTACCAGGCTCCGCATGTGCAACAAGGAGGTTGCCTTGAACGAAAACACCGGCACTGGGAAGTTGAGACAGGATAACGATGCTGCATCCCCGCCAATCCCGGCAAAGGTCGTGGACCATCTGTATGCAGTGATCATGGCTGGTGGGATCGGTTCCAGGCTGTGGCCGCGCAGCCGATCAGCCTCACCGAAGCAATTTCTGGACCTGCTGGGCTCGCGGACGATGCTGCAAGAGACGGTGGACCGCATCGAGCCCCTGATCCCACTTGACCGGGTGCTGGTTGTCGTCGGTGAGGAACATGCGCACACGGTCGGCGCCCAGATAGAGGGCCTGCCCGCCGGGAACATCATCATTGAGCCAGGTCCCCGTGGCACGGCACCGTGCATCGGTCTGGCGGCGACTGTCCTGCTGGAGCGAGACCCGGCAGCGACGATGGCCGTCTGCCCCGCCGATCACGTCATCACCGACGCCGCTGGCTTTCGCCAGGCCATCGAAGCCGCGGCACAGGTTGCTCAGGACGATTACCTGGTGACCCTGGGCATTGAGCCTGACTTTGCCCACACTGGCTATGGATATATCCAACGCGGGGAACCGCTGGGCGAGATCCTCGGCACTCCTGCCTACCAGGTGAAGCGCTTCACGGAAAAGCCTGACGCCGACACAGCCCAGCGTTTCGTGGACAGCCAGGAATATTACTGGAACGGCGGGATCTTTGTCTGGCGCGCGGACACGATCGTGACTGCGATGGAAGAGATGCTGCCCCGCCTATACACCGAGTTGCAGTCGGTTTCAGCAGCCTGGCACTCGCCACAACGTATGGAGGTGCTGGAGGCCGCATGGGATCGGGTGCCCAAGACGACCATCGATTATGGCATCATGGAAAAAGCGACGCGGGTCGCTGTTGTACCAGTGGATATTGGCTGGGATGACGTGGGCAACTGGGCGACACTATCGGCCATGATGGAAGGCGACGCCAGCGGTAATATCGTGCGCGGCGGTGGACACCCCGTGCTGTTGGAGACGGCCGATACCTACGTCTACGCCGCGACCGGACGCCTGGTAGCCGCCGTGGGCCTGGAGGGGTTCGTCGTCGTGGACACACCCGATGCCCTGCTGATCTGCCCCAAGGATCGCGCCCAGGCCGTGCGCGAAGTGGTCGAGCAATTGAAAGAAGAGGGATTGCAGGAATATCTATAGGCCAGCATCAAGCTCGAAAGGGCGGGGGCTATGGTGTTTGATAGAGGGATGAATGTCTGACGAACCGATCCTCGGCTACTGTGTCAAGTGCAGGGAAAAACGCGAGATTTCCTCTGCCAAGGCGGTGTTTCTTGGCGCGCAGAGCCGCGCGGCCACGCAGGGGGTCTGCCCCGAGTGCGGAACCAAGATGACGCGCTTCGGAAGCACCCCCGCTCACGAGGGTCTGGATCCAGGCAAGCACACCATCGCCTCGAAGGCGCAGAAGGAGCGCAAGGCTTCGGGCCCCAAGATGGTCATCGTCGAGTCACCGGCCAAGGCCCGCACCGTGGGTCGCTTTCTGGGCCAGGGATATTCCGTCGAAGCGTCGGTGGGCCACGTCCGCGATCTGCCTGCTAACCGCATGGGCGTAGATATCGAGCATGGTTTCAAGCCGCGCTACGTGATTCCCTCCAAGAAGAAGGATGTCGTCAAAAAGCTAAAGGCCAAAGCAAAGGGTGCATCCGAGCTCTACCTGGCCACTGACCCCGATCGGGAGGGAGAGGCGATCGCCTGGCACCTGAGAGCGGCCCTGAAACGCCAGGTGGCAGGCATCCCCGTACGCCGGGTCGAATTCCACGAGATTACGCAAGACGCGATCGGCCACGCCTTTTCCCATCCCCGCGACATTGACAAAGAACGGGTCGACTCGCAGCAGGCAAGACGTATTCTGGACCGTGTCGTGGGCTATACACTGAGCCCACTACTCCGGAACAAGATGGGGCGCAAGGGGCTGTCGGCAGGCCGGGTGCAATCGGTTGCCCTGCGCCTGATCTGCGAGCGCGAGCGCGAGATCGAGGCCTTTGTGCCGGTGGAATATTGGACCATCGAGGCCGAGCTGCGCAAGCAAAAGCCAGAGGCCAAGTGGCAGGCCAAGAGTTTTGTCGCCAGGCTGTTCAAGATCGGCGGCGAGGACCCAGACCTGAAGAACGAGGCCGATGCGCAGGACATCGTGGACGCCCTCGAAGGCGCCGCCTACGTCGTCCAGAAGGTCAGACGCCGCGAGGTCAGGCGCCGCCCCGCCGCGCCCTTTATGACCAGCACCTTGCAGCAGGAAGCCAGCCGCAAGCTGCGCTTTAGCGCCAAGAAGACCATGGCGGTCGCCCAGGCACTGTACGAGGGAAAGGACATCGGCGGCGGCGAGCGCGTGGGCCTCATCACCTACATGCGCACCGACTCGGTCAACGTGGCGGAGGCGGCCCAGACTGAAGCAAGGCAGTATATTCTGGAGCAGTTCGGCAAAAAATACCTGCCGCCCAAGCCACCGCAATACAAGTCGCGGGCCAAGGGCGCCCAGGAAGCCCACGAGGCGATCCGGCCCACAGGCGTCAAGCGCGAGCCCGCAGCCCTGAAGGACTATCTTTCCCGCGATGAGCTGCGGCTCTACGACCTGATCTGGAAGCGCTTTGTCGCCAGCCAGATGGCCCCCGCCATCCTGGATCAGACGTCGGTGGACATCGTAGCGGGTCCGGAGGGCGGCGAAAAGCCATACCTATTTCGCGCTACCGGTTCGGTGGTCAAGTTCCCCGGCTTTTTGAAGGTGTACGAGGAGGGGCGCGAGGAGGAAGAAGAGGAGAAGGAAAAAGCGGAGGGCAAAGACGTGCGGCTGCCGCCCCTAGAAAAGGGCGAGGAATTGGACCTGGTGCAGCTCTTGCCACTGCAGCATTTCACCAAGCCGCCTCCCCGCTACACCGATGCCTCGCTCATCCGCGCCCTGGAGGAGTATGGTATCGGCCGGCCCAGCACGTACGCGGCGATCCTCTCCACGCTCTTGCAGCGCGCCTATGTCAACCGCGTTAGCAAGAAGCTGATCCCCACGAAGCTGGGTTTCACGGTCAATGACCTGCTCGTCGAGTTCTTTCCGGACCTCATCAACGTGGATTTTACCGCCGAGATGGAGGAAAAGCTGGATCGGGTTGCCACCGGCGAGCAGTCTTGGGTGCCCATGCTCCAGGAGTTCTACGCTCCCTTCTCGGACAAGGTTGAGGTCGCCCGCGAAAAGATGCCCAAGGTGGAATACAAACCCGAGCCCACGGGTGAGATGTGCCCCGAATGCGGCGAACCCCTGCTGATCCGTCATGGACGGTACGGCAAGTTCATCGGCTGTAGCGGTTACCCCAAGTGCCGCTACACGACCCCGATCCCGATACCGGGCGTGACCTGCCCCGAGTGTGGCGGAGCTGTCGTCGAGAAACGGACGCGCCGTCGCCGCACCTTCTATAGCTGCATCAACTGGCGGCCCGACGACGAGACTTCTTGCCAGTGGAGTGCGTGGAAACTACCTCAGCAGGCTGAAGAGGCCAAAGAGGTGTAGCGAGGCAAGTTACATCTGTCGGCACGCTCGAGGCAAAAGAAGGGCGCGTCCGGTCCCTGGCAAGACGGACGCGCACTGGCATTGGGGGGGTTGGACGATTAGAGTTCTCTCATTCTTACTATAGCCCACCTGCGGCGACTTGGCAATAGGAGTATGGTACTAGGGGCAGTCTTAGCTACTTTATTCCTGCTCTGGCCCGATTGGCCTCCCTGTGCTATACTGGCTCTGCTTGCGGGTAATAGACAGTGCACGAGCATTTGCACCGGCCACCTGCTCGGATTGCAGGCCGCGCGAAGGACCGGTGCCGCCGTCCTGCCTGCCCCGCCAGATTTGCGGACAAATCACACGTTTTGAAGGAGGAGAAAGATGCGACTGACCAAGCTGCGGGCAGTCCTGCCCGAGCAGGAGATCGATGCCATCCTCGTTGGCCAACCCCAGAACCGGCGCTACCTGTCCGGCTTCACAGGATCGGCAGGATGGCTGGTGATCACGGCAGAGCAGACCCTGATAGCAACCGACTCTCGGTACTATGAGCAGGTGGGCCGCGAGGCCCCCGAGTTCGAGCTGGTCAAGATCACGGGCCGGGTCTCTGATCTTTTGCCCCAGGTTCTGGCCGATCTGGGCATCAAGCGGCTGGGGTTTGAGAGCCAGCACTTGACGGTAGAGCAGCTAGACACCTTTAGCAAGGCAACTGATGGTGTAGAGTGGTTACCTCTCAAGGATACTGTGGAAAAGATCCGTGCGATCAAGGACCAGGACGAAATCGAGGCTCTTTGTCGCTCGGCTGCGCTCAACGACGATGCCTTCGCCCATCTACTGGATGTGATCCAACCAGGCATGACCGAGCGCGAAGCGGCATGGGAGATCGAAGCCTATATGCGCGACCACAGCGCCAGTAAGGTAGCCTTTGACCTCATCGTCGCCGCCGGACCGAACGGTGCATTGCCCCACGCCCAGCCAGCGGATCAGGCCATCCAGCCTGGCGCGCCGGTGGTAGTTGATATTGGCTGCGTGCTGGATGGATATTGCTCGGACATGACGCGTACCTTCTGCCTGGGTGAGCCAAGCGCCCGCTACTTGGAGGTGTGGAATGTGGTGCTGCAGGCGCAGGAAGCTGCCGAGGCCGTGCTCCGCGCGGGGACGACCGGCGTGGAGGCTGACGCTGCTGCTCGCGATCTGATCGCCGATGCCGGCTACGGCGACTACTTTGGACACGGCCTGGGGCATGGGGTTGGCCTCGCCGTGCACGAAGGGCCGAGAGCTTCACGCCTATCGGAGGACACATTCGAGGCGGGCATGTCCTTGACAGTCGAACCGGGCATCTACCTGCCTGGCGAGTTTGGCGTGCGCCTCGAGGACCTGGTGATCATAGGCGATGATGGCATAGAGATCTTATCCAATACACCCAAAAGGGCGGTGGTTGACTGACAGTGTTGGACATAAACCTTAGGATTTGCATAAAATCGAGCAATGTGATACAATAAGGCTGGTGATTCACCAGAGGTTCGAAGGAACCAGCGTGCGGACCTTTGAACCTATAGCATTTGTTCAAAACCCTAATCGCGGGGAAGGGAGGCACACAATGGAATTGAACAACCGCACGAATCTCATCATTGTGGCTGGCGTGGGCTTGGTGGTGGGACTGCTGTTGGGCATGTTGTTGTTCTGGGTCCTCTTTCCGGTGGAGTGGACCGATGCCCATTCCTACGACCTGTCGCCCGTGGGCAAGGCTGAGTACGTGCAACTGGTAGCGGACTCGTTCAAGCTCGACAAAGATGCAACCCGTGCTGCCCGATTCCTGGACTATTGGGAGCCTGCGGAGAAACAGCAGGCAGTTGCGGACGCTATCGCCCTCTACGAGGCCGAGGGCAACCAGGACAAGGTAGTCGTGGTGCAGGACTTTGCCATGGCTGTTGGCATCCCCTTGCCTGACGAGGCAGCACCTCTTCCAGAGACGGTACCCCAAACGAGCTTCTTTGAACGGATCCGCATCCCGTGTCTCGTGTTCTTTGGGGTCCTCCTGGTACTGGTCGTGGGCTGGATCGGATACCGCGTCCTGACGAGGCAGCAAGCAGAGGCTGAGCCGGCGCAGCTTCCCTCCGAACGAGTCAGGGTAGCAGCGCCACCCGAAGAATGGGAGGGTGAGGGCCAACCGCCACTGGGACACTGGTTCACCACCTACGAACTGGGTGAAGACACATACGACGAGTCTTTCAGCATCGAGACGCAGATGGGCGAATTCCTGGGCGAATGTGGTGTGGGCATATCGGAGATGATTGGTGTCAGCGATCCGGCCCGAGTCACCGCTTTCGAGGTATGGTTGTTCGACAAGAGCGACATCCGGACCGTGACCAAAGTATTGATGAGCGAACACGCCTACCACGATGAAACCCTGCGGGCCAGGTTGGCCACAAAGGGTGAGGCAGTATTGGCCGAGCCCGGTTCGCCCTTTGTGCTGGAAACGACTGGCCTGCAGGTCAGGGGCGAAGTCACCGATTGCGTATACGGCAACGACGAGATGCCGGACGGAAGCTATTTCTCCAAGCTGACGGTGGAATTGATGGCGACCACCAAGCCAGCGGGAAGCGGCTAGGGGACGGCCCGGTAGCGGACTGGTACCGCACGGGGGTAGGTTGGGGAAGCCGCGACGCTTTCCGCAGAGTGGTTACCGACAGCGGTCGGTGGGGCTGGTGTGTCACCTCAAGTGACTTGCCAGCCCCTTTGCTACAATGTAGCTTTGTCAGTGGTAATCGGGGATCTCCCCCAGTCAAGTAGCCGAGTTTCTCCCCTTGGGTGGCACGCGCCAGGGCTCGATGGTGATGAGCCAGGCCCGGTGCCGGTTCGCGGGAGGAGGTACCATGGGCACAAAGACCACGGTTGCTAGTATTGCTGTGGCAGGTGGCAGCCTGTACGAACAACCGAACAACATCTTGGTGGATGAGCGCACCTCGCCCTTTGCCAGGGGCAGAAGCAGGGGCAACCTCTACATCCTCCTCGAACTCTCGGGTACAGGGACCGAGCATGATGCCATCAGCAGGCAGATGCTTCAGGCAATGCGCCAGACCTATTACAGCCAGAAGGGCAGCATAACGGCCGGACTGCGCGAGGCTGTGTACCAGGCAAACGAGATGCTGTTGCAGGAAAACCACAACTCGCTGCCGGGGGAGCAAAGGGTCGCCGGCGTTTCCTGTGCGGTTCTTCGCGATGACGATCTGTTCATCGCCCAGGCCGGTCCATCGCTCATCTATGTGCTTAACGAGGGCAGGGAGAGCCGCTATCCCGACAGATCGCCATGGTTGGATGGATTTCCCCCTGAAGAAGCAGATGCGGCGGCACTTGGCGAGCGCCGCGAGCTGAATATCGATCTATTTCATAGCCAGATGAGCCCGGGTGACACCATCCTCCTTGCCAGCAGCGGGCTGGCACGCGACGTGGCCCCTGCTGCCTGGCCCAGAATCCTCTTCCAGGCGCCGGTCAGCACACTTCTCGAAGACCTGCGCCTGCAAGGCGGTGGATTTGAGTTGTCGGCGCTGGTGATACGGCTGATCGATCCTGCCGCCGATCGGGATGGAGTCCGGCCCGAGGTCCAGACCGGTGCACGAGAAGACGCCCGCAGAGAGGACCAAACACCCCCGCCCAGACGGGCTCCAACCCCTGCGCCGCAGTCACTTGGTCAGTTGACCGAGCCGCCAATGCGATCCCGAGAGGAAGCCGACTGGATCGAAGAGCCGTACATGGAGGCCGAGGCTGTAGAGACCGAATCGATCTGGGAGCGACTGGCAGGGTTTGTGGCGCTGCTCCGCGCGGGCGAGCGCCTGAAGGCATTCCTGGGCAGTATCGCCGCTGCCCTCGCTGGCCTGTGGTATGGGCTGCTATCGCTCATCAGGCGGATGACGCCTGAACGCCTCGCCGCGCCACAGGCTCCCGTGAAAGCCACTTCCACGACCAGCGAGGCGCCCGCGAGACGAAAGGCAAGGGCCCAACCCAAAACTCGCTCCGAATCAGTCCAGAAACTGCTCATAGGCATCTCCATCGCCATCCCGATCATAGTCGCCGTCGTGGTGCTCGTAGCCTGGGTACAGCGGGGTCAGGCACGCCGAGCGGAGCAGGAAGCCCTCTGGCAACAAGCCCGAAACTACTGGGAGCTTGCTCAGTCGGAAACTGATGCGCAACTGGCTCGCGCCCATCTGGCCGACGCTCAGAAGTTTGTCGAAGATTTCCTGGATTCACAACCTGAACATGCCGAGGCCCTGGACCTGAAGAGCAGGATCCAGGCGCGATTCGACGTGGTCAACCAGGTGAGGCGCATAAGCTGGGTGGGAACACTCAACTCCTACCCATCAAACGCCAACCTGACGCGGGTCGTGGTACAGGGCGCGCACGTCTTTGTGATGGACCGGCACAATAGCCAGGTCTACCATCATCGCATGGACGATCAACTCGAAAACGCACTGGATCCTGGCACAACGGAAACGATCCTGGTCAGCAGGGGAGATCAGGTCGGCGGCATTGTCGTGGGTGACCTGGTGGATATGGTCTGGATGCCCACCGGCCCGAACCGCCAGAAGGCAAGCCTGGTCATCCTGGAGAGCGGAGGTACGCTCCTCGACTATGACCCGGCAACCATGCAACTTGTTCCCCTGACGGTGGCGTCTATCGAGAATTGGCAGTATCCCAAGCTCGTCGGCAGTCACTCGGGGCGCTTTTACGTGCTAGACTCCAAGGCGAACGAAATCTGGCGCTACGATCCTACACCTGATGGATACAACAGCACCCCATACGAGTGGTTACAGGCAGATGTAGATCTTGCCGGTGTAGTGAGTTTTGCCATCGGCGACAGCATCTATCTGCTCTACGCCGATGGTGCAATACGCAAGTTCAGCGTAGGCGAGGCGGACACCTTTGACATCTCCGATTGGGACACACCGCCCACAAACCCGGCTTCGATCTTTACCCGCCCGCCTGCAGAGACCCGCTGGATCTATGTCGCTGACCGGGGGAACAGCCGCATTGTGCAGGTGTCCAAAGAGGGCCAGTTCAAACAGCAGTTCCGCATCGCTGACGTGACTGCAACCGGGGGCAGCGATCCCCTGGCAGGCGCGACCGATCTCTTTGTCGATGAAATCGCTGGACTGGCCTACCTGCTCAGCGGGCGGGACCTCTACCTGCTCAGGCTACCCATGTCCGAGTGAGCGCTCGACGGTCTGCGGCAAGCACAATTCGTGTGCGCACGCAATCCACGACCGGCGATCCGGCGCTTTATCCTGGCCTTGTCTACACCTTGACAGGTTTGGGGGCTGTCAGGGCATGTTGAGGATCATCCGCTCGCAGCGGATGTGGATCAGGCTGCTCGAAAAGCTGCCAAGCCACGGCTTGGCGACGTGACGGACCGTCGCATTGTAGATAGGCATGTAGGTCGCCTTGGACACCAGCAGCATATTCTGCACACTTGAGATGGGCGGCTTGAGGAGATTACCTCCAACCTGATACGAACCCACGAGCCCTTCGATGGGTTCGTACTGCCGGGTCTGTGTTTCCTCTGGCAAAGGTTCTTCGTCGTGCATCACAAAGAAAACCAGGATCTCCTTCTGCCGGATGTGAACCGATGAGTGCTCTATAGGAGGCATCTGCTCCTGGGGGGCCAGAAACAAGAGCTTGGCATCGAACAAGGCCAAATAGTCCTCGGCGAGGGTATTGAGGTACGCGCTCATGCGCACCTGCTCTTTGGTCACCAGGTCCCCCCACATAAGGGCATCGGCGGTGCCTATCATCACCTGTACAGCCTTTTCGTCCTGTGCTAGTGTATACGATTGTTTCGTTACCTGAGTGCCTTCACTCACGATTTTCCTCTCTTTCTCCATCGTTGCCGATCATGGGCAGCGATAGAATGGCATCCTCAGCGGGCATAACGGGCTTGGGCTCTTGTCGTGCTCCGCATCCTCTGGCCCCCTAGCGACAGGGGTCGTAGTCATTACCCAATATGACCTGGATATCGGCCGGCTGGTTCGGATCGATCTGGCGGATCACGTTCTCCGGCTGGACCTGTAGCAGGCGGACCAACTGCTCCAGAGCCATGGGCTTTTCATTGAACACCACAATCTTTGTCTGCTCATAGTTGGGATTGTCAGCCAATCCAGTATCCACGATATTGAATCCCTCCCACCGCAGTTGGTCGGCGGCGATCTGGGCAAGTTGCCAGCGGTAGGTGCCGTTGCGTAGCTGGATCCGCGCGTTCTCGTTGGCGACCTGGTTCTCGCCGGCAGAAGGGGGCGCGTACAATCTGGCGACGACCGGTTGGATCCTGTCGGGCAGGGGGAGCAACACCTGCCAGCCATCGGCAGTGATCCACGGATCAACCTGATTAACGCCAATATATAGGCTGCGGATATTCTGAGGTTTGAGGTCCAGCGCAATGGGAGCCAGCGCCAGGACATCGCCCAAGTTCATATCAGTCTGGAAACTGTCACTCAGAGCCGACCACAGCGACGGGATCTTGAGGATGATGTCGGGACTCTTGAACTGGTTCCACATAGCCTTGAGGAACTGGTGCTGCCGTCGCGCGCGATCAAAGTCAGAAGTCCCACGGCGGGTCCGCACGTAACGCAGCGCTGTAGCGCCGTCCATCTGGTGGACGCCCGGCTCCAGGATCTTCTCCTCCTCAGTATCAGAGGTAGGGGGCTTGTAGCGCAGGTTGACCGGGCAGGCGACGGTCATCTCCACCCCACCCAGCACATCAACCACCCGTGCAAAGCCCGTGAAGTCAATCCTGGCCCAGTGATCGATCTTTGGTATTCCCAGATTAATACGAAGCACCTCTGCCAGCAGCCCCGGACCGCCGCCTGGGTAGCCGGTGCGATGGCCGATCTTGTGAGCCACGTTGATGCGGTTCCAACCATTGCCCGGAATATAGACCCAGAGATCGCGCGGTACCGAAAGTATCGACACCTGCTTGGTGTCCTTGTTGATTGCCGCCACCATGATAACATCCGTGTTCTGTGACGAAAGATCCCATGTCCAGTCCAGCCCCAGGAGCAGGATATGCACCACGTTCCCCTCATAGTCGGGGACAGGCAGCGGCGTGGGGCTGTACATGGGGGTTGGAGTCAGGCTTGGCGTGGGTGTCGGTGTAATCGTCGGTGTCGGGAGCACCTCTGTGCTGGTCGGCGTCGCCGTGCTGGAGGCGGTGGTGTCGGGCAGCGGGCTTTTACTGGGCGCGGCAGTTGCCGCGGCAGTTGCCGTCGTCGTTGCCGTTGCAGTTGCTGTTGGCGACGCTGTGTGTGTAGACGTCGCTGTGGGCGTGGCACTGGCAACCGTGGGCGACACGGCAGCGAGGGGCGTTGGGGTAGCGCTCCTCCCACAAGTGGCGATGCAGCCAGCGGCCATAATCAGGCACAGGAGCGCCAAGAGCGCGCGCTTGCGCCCGATCCACATTCTCTCAGACATGCGTGAAAAATCGATCATCTGTTCTTTAGGTCACTTTCCTATACAAAAGGTGCCGAAAATCGCTTCGACCAAGTCCTCGCTAGCCGTCTGTCCTGTGATCTCGCCCAGGGCGTTAACCGCAGCACTCACGTCGATGGCCAGCAGATCGATGAGCTGACCACCCTGATGCGCGACCCGAGCCGCGCGCACGTGATCCAGGGCCCGGCCCAATGCCTCCTTGTGTCGCGGGTGAGTGACCACCGGCGCCTCAGAGGCCGCAACATGCCCGGACAGCACGGTCCCAACAATGGTCTCCTCCAACGCCTCCAACCCCTGGCCTGTCAGCGCTGACACTTGTACAGAGGTTGCCCCGGGAATAGGGCCCTCTATGACTGGCGCTGCGGCCAGTAGGTCGATCTTGTTCTCAACCACGATGGCCGTCTTGTCCCCCACCAGAGCTGCGATGGTCCTGTCGGCATCGCTGAGGGGCTGGCTGGCATCCACCACAAGTAGGGCCAGGTCCGCCTGGGCCAGCGCCGAGCGGCTTCGCTCAATGCCCAGCCGCTCTATCGGATCTTCGGTCCCCTCCGCAATGCCTGCCGTATCCACCAACACCACCGGTACGCCCTGCAGGTTCAGCGTCTCCTCCAGAGTGTCGCGCGTGGTGCCAGGGATATCGGTGACGATAGCCCGGCTTGTGCGCAGCAGCCGGTTAAGCAAGCTCGACTTGCCCACGTTGGGCCGCCCCACGATGGCAGCCCGGATGCCCTGCCGGTAGATAATCCCCCGGTCAGCGTCGGCCAGCAACTGCGCGATGGCAGCGCCAGCCTGCTCGAGATCGGAGCTAATATCCCGCTCGGGAATCTCGTCTTCCTCAAAGTCGATGCTGGCCTCCAGGTAGGCCAGTGCGTGCACCAGGCCAGCCCTCACGGCGCGCACCTGGTCCGAGAGCCTGCCTGCCAACTGCCCCACCGCCGCCTGCAGCGAGACCTCGGTCTTGGCCTGCACAATATCCAGGACCGCTTCAGACTGCGCCAGATCCAGCCGTCCGTTCAGAAATGCCCGCGCGGTGAATTCGCCGGCTTCCGCCATGCGCGCCCCCTGCCTCAAGCAGAGGTCCAGGATACGGCGCAGAGCCACGATACCCCCGTGCCCATTGATCTCTACGACATCCTGGCGCGTATAGGTGCCGGGAGCGGGCATGTAGGCAGCGAGTACCTCGTCGACGATCTCACCCCCCTGCGGGTCCGTGACATGCCCGTAGTGCAAAGTGCGGGGCGCCAGTGGCGTACCGGCAGGTGCGCGCCCTGACACGAATAGCTGTCGCAGAATCCCCAACGAGTCGGGCCCTGTCATGCGGACGATTCCGATCCCGCCCGCGCCAATGGGTGTTGAAATGGCGACGATGGTGTCGTCCAGACTGATCATGGTCGCTCAGCTATTCCACTCCTCGCGCAAGACACTCATCCACAACAGGTCGTGGTAGCGGCCGTGGCGGAACTCGGCCTGCCGCCAGCAACCCTCGTGACGAAATCCGGCCTTCTCGTACAGATGAATGGCCCGCTCGTTCCCGGCAAAGACCCGGAGGTAGATGCGATTCAGGTTCATCTGCTCGAAACCGAATCGCACCAGCGTCGCGAGCGCATCGAACCCCAACCCGCGGTCCCACATTTCGGGAAGGCCGATGAAAAGCCCAATTTCTGCCCTTGCGTTGCGCCCATCTATATCAGAGAGGCCAGCACTGCCGACATGTTGTCCCTCGAACTCGATGGCAAAGGCCCGGACGCGCGGGTCCTGGAGCATGTCTTCGTACCACTTTTCTTCCTTCTCCAGCGAGAGCGGGACCATATCTGCAAAGTACTCGAGCACTGCAGGTTCGTTCATCCACCGGACATAGTCGGGCAGGTCCTCACGCTCAATGGCACGCAGAATGACGCGGTCTCCGTAAATCATGGCGCAACTCCGTGTTTCCGAAAAGCCTGGGCGCTACCCTGCCCAGCCCCAGAGCACTGCGGCAGGCGGCCGTCGATGGTGGTGGGGGTATGGAAGCGGGTATCGCCATCCCACATGCAGGCAAGCCCCTCAGCCAGGGACAATCGTGCGACCCACCGGCTTGACACCCTGCGCATAAGGTCGGGCCAGAGCCTCGGCCAGATCATCGCCTTCACGCACCAGATAGGTGGAGATGCCGCTGATAGAAAGCTCGGCGAGCAGATTATCATTTCCGGTAGGATGCCCGAAACTGTAGGCCTCGAGTAGTACGGCGACGATGTTGATGCCGCGCTGGCTCAGATCACGAGCAGCCGCGATCCAGTGGCTCTGATCTGTGGGCGTTACGATGACAACGGTGGTGTTCCGGCTCAGGTGGGCGCCCTCTGCCGCGACAATCTCTGCCAGGGGGATATGCCCGTCGGCACGGATGACAGACAGGGTCTCGAGGATCTTGGCCAGTTGGCGATCGCCTCTATCGGCAGGGATCACCTCTCGATGGCGGCTGTAGGCAATAAAGCCCACGCCCCGGTCGCGCTCGATGAAATGATTGGCCAGGGAAGCAACGATGGCTGCGCCATACTCTGTGGTGGATGGCATCAGAAGCCGTTCCGAACCGACCTCCCAGGGCAGGCGCGGCCTTGTTGCCATCATCTGCTCCGACCAGAGCAGTTCGAGTTGAGCCCCGCGCTCCAGGTCCCACAGAAGCCACACGTCAGCGGTGGGATCCAGCTCGAACTCTTTGGAAATGAGCCGGCCGATCCGCGCGGTCGATCGCCAGTGGATCCGGTTAAAGCTATCGCCTGGCGCATAGTCGCGCACACCTGAGACGTTGGTGGTTACATAGTGCGTGCGACGGCGCATCGTATCCCCGCCGGGCAGGAAACCAACCAGCGGCGCAAACGATGGCACATCAACGGTGGGCGGGTAGACGATGATGGTGGACGAGCGCGGTTCCTCCAGTTGGCGTGAGATCCTAAAGAGACCAAAGGGGTCACCGCTGCTCAACATCAACGGGCCGAGCGTAAAGCGCCCACGCTGTACACAGCGGGTCTGGACCGTCCAGGCAAAGGTCCTTCGCGCGCCGAGGGGACTGATCACCCGGCTCACCCGGTGCTGGGGCAAGGTCGAACGATCGCGAATCTCTAACCAGAGCTTGGGAATCGGGCCACGGTTGGTAACGGCTATCCGCTCCTCGGCCATCTTGCCAACCTGAGAGCGAGTTGTACGTGTTGCCCGTTGCACCTGCACCCAACGGATGCCGGTCCATGCCCACATGTACGATACAACCAAGAGTGCGGTCAGAAGGTACCATACATTGTAGATCAACTCGCGACCGGTGCCGATCGCTCCGGCGCCTGCGAGGATCCAGAGCAGAATAACGATTCTGGCTCGTGTGCTCCTGCCTTTTCTCTCTTCACGCATGGCGATCCTCGAGTTGGACGGCCTGCCCGTCTGTCGCTGGCAAGAACCCCGCTACAAAGAGCGGGGTCGCAAAGTGGTCGGTGATAATACAGCTGCAGGTCTGTGTCTACTTGGGAATAATGGTGACTTTGCGTCTCTCGCCTTCGCCCACGCTCTGGGTGGTCACGTCCGGATGCTTGCGCAAGGCCATATGGATCACGCGTCGCTCGTAGGGCGACATGGGCTCCAACGCCTGCGTCCGGCCTGAACGCGCTACCTGTTCGGCCACGCGCTGGGCGAGGCTTTCCAGGGTGCGCCGCCTCCTGACCACATAGTTCTCGACGTCGATAACCAAATTGGTCCAATGTTTGAGCCGATGGCTAACCATGAGCCGGACCAGGTACTGCAGAGAACGGAGAGTATCCCCCCTGCGGCCAATGAGGATACCGAGATCCTCGCCTGTGATATTCAGCACGACAGGGGGAGGCTCGCCCTCATCCGCCAGCTCGTAGCCAACATTGATCTCCACCGAGGCCTGAATATTCATGCGCCGCAGGAGCTCGGATAGGATCTCGTGGCCTATCTTGCCAGCGGCCTCCTCACCGCTCTCGGGTTGGGGCTGCTCGGCAGCGGGCACAGACTCTGCCGGGCTCGCCTCAGGCTCGGGTTCAGGCTCCGGTTCAGGCTCCGGTTCGGGCTCCGGTTTGGGCTCCGGCTTGGGCTTTGGTGGGAGCTTGACTAGGAGCTTAACCCGGGCATTCTCCGCTCCAAACCCCAGCACCCCGCGACTGCCCGGAGTGATGACCTCGACATCCACCTGATCGCGGCGGACCTGGAGCATGGCCAGGCCGTTGTCAATGGCATCCTCGACGTTCTTACCGCTTGCGACGACGCTTCTTCTTTCGTTTCTTTTTTCCACTAGTCGATCCCTTCTGGCTCACGGTCGGTGAAGGTTCTTTCTTTGACTTTTCCGGGCCGGACTGGCCCTTCGCTCCCGGGCTCAGCAGGCCAGACAGGTTAGACAAGCTAAGGCCCTTCCAGAACAGCAATCCTTCCCAACCGGAGATAAAGCCCTGGGTGATGATACCGATGATATTTGAGACGATAAAGTAGAAGGACAGCCCCGTGGAGAAGTTCAGGCTGAAGAAGCCGAACATGAGGGGCATCATCAGCGTCATGCTCTGGCCCATTCCTGCCGCCTGCGAGTCCCCACCACCCGCTGGGGTCGTCATCTTGGTCTGCAGCCACGAAGTAAAGGCCACGAGCACTGGTAGGGCAAAGGTCAACCCTCCCAGTTGCTGCGGGGTCAACGCCAGATCCATCCCCAGGAAAAAGCGATTCAGGGGCACCTCCGCCCAGACGCCCTGCATAAAGGGGTAAATGTTCTGGGACAGGTTCACGAGCTGCAGCGGCTGGTAGCCGAGTGCCTGAATGATCGACTGGTACAGGCCGATCCAGATCGGAAACTGGACAAGCATCGGCAGGCAGCCACCCATAGGGTTGACGCCCGCTTCCCGGTAGAGCTTCATCTGCTCCTGGCTCAGGCGCTCCCGATCCTTGCCGTACTTTTTCTGCAGCTCCTTCAGCTTTGGCTGAAGCTCCTGCATCTTTTTAGCGGAGCGCTGTTGGGGCAACATCAGCGGCGTCATCGCGCCGCGAATGATCACGGTGAAGACCATGATCGCCAGCCAGAACTGATCGCCCAGTACGCTGTAGAGCCAGAGCAGCGCGTTGAGCATCGGCTGCAAGATGGCTACAGTCCAGATATCTGTAATACTACCCAAGGAAACCTCCTACTTGGCTGTCAGGCATCAAGTGCAACGCCAGCAGCACACCTCCCATCAATCGCCTTCCGGCGGAGTATAGAGCAAATTCGCGGCACAGACTCCTGTCTCCAGCGCGCTCGCATCAAAGACATACACTTGGCCGCTCAGTTGTTGGATGACATAGAGCTTCTCACCCGAGACGACCGGCGTCGTGTACACGGCAAATTCGGGCACGCCGCTGGGCCACGAACAGACCTGCTGGGCATCTTCTACGGATATGACATAGCCCTTTTCGGTGGCAATGACGATCTTCTCACCAACCTGGACAGGATTGGCCCGGATGACATCCTTGCCGCCATCGATATCTCCGCTATTATACGGATAGGGCGCCTGCACATCGCCGGTTGCCGGGTCGAGAGCGTAGAGGAAACCATCGAGGGCAGTTACAAAGAGCCGGTCTCCGGCCAGGAGTGGAGTGGACCAGATCCAGTTCCCCGCCTGAAAGTCGAATCCCTCCACCACTTGGCCCGAGTCGGCCTCGATGGCGTAGATCCTGCCGTCGAATGCTCCGACATATAGGATGTCACCCACCAGCAAGGGCTGTTTTGCGATGGCTCCACCTAACTCGGTTTGCCAGATCTCTTCGCCAGTCTCGGCGTCCAGACAATACAGCACATGATCCATCGAGGCCACGTACACCCGGCCATCAACGACCAGGGGTGAAGCCCAGACCGCAGAGTCAGTCTCGAACGGCCAGCCTGTCACGATGCCCTCCGAGTCGACATCTACGGCGTACACCATCTTGTCTGTCGTGCCAAAATAGACTACCCCATCGGCATAGGCAGGCTTGGACAGGATCTGGCTGTTGACCAGGACTCGCCACTGTTGTTGTCCAGTTTCAGGATCAATGGCGTACAGGCCATTGCTGGCATCGGACCTATCCTGGAAGAAGCCCACAAAAGCCAGACCATCGCCAACCGTTACCGGACTCCAATAGCTCACAGCTGCCGCACTGCCCTCGATGCCCTGCGGCATGAACGTAGCCTTCACAGCACCCGTCTCGGCATCCAGGATATGGACCTCCTGGGGCGCGCCGGTGATGGCATAGACAGTATCGCCATCTACGGTCAGGCCGGGCCAGTTCTGGGCTACCGGTGTTGCCCCACAGCCCGACAGGACAAGACCCAACAAGAGCAGTAGCAGCACTGCTCCTATCATACGGATACGTTTCGTCAAAACTAGGCCTCCTTGAAAATCGTGCAAACCGTCAGGGAACCGGATCGTACCCTCCAGGGTTAAGGGGATGGCAGCGACTCACACGCTTGATCGCCATCCAGCCGCCTTTGAGCGCTCCGTGCTTGCTAATTGCCTCATAGCCATAGTGCGAACAAGAGGGCGTAAAGCGGCACGAAGGGGGCATAACCTTGGAGAAGGTCATCTGGTACAGGCGGATCAGGCCCATCAAGACGTGCTTCATGACGGCTCGCTCAACAGGCGTGCCCGACGCAACACCAGGCCGATTGCTTCATCGACCTGGTGAAAAGAAGCGTCTTGTATGGGGCGTCGGGCAATAAAGACAACATCCCATCCCGCAGCAATTTCGCGCCTTTTCAGTCTCATCCGTATCGATTCGCGCATCCGGCGCTTGATCCGGTTGCGGACCACAGCTTTTCCGATCCGCCGCCCAATGGCAAAACCAAAACGGCTATGCTCCAGACCATTGGGTAGGACCGATAGCACCAATAGAGGGTGGGCCCAAGTACGGCCCTCACGCCGGAGACGTGCAAAGTCAGCGTTTTCTCGAAGACGGTTCGTCTTACGCATGACGTCCCTGGCCGGCGGCCCTACGCCATACGTCGGGCGATCGCCGTTCTATCTATACGCTCAAGCGATGGCGACCTTTCTGTCGCCGGGATTTGAGGACTCGGCGTCCCCCCTTGGTTTTCATCCTAGCCCGAAAGCCATGCACGCGCTTGCGGCGGCGGACCTTGGGCTGCCACGTTCGTTTCGGCATTCCAACACCTCTCCAATCAAGATTACGACTCACAATTATACCTTCTTTTCCCACTAGCTGCAAATTCCCACGGACGCATGAAGCGGGAAATGACACGCGTGGGGTATTGCAGCAGCACACAGAGAGTGTCCGACATTGCCTGTACTCTGGCGCCTGGCTTGCGTTTTGGTGCGTCTTGAGGTAGAATTGCACACAAGAACTGCAGTCCAGGTAAATCTAGCCTCGTGCATTGCATCTGATACCGTTTGTGGTATACTATATCGTGTCCGCGATATTTCCAGGAGCAGAGCTTCACTCGCCGGGAGGTTACGTACGATGTCGAAGGATCGACCGACCATTCAGGGACGGGGTGCCGAGATCTTTTTCGGAACTCCTCCGCGTGTAGACATCAAACCCCGTGCAACAGACGATGATGCAACCCAGGCAAAAAAGGCCGATTCGGGTGAGCCCGGCAAGGGAGATGCGGGCACGAGCCCCCCTGGTGATGCTGAGGAGCTCCCGCCCTTTCCCCCCGAGGAATTGGAGCTTTTCCTTGACGACCCTGAACTGGAGCGCGCATTGCAGGAGGAAGCTGAGGCAGGCCAGCCCGGCGCAGAAGATCTGAGAAAGGCTGCCCGCGCCACCTCTGCCACCAAGAGCCCACCTGCAGAGCAGAAGACTATCACGGTACAGGCGCCAACTCCCCAAGCAGTTCCAGATCTCGATGAAGTGGTAGAGAGCTATGAACCGCTGCCGCCGGAGACCAGTGACCTCATCGGCGGCGTGCTGCCTCCCAAGCCCAGGCGGAGCGCCACTGCCTTGAGCACCGAGGACGTTCGCGCCCTCGACATCCAGGACCCTGACGAGAAATTTGAGCCGATCCAGCTGCCCGATCGCGTGCTGACCGAGGAAGAGAGAAACCAGATCCTCGAGTGGCTGGGCGAGGAGTGGATACAGACGCTGGAAGCCGCCATTGACGAGGCCTATGCCGAGGTCCGGCGCGAGGTCGGCACCAACAAGAATATCACCACCGAGTGCTATAACGAATTACTCCAGGCGCGGGACATTGTACTGCGGCGCGATGTGGGCAAGATCGCAGAGGCCGAATATCACGTCGAGAATGTGCGCACCCGGCTGAAACGGGCCGTAGATAGCGAGAAATCGGCCCGAAGACACCAATGGTGGATCCTGATCTGGGGGTTGTTCTGGTTTGTAGCCTTTGTGGCCTTTCTCTTTGTCATCAATGAGGCCTGGTTCTGGAATTATCTTGCTCCAAGCGGCCTGACCAACGCGCTCGTCGACACGGAGGTCTTTTTGGCGACGATGGTCTGGGGCGGAATCGGCGGCGTGGTCTCTGTTTTGTACAGCCTGTTCAAACATGTGGGCCAGCGGGACTTTGACGCACACTACAGCCTCTCCTACCTGGGCAAGCCATTTCTGGGCCTGATCCTGGGCGCCACGGTCTATATGGTCTTTAACTTGGTCCTGCGGACACTGGGCATCCTGCCCGCCGGCTTTGAAGAGTTCGAGGGCGTCGCCGACACCACGGTGACGGTGGCCCCAGGCGTTCTGTACTTGATCGCCTGGGCCAGTGGATTCAAAGAGAACACGATCTTTGAGCTGGTGGACCGTACCATGAAGCGGGTTCTGGGGAGCAAGCAGGACAGCTAGTCCGTCCGCAAGTATCATGCAGGGAGGGGGTCGATCCACGGCCTCCTCCTTTTTTGTGTTAGAGTGGCTGATGGACTGCCAGTTCGGTGCTATTGACAGCCCCCCTGTTGTGCCCGCTCATCTGTGCGACTATGCCTTTGCCGGTCCCCCTTCCCTGTGCTATACTACCGGCATGAGCGACACAACTGGCATCACCTTCAACATCCAGCGTTTCAGTACCGAGGACGGTCCAGGCATTCGCACCACGGTCTTTATGAAAGGCTGTCCCCTGCGCTGCGCCTGGTGCCATAATCCGGAAGGACTCAACCCCGGCCCCGAGCTGATGTGGTACGACGTGCGCTGCATCGCGGCCCGCGACTGCCTGAGTGTATGCCCGACCGGCGCGCTGGAGCTGAAGCCCGAAGGTATGCGCATCGAGCGACAGCTCTGCGACGCCTGTGGCCTCTGCGCCGAGGCATGTCCTGCAGCGGCCCTGGAGATCATCGGCCGGACCTGGACCCCCGAGACACTCTTTGCCGAGGTGCAGAAGGACACCATATTCTACGAAACATCGGGAGGCGGGGTGACCTTCTCCGGCGGCGAGCCGATGGCCCAGGCGGGGTTCGTGCGGGAAGTGGGCAGGCTGTGCAAAGAGGCCGGCCTGCACGTGGCGCTGGACACCTGCGGACTGGTGCACTGGGAGCGCTACGAGCAGGTGCTGCCCCTGGTCGACTTGATCCTCTACGATCTGAAAATCCTGGATGGCGAGCGCCACCGGGCCGCTACCGGTGCGGATAACGCCCGCGTTCTGGACAACGCCCGCAGAATCGCCGCCGCGGGTACCCCCATCTGGATCCGCACGCCCATCATCCCCGGCTACACCGATGGCGCGGAGAATATCGCCGGGCTGGGCGAGTTCATCGCTTCGCAACTGCCGACGGTCGAGCGCTGGGATCTGCTGGCCTATACCAATCTGGGTAAGCCCAAGTACAAGCGTCTGGAGCGGTGCTATGTCCTGGAGGAAGCGCCGCTGCTCACTCGCGCCGCTATGGAATCGCTGCACGCCATAGCTGCGGAGTGGGTGCCGGTGGCGGTCTGGTCCGGAGCGACGCGCAGGGAGGAGAAGGCAAGCGAAGACCGGATCAGATCTCGATGATCAGTGCAGCGCCTTTGCCCCACACCCGATAGCGCAGCGATAGATCTTCAGCCGACCCGTGGATCAACGCTCCCGCCAGATCAAGGCGCGGGCTGCGGCCGCAGCAAGCCCTCATAGTGAACGACCGCCGCCGCTCGACCCAGGCTTTCCGGTGGACAGCAAGCATCTAGGCACGCCCGTCGAGCTTAACCAAGATTGCCTCGGCCCAGGTCTTGGCGCGCTCGAGCTCGCCGTTGAGGAGTGGCCCCTCGTGATGGTGGTGCACGTGAAAGGTCTCCGGGGGCACCAGCCGCTTGCCGCCAAGCTTGCGCAGCTTGCGGTCGACCCGCTTGGCCGCGGTGAAACGGGCCAGAAGGACCGACATCTCGTAGGAAGTATCAAAGGCAGCGACAGGCACGCCGCCCAAGCTACGCCGGGGCAGTTGCTCGAATACAGCCCGGACAGCCTGGGGCAGGTTCATTTTGTGGGTTGGCGTGCCCATGACCACCAGATCGACACCTTGCAAGTCTGCCGCGTCGAGCTGTTCAGCGCTCACTGTGCGCGCCGATCCCGACCTGCTGAAGACGTCGGCAATGGCCTCAGCTACCTGCCGGGTATTGCCGAATTCGGAATGGTAGACAACCAGTGCGTTCATCACCGATCTCACGGTCCCACCTCCAATGCTTACCCCGCGTGCTTGCGCAGTCCCTCCAGGACAAATCCCGCGATCCAATCGGCCGGCAGTTGGGATCTACCCTCGTCGTTCACGGCTGAGCCGATGCCCAGGTAGAGGGTCATCAACAGTCCAGCGGTTGCGGCTGGATCGAGCTGGCGGAACAGGCCAAGCTCCATGCCGGGGACAAGGATGTCAGTGATGAGCAGTTGGTGCATCGGCTGATAGCCCTGCCACATCCGCAGCTTGAACTCTGCATCCGGGCCATTGAGCATGGTGAGCATGACCCTGCCCTGTGAGAGGTTGCCGACGATCCAGGCCAGCCCTGTCTCGAAGAAGCGCTGCAGGCGTCGGACCGGGTCGCCTTCCTGCTGTACCTGCTCGGCCACATACTGGTGGTGCGAGGCTGCGATCAGGTCGATCAGGGCCAGCATCAGCGCCCGCTTGCTGGGGAAGTAGTTGTAGATGGTGCCCTTGGCAAAGCCGGCCGATCTCGAGATGCGGTTGATATTGGCGCCGTTGTACCCTTCGCGGGCGAATTCGGCGGTTGCCGCATCCAGTAGCATGCGCCGTGTATCGCTCATGACCTTGGCGCGCTCCGTGTCCTTGTGGCGTGGCATAGGCTTGGCCTTCCGGAAAATAATATGGGTGACTGCCCACCCATATTACCACAGATCCCCCCCCTCTGTCAAGCCTCCAATACGGCCAGTACTGCGGGAAAGTCCGGCGAAATCTGCAACGAGCCTGCGCCCCCTGCCATGCCGCCAGGGATCGAAAAACCCCTGGCTCCGAAAGAGCCAGAGGCGAGAGATGACAAACCGATTATACTAGGGCGCGCAGCGCTCAAAGGCCGGCAGGTGCATAGTCTCCGACGCTCGCTGTAGCGAGGTAAAGACCCGGATGATGTCCGGATTGTCCACCATGTCGAACAAATGAGCGTAGAGCTCCGCGTTGTCGATCTCGGCCTGGACGCCAGCTTCACATGCTTCCGCCAGGGTATCGAAAGAGGGCACATTATCCACCCACTCGTTCGCCGGCACCTCGAGCCCGTAGCGGTCGAAAAGCGTCACCAGCGCGGCGATGTGGTTCTCCTCAGCCTTTTGGATGCTGGTGAAGGGTCGCACCGCACCAAAGTCGGCGATTACCTGCTCGTAGACCGACCAAGCCTTGTACTCATCATCCAGCGCCATCTGCAGGGCCTCTACTTCGGAGGCGCTCAGGTCGCCCTGGGCCACGCCCTCAATGGGGGTCGCTCTCACCGAATCGGCTGCAGCCGCCCTGCGGTGTGTGCCCTCATGGCCGGGATAGGCCCAGGCCACCATCGTACCTACTACCAGTACCAGTACGAACACCACTGCCCCGATTACGAATATCTTCTTTAGCATTATATCCTCCCAAACAGGCTATCTGTCCCTTTTCAGTGTGGGAGATTGCTCTCCCCTCGAACGTTATGGTCCCAGTATAGCCTGAGGCTTTGAAAAAGTGATGAAGAAACTATGCAAAGCTGTTGAAGGAGGATTGTGCCGACTATGGTGCGACAGAGAGCTCGACACCGACCTGGCGGCAGTAGCGCTCGATCTCGTCTATCACATCATCGCTGGGCAGCCGGATGTCTGCACGTGGCACACCCATTTGCGCCAGCCAGTCCTCACCGATCCAGGTGACGCTCTCGCCTTCCGGCAGTTGACTCAGCAGCGTTTTGAGCCCCTCAGTTCGGCTAGCCGAGACGCTGACCCAGCCGCTCTCGTCGACGGTATTCCCTGCTGACACAATCTCCTCGTAGGTCTTGAGGCGATTGGTGCCGGTGATTAGGAGGTGCTGCCACCCCCGGCCGTCCTCTGCGGGCCAGCTATAGAGCTCGTATCCTTTGGCCGAATGGGGCAAGGCGCTATCCCAGGCATTGGGTGCCGGCTGCGACTGCTGCGGCTGCGCGCAACCGCCCAGCACAAACGCAGCAAGGAGGTACAAGCTGTATAGGTGCAGTCCTGAACTGCGCTGCATGATTCTCATGGTCCGCCCCACCTCCTCTATGCTCACACCAGAGAGATTAGCCAGCGTATCAGCATTTGTACCAGCGTAACACATCCTTGGCACTGGCAGATGACCGAATTATGGCAAATCAGTGACATCCAGATGGCCGATCTAGGATATCCCGATTAGAGAGTTCGTTGCGCGAGGGTCCTTGGAGCGTGGTAAGGGCATGGCATAGGCTCCCACTGGACCCTGGGAGCATCCTCTGCCACACAGTGGTGCATGCGGCGTAGCTCAAGCGTCCGGAGCCTGCTCCTTGATGCCAGCCAGCTTTTGCGCGAGCCGCACCTTTTCCTCCAGATCGGCCAGCCGAGCCAGCATGATCCGCTGCGCCTGGGGCGAGCCTGCGCCGTGCATCGACTCGGTCAGATAGGCCGCCGCGCCCGGCCCCAGGGTCAGGTTCTCTACCAGCCGCAGCATGCGGCACCGATCCTCCGTCGTATAGCGATCCACGCTGCGCAGGTACTTTGCCAGGTAAGGTCCCACCTCGGGATGCGCCAGGTCTTTCTCCGAGGGCATGGTGACCATCAAGCCGCCGGCGATATCCTGTGCCAGCCTCGCAATCTCGTAGGGGAAGCGGGTCACATTGAGCTTGCACACGTTCGCCAGCAAGAGATCGATCAGGTAGGTGCCCGAGGATGCCGGCGTGCCCTCTGCTGAGCAGGCGATGCCGCAGGCATACAGCGTCTCGTTAAGGTGGATCATCTCCACGATCTTGTCTCGGATGTGCGATGCCCTGTCTGTACCCTGATAGCAGGCCAGTGCCTGGGCCGCCCCGATCAGCACGTCACCGACGCCCACCTTGCAGCCGCCATAGCTCTGGCGGTGATAGCCGGCAAAGCGCTCGACCAGCAACCCGCTGAAGGCGCTCTCGCCCGCCATGAACACCCGCTCCCAGGGCACAAAGACGTCATCCAGAATGATGACCGCCTCGTGCCCGCCGAACTGGCGGTTGCCCACATCGATCTGGCTCCCCTCCAGCTTGCGCGTGTCCGACGGCTGCCGCCCGTAGATCATGACAATACCGGGGGCGTCCGCCGGGACGGCAAAGGCGACGGCATAGTCCTGGTCCTGCTCAGAGAGCGCCCGTGTGGGCATGACGATGATCTCGTGCGCGTTCAGGGCGCCGGTCTGGTGGAGCTTGGCGCCGCGCACGACGATGCCATCAGGCCTTCTGTCGACAATGCGCACGTAGAGGTCCGGATCAGCCTGCTGCGAGGGGCTCAACCGGCGGTCGCCCTTGGGATCGGTCATCGCGCCATCAGCCACCAGGTCGCGCTCCTGCACATACTGCAGGTAGCGGCGGAACCTGGCGTGGTACTCTGTCCCCGATGCCTCGTCCATCTCGCAGGTCACAGAATCCAGCGCGTTGAGGGCGTCCATACCCACACAGCGCTGGAAGCAGCAGCCGGTCATCTGCCCCAGACGGCGCTGCATCTTGACTTTGGTCACCAGATCGGACGGATCCTGGTGCAAGTGGGTGAAGCGGTTAACTTGCTGCCCCGTCAGGTTGGAGGTAGCTCGCGCCAGATCACCATCCCCGGGCATCTGGGCGAGCGCATAGGTCATTGCGCAGGCATTGAGCGACGGCCGCACCAGCGGGTGATCGACCACATTCTCGACCTCCTGGCCCATGATGAACACGCGCTTGGTCATGGCCCGCAGGCTTTCGATATACTCTTCCCTCATCATCAAGGTCATAGCGATCCTCCTGGCAATGTGACCCCCTGAAGGTCCACGGGCGCGCTCCATAGCATTGGTGCCGGCCTAGCCCCTCATCGGTACCGGCAGTAGTCGAATGCAGGCTGAATAGCCCCGATTTCCATCATACCGCGTGCCCACCCGGCTGTCAACTCATCTGCTACCTGCACTAGGGCTGTTGCAAAGTCGAGCGGTGACCTTCCTGGATGCTCGCAGCATCCAGGAAGGTAGTCCCAAACCAGCCAGACTCGCGAGAACGGCTGATCTCGCGGCAGCGGAGTCTTTGGTCGACTTGCTGTCAATGGACAATGCAACAAGCCCTACTATCTGCACGCGGGCCGGATGAGACGGTAGAGGGCTGTGAAATAGGCCATATGGCCAATGGCCAGATTCTCCAGATGCCTGATGCGTCCGCTGCGCCCTTATCCTATAATGAAAAAGCATCGCTCCTCCAGGGGAGGCAGCTGATGTTTCTGTGTTGGAACATAGACGGACAGGCTGCGATTCGCCTGCAGGTCGCGATTGCTC